>Ga0210052_1000062_pt1 | contig 97582 bp, 102 predicted proteins | sample CryGeymeta201508_FD_183976 | JGI IMG/M metagenome (GOLD analysis project Ga0210052, IMG submission 183976) | Groundwater microbial communities from Crystal Geyser aquifers in Utah, USA - Crystal Geyser metaG 2015-08 (SPAdes) (version 2) | ecosystem: Environmental > Aquatic > Deep subsurface >...
ATTGGTACCATCGGTCACGTTGACCATGGCAAGACCACGTTGACTGCAGCGATCACCAAGGTTCTGTCCGAGAAAGGTCAGGCGACCTTCAAGGACTACGGCGACATCGACGGTGCCCCGGAAGAGCGCGAGCGCGGCATTACCATTGCCACCGCCCACGTTGAGTACGAGACCGACGCGCGTCACTATGCCCACGTTGATTGCCCGGGACATGCCGACTATGTGAAGAACATGATCACCGGTGCTGCGCAGATGGACGGCGCGATTCTGGTGGTTTCGGCTGCCGACGGCCCGATGCCGCAGACCCGCGAGCACGTGCTGCTGGCCAAGCAGGTGAACGTTCCGCACATGGTTGTGTTCCTGAACAAGGCCGACATGGTGGACGACGAGGAGCTGCTGGAGCTGGTGGAGCTTGAGGTCCGCGAGCTGCTGAGTTCCTACGACTTCCCCGGCGACGATATCCCGATCATCCGCGGTTCCGCGCTGAAGGCTCTGAACGGCGACCAGTCCGAGATCGGCGCCCCGGCGATCAATGCGCTGATGAAGGCTGTGGACGATTACATTCCGACCCCGGAGCGTCCGGTGGACAAGACCTTCCTGATGCCGATCGAAGACGTGTTCTCGATCTCCGGCCGCGGCACCGTGGTGACCGGTCGTATCGAGCAGGGCATCGTGAAGGTTGGCGAGGAAGTCGAGATTGTCGGCGTGAAGCCGACCCGCAAGACGACCGTGACCGGTGTTGAGATGTTCCGCAAGCTGCTGGACCAGGGTCAGGCAGGCGACAACATCGGCGCGCTGATCCGCGGTGTGGAGCGTACGGACGTCGAGCGTGGTCAGGTTCTGGCCAAGCCGGGTTCGATCACGCCGCACACCAACTTCAAGGCAGAAGCCTACATTCTGACCAAGGAAGAAGGCGGCCGTCACACGCCGTTCTTCAACGGCTACCGTCCGCAGTTCTACTTCCGTACCACGGACGTGACCGGTTCGGTGACCCTGCCTGAGGGTACCGAGATGGTGATGCCCGGCGACAACGTGTCGATGATCGTCGAGCTGCTGACGCCGATCGCCATGGACAAGGAACTGCGCTTCGCCATTCGCGAAGGTGGTCGTACGGTCGGTGCCGGCGTCGTCACCGAGATCATCAAGTAAGGGGGCTTTAGTGGCTACCGAAACGATTCGTATCCGTCTTAAGGCATATGACCACCGCATTCTGGATAAGTCTGCGGCGGACATCGTGTCCACTGCCAAGCGCACCGGCGCCATTGTTCGTGGTCCGATCCCGATGCCGACCCGGATTGAGAAATTCTGCGTGATCCGTTCTCCTCACAAGGACAAGGATTCCCGCGAGCACTTTGAGATTCGCACCCACAAGCGTCTGCTGGACATTGACAGTCCGACACCGCAAACCGTGGATGCGCTGATGAAACTTGATCTCCCGTCCGGTGTGGACGTTGAGATCAAGCTGTAAGCAGGAGAGAGAAATGGCTGCAGGATTGGTTGCCCGCAAGGCTGGCATGACCCAGATATTCGCCGAAGACGGCGCTGCTGTACCGGTTACCGTGTTGACCGTTGAGCCGTGCCGTGTGGTTGCGCTGCGCACTGCCGAGAAGGATGGCTACGATGCCATTCAGGTCGGCTTCGGTGTTGCTCCGCGTTTCCAGACGCGCGCTGTTCAGGGGCATTATGCCAAGCAGGGTCAGGATGCAATGCGCTCGCTGAAAGAGTTCCGCCTGAACAAGGGTGAGAGCTTCGAGCTCGGTCAGGAACTGACCGCTGAAATGTTCTCCGTTGGTCAGAAGATCGACGTGTCCGGTACCTCCAAGGGTCACGGTTTCTCCGGTGTCATGAAGCGCTACGATTTCGGTGGCGGTCGTGCCACCCACGGTGCCGAGAAGACCCATCGCCAGATGGGTTCCACCGGTCAGTGCCAGTGGCCTGGTCGTGTGTTTCCGGGCAAGAAGATGCCTGGTCACTACGGTGACGTGCGCATCACCACGCAGAATCTGACGATTGTGCGTATCGATGCCGAAGCCGGTCGTATCCTGGTCAAGGGCGCAGTCCCCGGTGCCAAGACCGGCTATGTTGAACTGCGTCCGGCAGTGAAGGGAGCATAAGATGCCTGAGATTTCAGTTGTTGATCAGAACAACAAGCCGGTCGGCAAGCAGAAGCTGAACGACGCCGTGTTCGGTCTGGAGGCGGATGCCGCTTTCGTGCACCGCGTGTACTCGGCCCTGTCGCTGGCTCAGCGTGCTGGCACGCACAGCACCAAGACCCGTGCGGAAGTTTCCGGCGGCGGCAAGAAGCCGTGGAAGCAGAAGGGAACCGGTCGTGCCCGTCAGGGTTCGACGCGTGCCACCCAGTGGCGTCACGGCGGTATCGCCCACGGCCCGAAGCCGCACGGCTATGCCACCCGCCTGAACCGCAACGAGCGTCGCCGCGCGCTGTGTCTGGCTCTGTCCAGCCATGTGCGTGACGGCAGCATCGTGGTGCTCGACAAGCTCGAGTTCGACGGTATCAAGACCAGGGATTTCGTGGCTGTCATGCAGAAGCTGGATGTTGCCAATGGTCTGATCGTGCTGGCCGATGAAAGCCGTGAAGTGATGCTTTCCGGTCGTAATGTGAAGCATGCCAAGGTGGTTCTGGACGGGCAGATGAATCTGCACGACCTGCTGAAGTATGACCGTCTGGTCATGACCAAGGCCGCTATCGAGAAGCTGGAGGGACGCCTGTCATGAGTGCTCCGTCATATGATGATTTCAACATCCTGCGCCGCCCGGTTGTGACCGAGAAGAGCTACACGGCTACCGGTGCAGCCAACCAGTACACGTTCCGCGTTGCTACTACTGCCACCAAACAGCAGATCAAGCATGCCGTGGAATCCATTTTTGAAGTCGAGGTCGATAAGGTGCAGGTGATTAACCTGCCCGGTAAGGCCAAGCGTCGTGGCAACCATGCCGGTCGTCGCGCCGACTATCGCAAGGCCGTCGTGCGCCTGGCTGCCGGCCAGACGCTGCAAGTGGCGGAAGAGGCTTAAGATATGGCACTGAAAGCACTGAAACCGACAACCAACGGAAGCCGCGGCCGTATCGCCGCGACCAACCCGGACTTGTACAAGGGTCGTCCGGAGTCGAGTCTGACCAAGGGTCAGTCGCGTCACGGCGGGCGTAACAACAACGGTCGTATCACCACCCGTCACGTGGGCGGTGGTCACAAGCAGCTGTACCGCATGATTGATTTCAAGCGCGACAACTTCGGCATCCCGGGCCGTGTGGATCGTATCGAGTATGATCCGAACCGCACCGCCTACATCGCCCTGATCGTGTTCGCCAACGGCGACAAGCGCTACATCCTTGCTCCGCAGGGTCTGCGTGCCGGCGATAGCGTGATGAGCGGCCCTGATGCCGAGATCCGTCCGGGCAATGCCATGGAGATCAGCCGCATCCGTGTGGGTACCATCGTGCACAACGTGGAAATGAAGCCGGGCAAGGGCGGCCAGATGGCACGCAGTGCCGGCATGAGCGTGCAGCTGATGGGTAAGGAAGGCGGCCGTGCCGTCGTCAAGCTGCCCAGCGGCGAGTTCCGTCGTATCGATGCGCGCTGCATGGCAACCATCGGTGTGCTGGCCAACTCCGATCACGCCAACCGCAAGGTCGGCAAGGCCGGTCGTACCCGCTGGCTGGGTGTCCGCCCGACCGTGCGCGGTGTGGCCATGAACCCGATCGACCATCCGCATGGCGGTGGTGAGGGTCGCACCTCCGGTGGCCGTCACCCGGTGACCCCGTGGGGCGTACCGACCAAGGGTCACAAGACCCGCGATAAGAACAAGTCTTCGAGCCGCGATATCATTCGCCGGCGCAAGCAGAAGTGAGGTAGGATATGGCTCGTTCACTGAAGAAAGGTCCTTACATCGAGGACTCTTTGCAGAAGAAAGTCGAAGCTGCGAAAGAGGGAACCCTGAAGGGTGTGATCAAGACCTGGTCACGCCGTTCCACCATCTCGCCGGAATTCGTCGGCCTGAACTTCGCCGTGCACAACGGCAACAAGTTCGTGCCGGTGTTCGTCAGCGAGAACATGGTGGGTCACAAGCTCGGCGAGTTCGCCCCTACACGCACATTCTACGGCCATGGCGCCGATAAGAAGGCGAAGAGGTAAGTCATGACTGAAGAAGTACGTGCATTAGCTAAAGACAGCCAGATCAGCCCGCAGAAGGCTCGCTTGCTGGCGGACGAGATCCGTGGCCTGCCGGTCGGTCGCGCACTGGCGATCTTGTCGCTGTCGCCGAAGAAAGGCGCCCGTCTGATCGAAAAGGTGCTGAAGTCCGCCATCGCCAACGCCGAGCAGAATCACGGCATGGATGTGGACGAATTGCTGGTTTCCACCGCTCGTGTGGATGCTGCGCAGACATTGAAGCGCTGGCGCCCGAAGGGCATGGGGCGTATCCGCAGGCGTTACAAGCGTCGCAGTCACCTGATGGTGGCCGTGGCCGAGCGCGGCTGAACAAGGAGCGAATGGAATGGGTCAGAAGGTTAATCCGATTGGTTTCCGCGTTGGTGTTACGCGCGGTTGGGAATCTCAGTGGTATGCCAAGAAGAATTTCGGCAAGCAGCTGATTGAAGACATCAAACTGCGCGAGCTGGTCAAGGCACGCCTGAAGCATGCGAATGTCTCGCGCATCGTGATCGAGCGCCCTGCGGGCCAGATCAAGGTGACCGTGCATACCGCCCGTCCGGGTGTGGTGATCGGCAAGAAGGGTGCGGATATTGAATTGCTGCGTCGCGAGCTGACCCGCATGACCGGTCAGGATGTGCAGGTGTTCATCATGGCAGTGCGTCAGGCCGAGGCCGATGCGCAGCTGGTGGCCGAGAACATCGCTTTCCAGCTGGAGCGTCGTGTGGCTTTCCGCCGTGCCATGAAGCGCGCCATGCAGGGAGCCCTGCGTATGGGTGCCCTGGGTATCCGCGTGTCCTGCTCGGGCCGTCTGGGTGGTGCTGAAATCGCCCGTACCGAAGGTTACCGCGAAGGCCGTGTGCCGCTGCACACGCTGCGCGCCGATGTTGATTACGGCTTTGCCGAAGCTCACACCACTTATGGCGTGATCGGCGTCAAGGTGTGGGTGTTCCGGGGCGAGAAGCTCCGCGCTCCGGCCGAAGAAAACGCTGCTTAAGCGAGGATAGGAATCATGCTGCAACCGAAGAGAATCAAATGGCGCAAGCACCACAAGGAGCTGCAGCGTCTGCGTGGCATCACGCCGCGCGGAGCGAGCCTGAATTTCGGAACCTATGGCCTGAAGGCCATGGAGCCGGGCCGTATCACGGCACGTCAGATCGAAGCTGCGCGTATTGCCATGACCCGTCACATCAAGCGTCAGGGCCGCATCTGGATCCGTATTTTCCCGGATCTGCCGGTTTCCTCCAAACCTGCTGAAGTCCGCATGGGCTCGGGTAAGGGTTCGCCGGATTACTGGGCGGCTGCCGTTCGCATGGGACGCATCATGTATGAGATGGAAGGCGTGGACGAGGCTACAGCACGTGAGGCACTGACCCTGGCTGCTTCCAAGCTGCCTATCCGCACCAAGATTATTGTACGTGGAGTGGGCCGATGAGCGATATCAAGAAGGCAAAAGAACTGCGCGCCATGAGCGAAGCCGAGCTGAAAGAGCGTATGGACGAGCTGGCTGCAGAGGGCATGAAGCTGCGTTTTCAGCAGGCCACCATGCAGTTGACCACTACAGCGCGTCCGGCGCAGGTGCGGCGTGAAATCGCCCGCATCAAAACCATTCTGGCCGCTCGCGCGGTGCAGGGAGCTTAAGGCATGAGCGAACAGAATATCGAAAAGAAGAGCAACAAGCGCATTCTTGAAGGCGTGGTAACCAGCAACAAGGCGGAGAAGACCGTCATCGTTCAGGTCGAGCGCAAGTATCTGCATCCGCAGTACCGCAAGACCGTGCGTTCGCACAAGAAGTACATGGCGCATGACGAGGCCAACGAATGCAACATCGGCGATACCGTGCGTATCGTCGAGTCCCGCCCGCTGTCTGCACGCAAGCGCTGGGTACTGCAGGATATCGTTACCCGCGCCGAGCAGCTGTAAGCGACATTTGAAGAACGGGGTTAAGAGATGATTCAGACAGAGACTGTACTTGATGTTGCGGATAATTCCGGCGCACGTCGTGTCACCTGCATCAAGGTGCTGGGCGGCTCCAAGCGCCGTTATGCACGCGTTGGCGATGTGATCGTCGTGGCCGTGCAGGATTGCATGCCGGGCGGCAAGGTAAAGAAGGGTCAGGTGACCAAGGCTGTGGTTGTGCGTACGGCCAAGGAGTTCCGCCGTGCAGATGGTAGTTCCATCCGCTTCGACGGCAACGCCGCTGTGCTGCTGACCAACCAGGGCGAGCCTGTGGGCACGCGTATTTTCGGACCGGTGACACGTGAACTGCGGGGCAAGGGATATATGAAGATCATCTCCCTGGCGCCGGAAGTTCTGTGAGTCGGGAGCAGGAGAAAGCAATGAGCATGCAAACAACACGTATCCGCCGCGATGATGAAGTGATCATCATTGCCGGTCGCGACAAGGGTGCGCGCGGCAAGGTGATCCGCCTGATGCCGAGCGAGGGCAAGGCCCTGATCTCGAAGGTCAATATGGTCAAGCGCCATACCAAGCCGACCCAGAACAGCAAGGGCGGTATCATTGAGAAAGAAGCCCCGATCGCCATTTCCAACGTGCAGTTCTTCTGCCCGTCCTGCAAGACCGGTGTGCGCCTCGGCGCCAAGGCTTTGGAAGACGGCCGCAAGGTTCGCACCTGCAAGAAGTGCGGCGAAGTGCTGGATAGCTAGGAGATTATGACATGGCACGTTTGAAAGACGCATACAACACCACGTTCAAGGCGAAGCTGCAGAAAGAGCTGGGTATCGAGAATGTGATGGCTATTCCCAAGATCACCAAGATCGTGGTGAACATGGGTGTCGGCGAAGCATCGCAGAACGCCAAGCTGCTCGACGGCGCGGTGGCTGACATGACCGCCATCACCGGCCAGAAGCCGGTGATCACCAAGTCCCGCAAGTCCATCGCCAACTTCAAGTTGCGCGAGAACATGGGCGTGGGCTGCCGGGTGACGCTGCGTGGCGACCAGATGTGGGAGTTCCTCGACCGTCTGGTGAATATCGCCTTGCCGCGTATCCGCGACTTCAAGGGTATCAGTGAGAAGGCATTCGACGGCCGCGGTAACTACACGCTGGGCCTGAAAGAGCAGATCATTTTCCCCGAGATCGAGTACGACAAGGTGGACAAGGTGCGCGGAATGGATATCACCATCTGCACCACAGCGACAAACAACGCAGACGGTCTTGCACTGCTCAAGCAGTTCAGCATGCCCTTCCGCAACCAGGTACAGGAGCAGAACTGATGGCAACCAAGGCATTGATTGCTAAATGCAATCGCAAACCCAAATTCGAGGTGCGTGCTTATACGCGCTGCCAGTTGTGCGGCCGCCCGCATTCCGTGTACCGCAAGTTCGGCCTGTGCCGTATTTGTCTGCGCAAACGCGCTCTTGCCGGTGAGATCCCGGGCATGATGAAGTCGAGCTGGTAGGAGAAACGCTATGATGATGGATCGAATCGCAGACATGCTGACCCGCATTCGCAATGCACAGGTCGCCGGTCTGGAGAAAGTTGAAATGCCTTCCAGCAAGTTGCTGGAGGCCTTGGGCAATCTGCTCAAGGATGAAGGTTATGTGCAGTCGGTGAAGTCCTTTAACCACAAGGGTCATCAGCAGCTGCGTCTGGTGCTGCGTTATGATGACGACGGTGCCCCGGTGATCCGCGAGATCAAGCGCATTTCCAAGCCCGGCCGCCGCGTGTATGCCGGAGCCGACGACCTGCCGCGTGTATCCAACGGCTACGGCGTGGCCATCATCAGCACCTCGAAGGGTGTGATGTCCGACCGTAAGGCGCGCGAAGCGCGTGTCGGCGGCGAAATTCTCTGCACGGTATTTTGAGGTAGTTATGTCACGTATTGGAAAACAACCGATTGTTATGCCGTCCGGTGTGTCGGCTACGCTGGCCGCTGATTCGGTGACCGTGAAGGGCCCGAAGGGCGAGATGTCCTCTCCGCTGTTCGACGGCATCACCGTCGAGCTGGAAGGCAACACCCTGCAGCTGGTCTGCTCCAACCTTGAAGACAAGGTCACCAAGTCGAAATTCGGCCTGGCCCGCGCACTGCTGGCCAATGTCGTGACCGGTGTCAGCAAGGGTTTCGAGAAGGTGCTGGAACTGCGCGGCGTGGGTTATCGTGCCCAGGTGCAGGGCAGCAACCTGAACCTGTCGCTGGGTTTCTCGCATCCGGTGGTGTACGAGGTTCCCGCCGGTGTCGAGGCCAAGGTTGATGCCAGCCGCATCATTCTGTCCGGCATCGACAAGCAGAAGGTCGGTCAGGCTGCTGCCGAGATCCGCGCCTACCGTCCGCCAGAGCCTTACAAGGGCAAGGGCGTGCGCTATGTCGATGAGCACGTCAATATGAAGGAAGGCAAGAAGGCCTAAGTCCTTAAGGTGATATCGGGAGATAAGTAAATGAGTGTGAAGCTTTATGAAAAAAATCCGGCCGTTCGCAGGGCCACCCGAGTACGTTCGCGCCTGAAGGCCTCCGGTCGTCTCCGCCTGAGCGTGTTCCGCTCCGCCCGCCATATTTATGCGCAGGTGATCGATGATGCCGCCGGCACCACGCTGGTGACCGCCTCCAGTCTGGATGCGGATATCAAGGGCAATGGTAATTGCGCCACTGCTGCCAAGGTCGGCAAGCTGCTGGCCGAGCGCGCCAAGAAGGCCGGCATCGAGGAAGTGGCCTTCGATCGTGGCAGCTTCCCGTATCATGGTCGCGTGCAGGCGCTGGCCGAAGGCGCCCGTGAAGCCGGGCTTAAGTTTTAGGAGATCTTTGAATGATTAATGCTGACGAACTCGATCTGACTGAGAAACTGGTGTTTGTGAACCGCGTTGCCAAGACTGTGTCTGGCGGCCGCCGCATGGGCTTTACCGCCCTGATGGTGGTGGGCGACGGCAACGGACACGTCGGTTTCGGCCACGCCAAGGCGAAGGAAGTGCCTGAGGCTATCCGCAAGGCAACCGAAATCGCGCGCCGTTCGATGATTCATGTGCCGCGTAAAAACGACAGCACCCTGTATTACGAGGTCGTGGGTCGTCAGGACGCATCGCGTGTCATGCTCAAGCCGGCCTCTGAAGGTACCGGCGTGATCGCCGGCTCCAGCGTGCGTGCCGTGATGGATGCCGCCGGTATCCATGATGTGCTGACCAAGTGCCTGGGTTCGCGTAATCCGCTGAACCTGATCCGTGCAACCTTCAATGGCCTGAAAGCCATGGAGACGCCGGCTCAGGTGGCCACGCGCCGCGGCAAGAACCAGTAAGCAGGAGAGCGGAAATGAGCAAGAAAACAACGATTCGCGTGCGCCAGGTCAAGAGCGGCATCGGCTACGCCAAGGATCAGAAAGCGACCCTCGTCGGTCTGGGTCTGCGTCGCATGAATCAGGTAGTTGAACTGGAAGATACGCCGGCTGTGCGTGGCATGATCAATAAGATCAACCACCTCGTGCGTATCGAGGCCTAAGGAGTCAAGGGCATGAAGCTGAATGAACTGAAAGCAGCAAAGGGTTCCCGCCCGTCGAACAAGCGCAAGGGTACCGGTATCGGTTCCGGCCAGGGCAAGACCGGCGGACGCGGCCATAAGGGTCAGAAGTCCCGTTCCGGCCCGACCGTCAATCGTGGCTTCGAAGGCGGCCAGATGCCGTTGATCCGTCGCGTGCCGAAGCGTGGTTTCACGCCGATTTCGCGTCAGGGTTTCCAGCTGGTCAACGTAGCTCAGCTCGAGCGCTTCGACGCAGGCAGCAGCATCGATGCAGCCGTGCTTTATGAAGCAGGTCTGGTGCGTAACGCCGTTGATCCGGTCAAGGTGCTGGGCCATGGCGATCTGACCAAGAAGCTGGTGATTTCTGCTGCAGCTGCGTCTGCGCAGGCAGCCAAAAAGGTGGAAGCAGCAGGCGGCAGCCTGAACCTTTCAGGGGTATAAATCGTGTTTGAGCGCGCCAACCAGATGGCGGGACTTGCCGATATGGGCAAGATTCCGGAGTTGAAGAGCAGAATTCTTTTCACACTGGGCCTGCTGGTGGTGTTCCGCATCGGCGCGCACATCCCGGTTCCCGGCATCGATGCCGTGGTGCTGGCAGAGCTGTTCAAACAGGTATCGGGCACCATGCTCGGCATGTTTGATATGTTCTCCGGCGGCGCTCTTTCCCGCCTGACCATATTCGCCCTAGGCATCATGCCCTACATCTCGGCAGCCATTATCATCCAGTTGATGACCGTGGTGTCTCCGCGTCTGGAGCAGTTGAAGAAAGAAGGCGAATCCGGTCGTCGCAAGATCACCGAGTACACGCGTTACGGCACCGTGGTGCTGGCGTTGTTCCAGTCCGTCGGTATCGCCATCGGTCTTGAATCGTTCTCGATGAACGGCCAGGCGGTGGTGATCGAGCCGGGCATGGCTTTCCGTCTGATGACCGTGCTCACGCTGACCGCAGGTACCGTGTTCCTGATGTGGCTGGGCGAGCAGATCACCGAGCGCGGTATCGGAAACGGTATCTCCCTGATCATCTTCGCAGGTATCGTTGCCGGCCTTCCTGCAGCCATCGGTGGCACTCTTGAGTTGGCCCGCACCGGTGAATTCACCGCCTTTACCGTGCTGTTCCTGTTTGTCATGGCGATTGCAGTGACTGCCGTGGTGGTGTGGTTCGAGCGAGCTCAGCGCCGTATCCCGATCCAGTATGCCAAGCGTCAGGTGGGTAACCGTCTGTATGGCGGCAAGGCGACCTTCCTGCCCCTGAAGGTGAATACCGCCGGTGTGATCCCGCCGATCTTTGCATCCTCGCTGATTCTGCTGCCGGCCACGTTCGCTCAGATGACGCAGAACGCCGATGGTTTCCACTGGCTGGGCGATGTGTCCGCCATGCTCAACCCGGGAAGCTGGCTGTATCTGACCCTGTTCTCGCTGTTGATCGTGTTTTTCTGCTTCTTCTATACGGCCATCGTGTTCAACCCGAAGGATACTGCCGACAACCTGAAGAAGAACGGCGGCTTCATTCCGGGCATCCGTCCGGGTCAGAAGACGGCCGAGTATATTGATAACGTGCTGACCCGCCTGACCGTGACCGGTGCTGCCTATGTCACGCTGGTCTGCCTGCTGCCGCAGTGGCTGATTTCCGAATTGTCCGTGCCGTTCTATTTCGGCGGTACCAGCCTGCTGATCGTCGTGGTCGTGACCATGGATACCATGGGTCAGATCCAGTCGCATCTGTTGTCCCACCAGTACGAGGGACTGATGAAGCAGGCCCGCCTGAAAACAGGTCGCTGATGCACCACGTAGTCCTGTTCGGACCGCCGGGTGCCGGCAAGGGAACGCAGGGCGACCGTCTGGCGGCTTCCCTTGGCATCGTTCATATCGCAACCGGCGACATGCTGCGTAAGGCCGTTGCCGAGCAGACCGAGCTGGGCATGAAGGCCAAGGCCTGCATGGATGCCGGCAAGTTTGTTCCCGATGATGTGGTGATCGGCATGATCGAAGAAAGCATCACGGCGCCTGCCGCCGCCAACGGCTTCCTGCTTGACGGTTTCCCGCGCAATGTGGCGCAGGCCGAATCGCTGGATGCGATGCTGCATCAGCACGGTCTGGATCTGGATCATGTGGTCTTTTTGGATGCCTCCGAGGATCTGATCGTCGAGCGCCTGTGCGGCCGGTTGTTGTGCAGGGCTTGCGGTTTTGGATTTCATCGGCATTATTCGCCCCCCCGTGAAGCAGGCCTATGCGACCGGTGCGGTGGTGAATTGTACCAGCGGGCCGATGATAACAAGGAAGTGATCGTGCAACGGCTGCATGTGTATCAGGAACAGACAGCCCCGTTGCTGGATTATTATTCACATCAGGCTGCGTATCGCCGGGTGGATGCCGACGGTGGCGTGGATGAAGTGTACGACCGTCTGGTCCTGGCGATACAGGACTCGGATTAAAGGACTGGAAAACAGGTATGGCGAAAGAAGATATTATCGAGATGTCGGGCGAAGTGGTTGAAAAGCTTCCCAACGCCATGTTCACAGTCAAACTGGAAAACGGTCATGAAGTGCTGGCCACCATCTCCGGAAAGATGCGCAAGTTTTATATTCGCATCCTGCCGGGTGATAAGGTAACCGTGGAGATTTCCCCTTACGATCTCTCCCGCGGCCGCATCAGTTATCGCGAGAAGTAAGCAACAAGTCCGCTTTGCGGGCAGGAGGAAGTATGAAGGTTCGGGCATCGGTTAAGAAGATGTGCACCAAGTGCCGCGTGATTCGGCGCCGTGGTGTGATTCGCATTATTTGCGACAATCCGCGTCACAAGCAGCGGCAGGGTTAAATTGAGCTTGCGGACAAAGGGCAACGCCGCTAACATCGCGCGCCCTTTGAAGGTGTGTGCGTCGGCAGTTGTCTGCATGACGCTGTGTAAGAGACAGGAGGCTTAAGTGGCACGTATTGCCGGAGTAAACATTCCGATTCAGAAGCGCGTTGAAGTTGCGCTGACCTATATCTATGGCATCGGACTGACCAGTTCGCAGAACATCCTGGCTAAGGCCAAGGTGAGTCCCGAGACGCGCGTCAAGGACCTGACCGACTCCGAGGTCAACGCGATCCGTACAGTCATCGACAAGGAATATACTGTCGAGGGCGATGCCCGCCGCGAAGTCTCGATGAGCATCAAACGTCTGACCGACCTTGGCTGCTTCCGCGGCCTGCGTCACCGCAAGGGTCTGCCCTGCCGTGGTCAGAACACCAAGAATAATGCCCGTACGCGCAAAGGCCCACGCCGCGCAATCGCCGGCAAGAAGAAGTAAGGACGAGGTAGAGAGATGGCAAGTCCAAAAACTGCGCCCAAGAAGCGCGTCCGCAAGAACATCGCCAATGCCGTTGCGCATATCAAGGCGTCGTTCAATAACACAGTGATCAGCTTCACCGATGAAGCCGGCAATGCAATCTGCTGGTCCACCGCCGGTGCCCAGGGCTTCAAGGGTTCGCGTAAAAGCACCCCGTTCGCAGCCCAGGTGGCTGCCGAGGATTGCTGCCGCAAGGCCATTGATCACGGTGTGAAGAATGTGGTCGTGCTGGTGCGCGGTCCCGGTTCCGGTCGCGAATCCGCGATCCGTGCCATCGCCGCATCTGGTCTGAATGTGACGTTCATCCGCGATGTCACCCCAATCCCGCATAATGGCTGCCGCCCTCCCAAGCGGCGCCGGGTTTAAGGAGTTTCAACGATGGCCCGTTATATGGACGCCAAGTGCCGGCTGTGCCGCCGCGAAGGTGAAAAACTTTTCCTCAAGGGTAGCAAGTGCTACTCCGATAAGTGCGCTGTCGAGCGCCGCCCGTTTGCACCGGGTATGCATGGTCAGGGCCGTCGCCCGGGCCGCGCATCCGACTACGGTATGCAGCTGCGTGAAAAGCAGAAAGTGAAGCGTATCTACGGCCTGCAGGAAAAGCAGTTCCGCAAGTACTTCCAGGATGCCGACCGCATGCCGGGCGTCACCGGTCTGAACCTGCTGCACCTGCTGGAGTCCCGTCTGGACAACATCGTGTTTCGCATGGGTCTGGCCAGTTCCCGTACCGAAGCCCGTCAGATCGTGCGTCATAAGCACATTCTGGTTGACGGCGGCGTGGTGAACATCCCGTCGGCCCGTGTTTCTGTGGGTGCACGCGTTGCTCTGGCCAAGAAGGCTGCCGAGCATCTGCGCATCAATGCTGCAGCAGAGTCCGCCGGACAGAAGGGCATCGCCGAATGGCTGGATGTTGATCTGCAGGCCAAGCAGGGAAGCTTCCGCGAGTTGCCTGCGCGTGATCAGCTTGATTCCTCCATCCGCGAACAGCTGATCGTCGAACTGTACTCCAAGTAAGTAACACAGGGGATTAAGCATGAAGTTGATTAAACCGCGCAAGGTCAGTGTCGAGGATATCGTTCCGGGTCGTATTTCGAAGATCACCTTCGAACCGCTGGAACGTGGCTACGGCACAACCTTCGGCAACAGCTTGCGCCGCATGCTTCTGTCCTCGCTGGCCGGCGCTGCCGTGACCCAGGTTCGTATCGATGGCGTTTCGCATGAGTTCGACACCATCAAGGGTGTTCGCGAAGACGTCATGGACATCATCCTGACCCTGAAGACGCTGGACCTGAAGTCCGACGACGGCGAGCGCCATGTGCTGAAGATCAATGCCAAGGGTGCCGGCAAGGTGACCGCTGGTGATCTGAAAGGCTCCGGTGCCGTGCATGTTCTGAACAGCGATCTGGTGATCGCCCATCTGAACGAAGACGGTGCATTGAACATGGAAGTGACCATCGAATCCGGCTTCGGCTACGATCCGGCGCAGAATCGCGAGAGCGATGAGCGCGCTGCAGGCACCCTGCTGGTGGATGCTTCCTTTTCTCCGATCCGTCGCGTGGCAACCCGTGTGGAGAACGCTCGTGTCGGTCAGAACACCAACTACGACAAGCTGATCATGGAAGTCGAAACCAACGGCGCGCTGTCGCCTGAGGATGCCATTCATCAGGCTGCTTCGATCATCAAGGATCAGCTGGCAGTGTTCGTCAGCTTCGACGCTATCGAGCGTGAAGAGGTTGAGGCAGATACGGCTGTGAACCTGGAAGATCTGCTGCGTCAGCCGATCGATCATCTCGACCTGTCGGTTCGTTCGATGAACTGCCTGAAGAGCGACAATATCTTCTATGTTGGCGATCTGGTGATGCGCAGCGAGCAGGAAATGCTGCGTACGCCGAATTTCGGCCGTAAGTCGCTGACCGAAATTCGCGAGGTACTGGACAAAATGGGTCTGGATCTCGGGATGCAAATTGACAACTGGCCGCCGCAGGATCTGCCGGCCATCACAGAATAAACGGGGATTACTATGCGCCATCGCAAACATCACGGATCACTGGGTTTGGTGACGGGTCACCGTCGCGCACTGCTGGCCAATCTGGCTTCTGCACTGATTACCCATGGTCGCATCGAAACCACACAGGCCAAGGCCCGTGCGGTGCGTCCGTACATCGAGAAACTCATCACCTTGGGCAAGAACGGCGATCTGCATTCCCGTCGTCAGGCCCTAGCCAAACTGCGTCATCGTCCGGTTGTGGATAAGCTCTTCGACGACGTTGCCGCAGCTTTTGGCAACCGCCCGGGTGGTTACACCCGCATCATCAAGACCGGTTTCCGCGTCGGCGATGCCGCTCCGATGGCCATGATCGAACTGGTTGAAGCCGGTTTCGAGGCCAAGCCTGCCAAGGCCGTCAAGAAGCCAGCCGCCAAAAAGGAAGCTGCGCCAGCCAAGCAGGAAGAGGCTGCACCGGTTGAAGCCGCCGCCGCTGAAACCACCGCTGAAGTAGCCGTCGAAGCCGAAGCTGCTGCTGAAGAAACCAAGGCAAGCGACAAGTAAATCGTTTGCGCTGAATCAAAAGGCCCCGCTCTGCGGGGCCTTTTTTTGCCATTATTCAGCCGCAATGATGTGATGCCGGATCGCAAGTTTGGTCAGTTCGACATTATTGGGGATGCCGAGCTTGCGTAGAATGGCGCAGTGATGGTTGGCCGCCGTTTTACCACTCATGTTTAATAATCCGGCGATCTGTTCAGTCGGTTTTCCTTCAAGAATCAGGCCGAGCACCTGATACTCACGCTGCGTCAGTGGCGCAAACGGGGTTCTGCTATGACAACTGCTCTCCGCCAGCAGTATGGCCATGCCGCTGTCGGTGTATGGACGGCCCCTGGCAACTGCTTGCATCGCTTCCCTGAGTTGTGTGATGTCCTCCACCATGCTGAGCAGGCCGAGCGCTCCGGCATCCCTGAGTTTGCCTGCAGTCACAACATCCATACCTTCGCCGATGATGAGGATCCTTGATCTGCTCTGCATCGCGCTGATGCGCTGAACCAGTTCCAGACAACTTAAGCCCTTGTTGCTGCAGCGTATGGTGATCAGCTCGGGCTTGAATTCGCTCAGCCCGTTCAGGCATTCCCGTCGGGAGGCGCACACCAGTACGTTGCTGTCCGGGAATACCTCGCGAATCAGCTGATCGAGGCCTGAGCGCCAGATCAGATTCGAGGAGATGACAAGAACGCGTAAAGGCATGTTCTCCTCCACCTGTATCCATTACATAGTCTGAACTTCAGGTGTCGTCAATCGGGATTGATCTTCATTCGGGAAGTTTTCCTATGGTTTGAGCCCCATGAAAAGATTAAAAAGAGGGGTAGTTCGGTAAGAGGAAGCAGTTCCGGTTTGAGGAGGGTAGTTGCCATGAAACATACGATAGCTTTCGGCTCCTGGTTGTTGGCCATTCCATTGATCGCAGGTATGGCAATCCAGCCTGCGTACGCAGACAAGGACAAGGACGACGGCAGGCATGGCCATCATGGCAGTGTCACGACTGGTGTTCCCGGCCCGCAGGGCCCGGCAGGCCCTGCAGGTCCGCAAGGGCCCATCGGTTTGACGGGTCCGGCCGGTCCAGCAGGTCCTCCTGGACCGCAGGGCCCCGCTGGCGCTGATGGTCTTCCCGGCCTTCAGGGTCCGCAGGGGATTGCCGGTCCGACAGGTCCGCAAGGTCCACAGGGCGTGGCTGGAAGCAATGGTCTGGACGGTGCCCCCGGAGCTGATGGCGCTCCCGGCCCCAAGGGTGATACAGGTGCAACCGGCCAACAGGGCCCGGTTGGCCTGACTGGTGCGCAAGGCCCCAAAGGTGATCCCGGACCGCAAGGTGTTCCGGGTCCGAAAGGCGATCAGGGTATTGATGGTGTCGCAGGCGCAAACGGCCTGAACGGAGCCCCCGGTCCCAAGGGTGATGCCGGTGCGTCTGGTCCCCAGGGTCCGCAAGGTGTAGCAGGCATTGATGGTGCGCCCGGCCCTCAAGGTATTCCGGGTCCGATCGGCCCGCAGGGTGTTGCCGGTAACGATGGTGCTCCGGGACCTCAGGGTGTGCCCGGTCCGATCGGTCCGCAAGGTATCCCGGGTCCAATAGGTTTGACCGGTCCGGCGGGACCCGCAGGGGCTTCCCCCTGGTTGCTGAACGGCCTGAATACCTACTATTCGCAGGGTCGGGTTGGTATCGGAACCTCTGCCCCGACCTCGCCGCTGCATATCTATCGGGCCGTTACAGGTGCATCCCTCAATTTGAATTCGGCCATACATATCGATGGCGGAGCTGGCGGTTATGTCGCAATGGGTGTGGTTGATAACAGCGAAACCGGCATTCTGTTCTCCTCTCCGTCGAATGGGGAATCTGATGGACGTCTGATATACAACTCGGCTGCGGGCGGACAGAAGCTCGAGTTCTTCCTCGGTGGTGCAAATCGAATGGTTATCGACAAGACGGGCAGGGTCGGTATCGGTACGGCCAGCCCTGTGGTTGACCTTGATGTTCAGAACCCGCTGGATGTCGGATTCCATTTAACAGGTGGCGGTTCATCCAATCTGATACTGAGCCGTGGTGTGGGTATCGGTCATGCGGCAATCGGCTATGCCAACAGTGGATCGCAGGTCTGGTATAACGGTTTGATCGGCAGTTGGGGGGACAGCTTCAGGTTCACTTCCGGCGGTGTCCATCATCTTGTCCTGCAAACCAATGGCAATGTCGGTATCGGGCAGCCGAATCCGACTGCCAGATTGCATATCGGAGGGACCCCGGGTGTAGATGGCATCCGTTTTCCGGACGGGACATTACAGACCACGGCCAGCATTGCAGGCCCGCAGGGACCAGCCGGCCCGCAGGGTGCAACCGGCCCGCAAGGCATTCCCGGGCCGATGGGGCCACAGGGATTTCAGGGTAACCCCGGTGCCGATGGGGCACCCGGACCCCAGGGCGTTCAGGGTGTGGCCGGTCCGACCGGCCCTGCCGGCCCGGCTGGCGATACGCAGTGGAGCACCAACGGTACGGATGTCTGGCGAGCTTCGGGGAATGTCGGAATCGGCAATACCACCCCGCAACGGGCGTTGGATGTGACTGGTGCGATTCGGGGCTACAGCCTTGAATCGCCCGTCGCTATGGACTTGTCCATCGGTTCCCCCAGCGTCGCTGGCGGTTCCGGCAATGGCGGGTCGGTCAACATCGGAGCTGCCACGGCAGGGACGGCTTCCGGAGGATCCGGTGGCAACGTGAATATCACGGCCGGTGGCAATATGCCGATCGGCGGCAGCGGATATGCCGGCGTCGGTCCGTCTGGAACGCTGAATATGAAGGGCGGCGACGGATCCAATACGGTCGGCGGCGACGTTAATATACGGGCTGGAACCACCAGCACGTGGACGACCTCTTCGATGCCATCCTCGGTTCATATCAATGGTGGTCCGCTGGATGGTGACTTCACCTCCACGGCGGCCGTTCACGTCGAGGGCGGCAAGCAGTTGAGCGTCTTCGGGCCCAACAAGGCCGGCGGGAACATCATCTTGTTGCCAGGCCAGGGGCAGGGGAGTGGCGGAGCAGGCAATGTCGGTATCGGTACATCTTCGCCGTCCAATATCCTGACCGTGGTGCAGGGCTCTGCCACCGATCCGATCGCCGATTCCTGGCAGGTGTACAGCTCGAGGCGCTATAAGACCGATATCCATACGCTTGAAGGTGCGCTGGACAAGGTCGGGCAACTGCGAGGAGTGAGCTACAAGGCCAGGGCCGACGGGCAGGACAATATCGGCCTGATCGCCGAGGAGGTGGGCAAGGTGGTGCCGCAGGTGGTGTCGTATGAGGCGAACGGCAAGGATGCCCGCTCGGTGGATTACGCGCGGCTGGTGGCGCTGCTGGTCGAGGCCATGAAGGAGCAGCAGGCCCATATCGAGGCACTCAGGCAGCGACTCGATGTGGCCGAGAGCGCGGCGAAGTTGAGCAATGCCTCGCTCAGCGAGCGTGTACGGCAACTCGATGCACATGGCCTGCAGGTGGATGCCGACAAGGGGGCGCAGGTGTCGAGCCGCTAGGTTCGTCCACACAGTGCAGGGAAACGACAAGGCCCGCCATTCGGCGGGCTTTGTTTATTTGTAGCTGATGCTGAAGCCTTCGCTGGGGGCCGGGCCGGTGAATGCGCGGGTTTTGCAGCCGCTCACCTGGGCGTTGTCCGGACCGTGTGCCAGCCATGCCAGCATGGCGTCGAGCTGTGCGGAGGTTCCGCAGATCAGGGCTTCGACATGGCCGCTGGGCAGGTTCTTCACCCAGCCGCTGATGCCCAGTTCACGTGCCTTCATGCGGGTGAAGTGGCGGAAGCAGACGCCCTGTACATGGCCGCTGACCAGTACCTTCAGGCATTGCATGGATGATTCATCGTTCATAACAGGTCCGGTGCCAGCACGGTGTCGTGCGGCTTGTCTAGGGTGTCACGGTGGTCCGTGGAGAAATGCAGGCCGCGCGATTCCCTGCGCTGCTGGGCTGAGCGTACGATTAATTCGGCGACCAGTGAAAGGTTGCGTAATTCGATCAGGTCGCGACCGATGGGATGCTGCCAGTAATAGGAAGCGATTTCCTCACGGATCATGGCAAGCCTGCGGCGGGCGCGGCGCAGACGCTCATCCGAGCGTACGATGCCGACATAGTTGGACATGGTGGTGCGGATCTCTTCCCAGTTTTGCTTGATCTGTACGCGTTCGGTGGCGGGCACCACGCCGCTGGCATCCCATTCGGGCAGACGGGGCGGGCGCTGCGTCGTGTCGCCGGCGATCAATTCGGCGCACAGTTCGGCCATCACCAGGCATTCGAGCAGTGAGTTGCTGGCCAGACGGTTGGCACCGTGCAGGCCTGTGCAGGCCGATTCTCCGATCACATGCAGGCCGTCCACGGGGGTTTTGCCGGCCACATCCGTTTGCACGCCGCCGCACAGATAGTGTGCGGCCGGCACGATGGGGACGGGTTGTGTGCGCAGGTCGATGCCGATCTTCAGCAGGCGTTGCATGATGTTCGGAAAATGCGCCTCGATCTTGTCGCTGCCCAGATGCCGGGCATCGAGATACATGAAGTCGCAACCCTGCTTCTTCATCTCGTAGTCGATGGCGCGGGCCACGATGTCGCGCGGCGCAAGCTCCGCCAGCGCATGGTATTCGGGCATAAAGCGCCGGCTTTTGGCATCGGTGAGATAAGCGCCTTCGCCGCGCAGTGCTTCGGTGAGCAGCTCCGTGGAGCCCAGCGGATTATACAGGCAGGTGGGGTGGAACTGGATGAATTCCATATTCATCACCGGACACCCGGCCCGCCAGGCCATGGCCACGCCGTCGCCGGTGGCGACATGCGGATTGGAGGTGAACAGATACACCTTGCCGGCTCCGCCGGTAGCCAGAATGGTATGCTTGGCGGCAATGGTGATGACTTCGCCGTCCGGGGCCAGCACATAGGCGCCGAAGCAGCGGTCGGGACCCTGCATGTAGCGGCCGAGATGGCGAGCGGTGATCACATCCACGGCCATGTGGCGCGGAAAGGCTTTGATGTTCGGATTTCTGGCTACCGGTGCGAGCAGCGCCTCGCCGACTGCTTTACCAGTGGCATCCTTGGCATGCGCGATGCGGCGATGCGAATGCGCTGCCTCGCGGGTGAGGTGCAGCACGCCGTTATCCGAATCGAAGGCTGTGCCGAAGGAGATCAGTTCCTCGATGATGCGGTTGCCCCGACCGATGATGTTGCGCACCGCATCTTCATGGCACAGGCCACAACCGGCCTGCAGGGTGTCGGATACGTGATGTTCCACCGAGTCGGTGGCATCCATGACACCGGCGATGCCTCCCTGCGCATACCATGTGTTTGATTCGGAGAACTCTCCCTTGTTGACCACGGCCACCTTGCCGTGTTCGGCAAGCTTACTGGCAGCAAACAACCCGGCAGCGCCGCTGCCGATGATCAGGTAATCGAATTCGTATCGGTTTTGCATAAAGGAATTGCGCGCATCTTACGCCTGCTCCCTGCATCAGGTAAACTTTCGGCTGCAGGCAGGTTCAATCCGTACAGGATGGCAATGAGGTGAGCATGGAGCAGGCAGTTGTCGTTGTTGAGGTAAGTGGTGCCGAGGCGCTGGTGCGCGGTCGTCGGGCCACGGCCTGCGGCAGCTGCGCGGGTAAGAGCTCTTGTGGCACGCTGGGTTCGTGGGTGGAACGTTTTGCCGAAATGCGAGTAGCTAATCCTGTGGGGGCGAAGGTGGGCGATGATGTGACCATCGATGTTCCGGAAGGTGAATTTCTGCGTGCCGCGCTGCGACTTTATGGGGCACCGATGGTCGGGTTTTTCTTGGCTGGATTCACAGTGCGTGCTGTGGCGATGTACGCTGACCTGCCGAATGCCGAGCTTTGCGCGGCAGTTGCTGCAATCGGCGGTTTGTTTGCCGTGTTTCTCTGGATAAGGAATACCGACAGAGGGCACAAGAGCGGCGCACGTATCATTCGCATCCGGTCGCGTGCCATCAATGTGCCTGTAGTGGTTGCCAATCCCTGAAAACAGGGGGGGATTTTTCATTTGTCTTTCATCTTTTTGCACCCACAATGGCCGCCGCTGAACACAGCCAAGGAGATTATTGCGTGAAATTTGTCCGTTTGCTTGTTGTTTGTGCCTTTGTTTCATTCGCTCTTCCTGTTCAATCCTATGCTATGCCCGATAGCTTCGCCGATCTGGCTGAATCGCAGGCCGATGCCGTGGTGAATATCAGTACCACGCAGATTGTGAAGGGTCAGGCCGGTGGCCTGCCTCCCGGATTCGGTTTTCCTCCCGGTTCCCCGTTCGAACAGTTTTTCCATGATTTTCAGCAAAACCAGCCCGAGCAGGAGCGCCATGCGCTGGGCACCGGGTTCATCATTTCCCCGGACGGCTATGTAGTGACCAATAACCATGTGGTCCAGGAGGCCACCGAGGTGGTGGTCAAGCTGCGCGACGGCAAGGAATACAAGGCCAAGGTGATCGGCACCGACGAGAAGCTGGATGTCGGCCTGCTGAAGATCGATGCCAAGAACCTGCATACCGTGAAGCTCGGCGATTCCGATAAGTTGCGTGTCGGCGACTGGGTGGTGGCCATCGGCAACCCCTTCGGCCTGGAGCAGACGGTGACCGCGGGCATCGTGTCCGCCAAGGGCCGCGTGATCGGTGCAGGCCCGTACGACAGTTTCATCCAGACCGATGCGGCCATCAATCCGGGTAACTCCGGCGGTCCGCTGTTCAATGTCAACGGCGAGGTGGTCGGTATCAATACCGCCATCTATTCCCGTAGCGGCGGCAATAACGGCATCGGCTTCGCCATTCCGATCGCCATGGCGCAATCGGTGATCCAGGAACTGCGCGATACAGGGCATGTGACGCGTGCACGTCTGGGCGTGTTCATTGCCGAGGTGGACAAGGAAACCATGCAGGCGCTCGGCCTGAAGGATAATAGGGGCGCGCTGGTGCGACAGGTCGAGAACGGCTCGGCTGCCGACAAGGCCGGCATCAAGCCGGGTGATGTGATCGTCACGGTGGATGGCAAGCCGATCGAGCATGTGCATGAGTTGCCGATGAAGATCGCCAGCCATCGCCCGGGCGACAAGGTTGAAGTCGGCCTGATCCGCGACGGCAAGGCCATGACCCGCACTGTCGAAGTCGAGAAGATGCCCGAGTCCGACTCGGCCAAGCAGGAGGATGTAAAGAATCCGGTACGCCTCGGTCTGGCCCTTTCCACGCTGGATGCGGATACCGCGGCCAGCCTGCAGACGGCGGTCAAGGAAGGTGTTGTGGTGCAGCAGGTAGTGCAGGGTTCGCCCGCACAGCGTGCCGGCATTGCGCGCGGTGATGTGATCTTCTCTGTGAACCGCAAGCCGGTGACGAGTGTGAAGCAGTTCATGGCGATGGCCGAGGAGTTCAAGGCGGGCGATGTGTTGCAGCTGTTGCTGGATCGTCAGGGCAGCACTGTGTTCGCTGTGCTCCGTCTGCCGAAAGAGCCCGAAGAGTGAGTGCCGCCCTTGCCCATGTGCAGCTGATGAGCCGCAGGGAATGCTGTCTGTGCGATGTTGCCAAGCAGGTTGTTGAGGATGCTGCCGCTCGGGGGTTGTGTACCTGGGAGACAGTCAATGTGGATACCGACAAGGCGCTGTTGGTGAAATACGGCAACGATGTGCCGGTGCTGCTGATCAATGGCGAGAAGCGTTTCATGCACCGGGTCAGCCCGGAGGAATTGCATCAGGCGCTGGAGGCTGTCGCATGCTGAAGAACTGGTTGCTGATCGGCGGCGTGGTGGCTGTGATCGTCGGCGTTGCCTTTTTCTCCCTGCCCGAGCCTGTCGGTAAGGTGGTCGAGGGGCAGCTCGCACCTGATTATTCCCTGCCGGACATGAACGGTGTGCAGCAGAGCCTTCCAAAAGGAAAGGTCGTGCTGCTCAACTTCTGGGCGACATGGTGCCCGCCGTGCCGTGACGAGATGCCTTCCATGGTCCAGTTGCACAAGCTGCTGGGCAACGAGGGGTTGAGCATTGTGGCTGCCTCGGTGGACAAGGACATGGGCAAGCTCACCAGCTTTGTGCGTGAGTACGAATTACCCTTTCAGGTGTTGAAGGACACGGATAAGTCGGTCTCGCTGGGCTACGGCGTGGTGCGCTATCCGGAGACCTTCCTGATCGATCGCGCGGGCAAGGTTCGCTTCCATCTGATCGGAGCCGTGAACTGGACCGATCCGACGGTGCTCAAGGCCATTAAGACCATGCTGGCCGAAAAGCCTCAAGCTTGAACAACAGCCTTTCCGCCCGCATCGCGGCGCTGCGCAGCGAGCTGAAGGATCATAACTACCGCTACTACACGCTGGATGCGCCGGTCATCTCCGATGCCGGGTACGATGCTCTGCTGTGCGAGCTTGCGGCACTTGAAGAGCAGCTCGGTGAACCGGTTCCCGCCGATTCGCCGACGCAGATCGTTGGAGCACCGCCCTCGAATGTGTTCACTCCGCGTACGCATGCCATTCCCCTCTTATCGCTTGCCAATGCCTTCTCGGCCGAAGAAGTGGAAGCCTTCGACAAGCGGGTACGCGATATCCTCGGAAACACAGCTTTTTCCTATATCGCCGAGCCGAAGATCGACGGCTTAGCGGTCAACCTGCGCTATGAGCATGGACACCTGAGCATTGCCGCCACGCGTGGCGACGGGAAAAGCGGCGAGGATGTCACCGATAATGTGCGCACCATCGGCGATATCCCGTGGCGGCTGAAAGGCGACGATGTGCCTGAAGTTATGGAGGTGCGCGGCGAGATCTACATGCGCAAGGCCGCCTTTGCAGCCCTCAATGCATCCCAGCTTGCAGCAGGCGAGAAGGCCTTCGCCAACCCGCGCAATGCCGCTGCCGGCTCGCTGCGCCAGCTGGACGCGAAGATCACCGCGAAGCGTTCGCTGAGCTTCTTCGCCTACGGTGTGGGCTTGGGCGGCGACACCCTGTCCGACACCCAGTCCGGTCTGCTTGAGCGCCTGCATGCGATGGGCTTTGCGGTGCAGAACACGCATGTCCTGCCCGATACCGATGCGCTTCTTGCCCACTTCGCCGATATGCAGACGAGTCGTCCGGATATGGACTACGAGATCGACGGCGTGGTGTACAAGGTCAACGAATTGGCCCTGCATGATGAACTGGGCGAGGTGGCGCGTTCGCCGCGCTGGGCCATTGCCCACAAGTTCCCCGCCGAAGAGGTGGAAACAACCCTGCTCGGTGTGGATTTCCAGGTCGGCAGAACCGGTGCCATCACCCCGGTGGCAAGGCTGCACCCGGTGGCCGTCGGCGGGGTCACGGTGAGCAATGCCACGCTGCACAATATGGACGAGATCCGCCGCAAGGATGTGCGCATCGGTGACACGGTGATCGTGCGCCGTGCCGGTGATGTGATCCCCGAGGTGGCGCGCGTGGTGCCGGAAAAGCGCCCTGCGGATGCGGCCGAGGTGGATATGCCCGTGGCCTGCCCGGTGTGCGGTTCGGCCATCGTGCGCCCCGAGGACGAGGCCGTGGCGCGCTGCTCAGGCGGCCTGTTCTGCCCGGCACAATTGAAGGAAGCCATCCGGCACTTCGCCTCGCGCCGCGCGATGGGTATCGACGGGCTGGGCGACAAGCTGGTCGAGCAGCTGGTTGATGGCGGTCTTATCGAGCATGTGGACGGGCTGTACCGGCTGAGCCTCGGGCAGGTCGCGGGGCTCGAACGCATGGCCGAAAAATCGGCGACCAACCTGTTGGCCGCCATCGGGGCCAGCAAGGACACCACACTTGCCCGCTTCATTTTCGCGCTCGGTATCCGCGAGGTCGGCGAGGCGACGGCGGCAGGTCTTGCCCGCTTCTTCGGCGATTTGGACAGCCTGATGGCTGCCGATTTGGATACCTTGCAACAGGTGCCCGATGTCGGCCCCGTGGTGGCGCAAAGCGTGCTCGATTTCTTCGCCCAGCCGCACAACCGCGAGGTGATTGAACGTCTATTGCAGGCCGGTATCCATTGGCCCAGGGCGGAGCAGGCGGGTGAACGGCCGCTGGCCGGCAGGACCTATGTGCTGACCGGCACCCTCACCGCCATGCCGCGCAACGAGGCCAAGGACAGGCTGCAGGCTTTGGGTGCCAAGGTGGCCTCATCGGTATCGAAGAACACCACGGCGGTATTCGCAGGCGAGAGCGCCGGTTCCAAGCTCGACAAGGCGCAGAGCCTCGGCATCCCCGTACTCAGTGAGGAGGATCTGATTGCACTCATCCATGTTTGATCCTCCCTACGTGCCGCCCACCGAAGAGGAAGCAGCACTCATTAAAGCCGTGGAGGATGGCGATGCAGCTGTCGTGCAGCGCCGGTGCCGGGCTAGAACTGACGACCCGTCTGGCGACCGGAAAACTTCAGCAACTGATCGATGCCGGCACCGTTAAAGTGTCTGAGCTGAAGTGCTGAACTAAGTCCCGGAACAACCTCTTCTTTTAGCGATCATGTAAGCAATGTAAGCAATGGCGGTATCGCCATGCGGCGGCGTTGGTGCCGTGTTTCTTGATCCGCCACTGATATCTGGTGCTCCTGCGTTCAGCGGAACCACACCCTGTGGGATATGCTGACTGGCTGCATGCAGATCGTCTCCCGTTCGCAATCTGTCCCGGACCATTCGATAGAGCGAACCCATATCATCCTTTGGGACTATATCGCACTTTTTTACTCAGGGTTACAATTTTCCATGTATTGCCTGCTCGCTGTGTGTGAAGCGTCATCGACAGAACACCCGGAGATTGATCGGGCAGGCCAGAACAAGGTATTTGTCTAAATAAGATTGAAAGGAAGGGAATATCATGGTGAAGAAATTTATTGTTATCGGCCTTGCGGCCATGCTGCTCGCTGTGGCGGCACCCGCCATGGCGGCGACACAGACATTGACCATACTTGGTGGCAACGGTGTTCAGGGCGATCTTGACCCGTACACGGAGTTTTCCACCGATGGTGGTACCACCTGGCATCAGGCATATATGAGCGGCGGTGACGGCTCGCCGGGCAATCCGGCAGGTTGCTGGCATCCGTGGGGCGTCATTTCCGGCACTAGCTGCTGGATCAATCAGGATCCGCTAAACACGGTAGGCATCAATATCACGACCCTGTACCGCGTGCGCTTCAACGTGCCGGCTGATGCGGTGAACCCGACGGCCTCGATCCAGTTGAAAGCAGACAACCACGCCGATGTGTCCCTGAATGGCACCTTTCTGGGCTCCTTCGAAGGCGGTCCGCTTGCGGGCAACCCGCTTCCGACCGCGGTTTTTGCCAGTGCCGTGCAGCCTGGGTTGAATGAAATCACGATCAACCTGAACGACTGGGGCGGCATTGTCGGTTTCAATTACCGCATCGACCTGACGATGGATTCGAGCAAGCCGCTGTCTGTCGCGCCTGCATCTTCATCACCGGCCGGCATTGCCGCAGCATCGGGCAATATCAGCAGGACGGGTTGGGAAATGAACCGGGGTGGTTCATGGTCCTTCCTTGGGTTCTCGCTGCCGTCACACGGCTATTCCACCGCCTATAACAATGCGGTGATACCGCCGGTCGGCGATGCCGGATGGGGTCCGGCACCGAACTCGGAAACCATCGGCTTCTCGGAATATTCGATCCTTCCCGGCTACTGCATGCAGGCCGTGGACTACACCTATTTCCAGACCTTCGTTACCGTGCCTTTTAATACGGACGTGACGCAATTCACCATTGCTTTCTCGGGCATCGACGATGGCGGGCGGGTGACGATTTTCAATTCGGCCTATCCGAACGGCATCCTCGTGCCGGGCAGCTACGTCTATCTGGGCGGGAGCGGCACAGCCAATCTGGCGAACTATATTGTTCCGGGTGAGAACCGCGTTGTGGTCACCCAGGTGGATGACTGCCCGACCGGCAATAATCTGCAGGTTGCACAGGTTGTGCTGAACGGCCAGACGATCAGCCACAACCAGCCGCCGGTGGCCGATGCCGGTGCTGCGCAGACTGTTGAATGCAGTGGCTCCTCCAGCGCCAATGTCACGCTGAACGGTGCCGGTTCCTCCGACCCGGACAGCGACCCGCTGACCTACAGCTGGAGCTGGTCCGGCGGTTCGGCAACGGGCGTGAATCCTTCAGCGTCCTTCCCGCTGGGGACCACCGCAGTGAGCCTGACCGTAAACGATGGTCAGGGTCATACGGCTACCGCGGGTACAACGGTGACGGTGCAGGACACCACGGCACCGACGGTGAGCGCCGGTCCGGATGTGACGCTTGAAGCCACCGGCGCTGCCGGTGCTGCCTTTGATGTGTCCGGCCAGTCATCGGCCTCGGATAGCTGCTGCGCTGTCAGCATCACGGCACCGGCTGCAGGAACCTACGGTCTGGGCACGCACAGCCTGACGGTGTCGTCTAGCGATTGCTCGGGCAACACATCCGGCGATTCGATGCTGCTGACGGTGGTGGATACCACGGCTCCGGTACTGACGGTTCCTGCCGCAGTGACCGCCGAAGCCAATGCCGTGAACAGCACGGTGGCTATCGGATCGGCAACTGCCACCGACATCTTTGCTGTCGCCATCACCTCCGATGCGCCTGCCACGTTCCCGCTGGGTACAACTGTGGTGACCTGGACCGCTACCGATGCCAACGGCAACGCAACCTCCGGCACGCAGAATGTGACGGTGGTGGATACCACGGCTCCTGTGCTGACGGTTCCGGCTGATGTGATCGCCGAGGCCAATGCGGTGAACAGCACGGTGGCTATCGGTAACGCCACGGCCACCGATATCTTCGCGGTGACGGTGACGAGCGATGCTCCGGCCACCTATCCGCTGGGTACCACGGTTGTGACCTGGACGGCGGTCGATGCGAACGGCAACTCCTCGACCGGCACGCAGAATGTGACGGTGGTGGATACCACGGCTCCTGTGCTGACGGTTCCTGCCGATGTGACGGTGGAAGCCAATGGTGTGATGAGCACGGTGAACATCGGTAACGCTTCGGCCACCGATATCTTCTCTGTGATCGTCACCTCCGACGCTCCTGCAGCGTTTGCTCTGGGTACGACGGTGGTGACATGGACGGCCACGGACGCCAACGGCAACGCAACCTCCGGTACGCAGAATGTGACGGTGGTGGATACCACGGCTCCTACGGTGACGGCTCAGCTGGTTCCAATCAGCAGTGGTCACGACGATGACGATGCCACGTTCCAGGTGGTGTTCTCAGCCTCCGACATTGCCGATCCGAATCCTGTGCTGACAGCCACGCTGAATGGCGTGACCGTCACCAACGGTCAGATCGTCAAGCTGGAGAACAGCAGGAAGGACAAGTCGGAGTTCGAGCACGGCACGCTGGAGATCAGCGGTGCAAGCTTCACGCTGACCGCCACGGCCACCGATGCCTCGGGCAATGTGGGTACGGCCTCGGATGCCTATGCCTTCCCGGCCAAGCATGAGAAAAGCAAGAAGGGCGATGACGACAGGAAGTCGGAATCCAAGTCGAAGGACAGGGGTGATGACAAGTCCTCCAAGTCGAGCGGCAAGGACGACGACAGGAAGTCTGACAGCAAGAAGAGCAAGAAGCACGACTGATCGCTTCTGATCCCTGAACAAACCGGTCGGCGGCTTTCACAGCGCCGGCCGGTTTGTTTAGTCAGCATGCTGATTCAAATGCATGCTTTGCCGATCAACCGGCCTTCTTTCTGGCGATCATGTAAGCAATCGCGGCAACTCCAAGCACGGCGGCGATAGCGCTGTGGTCCTCGATCAGCCAGATGATGGTAAAAAACACCGCCGCGAACACCGCTGTTTGCACCAGCATGATCTGAAAGGTTTTCCCCTGCGGCGGGGTGGGTTGATCCGGTTCCTGTTCACTCATGGATTGAGTATAGAGCGTGCTGCTGGCGCATCCAAACCACCGAATTCTTAAAACGCTGTTTTCACCCCTGAACAGGTGCATCTAAACGCTTGAATCGAACCTTTTTTCAGCGCAATTGTTTGGGAAGAAATGCCTATGAATTACGTCCTTGCCCGCCGAATATTCTCAATGATGCTTCCAGTGCTTAGAAAATTGGAATCAGTTTGCAATTCAGGGTCAGATATTATTTTGCACATGCGTCCTCCCCTTCAATAGCAAGCTTACGCAAGATGGTATAATTTTTCTTGGGTGGCAAACCCCAAGTCAAAGGCGCCCTTCACGGCGCAGGCGGGTGGTGACCATGCGGTGGTAGAGCCGGGCGCAGAGGGGGGGCGGATCAGGGGGAGGGCGATCAGCCATGCCAGTGGCTTCAGGCGGGGGACGCGGGACATCAGCAGGATGTAGGCATCGATCTCGGAGAGGATGCGACCGTCCGGGGCGCGGACGTGGAGTTCGGTGAGGGCCAGGCGTGGATCGATGCCGAGGGACTTGAGTTCGGCATCCTTGCCGGTGATGTCGAACCATTCGACATCGCGAGCGGATGCGCCGGCCATGGATTCGTATTTTTCACGGTCCCGCACGCATTTCTCGCAGGCACCGTCGTAGTAAACAGTGATGACCACGGCTACCTGACCAATAGCCGTGGCATCATCCTGTCAGCCGAGGCTTTGGGCTGCCTTGGCAATGCGGGCGACTGCATCTTCCAGCGTGGATTGCGCCACGGCGTAGGAGATGCGCATGAAGCCGGGGGCGCCGAACTCGGTGCCGGGCACCAGCGCCACGCCGGCATCCTCCAGCAGCCATGCGCAGACATCGAGATCGTTGCCGAGCACCTTGCCTGCGGGGGTCTTCTTGCCGAGCCATGCCTGCACGGACGGGAATACGTAGAAAGCGCCGTCCGGCCTGATGCAGGTGACGCCGGGAATGGCGTTCAATGCAGTCACCAGCCATGTGCGGCGGCCTTCGTAGACACGTACCATTTCTTCCAATGCATCGGTCGGTCCAGTGAGGGCGGCAAGCGCGGCCTTCTGGGCGATGGAGGAGGGGTTCGATGTGGACTGCCCCTGAATCTTGCCCATGGCCTTGATCAGGTGGCGCGGACCTGCACAGAAGCCAATGCGCCAGCCGGTCATGCAATAGGCCTTGGATACGCCGTTAAGCGTGATGGTGCGGTCCTTCAGCTCGGGGCACACCTGTGCCATGGTGGCGAAGGTCTTGCCGTCGAACAGAATCTTTTCGTACATATCGTCGGTGGCGACGGCGACCTCGGGATGCTTCTTCAGCACTTTACCCAGGGCAGACAGATCGTCCCACGAATAGGCCATGCCGGTCGGGTTGGACGGGGAATTGAGGAACAGTAGTCTGGTTTTCGCGGTGATGGCCGCTTCCAGCTGCGCTGCGGACAATTTGAAGCCGTTCTCCGCCGTGGTGTCCACGGTCACCGGCTTGCCTTCGGCTAGCAGCACCATGTCCGGATACGATACCCAGTACGGAGCGGGGATGATCACCTCGTCGCCCGGATTGATCATCGCCTGCAGCATGTTGTAGATGCACTGCTTGCCGCCGGTGGAGACAAGAATGTCGTCCGGCTCGTAATCCAGCCCGTTGTCGAGCTTGAACTTTGCCGCGATCGCCTTGCGCAGTTCGGGGATGCCGGGCACGGCGGTGTAGCGCGTGAAGCCGTCGTCGATGGCTTGCTTGGCGGCATCACAGGCTGCTTTGGGCGTATCAAAATCAGGCTCGCCGACGGACAGCGAGATGATGTTCTGGCCTGCGGCGCGCAGTTCGGCGGCCTTGGCGGTGATAGCCAGGGTGGCAGAAGGTTTAACGAGATTGACGCGGTCGGATAGTATGATCATGGCCTTGGATGCTGCCACAATTTTTCCCCGACTCAATACAATCCAAGCAGTAATTTTACAGTTCACCAAGCGGAAGCTTTCTCTGAAGATTTTGACTTTGTTTAACCGGGTCCCGTTTAAATCTGTGCCGGGTTGGATGCTTATCCGGAGGGAGTTGCGCAAGGAAAGCGGGTCTTACTCGCGGCTTGCGCCCTCCGGATCAGTAGCCAGCCCGGGAATTCACAGATATGTCACGGGGTGCATTTCTTGCTTCTTCTTTGTGCACGCAAAGAAGAAGGAACCAACCGCTCCTTTACCATGCGAACCCATACAGTTACCTGAAGCACTCTGCCCTCACCCTTCTTCTTTCTTGAATGGCCAGGAAAGAAGCAAAGAAGGCCACCACAAGTATCTGTGAATTCCCGGCCCAAGCACACGCCCGCGGGCGCAAACCGGCAGTAAGGCCGCCTATTTTTGCGCAAAGCCCCGCCGGGCATGCACTTGGGCCGGCACAGCTACAAGCGGGATCCGAAGTCTAGGTCAAAAGCAAAGACTACGGCGGGGAAAAGTCCGCAAAACGGGCGGGGGAAGGGGCTGATGGTTTCTTCACCCATCTGGGTTATCATGCGCCGATGCCAAGGCCGTGCACGGAGTGAATGCTTGAACGAGAATATCCGCGAGATTCCCTATAACTACACCTCTTATTCCGATCGCGAGATCGTGTTGCGCTTTCTGGGTGAGCAGGCATGGGACGATCTGAACGCGCTGCGCGCCAAGCGCCGCACCGGTCGTTCGGCGCGCAAGCTGTTCGAGATCCTCGGCGATGTCTGGGTGCTGTCGCGCAACGTGTACCTGAAGAACGACCTGCTGAAAAACAAGAAGCGCCTCAAAGCCATGCAGACCCTGCACAACGACCGCCTGAACCGCATCGAGGCCACGGCCGAGGACAACGCGCGGGTGATGCGCATCGTGGCTGCCACGCGTCGCATGCTGGACGATCAGCAACGCTGGTTCATCGAGACTCCGGGCAAGCGCAAATCAGCCGCGCGCGCCTTCGCCAGACACACGCATGCCAACAACGTTCATTTCGATGCCTTCACGCTGACGCACAGCGCCACCGATGCCACCGACTGGCGGCAGGAGCACCCGTTCTGCGTGCTCACCCCGGATTCCGCCGAGGAGATCCCCGGCCTGATCAACGTCGCCCGCGAACTGGGCATGACGGTGATCCCGCGCGGCGGCGGCACCGGCCTGTGCGGCGGTTCCGTGCCCCTGCATGCCGATACGGTGATGATCAATGTGGAGAAACTCGACGGCTTCGGCCCGGTCGAGGAGCGCGACATCGGCAAGGGCCGCAAGGCCCGCACCATCACCGCACAGGCGGGCGCGGTCACCGGCAAGGTGATGCAGGCATCGCTCCCCTATGTGTTCGCAACCGATCCGACCAGCCTGTGGGCCTGCACCATCGGCGGCAATGTGGCCTCCAATGCCGGCGGCAAGCATGCGGTGATCTGGGGAACCTGCGTGGACAATCTGTTGTCCTACCGCATGGTGACACCGGACGGTAACTGGCTGCTGGTGGAGCGCATCGAGCACAATATGGGGCGCATCGATCCCGAGGGCGAGGCACGCTTCAGGCTCAGCCGCTTTGCCGGGGATGGAAAGACCCCGCTTGGCGAGCCGGAAGAACTGGTCATCGCAGGCTCGGTGTTCCGCCGCGAGGGACTGGGCAAGGATGTGACCCGCAAGGCGCTGGGAGGATTGCCCGGCGTGCAGAAGGAAGGCGTGGACGGTTTCATCACCGAGGCCACCTTCATCCTGCATCAGCCGTATGCGCACACCCATACCGTGTGCTGCGAGTTCTACGGTCAGGAACTGAGTGCCGCCACGCGCGCCATGGTGGAGATCAAGGAGCATGTGGACGCGCTGCCCGGCGTGCATCTGGAAGGTCTGGAGCATTTCGATCAGAAATATGTGAAGGCCATCGACTACAAGGCCAAATCGTCGCGCCGGGACCGGCCGCGCGTGGTGCTGCTGATCGATGTGTCCGGTGATGAACAGCGCGATGTAGCTGCGGCCTGTTCGGATATCTGCCGCATCACCTCCACCGGCAACGGCGAAGGCTTCATCGCCATGCAGCCGGCGGACCGCAAGCGTTTCTGGGACGATCGCGGTCGCATGGCGGCGATCGCCAGGCACACCCGCGCCTTCAAGCTCAATGAAGACGTGGTGATCCCGCTGCAGCATCTCTCCGAATACAATGATTTCATCGAGCATCTGAACATCGAGAACTCGCTGAGCAACAAGCTGGAAGCCATGAACAGTATCGCCGCTATGCTCGACAAGGTGAGCGCCTGCGTGACGGCGAACGACAAGCTGGTGATGGAAGAGCTGGATGTGGAAAACGCCGCTTTCTTCACCGACAAGCTGGATCAGTGCAGGCAGACCGTGCGCGAGGCCGAGGCCCGCTGGTCCGCTTTCCTGACCGGTCTGGATCAGCCTGCAGGCAACTGCGCCTCCTGGCTGGAGAGTGTGCCGCATTCGCCGGATGAGACCCTGTTCCGTGTGATGCAGCGCGGTGCGATGCGCGTGTCCTACCGCCGCGAGGTGGAGGCGGTGCTGATGGATCTGTTGCGCAGCCATCCGGTGCTGCTGGGAAAATTGCAGGACTGCCACAAGAAGGCCCTGAGCCGCCGTATCGTGATCGCCACGCATATGCATGCCGGCGACGGCAATGTGCACACCAATGTGCCGGTGAACTCCAACGACTATCAGATGATGCAGCATGCGCACCATGCCGTGGAGCAGTTCATGGCCAAGGCGGTGGAACTGGAAGGCGTGATCTCCGGCGAGCACGGTATCGGTATCACCAAGCTGCCCTATATGCAGGCGGAGTGGCTTGATGAGATGGCCGTTTACAAGCAGCAGGTCGATCCGTCGGGCTTGTTTAACCGTGGCAAGCTTCTGCCCGGCACCGATCTGACCTTTACCTACACGCCCAGCTTCAACCTGCTGGAGATGGAGGCTGTAATCCTCGAGGCCGCCGACTTAACGGCGTTGTCCGAGGAGATCTCCCCCTGCCTGCGCTGCGGCAAGTGCAAGCCGGTGTGCAACACGCATTTCCCGCGCTCCTCGATGCTGTATTCGCCGCGCAACAAGATCCAGGCGACGGGCGCCATCATCGAGGCCTTCCTGTACGAATCGCAGACCGGCAACGGCATTTCCTTCGAGCAGTTCGCGGGCTTGGGCGATGTGGCCGACCATTGCACCATCTGCCACAAGTGCGAATCGCCATGCCCGGTGAACATCGATTTCGGCATGGTGACCGAGCGCATGCGCGGCATCCTCAAGGACAAGGGGCAGGCGCGTTTCAGCCTCGGTTCGAAGCTGGCCATGCTGTTCCTGGTGACCAAGAACCCGGATACCGTGAATCTGATGCGCAAGACGGTGATCGGCTGGGGCTATGCCGGACATCGTCTGCTGCACAAGCTGGCGAAGGCCGTGGGTCTGGTGCAGGAGATTCCCGCCGCCAAGCGTAACCTGACCGGTGTGGCGGCACAGGTGATCAACTTTGTCGAACGACCGTTGCCGAACCTGCCACTGGATACGGCGCGCTCCACCCTCGGCATCGACGGGCGCAACAAGAATGAGATCCCGATTCTGCGCGACCCGGTGAAGGCTAACGGGCGGGCGGTGTTCTATTTCCCGGGCTGCGGCTCCGAGCGCCTGTTCTCGCAGGTGGGGCTGGCGACGCAAGCGATGTTGTATGATCTCGGTCTGAACGTGGTGCTGCCGCCGTCCTATCTGTGCTGCGGCTACCCTTCCACGGCCAGCGGCGACCACGCGCGCGGCGACCAGATCACCTACGACAACCGCGTGCTGTTCCATCGCCTGAAGAATGCGCTTTCCTACCTTGATTTCGAGGCGGTGATCGTGTCCTGCGGCACCTGCTACGACCAGCTCACCCGCTATCAGCTGGAGCAGGTGTTTCCCGGCGCTCCGCTGATCGATATCCATGAGTATCTGGTCACGCAGGATGTGTGTGCCGATGGTGTGGAAGGGCAGCAGTATCTGTATCACGAGCCCTGCCATACACCGTTGAAACGGCACGGCTCGGAATCTGCCATCTCCTCGCTGCTCAAGGCACCGTCGGTGGCCTCCGCCGAATGCTGCGGCGAGGCGGGGACGCTGGCCGTGGCCAGTCCGGCGATCGCCGGCAAGATCCGTGCCCGCAAGGAAGAGGAGATGGAGAAGGCCAAGGCGAAGCTCACCACGCAGGCCGATGCGAAGATCCTCACCTCCTGCCCGTCCTGCCTGCAGGGGCTGTCGCGGCTGGAAGGCGAGACCGGCGTTGCAGCCGATTACATTGTCGTGGAGCTGGCCAAGCGTCTGCATGGCGACAACTGGCAGGATGACTTCGTCAGCCGCGTGAAAAACGGCGGTATCGAGCGGGTCCTGATGTGAGTCTGGCGGCGGCATGGGCCTGGCTGGCTGCCGCCATCTTTCTCGAGGTGTCCGGCACGATGTGCATGAAGCTGGCCGAGAGCTTCACCAGGCTGCTTCCCTCGATCCTGATCTTCGTGTTTTACGGCTGCTCGATGGCGGCTGTCACCATGGCCCTGAAACGTCTTGATCTCGGCATCGCTTATGCCGTGTGGGCGGGTGTGGGCACGGCGATCGTTGCAGCCATCGGCATACTGTTTTTCAAAGAGCCGGCATCCACACTGAAAATGATCGCCATCATGCTGATCATCACGGGTGTGATCATGTTGCATCTTTCCCGGACGTCCACCGCCTGAAGGCAAACCCCGACATGCCTGCCGGGGGCGCAGCCGGCCCTGGAATATCCTATGCTAGTTGCATGCTGCGCTACGCTGTTTTCCCTCTGTGGATGCTGCTGTGTGTCCTGCCGGGTGTTGTTCCGCGAGCCCAGGCAAGCCCTGACTACACCCGGCAGACCGGGGCGGATTGCGCGACCTGCCACTATCAGGACATGCGCTCGCTCAATGCCTACGGCCGCGAGTTTCTCATGCATAGTTACTCTGAAACAGAGAAGATGATCGAAGATCGGCGCGAAAGGGAGGGAAAGTCGGCGCAGCCTCGCAGTATCGGGCATCCGGAAAAGCGGCCGCTGGAAAGGTTGAATGGTCATCCGGAAGATAGCGGAATGATCGAGGAAGGGGATGAGCACGAGGCGCTGGAGTCCCCCGAAGAGGAAATGCTGGAAGAGCAGCAGAAAGGCGCACCAGCCGGGCACTGATGCGCCTGTTTGGCGCAGTTTATTGCGCGCCGAACACCTTTTTCAGGATATCGGTGCTGCGCTTTGCCGGGTCCTTGCGGATGGCGGCCTCTTCGGCAGCCATGTAGGTGAAGATGCCCTGCATGCCGAGATCGAGCACATGCCGGTTCAGGTCGGCATTCACATCCGGCATGAAGGGGATGTCCTTGTATTTGCCCATCACGGTATCGAAGGCCTGTACGGCACCAGCCTGACTCAGCGCGGAATCGATGATCGGTTGCATCTCTCTGGCCAGCGGGGTGGACATCTTTGATTTGAAATACTGGGTGGCCGCATCCTGCGGGCCGTTGAGGATATGCTTCGCATCGTCAATCGTCATGGCGGTCACGGCATCGCCGAACAGTTTTTTGGCCTTAGGGGTGGCGGCCTCGGCGGCGCGGTTCATCTTCAGCTCGAGATCATCCATCAGCGAGCCCATGCCGGCGGAATCCAGTGCTGATTTCACCGTCTGCATGCTTTGCGGCAGCGGGATATGAATCTTCGGGTCGGCATTGAAGCCATCGGTCCTGCCCAGTTGCGCGACCACGCGCCCGGAGCCGACACTCAGCGCATCCTTCAGACCGGCGATCATATCGCTATTGGAGAGCGCGCTGAGGGCGGCGGATGTGGATGTCGCAGGCGCGGTTGCCGCCGGCTTGTCGTTGCCACCAAGCGCTCCCATCAGGCCGCCCAGACCTGTGGACAGGTCCATGGCCACGGCAGGCGTGCCGGCCAGCAGCAATGTTGCGGCACACAGTGCGGTTTTCATGTTCGGTTGTTTCATGGTTTTCCTCCCGGATTGTCGCTGAAGCTATCCGTCGGTGTTCCTGCCTCCCGGTGATATTTCGCACGCAGCCGGGCTGGCGAATCCGGATGCAGGGAAGGAGAGGAACTGTCGTTCGAGGTGACGGTCCGGTCAGCTGTCCAGACGCTGGCGCAGGGCGTGGCTTAACTCGATGATGGAGAATGGCTTGGTGAGCACGATTTCTCGTCTGTCGAGCAACGGGTTGCGATCCCGGCCGAGTTCGTAGCCCGAGGTGAAAAGGATATGCACATCCGGCCTGATTCTGGGCATATGCTCGGCAGCCTCCACCCCGCCCATTTCCTGCATGACCACATCGGTGAGAACCACATCGATACCGGTCGGGTTTTCCGCAAATATCCTGACGTCCTCCAGGCCGGTGCTGGCGGTCGGGGTCAAGTAGACCAGCAGCTTCAGTGCCTGGCAGTGCGCATCGACAAAGCCGGGCTCATCGTCAACAAGCAGCAGCGTTTCCCCCTTGCCCCGTTTGATGTCCACGGTGTCGCTGAACACCTGACTCTTGATGCTGGTGTGATCCTGAGAAAGGGGAAGGTAGATCGACATCGTGCTGCCTTTGCCCACATGGCTCTCGACAGTGATGAAGCCTCTATGGCGTTTGACAATGCCGTAGACGGTCGAGAGACCGAGTCCTGTGCCTTCGCTGACCTCCCTGGTGGTGAAGAATGGCTTGAAGATGCGATGCCGATGTTGTTTCTCGATACCGCACCGTTGTCCGCCACGCTCAGGCCGATATGCAGACCTGCGACCGCCTCGGGGTGGGTGGAGAGCAGTATTCCATCCGGCTCGAGCACACGGGTGGAGATGTTGATGCGCGGTTTGTCTGTTTGCCGGACTGCATGGCAGGCGTTGTTCAGCAGGTTGAGCAGCATCTGCTGCATCCGGGTCGCATCGGCGCATACCACGGCCTGCTCGGAGCAGGCGCGCAACTCGATCCGGATGCTTTCAGGGATGGCGGAGGCATGCAGTTTCATGGCTTCCTTGATGAAGGAATTCAGGGCGAGGACTTTCATCGCGACATGATCCTTACGCGCAAAAGCGAGCAGCTGTTTGATCATGTCCGCACTGCGGAAGCACAGTGCATCCGCACGTTTCAGTTTTTCAAGCAGTGCGTGATTGTCACCGGCCATGTTGCGCGCCAGGAAGAGACTGCTGGTGATGCCGCCCAGCATATTGTTGAAATCGTGCGCGATGCCACCGACCTGCGTGCCGAGCGCCTCCATCTTCTGCGCCTGATCGAGTTGCATTTCCAGTGATTCCTTTTCGTGCAGATCCTGCTGGCCGCAGACATAAAGGGTGATCTGCCGCACGATGCCGGCATAGGGTGCGTTACGACGCACCTCGGGGCGCAGGAAAAAGGCTGTTTTGCCAAGCAGTTCTCCGGCCGCATAGCCGCTGATGTCGGAGGTGGCAGTGTTCGTATTCAATCACGCCTTCGGCATTCAGCAGCATCAGCGCATCCGGCGATTGCTCGATGGCTGTGAGGAACTGCCGAGCGGCGCTTCTCCGGCACACACCGCTTGCACCCACGCGCTTACCCGTTCGCGATCGGCTGTGGCGACGTGTTCAAGCATGCATTCGAAACAGGCACAGTCGTGGTCGAGAGCGAAAATGCGTCTGGACTCCGCTGAATAGTCCACCTCCCCGTCGTCCAGCATCCATTCCCAGCTGCCGATACCGGTGATGCGCTGCGACGTCTCGATGCGCTTCTTCATGCGGAGGATGTGCTTTACATAGGGGTTGATGATCAGAACGGTGATTCCGGCCACTAGAGGTGCAGTTATCGCGACTATATACAGGACCGTCGGTTCGATATGGCCGGTCAACAGCATATCGAAGGCGGCCACCAGAGGGTTCGTGGTGAGCAGAGCGATCGTAAGCACAAACAACAGGTAAGCGCCGATACCCTCTCGCATGCGCAGATTTATCAGCCAGAGCTCAATTTTTTGAACCATGCTCGCCTGCTTCCCATGCATGCAGGGTAGCTTCAGACCTTCAGTTTGTATGTGAAATTCTTACATTGCGCCTGCTGCTATCTGCTGCGCAAGGTATTACCATCCCGGCATGACTGTATTGCGCCTGTATCCGCCGCCACAGCGCAAGATGCCCTTGCATGGCCTGTATCTTGCCCTGCGCCTTCATCGCAGGTCGCAGGCTGGCGGCCTGCTGATCTATGCCAACTATATCGCCAGTCTGGACGGGCGGATCTCGCTGCCCGATGCGCATGGCGAGCAGGGGGTGCCGGCCACACTGGCCAACAAGCGTGATTGGCGGCTGTATCAGGAGCTGGCCGCGCAGAGCGATATTATGCTGACCAGTGCGCGCTATTTCCGGCAACTGGCCCGTGGGAAGGCGCAGGATCTGCTGCCGGTCGGGCGGGAGAAGGAATATGCCGATCTGGCTGCATGGCGGCTGGATGAAGGGCTGCAGGCGCAGCCGGATGTGGCCATCCTGTCACGCTCACTGGATATCCCGCAGGCGGCGCTCGAAGCGGTAGGCGACAGAAAGGTGCTGGTGCTGACAGGCCGGGATGCCGATGTCAGGGATATCGAAAGACTGACCCTGCCGGGTGTGCGCGTGCTGCAAAACGAACAGTTCGAGCTCGACGGTGCCGGGATCCGCAGCATGCTGGCCGCAGAAGGGTATCGCTCGGCTTATATGATCGCCGGTCCCGAGGTGCATCGCACCCTGCTTTGCGGTGGGCTGGATCTGCTGTTTCTCACCCAGCGTCACAGGCTGCTGGGCGGTAATGATTTCAGCAGCATCATGCAGGGTCAGCTCGAGAGCTCTGTGGATATGGAGTTACAGTCGCTGTATCTCGATGAGCAGGCGCTGTTGCATGAGCGCGGCGGGCAGTGCTTTGCCTGCTATGCGGTGATGCCGGGGGTCTGAGCCATATATTCAGCCGCCGAGCAGTGGGCGGATCAGCCAGACGAGCGACACAATAACCACGGCCATGCTCAGGTTCAGCCGGAAACCCGTGCGCACCATCTGCTGCATGGGTATCTGATGGGTGCCGAAGATGATGGCATTCGGCGGCGTGGCGACCGGAAGCATGAATGCGCAGGAGGCGGATAGCGCGGCCGGCAACAGAACCAGCAGCAGATCCATCTGGTTGCTCAGCGCCACGGCGGCAAGGATGGGCAGCATCACCTGCGTGATGGCCGTGTTGCTGGTGATCTCGGTCAGAAAGGTCATGACCAGCGCGATGCCCAGCATCATCAAGGGCAGGGGCAGGCCGGTGAAGAAGCCCATCTGGTCGCCCAGCCAGATGGATGCCCCGGAATGCAGCATGCCGTGGGCGAGTGCAAAACCGCCTCCGAACAGCATGACGATATCCCAGGGCAGGCGGTTGAATGCCTCGCCGCCCAGCACCGGCCGGCCATCGTCGCCGCGCAGCAGAAACAGCCAGATGGCCCCGAAGATGGCCACTGTGCCGTCGTCCACCCCCTTGTAGGGCAGAGCCGAGGCCCATCCGGGGATGTCGAAGGCATCCGTCCGGATGCCCGTGCGGGTCATCCAGGCGAGCGCCGTGAGGCCCAATACCCAGCCGACGATCTTTTCCTCGCGTCGCACCGGCCCCAGTTCCTGCCGATCATGTTGCAGCACCGATACGTCCGAAGCCTGCCAGTCCACCCCCGCCAGCAGCGGGCGCAGGAAAAGGTATAGCAAGCCAAGACCGACGATCATCACCGGCACGCCGAGCATCATCCATTGCAGGAAGGACGGCATCATGGCCGGAGCCATGGCATTCACGGTCTCGAGGAAAACCAGATTGGGTGGTGAGCCGATAGGCGTTCCCATGCCGCCGATATTGGCCGCGTAGGCGATGGCCAGCAGGAAGGCCACGGCGACCGGTTGCATGACCGTATCCCCGTGCTCCTCGCGCAAGCGGGCCAGCAGCGGTACGGCGATGGTGACCATCAGCATGGCGGTGGCGGTGTTGGAGATCCACATGGATAGCAGCGCAGTGGCGATGGAAAAGCCCATCGCCAGTTGCAGCGGGCCTGCCTGCAGGCGAGACAACAGGGCCAGAGCCAGTCGCTTGTGCAGGCCGCTGCGCTCCAGTGCCTGAGCGATCAGAAAGCCGCCGATGAACAGAAAGATGATGCTGTTCATGTACTTTGGCGCGATGCCCTGGGCATCGACGACACCGGACAGCGGGAAAGCGAACAGCGGGATCATCGCCGTGAAGGCGATGGGCACGCATTCGGTGATCCACCAGATGGCCATCCAGGCTGCGATGCCGAGCATGGCGGGAGCTCCGGGGTGGTCGGGGATGTCCAGACCGAAGGCGATCGAAACGGCGGCCAGCGGGCCGATGATCAGGGCGATCAGGTTGCCGTTCAAGCCGGGCTCATCGCGTGCCGGATCAGGGAGCCCGGTCGGCCGGGCTGCCGGTGTATTGGGGGTTGCTGATCTGCGCGCCGGCGGTTTCGGTCAGCTCTTCAATCCAGTTGCTCATCGCCTGCTGTTTGAAGGTGGCTGCGATGTCCTCTCTGGCCTCGGCAAGCGACTGCCGGCTCGCCGGCCGTTTGCCGATGAGTTCGATGATATGCCAGCCGAACGGGGTCTTGACCGGTTCCGAGATATCGCCGGGTTTTTGCAGCGCGAATACGGCTTCCTCGAAGCTGTTGACCATCACGCCGCGCGGAAACCAGTTGAGGTCTCCACCGAGGGCTTTGGTGCCGTCATCGCGCGAGAATTCGGCGGCCAGCGTGGCGAAATCCTTGCCCTTGCCCTTGCGCAGGCTCTTCAGTACTTCCTGCGCCTGCTTTTCACTGCTCAACAGGATATGCCGCGCATGCACCTGCTCGGGGATGGTGAAATCTGCCAGATGTGCCTGATAATAGTTGGCGATAGCGGCTTCGTCCGGTTCCGGCAGGCGGCGCATTTTCCATTCCTGCAGGCTTTCGATGAGGATATCGTCGCGTGCCTTGTCGATGCGGTGGTGGATCAGCGGGTCGGAATCCAGATGCAGGGCGAGGGCCTGTTGGCTGAGCGCCTGGCGGCGCAGCAGCACATGCAGCACGCGGCTGCGCAGTTGCGGGTCGTTGCGCTGCGCCTGCAGGGTTTCCGGCAGGGCCTGGATGGCGGCATCGATGTCCGCCTCGGTGATGGTCTTGCCGCCGATCACGGCTGCTGCCGGTGAGGAAGGCATCGGCGGGGCTTTCGGCGTGCTGGGCTGCTGCTGGCATGCGACAGTCGAAGCAAGCAGAATGGCCGCTGCCATAAGGCTGATGCGGCTTGATGCCGCTGGAGAATGACGGGGTAGGGTTTGCATAAGCAGTGAGCGTAGCGCGCAAATCCGGAGTATGCACGGAGGAATGATGTCACCTGTAGTGATGGCGATACTGGTGTTGAGCCTGTATGTGGTGTTTTACCGTTTTTATGCCAAACGGGTACTGGCGCGCCGGGTATTCGAACTGAACGACGATTTGCCCACGCCGGCGCACACCCTGCGCGACGATGTGGATTTCGTGCCCACCAACCGCTTCATCCTGTTCGGACACCATTATGCTTCCATCGCCGGACTGGCGCCGATGCTCGGGCCTGCCATCGCCGTGATCTGGGGCTGGGTGCCGGCGCTTTGCTGGGTGGTCTTCGGAACCCTGATGATCGGTGCGGTACATGATTTCTCGGCGCTGGTGCTGTCTTCGCGGCATAAGGGTCAGAGTGTCGGGACGATCGCCCGCGATGTGATCAGTCCGCGTACCCGGCTGCTTTTCCTGCTGGTTATTTTCTTCCTTGTGGCACTGGCCATGGGTGTGTTCGTGCTGGTTATCTCCGGTTTGTTCTCGGCTCCCGATGCGGCGCATATCCCGGTCACGGCGCATCCGGAAGCGGTATTCCCCACCTACTCGCTGATGCTGATCGCCATGGTGATCGGCTATCTGGTGTACAAACGAAATATGCCGATGTGGCCGATGATCGCAGCTGGTTTCGTGCTGATGTTGCTCACCACATGGTGGGGCTTGAGCATGCCTGTCACCGGTGTGTCCGCCGGTACCTGGACATGGAGCCTGCTGGTCTATGCGTTCTGCGCCAGTGTGCTGCCGGTCTGGTTGTTGTTGCAACCGCGTGATTTCCTCAATTCCCTGCTGCTGTATCTGGCCATTTTCTCGATGCTGATAGGGTTTTTCATCCTCTCACCCGATTGGGCTGCACCGGCCATCAATCCGCATCCGGTGGGTGCTCCGCCGCTGCTTCCCTTCCTGTTCATCGTCATCGCCTGCGGTGCTGTATCCGGGTTTCACGGGCTGGTGGCATCCGGCACTACCTCCAAGCAGCTGGATCTCGAGTCCGATGCCCCGTTCATTGGTTACGGCGGCATGATCGGCGAGTCGCTGCTGGCGCTGCTGGCCGTGCTGGCCACCACGGCAGGGGCCTTTGCCACGCGCGCCGACTGGGAGAGTTTCTACGGCTCATGGGACAAAGCGGTCGGTCTGCATCAGAAGCTCGGCGTGTTCATTCAGGGCAATGCCAACTTCATCCACCAGCTAGGCGTGCCGCTGGATTTTGCAGCCGCTTTTATCAGTGTGGTGGTGGTCGGTTTCGCCATGACCAGTGTGGATACCGGTGCGCGACTGCTGCGTTTCAATATCGAGGAAATAGGCCAGACGCTGGGCATCAGGATACTGGGCAACCGCTATCTGGCGACCTTTCTGGCCGTGTCCGCCATCGGGTTCTTCGCCTTCTTCAAGGTGGACGGCAAGCCGGCGGGCCTGTTCCTGTGGACCCTGTTCGGCACCACCAACCAGATTCTGGCAGGTCTCACCTTACTCACTGTGACCATCTATCTGTATCGCAGGCGCAAGCCGATTCTCTACACCCTTTTACCCATGTTTCTGGTGCTCTCCACGACCATTGCCGGCATGCTGATGGGCGTGAGCGAGGCTGTCGGCAAGGCACAATGGACTGTTGCCATCGTCGGCGGGGCGATCCTGCTGCTGGCGTTGTGGGTATTGCTCGAGGGGGTGCTGGTGGTGATGCGTGTGCGCGCCGGACACAGCCGGTCGGATGAGCATAGCATGTCGGAAGGCGGCGGTTGAATGAGATGCTGATCGGCAAGCTTGCCGGGCAGTTGTTACTGCCTCCGGGAAGCATTCTCATGCTCGCGATCGTCGGTCTGCTGGCCCGCAGATGCTGGTGGGGAAGGGCGCTTCTGCTGACATCTCTGGCGGCATTGTGGCTGCTCTCCACGATTCCGGTGCGCGATGCGCTTATCCGGCCGCTGGAGCTTTCATCGCCCCCCCTCGGTGCACAAGCTGTCGCGGACCTGCGCGAGCAATCTGCCGGTACGGCGATCGTGTTGCTTGGCGGCGGTGTGCGGGAGGCGGCACCTGAGTACGCCGGCGCCGACGATCTGCCGCATGCTGCGATGCTGCGCACCATCTATGCTGCGGAACTGGCGATAAAGACAGATCTTCCGGTCTATGCCACTGGCGGCAGGGTATTGAGGCAGGAGGGAGAGTCGGAGGGGGCCATCATGGTGCGCCGGCTGTTGCAGTTCGGTGTACCTGCCGGATCGGCGTTCGCCGAGCAGATGTCCACCAACACATGGGAAAATGCTGTCAGCTTGCATCGCCTGCTGCAGGATCGGGGTGTATCGCGCGTGGTGCTGGTGACCAATGCCTGGCATATGCCCCGTTCACGCTGGTGTTTCGAGCAGCAGGGGTTCAGCGTGATTCCGGCGCCTGTGGATTACCTGACGTCACAGAGGGCGTTCGATGTGCGCGGTCTTGTTCCGGATGCAGGCGTGCTGGCCGATTCGTCTCTCGCCCTGCATGAATACATCGGGATCGCCTGGTACCGGATGCGCTTCGGGCATGACTGGACGCTGCGCTGGCCATGGCAATAAGGCTGCGCATGCGCATCAACGTCTCTGCTTCTCGCCTTTTGCAGATGGTTGCGCTATAAAGCTTCCGTGAGCAGCCGGATGCAGGAACCCGAGCAGGGTGGTCAGATTCTCCCCTTCCCCGACAGGCGGGATGCGCTGGAAATGGATGCCGACCTCGGTGGTGTGAATGCCGCCTGGGTGGAGTCGCTGTATGAGGACTTCCTGCGGCAACCCGATGCCGTACCTGCAATTTGGGCTGAGCGTTTCCGTGCCATGCAGGACGGCAGGGACGTTTCCCGGCGTGATGTCGAGCAGCGTTTAACACGGGAGTCCGTCCGGCAGGTAAGCCCTGCGCGGCAGGCGCCGCGGGATGCGGATGAAGTGGAATATCCCTCACGTGCCCTGTATCTGATCCACGGCTACCGGGTGCACGGGCATCTGCATGCCGATCTCGATCCCCTGCATCTGAACCCGCCGCCGCCAAGTCCCGAGCTCGAACCGCGCTATTACGGTCTATCCGACGCCGATATGGATAAGGTCTTTCCGACCGGTGATCTGGTCGGTCCGGGAAAGCTGCCTTTGCGCGAGATCATGGAAATCCTGCGGCGCAGCTACAGCGGCAAGATCGGCCCCGAATTTCTCTATATCAGCGATTCGGCACAGAAGCACTGGTTGCAGGAGCGTCTGGAAAGCGTCCGCTCCACCCCGGATTTCGCCAACGAGATACGCGTGCAGATATTCCGCAAGGTGATGCAGGCCGGCGAGTTCGAGCACTTTCTGCACACTCGCTATGCCGGACAGAAGCGTTTTTCGCTGGAGGGCGGCGAGAGTCTGATCCCGCTGCTCAACATGCTGGTGCATCACGGCGGCTGCAAGGGTGCCAAGGAGATCATTCTCGGCATGGCGCATCGTGGCCGGCTGAATGTGCTGGCCAATCTGCTGGGTAAGTCGCTGGCTGATATCTTTGCCGAATTCGAGGGCGTGCAATACGTCGATGCCGATGCGCGTTCCGGTGATGTGAAATATCACCTTGGATTCTCCTCCGATGTCACCACTCCCGGCGGCACGGTGCATCTGTCGCTGGCCTTCAATCCCTCGCATCTGGAGATCATCACCCCCGTGGTGCTGGGAGGTGTGCGTGCCCGGCAGCGACGGCGTGGCGACGATCTGCGCCGTCAGGTGCTGGCCGTACTGGTGCACGGCGACGCCGCCTTTGCCGGGCAGGGTGTGGTGGCCGAATCGCTGAATCTTTCCAAGCTCAGCGGGTTCCGTACCGGCGGCACGATCCATGTGGTGGTGAACAACCAGATCGGTTTCACGACCAATCCCTTCGATGCACGCTCCACGCTGTATTGCACCGATATCGCCAAGATGGTGCAGGCACCGATCCTGCATGTGAACGGCGACGACCCGGAGGCGGTGGTGCTGGTGGCGCAGATCGCCATGGAATATCGCTACAAGTTCAAGTCCGATGTGGTCATCGACATGATCTGCTACCGCAGGCACGGCCATAACGAGGCCGATGAGCCGACCGTCACCCAGCCGGTGATGTACCGCAAGGTGGATGCACATCCGCAGGTGCACGAGTTGTACCGCCAGCGTCTGGTCACCGATGGTGTGATCAGCGAGATCGATGCCGAGGCGATGGTGCAGGAATACCGCACCAACCTTGAAGAGGTGCGGCGCAATCCGAATCGCCGGCCGCCCGAGCGGCACAACAGCCTTTCGGGACGCTGGCAGGGCTTTCAGCATCGCGATGCCGCGGAGCCGGATACCGCCGTGAGCCGTGAAGACCTCAGTCGTCTGGTGCGCGTCGCGCATGGTGTCCCGGAAGATTTCACGCTGCATCCCAAGGTGGCGAAGATTTATGAATCGCGCGTGCAGATGTTGGACGGCAACGAGCCGGTCGATTGGGGCTGTGCCGAGACCATGGCCTATGCCACGCTGCTTGATGAAGGCGGCTGGGTACGCATTTCCGGACAGGATTCCGGTCGCGGCACCTTCTTCCATCGCCATGCCGTGGTTTACGATCATGTCACGGGCAGGAAACTCGTGCCGCTCAGGCAGGTGGAAAACGGCGATATGTCCCATTTCATGGCTGTGGACAGCATGCTTTCCGAGGAGGCGGTGCTGGGCTTTGAATACGGCTATTCGCTTTCCGAACCGCGTGCGCTGGTCATCTGGGAAGCACAGTACGGCGATTTCGTGAACGGTGCACAGGTGGTGATCGACCAGTTCATCGCCGCCGGGGAATCCAAGTGGGCACGCATGAGCGGGCTGGTGTTGTGGCTGCCGCATGGCTATGAGGGACAGGGCGCGGAACATTCTTCGGCAAGGCTGGAGCGCTTTCTGCAGTTGTGTGCGGAATCCAATATCCAGGTGGTCTGCCCGACCACGCCGGCGCAGTTGTTCCATCTGTTGCGCCGCCAGTCGCTGATCCGCACGCGCAAGCCGCTGATCTTCATGGCCCCGAAAAGCATGCTGCGTCAGAAGTTGTCCTACTCGACGGCGGATGAACTGGCCAATGGACGCTTCCAGCCGCTGCTGCCGGAGATCGATCAGTTGGACACGCCGAATGTGCGCCGCCTGATCGTATGCTCCGGCAAGGTGTATTACGACCTGCTGGCCGAACGGCGCGCACGCAATATCACCGATGTGGCCATTGTGCGTCTGGAGCAGTTGTATCGCTTCCCCTACGACGAATTGAAGGGGCAGGTGGCATGGTTCTTCGCCGCCAAAGAGATGCTCTGGGTACAGGAAGAGCCGGAGAATCAGGGCGCATGGTTCCAGATTCACCACTGCCTGCGCCGTTGCCTGAGTGAAGGCATGGAATTGTTGCATCTGGCACGTGCTGCTGCTGCGGCGCCTGCGGTAGGCTCGATGAAGCGGCATCTGGAGCAGCAGAAGGCGTTGGTGGATGTGGCGCTGAGTAAAACGATTGACGGCATGATACCGTGAGCGATGGAGAGGTTGTTGCGTGAATATTGACATCAAGGTGCCCAGTCTGGGCGAATCCGAATCCGAGGCGACGCTGGTGGCCTGGCAGAAGCATGTTGGCGACACCGTGGTCGAGGACGATGTGCTGGCTGAAATCGAGAGCGACAAGATCACCATGGAGGTCACGGCCACGGCATCCGGCACCCTGACCGAGGTGCGCAAGCGCGATGGCGATATGGTTGCGCCCGGCGAAGTGATCGGCCTGATCGAGGCAGGCGAGGCGGTGAGACAGCCACGCAAGCCGGCGGCGGTTGCGAAAAAGGCTGATGCCCCGGTGGCTGTTGTCGAACCGGTCAAGGCGAAAGCGGCGGAACCTGTAAAGATTGAAGCGAAACCGGAAACTACGAAGCCGGTTGCCGATGTGCCACCGGCCGAGGGCCGCAGCGAACAGCGTGTGCCGATGAGTGCCTTGCGTAAGACCATCGCCCGCAGGCTCAAGGAGGCGCAGAGCACAGCCGCCATCCTGACCACCTTCAACGAGGTGAATATGCAGCCGGTGATGGGTCTGCGCAGCCGCTATCGCGATGCCTTCAAGGAGCGCCACGGGGCCAATCTCGGATTCATGTCGTTTTTTGTGAAGGCGTGCGTGGAGGGTCTGCGCCGCTTCCCGGTGGTCAATGCCTGTGTCGAGGGCGAGGAGATCATCTATCGTAATTATCAGGATATCGGTATCGCGGTATCCACGGAGAAGGGGCTGGTGGTGCCTGTGTTGCGCGATGCGGGCGGTCTGAGTATGGCCGGGATCGAAAACGCGATCGCCGGCTTTGCCGAGAAAGCCAGGAGCGGAACCCTGCAGCCGGGAGATCTGAAGGGAGGAACCTTTTCCATCACCAACGGCGGCGTGTTCGGCTCGCTGCTCTCCACCCCGATCCTCAATCCGCCGCAGAGCGCGATCCTCGGTATGCATGCCATCCAGCAGCGGCCGGTGGCCGAGAACGGGCAGGTGGTGATCCGGCCGATGATGTATATCGCGCTGTCCTACGATCATCGCATCGTGGACGGGCGTGATGCCGTGCAGTTTCTGACCACGGTGAAGGAAGTCATGGAGTATCCGGGGCGCGTGCTGCTGGATTTGTAAAATACTGCCGCCCGTGCCGATGCGCGGTCGGGCGGCTTTTCTTGACATGATGAATTGCGGGGCGTAGCAATGCCCTCGTTGCCGAATTCAGGCACTCTTTTTTTAACCACCCCATTGATTGTACCGCCGCAGTGATGTCCCCATGCGGTTATAAACTTCCGGAGTACCCATATAGTGTCATCCCACGATTCTGATGTAGTTGTTGCCGATAAAGTCGAAAGCCAAACCGTTGCCGCTGATATGCCCGCTGCAGAGAAATCTGTTGCTGATAAACCGGTGAAACGTACCCGGCGCCGCAAGGTGGTGGAGGTCGAGTCGGGCGAGACCCGCAAGCCTGCCGAGGTCGAGGTGCAGCCGGCGCCGTATTCCGGCGGGGATGAGGAACAGCCGCGCGATAATGCTTCGGCGCAGGCAGACGAGCAGCCGCGCGGGGATGAGCAGTTCCGTCAGGATGAGCAGCCGCGTTCCGACGATCAGCCGCGTCGCAACAGTCAGGCTGGCCGTGGACGGCGAAAGGGGAACGAGAACCGCGACAATCAGAACAGGGACAACAACCAGAACCGCGACAACAATCCGAACCGCGATAACCAGAACAGAGACAACCAGAACAGAGACAACCAGAACAGAGACAACCAGAACAGAGACAACCAGAATCGCGGCTCGAAGCGTCGCAACGAGCGCAGCGATGCGCCGATCTCGGATGAAGCCAAGGGCGTGTTGATGAATCTGCGCGAGGTCACCCAGATGGCGCCGCAGGCGCTGTTGCAGCTGGGCGAATCCCTCGGTGTCGAAAATGCCGCCGGCCTGCGCAAGGCCGAGCAGGTGTTCGCCATCCTCAAGGCGCATGCACAGCGCAGCGGCATCCTGTACAGCGAGGGTGTGCTGGAAATCCTGCCCGACGGCTACGGATTCCTGCGTTCGCAGGAAGCCAACTATCTGGCTGGTCCCGACGATGTGTATGTCTCGGTGAACCTTGTGCGCCGCTTCTCGCTGCGTAAGGGTGATACCGTGGCTGGCGAGATCAAGGCGCCACGCGAGGGTGAGCGTTATTTCGCACTGAAGGATATCGATTCGATCAACGGCGAGGACCCAGCCGTCGCCAAGACCAAGGTGTTGTTCGACAACCTGACACCGCTGTATCCGGATCGCGGTCTGAGGATGGAAGTCGAAGGCTCGAAGGACATCACCGGCCGTGTGATCGATATTGTGTCGCCCATCGGTGGCGGCCAGCGCGCCCTGCTGGTGGCTCCGCCGCGTACCGGCAAGACCATGATGATGCAGTCCATCGCGCACTCCATCGAGGCCAATCATCCGGATGTCGTGCTGATGGTACTGCTGATCGACGAGCGTCCGGAAGAAGTGACCGATATGAAGCGTTCGGTGAAGGGCGAGGTGACCTCCTCGACCTTCGACGAGCCGGCACAGCGCCATGTTCAGGTGGCCGAGATGGTCATCGAAAAGGCCAAGCGTCAGGTGGAGCATGGCCGCGATGTGGTCATCCTGCTCGATTCCATCACCCGTCTGGCCCGTGCCTATAACACCGTGGTGCCGTCCTCCGGCAAGATCCTGTCCGGTGGTGTGGATTCCAATGCCCTGCATCGTCCGAAGCGTTTCTTCGGTGCAGCCCGTAACATCGAGGGTGGCGGTTCGCTGACCATCATCGCCACCGCGCTGGTGGATACAGGCAGCAAGATGGACGAGGTGATCTTCGAAGAGTTCAAGGGCACCGGCAATATGGAAATCAACCTGAGCCGCAAGCTGGTGGACAAGCGTGTGTTCCCGGCCATCGATATCGCACCGTCCGGCACCCGCAAGGAAGAATTGCTGGTGGATCGCGAGATCCTGCACAAGATCTGGGTGCTGCGTAAGATTCTCTCGCCGATGGGTACCGTCGATGCGATGGAGTTCCTGCTCGACAAGCTGGGGCTGACCAAAAACAACGACGAATTCTTCGACAAGATGAATCAGTAGAAATGATTGAGGCGGGGGGTGGCTCCGCCTGAGAGACAAAAAAAGCAGGCCTGAAGGTCTGCTTTTTTTATTCGCGCGAGGCTATTGGTGTATGCGGTTGAGGTGATCGATCAGTGCATCGGCGTTGTCCCTTAACAGCTGGAATACCTCTTCAAACCCTTCCTCGCCGCCGTAATACGGATCAGGCACATCGGCTGTCCGGCCTTCATGCTCGAACTGGCGCATCATCAGGGTGCGATCGGGATTGGCGCCCATGGAAAGCAGGTCGCTGCGATTGGTCGCGTCCATGGCGATAAACCAGTCCCACTGGCCGATGCGGCTGCGCGTGATCTGACTGGCACGATGCGGGGCCAGATCGATATCGTGAGCGGCGGCTGTCTGTTGCATGCGACGGTCGGCGCCCTTGCCGATATGCCAGTCGCCGGTGCCGGCGGATTCTAAATGGAAACGTCCGGAAAAGCCGCGCTCGATGGCGCGCTGGCGCACGATGTACTCTGCCAACGGCGAGCGGCAGATATTACCGAGGCAAACGAATAAAACGCGAATGGGTGTGGTCTGGCCGGATTCAGTTCTGTGGGGCATGACGTTCCGCCTGGGATGCGATGAGATAGGCCGGCGTGGCGACGCGCGGCAGCGATTCGATATCGTTCAACTCGCGGGCTGTGGAAAGCAGCAAGCGCGACATAGCGACCGGACGCGGTGTGGACGGCGGCAGGTAGAGCCAGCCGGACAGACGTTCTTTATCTGTGTGTTGCGCTGTATAGCCTTCCGGTTCGAGCTGTCCGATGTCGTCCCAGCTCATGCAGCAGTCCTGCATGAGGGCTTTGTTTCCCTGATAGCAGGCGCAATAGGCCAGACCGGCACGGGCATCTTCGATCACATGTACCGCTTTCTCCGACTCGCATTGCAGCGCACTGATGGCCAGCGAGGAAAGCTCGATGACGGGAAGATTCAGGCCGCTGTTGATACCGGCGATGCTTGCTGCGGCGATGCGCAGGCCGGTGAACGAGCCGGGACCGATACCGGCAGCCAGCATATCCAGATCGTTCCATTGCATGCCGCCGCGCTTCAGCAGTCCTTCGAGCAATGGCATGATGGCCTGCGAATGCGGACGTTCGTCCTGCCCGCCGGCGGTCAGGATGCTGCCATCGCGACGCAACAGGCAGGCGGCAGCCGGACCTAAGGCGATATCCAGCGCCAGTATGTTTTTCCGCAGCATCTTGGTTGGTTTAATTGTTCTGCAGCAGGTTGCGCAGGAAGTTGCTGAACTCGCCGCCGAATTGCGGGTGCCTTGCGCCCAGTTCCGCATTGGCCATCAGAAAGCCCATCGGATTGCCGGCATCGAAGCGGTTGCCTTCGATCAGCACGCCGTACACCGGCTCCTCCTTGGCAAGTCTTGCCACGGCATCGGTCAGCTGGATCTCGCCGCCCTTGCCGGGTTTCGTTTCCTCCAGCAGTTCGAACAGGCGCGGGGTGAAGATGTAACGACCGATGATTGCCAGATCGGACGGAGCATCGGCCGGTTGCGGCTTTTCCACCATGTCGGTCAGGCGCAGCAGGTCGTTTTCCTCGACAGCTGCGACGACACCATAGCGACTGACCATTTCCATCGGCACGCGCATCAGGCCGATCACCGAACGGCCTGTTTTCTCGAACACCTCGCGCAACTGCTGCATTACCGGCTTCTCAGCGATGATCAGTTCATCGGCCAGCACCACGCCGAACGGTTCGTCGCCGACCCAGTGGGCGGCGCAGGATACCGCATGCCCCAGACCGAGCGCCTGTTTCTGGCGCACATAGATCACCTCGGCCATGCGGGCCACACGCGAGACCTCCTGATACAGCGCTTCCTTGCCGGCTGCCTTCAGGTTGGCCTCAAGCTCGGCGGAGATGTCGAAGTGGTCCTCGATGGCGCGCTTGCCGCGGCCGGTGACCATGATGATCTCGTCCATGCCGGCGGCCAGTGCTTCTTCCACGCCGTACTGGATCAATGGTTTGTCCACGATGGTCAGCATTTCCTTCGGGCTGGCCTTGGTGGCCGGCAGAAAGCGTGTGCCGAGGCCGGCGGTGGGGAATACGATCTTGCGCAGTTGATGTTTCATCGCGTCAGCCTAGCTCTAATCCGGTTGACAAAAAAGTGCATGCTGCATGACATGTCCATGACATGCAGCGCTTCGCTGATTGCGTGTCTATACTGGCGGCATGAACCGATACCTGCTTACCTTTGTGATCGCCGCAGCCCTGCCTCTGATGAATGGTTGTGCCACCCTGATGAGTTCAGTTGAGCCGCCCGATGTACATGTGCTGAATATCACCCCGCTGGAATCGGAGGGTGTGTTCGAACAACGCGTGCGATTGGATCTGCGTGTGATCAACCCCAACGACTTTGCGCTGATGATCAGCGGCTTCAGTTTCCGGCTGGATGTGAACGATGCGCGTTTTGCCAGCGGGGTGAGCAATGAAGCCATCAGTGTGCCGCGTCTCGGTGAGGCGAAGACCTCGGTGGTGGTCACCACCTCCATGCTGGATGTGTTCCGTCAGGTGATGGGTTTGGCCGATCGCGAGACACTGGATTATGCGATCAACGGCAAGGTGTATTTCGCCAATCCCGGCATGCGCAGCGTATCCTTCAGTCACAAGGCCAGTTTGAGCGAAGGCAAAGCGAACTGACCGCCGACAGGCAGTTTCCCGGATGTGGCAAAAAAGAAGGCGGCCGATGGGCCGCCTTCATTGTTTCAGGAGCTGTGTTGTTTACAGGCGGCCGTAGGAGTGCAGGCCGGAGAGGTACATGTTCACGCCGATGAAGCAGAACACGGTGACCAGGAAGCCGGCAACCGTCCACCATGCCAGTGCGTGACCCTTCCAGCCGTGCGACACGCGCACATGCAGATAGGCACCGTACACCAGCCAGACGATCAGCGCCCAGGTCTCTTTCGGATCCCAGGACCAGTAACCGCCCCATGCCTCGGCAGCCCATGCAGCACCCAGGATGGTGGCCAGAGTGAATGCCGGGAAGCCGATGGCCACGGCCTTGTAGGCCAGCTGATCGAGCTGATCCAGACTCGGGAACACGGCCAGAAGGCTTGCTTTCGCACCGCGCATCTCCAGGCGCTCGCGCACCAGATAGGCCATGCCTGCACCGCAGGCCACCGCGAATGAGCCATAACCGATGAAGTTCATCGGCACATGGATCTTCATCCAGTAGGACTGCAGGGCCGGCACCAGCGGTTTGATCTCGGCATGTCCATGGGCCGAGAGCCAGATTCCGAAGAACACGCCGGCGGACACCAGCGGCATCACGAATGCACCCATGGCGCGTGCGCCGTAGCGGCGTTCAAGGGTCAGGTAAACAATCGTGGTGATGCAGAACAGCAGGATGAATACTTCATACAGATTGGACACAGGCGCATGACCGATGGCCGGATCCAGCATGTAGGACTCGTACCAGCGCAGTAGCAGCGCCGAACCGCCTGCATAGATGCCGACCCAGGCCGACGCCGTGGCCAGACGACCGACGATGGACGCCGGCGCGAACAGGTGGGTGATGTACAGCAGGGCCGAGGCGAGCAGCGTGACATTCATCGTCATGATGATACTGCCGGACAGCAGGTTGGACTGGTCGAGGTAGTTGAAGTTTGCTGCGGAGGGCTCGAAGAATGTTTCAACGGTGGTCAGCAGCAGCATCAACAGTGCGCCATCGAGGAAGGGAACGAGATTGACCGACCATTTGGATTCGGTCACCGATGGTTTGGCCATGCCGAGGGCAGTGCCGCTGGCCAGACCCGCGACTGCGCCGATGCCGATCCAGCTGAAGGCCGATGCAGTCAGGAAATAGAAGATACCGTCTTCGCCGTAGCCGTCCGGGCCGAACATGGCATAGGCGGAAACGCCGATGATGGCACCCAGATAGGCCCAGAAACGGGCAAAGCCGGGAAGGCCTCTGTTGATACCGGAGAGTGTGAATCGTGAAGCGGTTATTGCCGTCATGCAGCACTCCTGTTGTTGGTTTGAGGCGCGAGAGAGTCATCAAGCCTGGTTAAAAGCGCATTAAACTCACTCTCGAAGCCCAGCTTATTACGATTGGTCATCGCGCCAAGGGTAATTTCCACCCCCTGGTCAACAGGTTTGAAGACCACCCAGAGCTTGCGGTGCGGCACATAGAACATGATGCACAGACCGATCACCAGCAACGCACTGCCCACCCAGACGGTGTTCATGCCTGGATCCTGGGTCAGCTCAAGGCCGGTGTAATAGACCTGTTTGTAGTCCTCCAGTACCGGGATGTAAGGCCACGGGAGGTTGGGCAGGCTGCTCATCGCCTGCAGCACGCGCATGCCCATCTGCTGGAAGTCCTCGGGGCGGTTTTCCCCGTAAACGGATGTCATGGCTTCCTTGAAGGCTGCGAAATTGGCATCCCTGTCGGTTGCGCCGCCGCGACGGTTCAGTGCCTCGATGAAGCTGGTGTAGAGCTTCCAGTCGGTCGGCTTGCTGACATCAAGACCCAGCGGGAAGGGTTGGAAATCGCGGTCGTCGCCGGTCATGGAAACCATGATCATCTGACCGCGGTTCTGGCCGTCGAGCTCGAAGGAATTCATGAAGCTCTTGATCTTCACCGCTTTCAAGTTCGGCCCGCGCACGATGTATTCCACCGCCGGTCCGAGATCCTTGAACTTCTTGGCCTCGCCCGCTTCCGCCATGTTTTCGATATTGAACGGTCGGAAGTTGGTGATCTCAAGGCTGATGCCGGTATCCGGGTCTTTCCATGTTTTATAGACCTCGGTCTTGATGACCCTGGACTTGCCGCTGGTCGGGTCGTACAGGCGCAACGAAACCTCGGAACCGCCGTCGCCGAAGCTGGCCTGATAGATGCGCACACCCTTATAGAACAAGGGCTCGTTCACGATGATGTCCTTGTGATCCACCATCACCTTGCCGTTTTCGAGGATGGACAGGGTGCTGCGGAACTCCTTGGGCATGCCGGTCGGGTAGAAGTCAATGAAGAAATTGTCGCAGCGCACATCGAACGGCATCTTCAGTTGATCGCTTCTGGTGCCCTTGAGGAAGCGGATGGTGTTGTCGGTGCTGTTTTCGACCACGGTCATGGTGCCGCGGAAGCCGAATTGCGCGCCGACCCAGCCACCGACCAGAATGATAAGGATGGCGCCGTGCACGAGGATGTAGCCCCATTTATGGTAGCGGCCCTTGTCGCCACGGATGTAGATGCGACCGTCTTCCTCGCCGGTCTTCTGCTCCCACTCTGAAAGCGTCTTGCCGACCCTGGCGCTGGCCTCGTCCGCCTGTATGCCTTTGATCTTCCAGTGCTTCAGGTGATGGAAGCCCTTCAGTGATTTGTCGGTGATCACGACCTTGCGTGAGCGCATTTCCTTGAGGAAGGTCGGGACATTGCGCCACAGGCAGATGCACAGTGAGACCATCAGGAAGGTGAGCAGGCCGAAGAACCACGGCGTGTGGTACATATCGAACAGCCCGAGGCTGATAAATACGTTGTACCACAGCGGGCCGAACTGGGTGAGGTAATCCGTCAGTTCCTGATTCTGCTTGAGCACCGTGCCGATGGCGCTGGCCATAGCCAGCACTGTCAGCAGCGCGATGGCCAGCGACATGGAACTCAGACGATCGAAATAGGGTTTAAACCAGTGTTGTGTATTCATGGGTCGGGGATGCTAAAGGACTGGGCGGCGTAAAAAAACAAGGATTTTTTGCGCCTATTGTTACGCAGGTAAAGCACCGCGCAGCACATGCAGTTTCGAGCCCTGCCATTTGAGCAGACAGGAGGCGCTGCCGCTAGCGGAACTCTTGCCGGTAACGGCATTCAAGCTGCCTGAAAGATGCCTGTGCCAGCGCATGCGCAAACCGCGATGCGGCTGCCGCGCCGCATCGCTCCTGCGATTCAGGCTGCTGGAGACCAGCCAGCCGCCGCACAGTCCGGCCAGATAACGGCAGGCAGCGTCCGCATCCACGCGCACGGCAACATTGCGGCCCGAGAAGCAGGCTGGGGACATGCCGCCGGCCGCCGCTCCTGCGGATGCCACGATGAAGGTGGCGGGTCCTGGCCAGAGCTTGCGCATATGGCGACGCAGCCCCGCAGGAAGTCGGGTGCAAAGGCCGAGGGCGGTTGTCTGCGAATCGGCCAGCAGCAGGAAAGGGCCGCTGCGCTGCTTGAAGCGGCGCAGTCGCCGGATCGCATCCGGACGATCCGGACGGGAAGCGATGCCGGGCAGGGTGCCGGTGTGGTGCGCGATCAGCCCGCCGGCATTGAGCAGGCGCGCCATGCGCAGGCACTGCATTTTGTGTCTGACCGGCAGCGTGTGCCGGAATGGCCGGGAGCGTGTGTTGATAAAGTTGCCCCGCTTGAGCCGTGACAGCTCAGTCTTCAGCCAGGATCGCCTCGGCCTGTGCGGCGCGTTCGGCCAGCAGTTTGCGGCTTAAATCAGCATCGGTGCAGGCCAGGATCTGCACGGCCAGCAGCCCGGCATTCTTCGCGCCGTTGATGCCGACAGTGGCCACCGGCAGACCGGGCGGCATCATCACCGTGGAGTGAAGCGCGTCTTCGCCCTGCAGGGGACCGGAGGCGATCGGCACGCCGATCACCGGCTTGACGGTCTTGGAGCAAACCACGCCGGCCAGATGCGCTGCCATACCGGCGGCACAGATGAATACCTGACAACCGGCAGCTTCCGCATCCTTCACCGCCTGCATGGTGGCTTCCGGGGTGCGGTGCGCGGAGCGGATCATGGTTTTGAACGGGACGCCGAACTCTTCGAGTACCGCCTCGGTTTTTTCCATGATGCCGCGATCGTTCTTGCTGCCCATCAGAATCAGAACCTTCAATGCATCCATTGTTACTCTCCGTTTTCTCTGGCTACGGCGCGGTAACCGATATCCTTGCGGTAAATCCCGCCGGGCCAGTCCAGATGTTCGAGCGCAGCATAAACGGTTTTCTGCGCAGCGCCCACCGTGGAAGCCAGTGCCGTGACACCCAGTACGCGCCCGCCGCTGTTGACGATCTCTCCATCCTTGAGGCTGGTGCCGGCATGGAACACGGTGGTTCCCGCCGCTTCCACGGCATCGAGACCTGCGATGCGCTGGCCTTTTTCGAAATCCTCCGGATAACCGTCCGATGCCACCACCACGCACAGTGCCGGACGCGGATCCCAGTCAAGCTGCACGCCATGCAGACGCTTTTCAGCGGCGGCCAGCAGCACCTCGCCGAGGTCGCTTTGCAGGCGACTCATCAGCGGCTGACATTCCGGATCGCCGAAGCGCACGTTGAATTCCAGGGTTTTCGGACCGTCTTCGGTCAGCATCACACCGGCATACAGCGTGCCGATGAATTCGATGCCACGCGCGGCCAGCTCGTTGATGGTGGGCCGGGCGATGGTTTCCAGAACGGTTTGCGCGACCTCAGGGGTCACACAGGGGGCGGGAGAATAGGCACCCATGCCACCGGTGTTCGGTCCCTGATCGCCGTCGAGCAGGGCCTTGTGATCCTGGCTGGAGTCCAGCGGCAGGATGGTGTCGCCGGAAACCAGGAACAGGCAGGAAGCCTCCTCGCCGATCAGGCATTCCTCGATGACTACCTGCGAACCGGCGGTCCCGAAGGAGTTGCCGGAGAGCATGTCGTTGGCGGCTTGCACGGCTTCCTCGACATCATAAGCCACGATCACGCCCTTGCCGGCGGCAAGTCCGGATGCCTTGACGACAATCGGTGCTCCCCATTCGCGGATGGTGGCTTCGGCCAGTTCGGCGACGGTATGCACCTCGAAGCGGGCGGTGGGGACATCGGCATCGGCCATCAGCTGCTTGGAGAAGGATTTGCTGCCCTCAAGTTCGGCGGCTGCCTGATCGGGACCGAACACGGCAAAGCCGGAAGCACGCAGCCTGTCTGCAAGCCCCAGAACCAGCGGTGCCTCCGGGCCGATGACCACCAGCCCAGGTTGCTCGCTTTGTGCCAGCTCCGTCAGGCCTTCGATATCGTCCGCGGCAACCGGTACGCAGCGCGCATCGCGCGCAATACCCGGATTGCCCGGCACACAGACCACCTCGCTGACCGAAGCCGAACGCTTCAGCTTCCAGCACAATGCATGTTCGCGACCACCGCCGCCGACTACCAGTACCTTCATTCGCTACCTCGGTGTAAATGCAATTTTGAATCTTCAGCGAAGGCTAACAGGATTCGCGTCCTATTGGAGCCTTTTGCACTTTGTCGCCACGATTCGGATGGATTATTCTTGACGCTTTTCCGGAGAGTATAGAGATTGGCAGTCATGAGATTTCTTCATCAGATCCAACTATTACACCCGATCATGCTGGTACTGTCATTCGTGCTGATGGTGTGTGCTGTCATGACCATTCCTCCGCTGCTGCTGGGACTTTCCGGCGAGGAACGGGTGTTGGATGGCTTTATGATTACAGGTGTCGCATGCGCGCTGTTCGCCCTGCTTGGCTTTATCATCACAGTCGGGCGGCGTTTCGAGGTAACCAGCATGCAGCTGTATCTGATTACCGTGTCCGGCTGGTGTCTGTTTGCACTGGTCGGTGCTTTGCCGCTGTATTTCGGCCTGTATCCGCTTTCCTTCACCGATGCCTTTTTCGAATCGATGTCGGGTATTACTACCACAGGCTCGACTGTGCTGATGGGGTTGGACAGCATGTCACATAGCTTGTTGTTGTGGCGGGGTATGCTGCAGTGGGTCGGCGGCATCGGCATCATCATGCTCGGAATTGCGATTCTGCCTTTTCTGCGGGTTGGCGGTATGCGCTTGTTCTCGACAGAGTCCTCCGACTGGTCGGGCAAAGCCCTGCCGCATGCGCAAACCCTGATCCGGAATATCGGCATTGTGTACATCGGCATCACCCTTCTGGCCTGCATTAGCTATCATCTGGCCGGCATGGGTATCTTCGATGCGGTGGTGCATGCGATGACCACCGTGGCAACCGGCGGTTTTTCCAATTACGACGCTTCAGTCGGCTTCTTCGGTGACAATCCGCCGATTCTCTGGGTGGGCAGCCTGTTCATGCTGCTGGGTGCCCTGCCTTTCGGTCTGTACGTTTCTGCTATGCGCGGCAAGCCCGGCCTGCTTTGGGGAGATAGTCAGGTGCACGGTTTTCTCGGTTTTATCGCCGTTGTCGTTCTGGTGCTCAGCACCGAGCGGGTGTTGCACAGTGATCTTTCATTTTTCGATGCGATGACGCATTCCACCTTCAATATCGTGTCCATTATCACCACCACCGGTTATGCCTCCGAGGATTACACGCTATGGGGCTCCTATGCTGTGGTGGTGTTCTTCTACCTGATGTTCGTCGGCGGCTGCTCGGGCTCGACATCCGGTGGCATCAAGGTATTCCGCTTCCAGATCGCCATCGTGCTGCTGCGCAACCAGCTGCATCTGATGCGCCATCCGCATGCCATGTTGGTGAGTAGATACAACGGTCGCGAGGTGTCCGATGATATCGTGCGCTCGATCGTCGGCTTCAGCTTCTACTTCGCTTTTACCATCGCCGCGCTGACCTTCTGTCTGTCTCTGACCGGGCTGGATTTCCTGACCAGCCTGAGCGCCTCCGCGACGGCGGTGACCAATGTTGGCCCGGGTCTGGGTAATATCGTCGGACCGTCGGGCAATTTCTCCTCGCTGTCGGATACGGCCAAATGGCTGCTTTCCGCCGGCATGCTGCTGGGCAGGCTGGAGATTATGACGGTGCTGGTGCTTTTCACCCGGGCATTCTGGAAAATATAAGCCGGTCTCGAGGCAAGCAGCCCCGGCAGAACCGGGGCTGTAAGATGAGTGGACGCTGCGCTCTGTTTTCCTAATCTGGCAACTCGGCGCTGTGATAGACCTCCTGCACATCATTACAGTCGTCGAGGGCTGCCATGAATTTCTGCATCATCGCTGCATCTTCGGCTCCGATAGGGGCGGTGTTTTGCGGCACCCAGGAGATATCCTCGACTTCAAAACTGATGCCCGGCAGAGATGCCAGAGCCGTGTGCGCCTTGTCGAATTCATTGGCCGGGGCGAATACGGTGATATTGCCGTCTTCGCATTCCACATCGGAGACATCGACATCGGCTTCCATCAGTACCTCAAGTACCGGTTCGTCGTCGTCGCCCTTGAACTTGAAGATGGCCAGATGGTCGAACATATGCGCCACCGCACCCGGCGCGCCGATCTTCGCACCGTTCTTGCTGAAGCACAGGCGGACGTCGGCGAAGGTGCGCGCGTTGTTATCGGTCAGGCAGTCCACTATCACCATGCAGCCGCCCGGGCCGAAGCCCTCGTAGCGCGCCGGCGCATAATCCTCGCCGCCGGCACCCCTTGCCTTGTCCAGTGCCCGGTCGATCACGTGCGCAGGCACCTGATCCTTCTTGGCCTTTTCGATCAGCCTGCGCAGTGTCAGGTTGGCATTCGGATCCGGGCTGCCGCTCTTGGCGGCCACATAGATCTCCTTACCGTAGCGCGAATACACCTTGGACTTGGCCGCGGCCGTCTTGGCCATGGATATCTTGCGGACCTCGAATGCTCTTCCCATCAGTATCTCTCTCTTTGCCATCGTGTTGCCGGTGTTTCATCACCGCGAAGCGCGACATGTTAACGCCCGATGCGTTTGAGCGGTATATGGAGCTGATCGATGCGGGAAACAGGCAGCTGACCGGGCCCGTTCAGCGTGAGTTGGATTTAGCCTTTGTTATTTCACCGGAGGATAGGGGAGCAGACGCTCGAATTCCTGTTTGACGACCTGATAGCACTCGCATACCCGCTTCTCCAGCCCCGGCCGGTCCAGCACCGTGATGTGGCCGCGCTGATAAGCGATCAGTCCGGCTTGCTGCAGATTTCCCGCGGCCTCGGTGACGCCCTCGCGGCGCACCCCCAGCATATTGGCGATCAATTCCTGGGTCATGACCAGATGGTTGCCGGAAAGCCGGTCCAGGCTGAGCAGCAGCCAGCGGCAAAGCTGCTGATCCAGTGAATGATGCCGGTTGCACACAGCCGTCTGCGACATCTGGGTGATCAGCGCCTGGGTATAGCGCAACAGCAGGCGCAGCAGCGGTCCGTTCAGGCCGAACTCCTGTTTGACCAGCGCCGAGCTTAAGCGGTAGGCGTGCCCGGCACTTTGCACCACAGCGCGGTTCGGTGTGGTTTCTCCGCCCATGAACAGGGCCAGCCCCACGATGCCCTCGTTGCCGATCACGGCGATCTCGGCCGGCGAGCCGTTCTCCATGACATACAGCAGGGAAACGATGCAATCGGTGGGGAAATAGACATAGCGTAACGCTTCCCCTGATTCGTAAAGCACCTTGCCGAGCGGCATATCAACGGATTCAAGATTGCGCAGCATACGCTCATAGACGTCGCCTGGAAGTGCGTCGAGAAGATGATTTTCACGCGGAGAATGCTGGTCAGACATCTGGGCCTCGATCACTGGATTCGATATAAACGCAGAAAGGGTGAATGCAGTCATACGACCATCGGCAGCCGCATCCAGAATGTCTGTAAGCCCGACGATAATTGAAAAAGACGCGTTCCTCAACCCGGCGCCGGACAGCGATGAATACAACTGTCGTAGCCCCTGTGTTCGATGGCGCACAGACGGGGTCCGGGTACGCCCCTATTATTGCTGTTCATTCAGGAGGTATGGCTGAGCGCAGTATTCGACTGTTATCAGCATGCAACACCAGAGTCAGTGGTAGGCGGGTCGTACAGGCACCCAAAGGACCCATCAGGATACAGCCATCGGCTTGCTAAGCAGCGCGTTTATCCGGGCTTACCTTTCAGCGCTGTTAGTTGTCACCCTGTCACAGGCAGCCCTTTTACGCGGACGATGATGCTCGGGGGAGCGTGGTTCGCATCTCACCGTTTTTTATTCACTTCATCCATTTGTTCGGACCTTCGAAGTCCGGAATGTCGCGGCGATCCATTGCCGGCGATCTAGAAAGCTCCACAGGAGAAACACCATGCAAACGAAAAACAACTTTACTGGCCGAAGTTTATGGCTGGCAGCCCTGCTGCTGATACCCCTTGTTACAGCTTGTGGTGGCGGCGGCGGTGGCGGCACAGGTACCGGTCCGGTCCCCACGGTGCTGGATACCAATCCGGTAGATACTGCCATTGCTGTGCCGCTCAATGCCAGCGTGACGGCCACCTTCAGTGGTGCGATGAACAGCTCAACCATTGATACCTCAAGCTTTACTGTCATCGGTGCGGCTGAGACAGCACTCAGCGGAGCCGTGAACTATAACGCCACCACTCAAACGGTGAGTTTCACGCCGACCGGCAATATGACGGCCAGCAAGCTGTATACCGCCACACTTACCAACAGCATAAGAAGCTCCGGTGGCGTGACGCTGGCGAGCAACTATGTCTGGAGCTTCACCACAGGTACGACGGCAGACACCACCGCCCCGACTGTGCTGACAACCAGCCCTGCGAATGCGGCCACAGCTGTGGTGCTTAACAGCACTGTTGTTGCGAACTTCAGCGAGGCGCTTGCACCGGCCACGGTAAACAGCACGACCTTTACCCTGAAGCAGGGTGCCACGTCGATCGCAGGTGCGGTCAGCTATCTGAACAAGGTGGCGACCTTCACCCCGACGAACCCTCTGCTTGCCAGCAAGGTCTATACCGCCACACTGACGACGGCCATCACCGATCTGGGGAACCCTGCAACCGCACTGGCGGCTGATTATGTGTGGACCTTCACGACCGGCAGCGTCGCTGCTGCTGCAGGACCTGCCGCGGTCAATCTCAGAACATCCGGTAACTTCGTCATCCTGACGAAAACCGGCGTCACCAACGTTCATACCTCGGCGATCACCGGTCATGTCGGTGCAAGCCCGATCACCGCTGCGGCAATGAACAATGTGTTCTGTTCGGAAATGGTTGTCCCGAGCAGGATCTACGGTGCAAATGCCGCCTATACAGGCAGCGGCGCAGTCACCTGTTTTTCCGGTCTTCCGGCAGACAATACGCTGGTCGCCAATGCGGTACTCGATATGGGCACCGCCTATACCGATGCGGCAGGCAGGACCACACCTGATTTCACCGAACTGGGCGCCGGCAATATCAGCGGCCTGACACTCGTTCCCGGTCTGTATAAATGGGGTACGACTGTGAATATCAACACCAACGTCACGCTCTCGGGCGGTCCGAACGATGTGTGGATCTTCCAGGTATCCGGGGATGTCATCCAGGCGAATGGCACCAGCGTTCTGCTCATCGGCGGCGCACTACCCAAAAACATCTTCTGGCAGGTGGGCGGCGGTACCGGTGTTTCCATCGGTACGACGGCTCTGATGCAGGGTGTCATGCTGGCTGTAAAGGGTATTACCGTGAATACCGGCGCAACGGTGAACGGCAGGCTGTTATCACAGACCGCTGTCACCTTGCAGGTGAATACGGTAACCCAGCCGGCACCATAAGCTGAAAAGCCGGTACGCCTGGCGTGTTGAAGGCGTAACCGGAGCATAGGTCGGCGGCATGGTGATTGAAGCCATGCCGCCTTCATGAAGGGGTGTTCGGACCCGATCCAGCAAAGCTGTAATGACCCACGATACACAGGAGAACCAAGATGACATTGAATATGAACAAACGCTTCACGGGCTTCATGCTGGCCATGGTGGTGGCATCTCTTCTCGGATGCGCCTCGACCGCCACGCAGGAGGGTACGGGCGAGTATGTGGATGACACCGTGATCACCAGCAAGGTGATGGCGGCATTCATCGGCGAGTCCTCGCTGAAAGCAGGCGAGATCAACGTCGAGACCTTCAAGGGCATCGTCCAGTTGAGCGGCTTTGTCAGCTCGAGTGATGATGAAAGAAAGGCGGTTGAGCTGGCCCGCAGCGTGAAGGGTGTGAAGTCGGTCAAGGATGATATGCGCCTGAAATAATGGCGGTATGCATGAAGAAATCGTATGACAAGGAGTTCAGGATGAAAAAGTTTCTCAGCAGAATCTGCGTATCCCTGATGATTATGAGTATCGTGGGGCTGAATATTCACATGCCGCTGGCTCAGGCATCCATGGTCGGCACAGCCCAGCTCATGGCACAACAAAGCTCCGAACAGGGGCGCGAAAACATCGTGGCCTTTCTGGACAGGGCCGAGGTCCAGCAACAGTTACAGGAGCATGGCGTGGCCCTGCAGGATGCCCGTGACCGGGTAGCCGGCCTGAGCGATGCGGAGGTGCAGATGCTCTCCGGCAAGATCGACCAGCTTCCGGCCGGTGGCAGTGCCGTTGGTGTGCTTGTAGGAGCGGCGGTGTTTATCTTTGTGGTGCTGCTGATTACCGACATTGTCGGTTTGACCGATGTTTTCCCGTTTGTTCACCCGGTTCGATAAGCCGGCAGCGTGGCAGAGGGCGCAGGCATGTGGCCGTCTGATGATGGGCGCATGCCTGATGCTGATGCTCGGCGCTTGTGCCGCCGGGCAATCCCAGGCCCTGCTGCAGCACAGGCCCGCCAGTCTTCCCGTTGCGGCGCATGTCGATCATGTGCCGTTCTTCGCGCAAAGCGAATTCCAATGCGGCCCCGCCGCTCAGGCCATGATGTTGAGCTGGGCCGGTAAGCCGCTGAGTCCGGAACAGCTGAGCCCCGGGCTCTTCATCCCGGATAAAAACGGCAGCCTGCAGATCGAGATGCTGGCGATGCCACTCCGCTACGGCATGCTGGCCTATCCGCTTGCGCCGAAGCTCGCCGATCTTCTGGGCGAGGTCGGAGCCGGGCATCCGGTGCTGGTTTTCCAGAATCTGGCGCTGAGCTGGTATCCGCAGTGGCATTATGCGGTGGTCATCGGATACGACCTTCATGATCGGACCATCACCCTGCATTCCGGTCAGGAGGCCGAACATCGCATCCCGCTTTCGACCTTCGAGCACACCTGGGCGCGCGCCGGATACTGGGCCATGCTGAGCCTGCCGCCCGACACCCTGCCCGCAAGGGTGGATGAGGCGCGTTTGATGCAGGCGGCGGTGAGCCTGGAGCAAGCCAGTCAGCCTCAGGCTGCAGCCATGGTCTATCAGGCGGCGCTGCAGCGCTGGCCGCTCAGCCTTACCGCCCGGATGGGCAGGGGGAACAGCTACTACTCGCTGGGCCAGCTCGACAAAGCCGGGCAGGCTTTCTATCAGGCCACGATCGACCACCCCGATGCGGCTGCCGCATACAACAATCTGGCACAGGTCTATTTTGAGCAGGGGCGCAAGGATGATGCACGCGATGCGATCCGGCAGGCCATGCACCTTGATGGCGAATCGCAGCTTTACCGCAATACGCAGGACGCGATTCGTAATGCAACCGGCAATGGGTACGGAGTGAACCATGAATAATAAAATGATCAGCATTGCACTACTGATGATCGGAACGGGACTTTTCTTCTGGGGTTATGATATCTACGACTCGGCCGGATCGCAGCTCAGCCGGGCCTTTGACGGCGAAGCCCCGATGAAGGCCTATGCCTTGCTGATCGGTGGCGCTGTCTGTGCTGCTCTGGGGATTTTAAGGCTCAGGTGAGCCGGCCCTTTGTCAGTGGCGAAGCGCCATGGCGAAAGCAGCAGGTAAGCGGCTACTCTTTTTTCCATCTACCCTTCGACGGCTTGCAGGATGCCCTGAATGATATCGCCAGGTGTCGGCGGGCAGCCGTGGACGGTGATGTTCACCGGGATGATGTCCGATACCGCTCCGGCGATGGCGTAGTTGTCGCGGCCGAACACCCCGCAGCTGGCCGCGCAGTCGCCGACGGCGACCACCAGTTTGGGGGCGGGCATGGCGTCGTACGTCATGCGCAGCGCGGTTTCCATGTTGCGGGTGACGGGGCCGGTGACCAGCAGCATGTCGGCATGTCGCGGGCTGGCCACGAAATGGCAGCCGAAGCGCTCCAGATCGTAGTAGCAGTTGTTCACGGCATGAATTTCCAGTTCGCAGCCGTTGCACGAGCCGGCATCCACCTGCCGGATGGCCAGCGAGCTGTTGAAATGTTTGCGAATGGCTGCTTCCAGAAGCTGCGCTCCGGATTCGATGGCAGTGCTTTCTGCAAGCGTCTCTGTCTTGCAGCCGGTACGGAAAATGCTTCGCAGGATGGTCAGCATCAGAGGTCGTTGCCCGCATACGAGCAGTTGAAGGATTTGTTGTTCAGCGGGAAGTCCGGCACAGGCACGCCGCGTACGGCCAGTTCCAGCCCCAGCCAGTTGATCACCGACGGGTCGCGCACGAAGTAGCGGTCCACCAGACCGCCTTCCCCGAATCTCACCCATGCGGCGATCTCGCCTCGCCAGCCCTCGATGGCGGCGAATCCCGAAAGGCCTGCCTCGGGTGCTTTCCACGGGTTGGCAATCGCCCCCTCCGGCATGGCTTCAAGCAACAGGGCGATGATGCGCGCCGAATCGGCGATCTCCTCGAAGCGTACCCAGACGCGTGTCGCGACATCGCCCATGCGCCCCTTGGCAACCCTGATTTGCAGTCCGTCATACGGAGGATACGCCTCCTCGATACGCTCGTCCGGATAGTTACCCGAGGCGCGCCCGGCATAGCCGAGCAGGCCCAGATCGAGGGCGTCCTCCGTGCTCACCACGCCCGATCCGATGACCCGTTCCTGGATCGAGGGGTGATCCGCATAGATGCTGCGCAGGCGCTCCACCTCTTCGGCGATATCCTGTGTCTGCGCCAGCAGCGCATCCCGCTCGACCGCCGGGATGTCGCGGCCTACCCCGCCCGGGATCACCAGATCCATCAACAGGCGATGGCCAAAGATGGCGGCGTGCAGCCTTGCCATGTCCTCGCGCAGGCGCTGCATCTGGGCATGCATGAAGCCGAAGGCGGCATCGTTGCAGATCGCCCCGATGTCGCCGATATGATTGGCCATGCGTTCGCGTTCGCAGAGCACGCCACGGATAAAGCTGGCACGCAACGGCGGCGGTTTCTGAGCGGCATACTCGCAGGCCTGCGAGAAGGCCCAGGCGTGCGCCACCGTGCAATCGCCCGATGTTCGTCCGGCCAGCTTCACGCCGTTTTCTGCACTTTTTCCCTGCATGGCGCGCTCCACACCCTTGTGTACATAGCCCAGCCTTGCCTCCATGTTCAGCACCTGTTCACCCACGGCAAGAAAGCGGAAATGCCCCGGCTCGATGATGCCGGCATGCACCGGGCCGACAGGGATTTCATGCACCCCGGAACTGGCGCTCTGCACATAGGGGTAATCGATTCCCATGCGTGCCGGATCGGAAGGCATGGGTTGCACGGCGTTGAAATCGCGTTTCAGCGGCAGGGCTTCCTCCGGCCAGTGTTCGTGTTTCAGCCATGCCCTGTCATCGGGAATGCCCTGCACGCGGATGCCGAACATGTCCTGCATGCTTCGCTCCATGCGGCACGCGGCGATAAAGTGGGGGCTGATGGAGTGAACCACAGGCTCATCGGTATTCAACTCGGTGCGCAACAACGCGTGACGGTGCTCGGGGTGGGCATAGGCCATATAGGCATACAGCGGCAGGTCGCCGGATGGCGATGCATCGTGCAGCCCGGCTTCGGCCGCCCATACGGCCACCAGCCGCATTTCCAGTCGACGGGCCAGTTCCGCGGCCTGCGCCCAGTCCAGGCGGCGGATTTCAAGGCATGGCATATGCACAGGATGATGGTCTTCAAGGAAGCGGCTGTGGATACCGGCATCGGCCAGTCGCTCGGCAAACCATGTGTTGACGACGAATCTCATGCACCGCCCCCCGCATGCGCCCCGGTAACGATCAATGCCGCCGCCTGCTCATACCAGCCGGCCAGAAAGTCCGGAATCGCCAGGCCGAGCGCCAGAGCCAGTGCAAAATGCACATACACCGGGAGCATGTTCACATGCACCGGGACGGCGTGTTCGGCCGGCTCGCCGTACACCATCGGCTGCACGAAGCGGAACAGGCCGGCCATGGCCACCAAGAGGCCCAACAGCAGCGGCAGCGTGGTCCACGGATAGGATTCAAGGGCTGCGGTAAAGAGCAGGAACTCGCTGGTAAATACACCAAATGGGGGAAAGCCGGCGATGGCTGCAGTGCCGATCAACAGCCCCCAGCCGATGCCGGGGTGATGGCGGATCAGGCCGCGAATCTCGGACATCTTCTGCGTACCCATGGCCTGTGCAGCATGGCCGACAGTGAAGAAGATGCCGGATTTGACCAGCGAATGCACAGTCATGTGCAGCAGGGCCGCAAAGCTGGAAAGCGTGGTGCCGATGCCAAAGGCGAAGGTCATCAGGCCCATGTGTTCGATGGAGGAAAAGGAGAACATGCGCTTGATATCGCGCTGTTTATGCAGACTTAGGGCTGCAACAGCCAGCGACAGCAGGCCGAAACCCATCATGATGTGGCCGGCCATGTCTGTGCCGGTGGCACCGTCCACCAGCATCTTGCAGCGCACCAGCGCATACAGGGCGAGATTGAGCAACAGGCCGGAGAGCACGGCGGATACGGGTGTGGGGCCTTCGCCGTGCGCATCGGGCAGCCAGGCGTGCATCGGGGCAAGCCCAACCTTGGTGCCGTAGCCGACCATCAGGAAGCAGAAGGCAATGCTCATCACCGCCGGATCGAGTTCGGCGGCGTGGGCATAAAGCAGGGTCCAGGTGAGTGCTTCGTTGCCATGCCCGAGCACAGTCGAGGAGGTGAAAAACACCAGCACCGTGCCGAACAGGGCCAGCGCAATGCCCATGCCGCAGAGGATAAAATACTTCCAGGCCGCAGCGATCGAGGCCGGTGTGCGATACAGCGAAACCAGCAGAACCGTGGCCAGCGTGGCCAGCTCCAGCGACACCCATAGCACGCCGATATTGTTGCTGGTGAAGCCCAGAAGCATGCCGAACTGGAAGAGCTGGAACATGCTGTGATACAGCCTGAGACGCAGCCTGTCGACGCGCCCTCCCTCCAGTTCATGGCGCATGTAGGGACCGGAAAAGATGGTCGTGGTCATGCCGACAAAGGTGGTCAGGGCAACGAGGAACACATTGTAGGCATCGAGATGGAACCAGCCGCCCATTGCATCCACCGATTTTACATCCAGCACCTGTACGGCCAGCAGCAGGCTGAAAACGAAGGTGGACACACCTGTAGCGACATTGATGCGCGCGGCGAGCCGAGGGTGGTCAATCAATCCCAGCAAGATGCCGCCGATCAGGGGTGAAAGCAGGGTAGCGAGAAACATGTTCATTCTTCGTCATCCCCGTGGATCAGATGGGCATTCATTGCATCCACCTCCAGCGAATCGAAGGTGTCGCGAATCTGGAAGAAGAACAGCCCGAAGATCAGGGCGGCAATCAACACGTCGAAGGCGATGCCGATTTCCACCACCAGCGGCATGCCGTTGGTCGAGCCGATGGCGGCGAAAAACAGCGAATTTTCAACCGCCAGAAAGCCGACCACCTGGGTGATGGCTTTTCTGCGGGTAATCATCATCAGCATGCCGAGCAGTACGCAGGCAGTGGCAATGGCCATTGAGTCGCGCGTCATCAGTTGCGAAATTTTCTCGATGGGCTGGATGATATGGAAGGCGAACAGGGTTACGCCCAGCGCTACCAGCATGGTCAGCGTGGTGTTCATCAGCGGTTCCACCTCGCGATGCACATGCAGCTCGCGAATCACCCGCCACAGCAACCAGGGCAGCAGTAGACCCTTGAGCAGAAAGGTCATCACGGCGGAGATATAGAGTTCATTGTTGTCGGTGCCGTAGGCCACCACGGCTGCGGTGACGGCCAGCAGCACGCCCTGCGCGGCAAACCAGTTGAGCACCGAGAGCATGCGATGCTGGGCAAGCAGGGCGAAGGAGGTCAGCAGCATCAGCGCTGCCAGCCCATCCACCAGTTGCTGGATCAGTGCCGCACTCATGCCCCGACCTCCAGCATGTAATAGGACAACAGGCCCAGGAAGGCTATGACAAATGCGCCGCTGAGATACTCCGGCACCTCGAATAGACGCAGCTTGGCAAGGCTCGTTTCGATCACCGCCAGCGCCAGCAGCAGCCCGGCCAGCTTGGCGATCCACAGAGCGAAGGCTACAGCCACCCCGACAAGACTCGCATCGGTGGTCATGCCCCAGGGCATGAACAGATCGGCAATCAGTGTGGCGAAGAGCATCAGCTTGACCATGGCGGCCCATTCCATCAGTGCCAGATGCCGTCCGGAATATTCGAGGATCATCGCCTCGTGGATCATGGTCAGTTCCAGATGCGTGCCCGGGTTGTCAATCGGAATGCGACCGTTTTCGGCCACGGCAATCATCAGCATGGCGACCATGGCGAAGGCCAGCGAGGGATGCAGGGCAAATGGCGAGTTCAGGGTGTGGTTGATCATGGTGGTCAGGTTTGTGCTGTGTGCCCCAAGCGAGAGCACGAAAATACTCATCAGCATGGCAGGCTCGGCCAGTGCCGCGAAGGTCATTTCGCGACTGGCGCCCATGCCACCGAAGGCCGTACCGATATCCATGCCGGCCAGCGCCAGAAAAAAGCGGGCAAGGGCCAACAGTGCCACCAGCGCAATCACATCCGCAGTCAGGGAAAGCGGCGTGTCCACGAGGAGCGCCGGCACCACGCTTGCGGCCATGACCGTGGCGGTGAACACCACATAAGGGGCGGTGCGGAAGATCCACGAGGCGTGAGCAGCCATCACCACTTCCTTGCCGAATAACTTGCGCAGGTTGCGCCATGGCTGCATGACGTCGGCTCCACGCCGGTTTTGTAGACGCGCCTTGCAGGTGGCCACAAAGCCCGTGGCCAGCGGTGCCAGAAGCAGCAGCAGGACGGCTTGCAGCATTTGCACGAAGGCAGAACTCATATGTACACCGCCAGTAAAAACAGAATTGTGATAAAGGTATAGGCCAGATAGGCATGGATACCGCGCTGATGCTCATGCTGCAGCAGCTTGGCTGTAAACAGGGTGAATCTGCCGATGGGTTGATAGATGTACTTCACTCCGAGATCGGCCACATGCACGACATAAAGCACCTGGTTGGCCAGCACCTTGTGCCGGCTGTGCTCGCTGTGTGCATGCACCTCGGGCCGGTAGATGGGAGCGAAAATCCGCCGCAGCGGCTGCGAGAAACTGGTGGCATTGTACTGCATGCGGGCATGAATATGCGGATTGCCGCAGCTCCACAGTACATTGCGCCGTATGCTGGTGCCTTTCGGATGCGTCAGCCAGAAGGCCAGCCCGCCGAGCACCAGCATGCCGGCCAGGGCAATGGGCGCGGAGTATGAGCTGTGCGCCGCAGTTACCGGGGTCAGCCACAGCCAGCCGTGAGCATGTACGGAGCCGGCCAGCGATACCTGTAGCAGGGACTGCGGCACTGCATCCATGAGCGGAATGAACAGTACGGGCAGCAGGCCAAGTGCCAGACAAAGCACTGCAGGAATAGCCATGCCCAGCTTCATCCAGTTGTCCACCTCATGCGCGTGTGCTGCTGCCTCGCTGCGCGCATGGCCGAGAAAGACCACGCCGAACACCTTCACGAAACAAGCCGCGGCCAGCGCGCCGGCCAAGGCCAGCATGGCAGCCGAGAAGGGCACGATGGCGGTGAGCAGGGCGCCGCCCAGTTGCGGCGCCAGCAGTGCGGTCTGAAAGGTGAGCCATTCGGAGACAAAGCCGTTAAACGGCGGAAGGGCGGAGATGGACAGGCAGGCCACGAGGAAGAATACGGCGGTCCATGGCATACGGTGGATCAGGCCCCCCATGGATTCCATGTCTCGCGAGCCAGTACTGTGCAGTATGGCGCCTGCGCCCATGAACAGCAGGCCCTTGAACAGCGCATGGTTGATGGTGTGATAGAGGGCTGCGATCAGACCAAGAGCGGCCAGCATCGGATGCCCGAAATGCGCCAGCAGCATGCCAAGCCCCAAGCCAATTAGGATGATGCCGATATTCTCGATTGAGTGGTAGGCCAGGAGGCGCTTCAGGTCGTGCTGTTGCAGGGCCAGAAGCACGCCGGATACGGCTGAGCCGGAGCCTGCGGCGAGCACCAGCGTGCCCCACCACCACTGGAAATCGCCCGGCCCCATCAAATCCCAGACCACACGAATGAAGCCAAATATTGCCACCTTGAGCATGATGCCGCTCATCAGGGCAGAAACATTACTTGGCGCCACTGGATGCGCCTCGGGCAGCCAGCCGTGCAGAGGAACCACACCCGCCTTGGTACCGAAACCAAAGCCTGCCAGCAGAAACGCGACCGAAGCCCAGAAGGGGCTAATCTCCGCCTGCCGCATGGCGGAAAACTCAAAGGAGCCGGATGCAGCATAGAGCACGGCAAAGCTGCCCAGAATCAGCAGGCCCGCCATATGCGCCATGAGGATATAGATAAAGCCTGCCTTGCGGTTTTCCGCGTGCTGGTGTTTGAAGGTCACCAGAAAAAAGGACGATATGCTCATCAGTTCCCAGAACAGCATGAAGGTGAAGGCATCGTCGGAGGCAAGGATGCCCAACATGCCGAGTACGAACAGCGGCAGGAAGATGGCCAGTGGTGTCAGGTGCGACTCGCCGCGCAGATAGCCCTGTGAATAGATGGCCACGGGCAGCAGCAACGCGCCGATAACCAGATAGAAAAAAGACGCCAGCGCATCCAGCCTTAGATGCATGGGCAGCCAGGGCAGGCCCAGCGGCAGAACGATGTCGCCACCGCCATAGAGCAGGCCGGCCATGCCGGCCAGTATGGCCAGTAGCCCGGTAAGGGCGAGCAGCAGGCTTAGGGTCGTGCGCTGCATATCAGGCCGGTGCACGAGGGAAGGGGCCAGCGCCGCCGCGAGGGCCAGACCGCAGGCGCTCAATGCCAGGTTGAGTGCCGACATCATATGGCGCTCGCCGCCTGCATCAGGGATGGGAGATGATAGTGGGCAACGGCCTGTTTGAACGACAGCAGGGCGAGCAGGAACAGAATCGTATAGAAGGTATAGGCCAGATAGGTATGAATGCCGGTCTGATGTTGCCGATCCAGCCGCTTGGCCAGCGACAGTACGAATTCAGCAATGGGCTGATACAGCTTCTGCACGGCTATGTCCCGCACGAGCGAGGTGAAGTGCACCTTTCTGGTCAGCAGTTTATGCCGGTTCTTTTCGTTGTGGATATGCTCTTCCGGTTGATAAATACCGACCAGAATTCGCCGCAGCGGCTGCGAGAAGCTGCTGGCACTGTATTGCATGCGGGCATGGGTATGCGGATTGCCGCAGCTCCACAGCACGCTGCGCCGAATGCTTTCTCCACGCGGATGCAGGAAGATGAAGGCCACGCAGCCCAAGGCCAGCATGCCGGCAAGGGCTGCGGGTGCGGAATAAGATGCGTGTGACACATCAACCGGGGTCAGCCACAACCAGCCGTGGGCATGTACGGCACCGGTCAATGAAATATCCAATAGCGTTTGCGGTACGGCATCCATGAGCGGAATGAACAACACCGGTAGCAGACCGAGCGCCAGGCAGAGCACGACGGGAATAGCCATACCCAGCTTCATCCAGTTATCCACCTCATGTGCATGTGCGGCGGCATTGCTGCGCGCATGGCCGAGAAAGACCACGCCGAACACCTTCACAAAACAGGCTGCGGCAAGTGCGCCGGCCAGTGCGAGCATGGCTGCCGAGAAGGGCACCATGGCGGTAAGCAGAGCGCCGCCCAGCTGCGGCGCCATCAGAGCACTTTGAAAGATAAGCCATTCGGAGACAAAGCCGTTGAACGGGGGAAGTCCGGAAATGGACAGGCAGGCGACAAGGAAGAATACAGCGGTCCACGGCATGCGGTGGATTAGCCCGCCCATGGATTCCATGTCGCGTGAGCCAAAGCTGTGCAGCACGGCGCCTGCTCCCATGAACAGCAGGCCCTTGAACAGAGCGTGGTTGATGCTGTGATACAGAGCTGCGATAAGGCCGAGCGCTGCCAGTGTGGGATGTCCGTAGCGGGCCAACAGCATGCCAAGACCAAGGCCTATCAGTATGATGCCGATATTCTCAATTGAGGAATAGGCCAACAGGCGTTTCACATCGTTCTGTTGCAGTGCCAGTAGCACGCCGGTCACAGCCGATGAGGAACCCGCCGCCAGCACAAGTGTGCCCCACCACCACTGGAAATCGCCTGGCCCCATTAAATCCCACACCACCCGGATGAAACCAAAAATTGCCACCTTGAGCATAATGCCGCTCATCAAAGCAGAAACATTGCTTGGTGCCACCGGATGCGCATCGGGCAACCAGCCGTGCAGCGGGACCACACCCGCCTTGGTGCCGAAGCCCAGCCCTGCCAGCAGAAAGGCGATGGCCGCCCAGAAGGGGGAGATCGCAGCCTGCCGCATGGTGGCAAATTCAAAGGAGCCGGATGCCGCATAGAGCACGGCAAAACTGCCCAGAATCAGCAGGCCGGCCATATGTGCCATCAGCAGATAGAAGAAGCCTGCCTTGCGGTTTTCCGCATGCTGGTGTTCGAAGGTCACCAGAAAATACGAAGCCAGGCTCATTACTTCCCAGAGCAGCATGAAGGAAAATGCATCGTCGGCCAGCACCACGCCCAGCATGCCGAACACGAACAGTGGTAAAAATACCGCCAGCGGCGCAAGCCGCGTTACCCCGCGCAGATAACCCTGCGAATAGATGGCCACGGGCAATAACAGAGAACCTATGAGCAGCAGGAAAAAGGCACCCAACGCATCCAGTCGCAGATGTATGGGCAGCCACGGCAAGCCCAGCGGAAGAGTCAGCGCGCCTCCGCCCTCCATCAATCCGGTGATGCCGGCGGCGATAGCCAAAAGGCCCGTAACGGAGAGCAGCAGACAGAGAAGCGTGCGCAGGATATTGCCGGAGGTGAACAGGGCTGGAAGCAGTGATGCCAGCAGGGATGAGATACAGGCGGCCAGAGCCAGATCGAGCGTGAGTATCCCGCTCACCGCGAGCGCACCATCAGCAGTTCGCAAATCTCATCGGATACATTGCGCCAGTTGTGTTGCTTGCGGGCATCGTAATAAAGCGACTGCATTTCACTCAGGGCATATTCGCGCCCGTCGTATTCGAGCAAGGCTTTGCCGCGGCGCATCCAGACAAAGGCATGCGGACTCTTGATGCCGTATTGCCCTTCCTCAAAACGGCCGCCGGGTTCGAGTTGAACCAGCATGGGTTCAAATCCGGTCGGTTGATGCATGGCTGTTAAGGGGATGAAGCGTCCGCCCTGACTTAAGGGTACGGAGGGGCGGTCGTTAAGATCAAAGATTTCGATATCCACGGCATCGCCGGTTTCGATAAAAAAGGCAGCCACGGCAACGCCCAGACCATCGGCCAGTTTTTCCAGTGTGGCTACCGAGGGCGAGGTAAGACCTGCTTCGAGCTGTGACAGGGAAGCCGCACTGATGCCGGCCGCTTCGGCCAGTCCCCGTTGTGAAAGCCCCTGTTTTTCGCGCAGGGCTTTAATTTTGGCGCTGAGTTCTTTCGTCACCGGCACCATTATTCATAATAATGTACACCTGTATATATTATTTAACACCCATGTCGTGTCGGGTATTGGCGAGGTTTGGCGAAGGTTGCCATCCGCCGGGGCTTCACATGCGGTGGCCACCGTTTTATCGTCGCAGCATGAAGCTGGGAGATGCGAACATTCACCTCAGTATGGTGGTGTTAGAGCCGGGCGGCTTTGCCTTTATCTCCGGGCCGGTGATCTCCGGGGATTTCGCCTCCACATGAGCATTCGCCCGATCGGCATCCTCGATTCAGGAGTCGGCGGCCTGACCGTGCTGCGCGAAATTCGCGCCATTCTGCCGCACGAGCCGATGGCTTATCTGGCCGATTCAGCCAATCTTCCCTACGGCAGCAAAACCGACATCTGGATTCAGCAGCGAGTTCTGCATCTGGCCGACCAGATGGTGAACCGTTACGACATCAAGACGCTGGTGGTCGCCTGCAATACCGCCACTGCTGCGGCGGCCGGCGCCTTGCGCGGCCATCTTTCCATTCCGGTGATCGGTATGGAGCCGGCGGTGAAGCCGGCCAGTGAGGCGACAAAGAACGGTACCGTCGGCATCCTAGCCACAGAGGGAACCATCAGGAGCGCGCGACTGGCAGGCCTCCTGAAGGCCTTCGCCGACGGCCTCCACGTGATCACCCGGCCCTGCCCGGGGCTGGTGGAGATGATCGAGAACTCCGAACCCGGCTCGGCAGAGCTGCGGGAGAATGTGGAACAGTTTTTACAACCTCTCCTGCACCAGGGAGCCGACACAATCGTGCTGGGCTGCACCCACTACCCGCTGCTGCGCGAACTGATCCGCGACATCGTCGGCCCCGATATCCATCTCATCGACACGGGTGCCGCCGTTGCCCGGCAGACGCTGCGCCAGCTCACCCGCCAGGGCCTGCTCGGCCCGCCGGTCGATCAACCGGCCATTCGTCTTTTCACTACGGGTCCGACGGATGTCTTTTCAGGAGTGATTCAACGGCTGTTCACGGATTTGGCCTCCGTACCTGTCGGTCATTTCACCGAATAAACAGTATAGATTGTATGAACTTTTCGGCGTGGGAGTGTACTTCGCAGAGCTTCCCTTGCCGCTTTCGAGGCGGTGCAGCGCGGCGTGGATTCAGGCCTGTTCGAACTGGCCTCGGAAACCTTTTTCCTCTCCCCGATGCATTTCGACGACTTCGATGATTTCGACCGCAAGATTCTCAAGGTGACGCATAGCGATCACAGTCTTTCCCCCGAGTTGCATGCAAAGGTCAAAGCGAAGTTCGAATCGCGTATGACCCCTTCAGGTGCTGAATTCCGGATGCCTATCCGGGTGGAACTGTTGCGCAGGCCGTAACGGTTTCTCCTGCCAAGTGGGCTTGCGTTGCCGGGAGTGCTACTTTAGTGTCACTTTATGCGTACCGAACTTGTAACCACCCTTAAACGACAGGCAACGGAATTGTTGTCCGATCTTGAGCGAGACAAACAACCCATCCTGATTACCCAGCATGGCATGCCGACTGCCTACCTCGTTGATGTCGAGTCGTATGAATTGTTGCAGAGCCGCATGGGTATTCTTGAAGGGATCGCCAGGGGCGAGTCGGCCGTCACCGATGGCCGCACGCTCAACCAGGATGAAGCCAAGGCCAGCATGGCCCGATGGCTGAAGTAGTCTGGACGGAACCGGCGCTCAGCGACCTCGACGCCATCGCCGATTACATCGCACTGGAAAACCCGGTCGCCGCATCCGAACTGGTGCGCCGCGTCTTTGTGCACACCGAGCAGCTAGCGAGTTTTCCTGAAAGCGGCGGTGCGGTTCCCGAACTCGAAGGCTCCCGCTACCGGCAGATCGTCGAGCCGCCCTGCCGCATCTTCTACCGCTTCGATGGGCAAAAGGTCTTTATCCTGCATGTTATGCGTACCGAGCGATTGCTTCGCAAGGACAATCTGCGGTAACTACAATGCGCGAAACAAGACCCCGAATGTGCGAATGTGTGAGCGAACAAAAACAAAAGGCCCGCTTCGATGAGGCGGGCCTTTTGGTTTACTTGAGGCGAATTTCGGATCAGTGCCTGAAATGCCGGATGCCGGTGAAGATCATGGCGATGTCTTTTTCGTCGGCTGCGGCAATCACTTCATCGTCGCGGATCGAGCCGCCCGGCTGAATGACCGCCGTGGCGCCGGCATCGGCCAGTGCATCCACGCCGTCGCGGAAGGGGAAGAAGGCATCGGAGGCCACTGCCGAACCCTTGATGGCTGAGCCACCGTGCAGGGCGGCAATGCGCGTCGAGTTCACGCGGTTCATCTGGCCGGCACCCACGCCCAGCGTTACGCCATTCTTGGCGAACACGATGGCATTGGATTTCACATGCTTGGCGACCGTCCAGGCAAACAGCATATCGTCCCATTCGACGTCCGTCGGGGCGCGCTTGGTCACCACCTTGCAGGTGTCGCGATGCAGGATGTGGTCATCGCGCTGCTGCACCAGCAGGCCACCATTCACCCGCTTGAATTCAAGACCACCACTTACAGCCTCGATGGACGGGGCCAGCAGCAGACGCAGATTCTTGCGCTCGGCCAGCACGGCACGCGCGGCTTCGGTGAAGCCGGGAGCAATGACCACCTCCATGAAGGTTTCGGCAATCAGCTTGGCGGTTGCCTCTTCAAGCGGGCGATTGAATGCAGCTATTCCTCCAAAAGCAGACACTGCGTCGGCAGCGCGAGCACGCTCGTATGTTTCTGCCTGATCGGCACCCACGGCCACGCCGCAGGGGTTGGCATGCTTGACGATGACCACAGCAGGCGCCTCGAAGTCGCGCACCAGCGCGAAGGCTGCGTCGGCATCGGCGATGTTGTTGTAGGAGAGCGCCTTGCCCTGCAGCACCTGACAGTCGGCGAGGGACACACCTACATCCTCCGGGTCGGCATAGAAGGCACCGTTCTGGTGCGGATTCTCGCCGTAGCGCAGTTCGTCGGCGGTCCTGATGAACTGGCGGGTGAAGATGTCCGGGAATTCGCGCTTGCTGCCATCGGCATTGAGGGCGGAGAAATGGTTGGCGATCGCCCCGTCGTAGGCGGCGGTGTGCGCAAAGGCTTTGACCGCCAGCGCGCGGCGCTTGGCGATATCCAGATCGTTGTTATCCATGGCCGCGAGGATCATGCCGTAGTCGGATGGATCCACCACGATGGTCACGAAGGCATGGTTCTTGGCCGAGGCGCGCACCATGCAGGGGCCGCCGATATCGATGTTCTCGATGGCGTCTTCGATCGTGCAGCCGTCTTTGGCGACGGCCTCGCGGAAGGGGTAGAGATTCACGCACACCAGATCGATGGGCTCGATGCCGTGCGCCGCCATCGAAGCCAGATCGCCGGGGTTATCTCTGCGGGCCAGGATGCCGCCGTGCACCTTCGGGTTCAGCGTCTTCACGCGCCCGTCCATCATCTCGGGAAAGCCGGTGTAGTCGGACACGTCGCGGCAGGGGATGCCGGCCTCGCGCAACAGCTTGGCGGTGCCGCCGGTGGACAGGATATCCACGCCCTTGTCGGACAGAGCGCGGGCGAAGGCCTCGACGCCTGTTTTGTCGGATACGCTGATCAGTGCGCGGCGGATGGTGATGGACTGACTGGACATGGTGGCTCCCGGATGGTTGTCTGCTTGACTGGTTTGTGAAGGGGACGGAACGCTACGCATCGGGCCGCGCTGCGCAAGTTTCGACAGGGGGGCAAACAGTGCGTGTTTTATCTCCGGTCGATTGGGCTACAATGGCCGCAATGCTTCTGGACAAGAGGGGACCATGACAGGAGGAAATCGCGCTGTGCGAGGCTTGATATTTGCATGCTGCCTGCTTGTTCCTTTCGCTGTACGGGCGGAGCCCTTGAGCCTCCAACAGGCGGTGGATCTGGCGCTGGCACATGCGCCGGCGATGCAGGCTGCCGAGGCCGGACGCGATGCGGCGGCCGAGGATACGGCGCTGGGCCGTGCCTGGCTGCTGCCCTATGTCGAGGCCAGCGCTTCCCTGCAGCGCCGCAGGCACAACACCGCTTACGATACCCCGCAGACCCTTTATAAGAACGATCTTAACTACAACGAGAACGCCATCGGCGTGAAGGTCGTGCAGCCGCTGTTCGATCTGGAGCGCTGGGCGGGCTACCGGCAGGGCGAGCTTTCCGCCGAGGCCGGTGAATTGAAGCTGCAACTGGAACGTCAGCGCCTGATGCTGGAAGTAGCCCGGGCCTTTCTGGATGCCAGCACCGCGCAGGCGGCGCTGAGTGCCGCTACCGCACGCGAACAGGCTGCCGGAGAACTGGCCGCTCAGGTCACAGCCGCCCAAAAAATCGGAACAGCTGCGATGCCCGAGCGCCTGGATGCCGAGGCGCGCCGCGATCTGGCGAAGGCCGACCGGCTGCGTGCCGCCAACGATCTGGATCAGGCGCGTGCCCGGCTCGCCTCGCTCACCGGCAGTTTCGTGCAGGAGCTTGCCGCGCCGGGTCTCTCCGCCATGCATGAGGATGATGGTGCGCCCGATCCTGCCCCATGGGAGGACAAGGCTGCCGGGCAGGCACTGGCCGTGAAGCTGGCCGGAGTGCAGTTCGGGGTGGCCGAAGAGGGCAAGCGCAAGGCGCTGGGAGGCGCTCTGCCCAAGGTGCAGGCCTTCGGTGAGCTCAAGCGCGACCGCTCCTCCGATACCATTCTGAATCGCGGCGTGACGGTACGCGATCAGGCTGTCGGCGTGCAGGTGAGCATGCCGTTGTATGCCGGCGGCGGCACAACGGCACAGATGCGCAAGAGCGAGAAACAGGCCCTGCAGGCGGAATTCTCGTTGGCCGACGATGTCCGGCTGGCTCGCTTGACGGCGCGGCAGGCCGTGCTCACCCGGCAGTCGGCCGCGGCGCAATGGGCGGCGATGCGGCTGGCCGTGGTTTCCGCAGGCAAGGCAGCACAGGCGGCGCATCGCGGCCATGAGGTGGGTCTGCGCAGCATCACCGAGGTGCTGGATGCCGACGAGCGCAGCTTTGCCGCGGAGCGCGATCTGGCTGCTGCCGCTGCACAACTGGTGTTCGCCGAACTGCAACTCAGGGCGAGTATCGGTGAGTTGGCCGGAAAGCCTGTGCCTGCCGTATTCGGAGCCACGCCCTGATGTACTGTGATTACATGCTTGATTCCGACCCGACCGGGAGTGTGTCATGAAGAAGATTCTTCGCCTGTTGATTCCGCTGATTGTGGTGGCTGCCGCCGTGGGTATCTGGCGTTCGCAGCAGCATCCGGGCACGGCGGCTGGCGGCGATCTGCAGCTCTACGGCAATGTCGATATGCGCGAAGTGGCGCTGGCTTTCAATGCCAGCGGGCGTATCTCGCAGATGCTGGTGCGTGAAGGACAGGCCGTGAAGCAGGGGCAGGTGCTGGCGAAGCTGGATGCCGACCGGCAGCAGGCCATGGTCGAACGCGCGGCGGCACAGCTTGAGATGGCGATGGCGGGATTGAATCGCATGCTGGCGGGTTCCCGACCCGAGGATATCAGCCGGGCGGAGGCGGATCTGGCGGCAGCCGCTGCACAGGCTGCCGATGCGGCACGCACCGCCGGGCGCCTGCAAAGCCTGAGCAGTGAGCAACTGGTTTCGCGGCAGCAGGCCGATAATGCGGCTGCGACCGCCACTGCCGCCCGGCAGCGCGAGAAGGCGGCGGGTGAAACCGCCAAACTCGCGCGTCTGGGACCGCGCAGCGAGGATATCGATATGGCGCGTGCGCAGTTCAGGGAAGCGCAGGCCCAGTTGACACTGGCGCAAAAGGATATGGCCGACACCACGCTCACGGCCCCGTCCGACGGCATCATCCGCAACCGTATTCTGGAGCCCGGCGATATGGCCAGCCCGCAGCGTCCGGCGTTTTCCCTGGCCATCACCGATCCGCTATGGGTGCGTGCCTATGTTTCCGAAAGCGATCTCGGGCGGGTGAAGCCCGGCATGGCGGCGTCGGTGAGTACGGACAGCTTCCCCGGAAAGCAGTATCGCGGCTGGGTCGGCTATATTTCTCCGACAGCAGAATTCACTCCGCAATCTGTGCAGACCGAGGAGATGCGCACCCGGCTGGTGTATCAGGTTCGTATCTTTGTGTGCAATCCGGAGGGGGAGCTGCGCCTCGGCATGCCTGCCAGTGTGGCGCTTGAACTGACCAGGCTCCCTGCCGAAGGCAACGATCCCTGCCACGCGCAGTAATGACTGCAATAACTGAACACGTCGCTGTTCTTCGCGGGGTTGAAAAATCCTTTATGGCCGGTAAGCGGCCCGCCCCGGCTCTGTGCAGGGTGGATGCCGTGATCCGTCCCGGCTGCGTAACAGGCCTGATCGGACCGGACGGTGCGGGCAAGACCACGCTGATGCGCATGCTGGCGGGCCTGATAAGGCCCGATGCCGGAAGTATCGCGGTGCTCGGCAGGGATATGGCGGTGGAGTCGCAACAGGTGCAGCAACAGCTCGGTTACATGCCGCAGCGTTTCGGCCTGTATGAGGATCTGAGCGTACAGGAAAACCTCGACCTGTATGCCGACCTGCAATGTGTGCCGCATGAAGCCCGCCGCGAACGATATGCGGAGCTGATGCATATGACCGGGCTGGCCCCGTTCACCGGCAGGCTCGCCGGGCAACTCTCCGGTGGTATGAAACAAAAACTTGGCCTGGCCTGCACGCTGGTGCGTTCCCCGTCCTTGCTGCTGCTCGACGAGCCCACTGCGGGCGTGGATCCGGTGTCGCGTCGCGAGCTCTGGGAGATCGTTTACCGGCAGGTCGAGGAAGCGGACATGAGCGTGCTGTGCAGCACGGCCTATCTGGATGAGGCCGAGCGTTGCGAGAATCTGCTGCTGTTGCATCAGGGCAGGCTGATCGGGCAGGGCAGCCCGGCGGAATTCTCCGGTCGTATGCAGGGCCGGGTATGGAGCGTGGGGCTCGGAGGCGAAACGCGCAGGGGCCTGCAACAGCGGCTGGTGCGCGAGGCCTCGGTGCTCGACGCCCTGATTCAGGGAGAATCCGTGCGGCTGGTGATGCACGAGGGACATGCGCCTGCTGATGAAGCCTGGTCGAAGGATTTGCAGGTGCAGGCCGTGCAGCCGCGTTTCGAGGACGCCTTCATCTCGCTGCTCGGCGGTGTCGGCGCGATCCTGCCGGATGCGGCGCAACAGATGGCGCAGGTTCATCCGGGCGACGGGCCGGTGATCGAGGTGAAGGGCCTGTCGCGCAGCTTCGGTAAATTCATGGCGGTGAAGGGCATCGACTTCCATGTGCGGCGCGGCGAGGTGTTCGGTTTGCTGGGGGCGAACGGGGCGGGCAAATCCACCACTTTCCGCATGCTCTGCGGTCTGCTGCCGGCAAGCAGCGGCAGCCTCACCGTCGCAGGTGTGGACTTGCGCGAAGCGCCTGCCAGCGCGCGCGGTCGCATTGGTTATATGTCGCAGCGCTTCTCGCTGTACGGCACGCTTTCGGTACGCGAGAACCTGCGCTTCTTCAGTTCTGCCTATGGTCTGTCCGGCAAGGCGCGCGGCGCGCGTATCGACTGGGCCTTCGAGCGTTTCGATCTGCATGATGTTGCCGATACCGCGAGCAACGATCTTTCACTGGGCTATAAACAGCGGCTGGCCATGGCCGCAGCCCTGTTGCATGAGCCGGATATCCTGTTTCTCGACGAGCCGACCTCCGGGGTCGATCCGCTGGCCCGGCGCGAGTTCTGGCAGCGGATCAATATGCTGGCCGGGCAGGGGGTGACGGTACTGGTCACCACGCACTTCATGGAGGAGGCGGAATACTGCGACAGGCTGGTCATCATGGCCGAGGGTGCGATCCTCGCCTCCGGTACACCGCAGCAGATCAAACAGTCCGTTGCCGGGAGCGGCAAACCGTCGCAAAGCATGGAGGATGCCTTCATCGCACTGATCCGGCGGGAGGAGGTGTGATGGCAGGCTCTATTCGCCGCATGCGTCTTGCCGGTCTGATTCGTAAGGAGTTCCTGCAGATCTGGCGCGACCCTTCCAGCATCGCCATCGCCTTCGTGCTGCCGGTGGTGCTGTTGCTGCTATTCGGTTACGGCGTGTCGCTGGACGCCAAACATGTGCCCGTCGCGCTGGTCGTCGAGCAGCCGGATTCGGCGAGCGAATCCTTCATCGGCGCCTTCCGCAAGCTGGAGTATTTCGCACCCGTGGCCTTCCCCGGCATGCCGGACGCCGAGGAGGCGATGCGCGAGGGTTCGGTGGCGGCCATCCTGCATCTGAGAAGCGATTTCGGTCGCGCCATCCACCAGCCCGGCGGGGCGGCGGCGCAACTGATCGTCAACGGCGTGAACGCCAACACCGCCCGGCTGATCAGCGGCTATGCCAACGGGGTGTGGGCGACATGGTTGCAGCAATACGCGGCACAGCACGGGGTGCAGGTGAATCTGCCGGTGCTGGTGGAAAGCCGCGTGTGGTTCAACAGCGAGCTGTCCAGCCGCAACTATCTGGTGCCGGGCCTGATCGCGGTGATCATGACCCTGATCGGTGCGCTGCTCACCGCCCTGGTGGTGTCGCGCGAATGGGAGCGGGGCACGATGGAATCGCTGATGGCCACACCGGTGTCGATGACCGAGATCCTGCTCGGCAAGGTGATTCCGTATTTCGTGCTCGGCACCGGAGGCATGCTGCTGTCGGTGGCCATGGCGGTATGGCTGTTCGCTGTTCCGCTGCGCGGTTCGTTCGTGCTGCTGATGATCGTGGCCTCGCTGTTCCTGCTGGTGGCGCTCGGCATGGGTCTGCTGATCTCCACGGTGGCGAAGAACCAGTTCGTGGCCTCGCAGATCGCGCTGGTCGTCACCTTCCTGCCGGCCTTCCTGCTCTCCGGTTTCATCTTCGAGATCGCCAGCATGCCGCAGGTGGTGCAGGTGATCACGCATATCATCCCGGCACGCTATTTCGTATCCCTGCTGCAGACCCTGTTCATGGCCGGCGACATCTGGGCGGTGATCGTCCCCAATGCGCTGGCGCTGGCCGTGATGGCGCTGTTCTTCATGGTCATGGTGCGGCGTGTGTCCAGAAAGAGGCTCGATTGATATGGGAGTGAGCTGAGATGGTCGCCTCGCTGCGCCGCGTTATCGCCCTGATGGGCAAGGAGTTCCTCGCCCTGCTCAAGGACAAGAAGGGGAGATTTGTGCTCATCGGCCCGCCGATCATCCAGCTGATGGTGTTCGGTTATGCGGCCAGCTTCGATCTGAATCATGTACCGTATGCCATCTACAACGAGGATGGCGGTTCGGCATCACGGCAGCTGGTGGCCCGGTTCGAGGGTGCGCCACCCTTCGATGCCGCGACCATCGTACACGACGATGCGCAGATCCAACCGCTGATCGACGACAAGCAGGTGCTGCTGGTGGTGCATATCGGCCCGCAGTTCAGCCGCCAGCTGGCGCTCGGCGAGTCGGCGCACGTGCAGCTGATCGTGGACGGGCGCAACTCGAATACGGCGCTGATCATCCTGGGCTATGCATCAAGCATTGTGCAGTCCTTCAACACCGGGAGGCTTGTCACGAGCGGCTCGAGCGGCCCGCCGGCGCATATCTCGATGCGTGCATGGTTCAATCCCAATCTGCAAAGCCGCTGGTTCCTGATTCCGGGCATTGCGGGCCTGATCACGCTGGTGGTGACCATGATGGTGGTTTCGCTGTCGGTGGCCCGCGAGCGCGAGCAGGGCACCTTCGATCAGTTGATGGTCACGCCGCTGCGCCCGTTCGAGATCCTGCTCGGCAAGGCGCTTCCCGGCTTCATCATCGGCATGCTGGAGAGCACGCTGGTCATCCTGATCGCGGTGTTCTGGTTCAACATCCCGCTGCTCAGCTCGCCGCTCGTGCTGTACTCCGGCATTGCCCTGTTCCTGCTCTCGGCCATCGGCATCGGGCTGATGATCTCCTCGCTGTCGCTCACCCAGCAGCAGGGCTTCCTCGGGGCGTTCCTGTTCATCGTGCCGTCCATCCTGCTCTCCGGCTTTGCCACGCCCATCGAGAACATGCCGCATGCGGTGCAGATGATCACGCTTATCGATCCGATGCGCTATTTCATGATCATCCTGCGCGGGGTGTTTCTGGAGGGGGCGGGATTTTCGATCCTGCTGCCGCAGTTCTGGCCGCTGGCGGTGATCGGTTTCGTTTGCATGTCGCTGGCCACATGGCTGTTCCGCCACCGCATGGTCTAAGCCATCGCTCGAACAGTCGTTCTTCTAGGTCTGCCGCCTTTGCTTGTCATGTTCGCATTTGACTCACGGGGTCCCGCTGTGACAGTGCCGTGCCGGGTGCCTGTTCATCGGGACATGGCGGGTAAAGGCGTTTTGTCTGCCGGCCCGCCTTCGATGAACAGGTGCGCGGCAGGGAAATTCCACTGTCGCTTGTGGGGGCCTTTCTTTGCTTCTTTCTTGGGCAAGCAAGAAAGAAGGACTCTGTACCCAAAGCGAACAGCTTGAACCGCCGGTTACTGGTGCAATGCCTGAGAGATGAGTCCTTCTTCTTTGCTTGTCCAAAGAAGAAGCAAGAAAAGACACCCACAGTGATCTGTGACCATCCGTCCCGGACGCACGCCCGGCGGAGGCGGCCGGCAATGAACCCGCCTCCCCCCGCCTGATTCCCGCCGGTCGAACGCCCGGAACGGCACAGATCAAGTGGGACCCGCTAAAACGAACATGACAGGAAAATGCAAAAGCGAAGGCAGAGACGACAGGCCGGCAAGACCGTTATTTGTGCAGCGCGGTGAAGATTAGTTCGGCGAGGGATTTCGAGACGCCGGGGGCCTCGGCGAGTTGCTCGCGGGCGGCTTTTTTCACACCTTCGATACCACCGAAGTGCTTCAGCAGGGCCAGTCGTTTGGCAGGCCCGATGCCGGGGATGGTGTCCAGCGCCGAGGAAAACATGTTCGCCTTTTTTCGTTTGCGCATGTACTGGCCTGCGAAGCGGTGCGCCTCGTCGCGCACCCTGGCGATCAACAGCATGGCCGGGGAATGGATGCCCGGCCTCAATGGCTCGCCGATGCCCTCCCCGTCGGCCCGCCACGACGGCCACAGGGTTTCATGGCCTACCTTGCGTCCGGCGCCCTTGGCCACGCCGAGCAGCTTCATCGAAGAAAAACCGGCATCGGCAGCCGCCTCGATGGCCACGGCCAGTTGCCCCTTGCCGCCGTCGATCAGCATCACATCCGGCTCGGGCAGCGATTCTTCGCCGATGGCACGGAAGAAGCGGGTCAACACTGCGCGCATCGCCGCGTAGTCGTCACCGGCCGGCACATCATCGAGCTTGTAGCGGCGGTAATGATCCTTGTCCGGGCCGTTATGCCCGGCATAGACGATGGCCGCGACCATCTGCTTGCCGCCCAGATGCGCATTGTCCACGGCGGCGATGCAGGCCGGTGTCTCGTCCAGGCCGAGCAGTTCGGCCAATGCCTCGAAGGCCGGCTGCTGATCCACCTGCGCGCGGCTGGCCAGTGACTGCTCGCCGGCATGTGCCACCTGCTTCATCCATTCGCGCCGTGCGCCGCGCTGCGGGGTGCGCACCTCGCAGCGGCATTCCGGATGCAACAGCTTGAGCAGGCGTTGCAGTTCCTTTGCATCGGCATTGACCTCGCTGGCGGTATCCATTGCAGAGGCCTCGATCAGCAATTCCTTCGGCGGGTCTTCGCTGCGATAACGCTCGATGCACAGCGATTGCAGGATCTCCAGCGCATCGGCGTCCGAGGCCTGATCCACGCGTAATGTATGTGTGCCCAGATAGCGCCCGGCGCGGCGCACCCCGATGCTCACCGCCACACCGCCCGGATGCCGCGCGATGGCCAGTGCATCAGCTTCGGGCGGAAGATCATCCGCATCGCCGCCTGCCAGGATGCTGCGCATCGCCCGGATCCTGTCGCGCAGGGCGGCGGCCTGCTCGAACTGCAGGGCCTCGGAGGCATGTTGCATCTCCTGCTCCCAGCCCTTCAGCAGGCTGTCGTCGGCACCCTTCAGAAAGCGCCGTGTCTCGTCCACCTGCGCGCGATAGGCCTGCGGCGACACCACATCGCAACACGGGGCCGAGCAGCGCCCGATCTGGTGCTGCATGCAGGGCCGCGAGCGATTCTTGAACACCGCGTCCTCGCAGTCCCGGATGCGGAACAGGCTCTGCATCTGGTGCAGCGTGGTGTGCACCGCGCCCGCATCGGGGAAGGGGCCGAAGTATTCGCCGGGGCGCGTACGTTTGCCGCGATGCACGATCAGGCGCGGGAAATCTTCATCGGTCAGCAGGATGTAGGGGTAGGTTTTGGAATCCTTGAGCAGCACATTGTAGCGCGGTTTCAATTGCTTGATGAGGTTGTGCTCCAGCACCAGCGCTTCGGCTTCCGATGCGGTGACGCTGACATTCAGATCACGGATCTGCTGCACCATGGCCTGCGTGCGCGGCGATTCGGGCATACGCTGGAAATAGCTGGAAACTCGTTTCCTCAGATTCCGCGCCTTGCCGACGTAGAGAACCTTTCTCTGCGCATCGAGCATACGATATACCCCGGGCTCCTGCGGCAGGGTGGAGAGGTCAACGGGTGCTTCGATCCACATGCTCAAATCTCACCACAGAGACACAAAGTCACAAAGGGAAATCTTGATTGAAACAACGTCTTGCTGAAGGCACAGGAATCAGTCTGTGGACATGTGTCGCGGGCCCGTCTGACGCGGCAAAAGGGGGTGCCGGCGCGGCGATCAGGTCGCGTTGTCTCCCTCCTTGAGCAGATTGCGGATGCTGTGGCTCAGGCTGGCGAAGGAATACGGCTTGGGGATATGGATACAGTTCAACAACACTTTGTCCTTGCCGGGCTTCTGCTTGTCTTCGTAACCTGAAATGAAGATGACCGGAAGTTCCGGGCATATGGCGCGCGCTGCCTGGGCCAGCTCCATACCGCCCATCTTCGGCATCACCACGTCGGTGATCAGCAGATCGATGGCTTCCGGAGCGGCCGAAATGATCTTTAACGCCTGCTCACCGTTTTCGGCCTGGAGAAGTCGGTAGCCCATCTCCTTCAGCACCTCCCCGGTCACCTTGCGCAGGCCCTCGTGATCGTCCACCAGCAGGATGCGCTCACCCATGCCCGGGATGGACGGAGTCTCGTGCTCGCCGCCATGGTCTTCCTCATCGCGGTTGTCCGCAGGCAGGTAGATACGGAAGGTGGTTCCTTTTCCAGGAGAGCTTTGCACGTCGATGATGCCATCGTGGGCGCGCACCGTGCCATACACCATGGCCAGTCCGAGGCCCGTGCCTTCGCCGGGCTGCTTGGTGGTGAAAAAGGGTTCAAAGAGCTTGTCGAGATGCTCTCTGTCGATGCCGTGGCCGTTGTCGTGAACGCTGAGCAGCGCGTATCGGGCGGCTCTGGCCTCGGGGTGGATGGTCAGGAAGGAGGGGGTCGGCTCGTAGGTCGAGAGGCCGACCTCGATGCCGGGCTCTTTGGTCGAGCCGACTGCATCGCGTGCATTGGTAAGCAGGTTCATGATGGCCTGCTGCAGACGGGTGGCATCGCCGCTGATGATGATATTCTCCTGGCAGACATCGCAGCGCAGCGAGATGTTCTCCGGGATGCCGGCGCGCGCCAGCTTGAAGGCTTCCTTGACGAAGGACGGGGCCGAAAAGCGGCGGGACTGGCCCTTGTCCTTGCGCGAGAAGGAGAGCAACTGGCGCACCATTTCCGCCGAATGCATGCTGATCTGGTCGATGTTGGCCAGCTTGTCGATCGCTTTGGGGTTGTCTCCGAGACAGGTCCTTGCAAGGTAGAGATTGCCCTGGATGGCGGCCAGCATGTTGTTGAAATCGTGTGCGATGCCGCCCACCAGCGTGCCGACGGCTTCCAGTTTCTGCGCCTGCAGGAACTGCGCCTCCATCTTCTGGTAGTCGCTCATGTCGCGGTGGATGGACACCAGATGGGTGATGGCGTTGTGTTCGTCACGCAGCGGGGCGACGGTGAGCAGAGCGGTGTAGTCGGAGCCATTCTTGCGTCGATAGAGCATCGAGCCATGCCAGGTTTCTCCGTGCAGCGCGCGGTCGCGTTGCTGTTTATTGATACTTTCATCCTGATCCGGGCTGTTGAGCAGGCTCGATGGCTGGCCGGCCACATCGTCGAGGCTGTAGCCGGTGATGGTGAGGAAGGCGGGGTTCACGTATTCGATCGAACCCTGCCAGTCGGTGATCATGATGGCCTCGCCGGCCTGTTTGATGGCCTCGTTGAGCTTGAGCATGTCACGGTAGAGATAGGTGGCGGTGAGGATGTCGCAGAGCCGGCTGCCGATGCTCTGCATCAGCGCGGTCTCCTGCTCGCTCCATTCGCGCTCGTGCGAGCACTGGTGCAGGCCGAACAACCATGGCTTGCCGAAGCGCGGCCGGATCGCCATGCACAAGCGCGAGCGGATGTGGAATCGCGTGGCTGTTTCGTCCGTGTCCGGATCGACGGGCAGATCGACCGGGGCATCGCTGTCGAGTGCTGTGCGCATCAGCCGGCGCATCGCATCGCTCATGGGCAGGCGATCTTCCGAGGTGAAGGCGCCGGGGAAGGTGTCGCTGAAAGATTCAATCGGCACTTCCCAGGTGTCGCCGTCAGGGTCGCATGGGTAGAGCAGCCAGGCGCGGTCGCATGCGAAGATGCCGCGCGCCTCTTCGAGCGCAGCCCGGCCCATTTCGTCCGGTGTCAGGGCGCGGGTGATGGCATTGCCGATGCGGTCCATGGCCTGCAGATGGTGCATCTGCCGACGGTTGGCCTCTTCCAGACTCTTGCGCTCGGTGATGTCCACATGCGTGCCGACCATGCGTACCGGTTTGTTGTCCGACGGGCGACGCACGAGGAAACCGCGACTGAGCACCGACACCCAGTCGCCGTCCTTATGCCGCAGGCGGATCTCCGACTCGAAGGTATCGTTGTCCCCCTCGGTGTATCCGCGCAGCTTTTCAAGCAGGTCTGCCCTGTCGTCGCGATGCACAAGTGCCATCCATGCCTCGAAATGGCTGCCGATCTCATCCTCGCGGTAGCCGAGCATCTCCTTCCAGCGCGGCGAGCAGTAGAAGGTGTCGGTTTCAAGGTTCCAGTCCCACACGCCGTCGTTGGTGCCGCGCATGGCCAGCGTGAAGCGCTCCTCGCTGTCGCGCAGTTTTTTTGTCGAGTGATATGCATAGCCGGCGAGGGTCAGCACAAAACACATCACGGTGCTGCGGAAATAGACTTCCACTGACGAGGGATGCAGCAACTCTTCCCAGAAGCCATCACCCTCGAAGAACAGGGTGTCCACGATCGAATCGACCGGCCATATGAGCAGGCCGATGCCGATGCCGATAAGAATGATGCGGTATTGCCTCAATCGTCCTCCAGGACCAGTCGGTCAGACCGCCACTATAAGGGCCTTTCGGCCGGCGGGCGAGATAACTTTAGTTTTCCGTGGTATAACCATGGTGAAGTGTCTGGCAGGGAAAATTCGCATACATCAGCCAGCGGGCAAGCCTTGCAATCGGGCTTCACGCGGCAGGGTGGCAAGGTCGGTTGGGGCTCAATCCATATGGGGAAATATAACCTTTCAGGTGTTCCTGAACCGGCCTCAGGTCGATAGGCGCATAAGAACCTGAGCGACCATCAGGTGCTGGCGCTGACCATGGCATTTGCACAAATCAACAACCATATCGAGATCCTTCGGGCTTACCATTCGATGGAGAGGCACTCTGTCGGGCGGGACGGGAAGTGCCTGAGGAAGCGTCTCAACGGTGACAACAAGCTGGAGATCAAGGCCAGGGAGGGGTTATGGGATAAGGGCGCGCCCGCCTCGACCCTGCCGATCGTCGCCTTGAATACGAACCGGGTATTGATCGATTCCGGATTCCTGTACGCGGTGTACAACTCATGGAACAAGGCCGCCACCACGGAAGAAAAGGATTGTGTGATCAGCGAGTTGGCCGGCGTGATTATCCACGAGGCCAGCCACACCTGCCTCGGGATAGAAAAATATGCCTATCTGATCGAATACTATTACAAATGGCGATTCCGCCATGATTATCATGCCACTTGCCCCATGTGCGTTCCTGCGGTATCTGGTTCGATGAGATTGAGTTACCGGCGGAGGCTCAAGTGCCGGGTATCGATACGCCGAAAATCGGGCATTGGTATTTGTCCTGTTAGCCCGACCCCGGCGGGATTCCGGAAAGGTAAAGTTATCGTTTCCCCTGCCTATAGCTGCAGAAACCCGAAACGGGGCATCTGCTGCAATCGGGTTTGACGCGGCAGTGCTGCTTGGCGTGCTGCACGATCAGGGCGTGGTATTCGTTGAACAGCGGGGCACTGTTTGCAAGCTGTGCGTGGAAAAAGTCCTGTGTGTCGGCGTAGTTTACACCTTCGGGCAGCAGGCCGAGACGTGTGAAGATGCGGCGGGTATAGGCATCCACCACGAACACCGGCATGCCGAGTGCATACAGCAGGATTGAGTCGGCGGTTTCAGGGCCGATGCCGTTGAGGGCCAGAAGGGAGGCGCGCGGGTCGGGCAGTGTCCGCATGCCGGCCTCGCGGCCGGTCTGCAGATAATACGCGCAGAACAGGCGCAACCTTGCCGCTTTCTGGTTGAAGAAACCGGAGGGGCGGATCAGCTCGCGCAGCCCTGCTTCGTCCATGGTCAGCATGGCTTGAGCATCGAGGGCAGCTGCGGCCCTGAGGTTGGCGATGGCCTTTTCGACATTCGTCCAGGCTGTGTTCTGGGTGAGGATGGCACCGACCATCATCTCGAAGGCGGACTGTGCCGGCCACCAGTGTTGCGGCCCGTAGGCGGCGAACAGCAGCCGGTAGATGTCCGTTGCGGTCCTGTCTGCCGGACTGCCGGACGGACGGCTCATCTCACTCCGCTTTTTCGGAAAGACCGACCGAGCGGCGTAACTGCTTTACCTCGCCGACAGTCAGGTGGCGTGAGGTACTCTTGCGCACGCCGTCCTCCAGCTTCAGCGGGCCGAAGCGGGTGCGTATCAGGCGGCGCACCACATGGCCTGCGGCCTCCAGCGTGCGGCGTACCTCGCGGTTGCGACCGCGCTTGATGGTGACGGTTAGCCAGCAATGGCCGCCGGTCTCGGAATCCACCACGATGTCCCACGGGTCGCTCTTCTCGCCCTCACCGATGTCCAGACCGCCCTTGCGCAGGTTCTCCAGTGCTTCCAGCGACAGGTGGCCGGCCACCCGTACGCGGTATTCGCGTTCCACGCCGGTGCCGGGCCTTGTCATCAGGTTGGCCAGTTCGCCGTCGTCGGTGAGCAGCAGCAGACCTTCGCTGTCCATGTCCAGACGTCCGACCGACTGCACATTCGGGCCAACCTCGACATGCTTGTAGATCAAGTCGCGGCCCTTTTCATCGCGGCGTGTGCACAGCTGGCCGGGCGGCTTGTTGTACAGCAGATAGGTGTGTTCACTCAGCATGGACACCACCTTGCCGTCGGCCAGCACGATATCGCCGGGTTTGACCTTGCGTCCCATGTCCTGGACCTTTTCGCCGTTGATGACGATGCGGCCCTCGGCGATCATTTTGTCGGCCTCGCGGCGTGAACACAGGCCGCTTTTGGCCAGAAAGCGGTTCAGGCGTTCGCTTTCTCCGGCAGACACTGTCTGTGCGGGTTCTGCTACGGACTTGCTGTCAGGCGGTTTCGGGCCGGGTCTGCCGCTACGGGCTGCCGACTTCGCGCCCTTGGTCTTGACCCTCGGTGCTTTCTCCGGCCTGCCGCCGGATCCGCCATCAGTCTTGAGGGCGGCTTTCTTCCCCGCAGCTGTCGTCGTTTTTTTCTTCGCTGTTGTCATCTGTTTGCCATGCCTTTGCCGGCGCGTCTGCGTCAGCAATGATTTCATCGTCGTTTTCCTGATCGTCGTCGCTTAAGTCATCATACTGCAGCTCGCCCTGATCGTCGGGCGTCGCCTCGGTCAGCAGGCCGGATTCCAGTTCTTCCTGATCCATCAGCTGGGTGATCTCCGGCAGATCGGATAAGGCATTCAGCCCGAAGTCGATCAGGAACTGCTTGCCCGTACCGTACAGATGCGGGCGGCCCGGCACTTCCTTGCGCCCGAGCACCTTGATCCAGCCGCGTTCCTGCAGGCCGCCGATGATGGTGCTAGATACCTTCAGGCCGCGCAGCATTTCGATTTCGGCGCGAGTCACAGGTTGGCGGTAGGCAATAATGGCCAGCGTTTCCAGCATTGAGCGGGAGAGCTTCGGCGGGCGGCTCTGCCAGAGTTGCTGCACATAGCCCGCATGCTCCGGACTGCTTCTGAACTGCCAGCCTCCGGCCACTTCCTGCAGACTGATGCCGCGACCATGATAGAGTGCTTCGAGCTCGCCGAGTGCGGCACGCAGATCGCCGGAAGATGCTTCGGTCAGATCGCGAAGCCGTGCCAGGCTCAGTGGCTCGTCGCTGGCGATGATCAGGGCTTCAAGAATATGCGCAAGGTTGTTTGTCTGGACACTCATGTGGCCTCCCTCGGCAGGATGCTGATTGATGCATAGCAGCCATCCTGAATCACGCTGATGGCCTGATTGCGCCACAACTCAAGGATGGCAAGAAAAGTGGTCACAATGGTTTCGCGGCCAGGCGTGTCGAGCAGCTCTTCAAGCACCAATCCGCCCTGTTTCAGCCGCTCAAGCACATAGGCCATGCGCTGCCGAACGCTCATCGTATCCATGAACACCTGATGCCGTACCTCGCCGCCGACGCGTTTCAACACACGGCGGAAGGCGGTGAGCAGGGCATCGAGATCGGGCTCGGCCAGCGGGCGCTCCACCTCGTTGGCCTCGGGGAAATAGCGGCGCGCGAACACATCGCGGCCGAGTCTCGGCTTTTCTTCAAGCTCGGCTGCGGCGGCACGGTATTGTTCATAGGCCAGAAGCTGCGCCACCAGTTCGGCGCGCGGGTCGATGGCCTCGCCGTCCTCGTCGAGTTGCGGACGGGGCAGCAGCATGCGGCTCTTGATCTGCATCAGGGTGCTGGCCATCACCAGATAATCCCCGGCGTATTCCAGATTCAGCGGTTGCTGGGCCTCGAGGATCTCGAGGTATTGCTCCGTCAGTCTGGCGATGGGGATGTCGAAGATCTCCATCTTCTGCTCGCGGATCAGGTGCAGCAGCACATCCAGCGGGCCCTCGAAGGCATCGAGGGTGACCGGCGGCAGGCCGGAGATGCCCTGAACCTCGGAGGCGATCAGCTCTCCCTGCATTATACGCGGTAACCCATCTTCAGTGTGCGGCGTACCTTTTCCATGGTGCGCTCGGCTTCGATGCGGGCGCGTTCGTTGCCGGCACGCACCACATCGCGCAGATCGTCGGGGCGTGAAGCGATCTGCGCACGGCGCTCGCGGATGGGTTGTAACTCTTCCTCAAGGTGTTTGAGCAATACCTTTTTGCAGTCGAGGCAGCCGATCTCGGCGCTGGTGCAACCGCTGTGCACTTCAGAGCGTTCGTCCTCGGTGGAGTAAATCTTGTGATATTCCCACACCGGGCATTTCTCCGGTGTGCCCGGATCATCGCGGCGCACACGCGCCGGATCGGTCGGCATGGTTTTTACCTTCTGCTCGGTGACTTTCCAGGTTTCGCCCAACTCGATGGTGTTGTTGTACGACTTGCTCATCTTTCTGCCATCAAGTCCCGGCAGCTTGGAGGCGGGCATAAGCAGGGATTCAGGCTCGGGGAACAGCGGCTGGTCCGGTTTGCGGTAAAGATGGTTGAAGCGACGCGCGACTTCTCGCGTCAGTTCCACATGCGGTACCTGATCCTCGCCCACCGGTACGCCGTCGGCGCGGTAGATCAGGATGTCTGCGGATTGCAGCAGCGGGTATCCCAGAAACCCGTAGGTGCCCAGATCCTTCTCGCGCAACTGCTCGATCTGGTCTTTATAGGTCGGTACGCGCTCCAGCCAGGGCAGCGGGGTGATAAAAGAGAACAGCAGGTGAAGCTCGGCATGCTGCGGCACCTCGGACTGGATGAAGATCACGGCCTTTTCCGGATCGATGCCCACGGCCAGCCAGTCGATGAGCATGTCCCAGATGGTCTGGGATACGATGCCCGGATTGGCGTAATCGGTGGTCAGCGCATGCCAGTCGGCGGCGAAGAAGAAGCATTGATGCTCATCCTGCAGCTTCACCCAGTTGGCCAGCACACCTTTGAAGTGCCCTAAATGCAGGCGCCCGGTTGGACGCATACCCGAGAGGATGCGCTGTTGCTTATTTGGATTGAGTGCGTTTGGCTGGTTCTCTGAAGTGCTCAATGGTGCCCTCGGTTGTATGTAAGTAGATAGTTCGGACAACGAACCATAACAAAGGGCTTGCCCCTTGGTAACAATGCTTATGTGTGAAGGGGGCTGGGCACTGCGTGTTTGACATATAAGATAACAATAATATACTTATTCATAAGAATAAGGGGCTGATTATGGTGCTTATCAGAGAACAGCAGCAGAATCCCGATTGCCAGTTTCAGGCACAGGTGTGGATGAAAAAGCATTCGCAGCAATGCGGTTGTTTTCTCACCCGCAAGGCAGCCGAACTATGGGCCGACACACTGAAGGCAAGGATTATCGCCGCCGATACCATCAAGGCCCTGCGCCATCCGACGGGTTATTAATGCGTATTGCAGCCCGCAAGTCACCGCTTGCCAAAGTAAAACTGCTTTCTATAATCCGCGCCTCACCGGAAGGCGCTTTAGCTCAGTTGGTTAGAGCAGCGGAATCATAATCCGCGTGTCCGGGGTTCGAGTCCCTGAAGCGCCACCACATCAAGCCCTCTGCGAAAGCAGGGGGCTTTTCTTTTGGTTCATCGCGGATTGGCGGGAAATAGGGGTTAAAGCGAGCGGTGCCCCTGGTTAGGTTGTTTGTACCACCAAGCAACTTTTCCGGAGGACACCGCTGCCATGAACGATGCTAAGTTCACCCTGTGG
>Ga0210052_1000069_pt1 | contig 92198 bp, 94 predicted proteins | sample CryGeymeta201508_FD_183976 | JGI IMG/M metagenome (GOLD analysis project Ga0210052, IMG submission 183976) | Groundwater microbial communities from Crystal Geyser aquifers in Utah, USA - Crystal Geyser metaG 2015-08 (SPAdes) (version 2) | ecosystem: Environmental > Aquatic > Deep subsurface >...
CCAGCCTGCCGCGCGGAAAAAATTGTAAACGAAGTGAATACCATTTTTTATTAAAAACCAAGACAGTTTGTCCACCACCCATTATAGAAACGGCTTTCCCTATTTTGACCATGTACTACAGTTTTTCCCCACCCCGGAGGGTTATGTAAAAAGCATTAACTCTTAAAAAATGTTTAACACATAAAAAAAGCGGCTACTTTATTACAGTGTTGCTTTTAAATAAAGGGTAGAAACCTATTTTTTCTTATTGGCTTCTATGATGTATTTTTCCAGAGCCATAGTCATGGAAGGGGTTTCTGGTGTAGGTGCCTGTATGTCAATACGCAAACCGCTTTCAATAGCAGCTTGCCCGGTAGTGCTTCCAAAAACCGCAATGCGAGTATCATTTTGTTCAAAATCAGGAAAATTTTCAAAAAGGGACTTAATTCCCGTTGGACTGAAAAAAACTAAAATGTCATAATACACATCCTTCAAATCGGAAAGGTCACTCACTACCGTTTTGTAAAAGGTGGCTTGTTTCCATTTTACTTTAAGACCGTCTAATATTTCCGGAATTTCAGGCATTAAAACATCAGAACAGGGCAAAAGAAATTTTTCGGTTTTGTATTTTTTTATGATAGGGGTAAGTTCAGAAAAAGTTCGTTTTCCAACATAAATTTTTCGTTTTCTATACACTACATATTTTTGTAAATAAAAGGCAACCGCTTCTGAAAGACAAAAATATTTTAAGGTATCGGGCACTTTGTATCGCATTTCTTCAGCGATTCTAAAAAAATGATCTACAGAATTTCTGCTGGTTAAAATAATGGCAGAATAGTCATGTAAATCTACTTTTTGTGCCCGAACATCTTTGCTGGAAACCCCTTCTACGTGAATAAAGGGTCTGAAATCAACCTTGACTTTTTGTCTGTCAATGAGTTCAAAATATGGAGAATTTTCTATTATAGGTTCTGGTTGGGAAACCAAAATTGTTTTCACTTTCATAAACCTGGTTTTAATTATTGAATTTTCAAACTAAACAATTGCCTTGTAAAGGATGAGATAGGGTGAAATTTCAAGAGCGCAAAGATATAAAATAAAATAAAAAAAACGGGCGATTATAAACTTTTCATTGGTTCGGTAAGTATAAAACAAAGACAATAGGTTGACCAAAAGGAGTATTAATATAAGGATAAGCAGCAATAGAGGACTTTGCGGAAGGGTATATAGAAATAAAATATTTATTCCTAATAAAAAAATTCCCATAAGGTTTCTATAGCTTAATTTATGGTATAGATAGATTTCTAAATACTCGTCAAAAGAAAATAGGTTAGCAATAATTTTTTCAATATAAAATTTAACCCCTAAAAATAAGGTGTAGTATGAAACGATTTGAAGATAGAGCAAGACTCCTTGCGTTTTAAATTCATTAAAAAAAACGGTAATGAGAAAATACAAAAAAATAGATACAGAAAGAATTTGCACTAGAAGCAATAAAACATTAAAAGTGCTAAAAATTGTCCGGTTTTTGCCGTGAACTAAAAAGTATTTATTTGAAATGGGGAGTAAAAGTAACTCATTAAACCTATTGCTGTTTATTAATTTTGCAGCTGTTAAAAGAATTAAGCACAGAATTACTACTAAGGTAATCCAATCCATAGTGTTATTATTTCTTATGATTTGTTCCAAAGGATTCTATTTATTGATGCAAATCTAAAGCAATTTAAGGAAGCAATAGGAAAATTTTGGGAGTCTTTTATGTATAAAAATGAGTACATTTGCTCAAAATTTTAAGGAATGCCCGAGGCAATTGTCGTCATACCAACTTTCAATGAAATTGAAAACATAGAGCGTTTGATTAGAAATATTTTTTCATTACAACGCGGGTTTGAAATTTTGGTGGTGGATGATAATTCACCCGATAAAACGGCAGATAAAGTAAGGGAGCTTATCAAGGAATTTCCGGAGACATTGCATCTAGAAGTTAGAAAAGAAAAAATGGGTATAGGCACAGCATATATTCACGGATTTAAATGGGCATTGCAGAAAAATTATCAATATATTTTTGAAATGGATGCCGATTTTTCACACAACCCGAATGATTTAATTCGGTTGTATAATGCCTGTGTAAAAAGAGGATTTGACATGGCTATTGGCTCCAGATACGTCGATGGTGTAAATGTAGTGAATTGGCCAATGAGCCGAGTGCTACTGTCTTGGGGGGCATCAAAATATGTTAACATAATTACCAGAATGCCAATTTGCGATACTACAGCAGGATTTATTTGTTACCATCGTAGGGTATTAGAAAAAATAAATTTAGATAAAATACATTTTGTTGGGTATGCCTTTCAAATTGAAATGAAATTTAAGGCTTACTTAAGCAAATTTAAAATAATTGAAGTTCCTGTAATCTTTACAGACCGAACTAAAGGCGAATCAAAAATGAGTGGGAGCATCATTTCTGAGGCAATTTTTGGAGTAATAACCATGAAATTTAAAAGCCTTTTTAACCGCTATGAAATTTAAAAAATGAATGTCATATTAATAAAAAATGCCAATGTGGTCAATGAAGGTACTATTTCGAATTGTGATGTACTGATAGAAAATGACTTAATTGTTGCCATAGCTGAGTCTATAAGTGCAAAATCTGCTAACACACAAATAATTGATGCTGAAGGAAAATATTTACTGCCGGGTTTAATTGATGACCAAGTGCATTTTAGAGAGCCAGGCCTAACCCACAAAGCTACTATTGAAAGTGAATCAAAAGCGGCAGTCGCCGGGGGAATCACTTCGTATATTGAAATGCCTAATACAATCCCTCAAGCTACTACGTTAGAAAAACTGGAGGAAAAATTTGCTATAGCCGAGAAAACCTCTTGGGCAAATTATTCATTTATGTTTGGAGGCACAAATGATAATTTAGAGGAAATTTTAAAACTAGATCCTCAAAAAGTAGCCGCAATAAAACTGTTTTTAGGGTCTTCTACAGGAAACATGTTAGTAAATGACCCTAAAGTTTTGGAAGCCATTTTTTCAAAAACCAATATGCTCATTGCTACGCATTGTGAAGACGAAGCCACCATCCAAAAAAATCTTCAAATACATTTAGAAAAATATGGTGAAGACATCCCTATATTTTGTCACCCAAACATAAGAAGCGAAGAAGCGTGTTATCTTTCTTCCTCCTATGCTGTAGCTTTAGCTAAAAAAACGGGTGCAAGACTTCATGTTTTTCATCTTTCTACGGCTAAAGAAACCAAGTTGTTTAGCAACAAATTGCCTTTGGCCAAAAAAAAGATTACTGCTGAGGTATGCATACATCACCTTTGGTTTACCGAAGAAGATTATAAAACAAAAGGCACTTTAATTAAATGGAATCCTGCCATAAAAACCATAAAAGATAGAGAGGCTTTATGGGAAGCACTTCTTGATGACCGCATAGATGTTGTTGCCACAGACCATGCTCCACACACTTTAGAGGAAAAAAAAGAAACATACACAAAAGCCCCTTCCGGAGGCCCACTTGTACAACACGCACTAGTGGCGATGCTTGAAAACTACCACCGCGGTAAAATTTCATTAGAAAAAATTGTAGAAAAAATGTGCCATAATCCCGCAATCCTTTTTCAAATTAAAAATAGAGGATTTATTAAAAAAGGATATAAAGCAGATTTGGTGTTAGTTGATTTACATTCGCCTTGGGCTGTAAAAAAAGACAATATTTTGTACAAATGCGGTTGGTCGCCATTTGACGGATATACGTTTACCTCAAGAGTAACACATACTTTGGTAAATGGAAAATTGGTGTATAACAATTTTAAATTCATACATTCCCCAAATGCAGAACGGCTTGAATTTAATAGATAAATGGGTTACAAACTATAAAACTAATATGAAAAAGCATCTTATTTTCCTATGGATTAGTTTTTCCTTTTTAGGATGTCAAAATGTGGAATACCCCAAAAAACCTAAGAACTTAATTCCCGAAGATAAGATGGTTGAAATAATGACCGATATCCAACTTTTTCATACCGCAAAATCCTACAACCGAAATCCACTTCAAAAATCAGGACTGTCTCCTTACCATTATATTTATGAAAAACATAATATAGATAGCTTACAGTTTGTAACAAGCAATACCTATTATGGATCAAATCTTAAAATATACGGCACACTTTACAGTAGAGTAAAAGAGGGCTTAGAAGTTAAAAAAGCTAAAATAGACTCCATTCTTGCAAAAGAAAAAAGAATAAAAGATTCCATAAAAATAATTACAGATTCGCTTCGATTATTAGAAATAGAAAAACCGATTCTTCCTGTTTCTACAGAGCTGAAAAAGTCTGAATAACTTATAAAAAATTTGTTTTTTTAAAGTTTGAAACGGTATTTATAATGGTTTCATGTAAGGAAATAAATGTGTAACCAAGGGCATTTTTTATTTTTTGATTGTTGTAATGTTTTTTTGAAACCATTGCATTGGCAGTACTTTTAAAAAGATTTTGCCTGCTTCCCGTTAGCGCACTTTTTAAAAAATCAAGTTTCCAACCTAAAGTTAGCATCCACGATTTTAGTTCTATTTTTGGTGGATTTTTACCAAAAGCTAACGCCATAATGGAGAGCAATCTTTTATAGGAAATGTTTTCTGAAACTAAAATAAAACGTTCGTTTTTAATAGGACTTTCCATTAATTGAATACAAATGTTTACTACATCCCGTACATCTACAAAACCCATTTCGCCATTGGCAAAAAAAGGTTGCCCTTTATTCACTTTTGAAAATATAGCACCTGTACCTGAATTCCAAAATCCACTGCCTAAAATAACTCCCGGATTTACAATTACAGTAGCCAGACCTTCTTGTGCTCCTCTCCAAACTTCCATTTCTGCTCCATATTTTGTTATGGAATAATCACTGTTTTCGGCATCTGGATTCCAAGGCAAATCTTCATGAATAAGCTGCAAGTGTTCGCTATTTCCAAGTGTAGCAACACTACTAATGTGGCACAATTTTTTTATCGCAAAGAATAAAGAAAGGTTCACGACATTTGCAGTACCTTCAATATTCGATTTTTTAAGTTTGTAAAAATGTTTTGGGTGAAAACTAACATAAGCCGCCGCATGATACACTTTTTCAACACCTTCAAAAGCCAGTGTCAATGCTGGAATATCGGTAAGGTTGGCTTCTACCCATTCAATTTTATTGAAAAGAGGTTCCCAATTTTCGGTATAATAAGAAAATACCTGCTTTACCGAAGCAAAATCACTTGTTGTTCTGTGAATAGCTCTTACTTTGTTTCCTTCTTTAAGCAGGGAATAGAGCAGATGTGCTCCTACTAAGCCTGTGCCTCCGGTTACTAAAATCATAGCACTAAAATACTCTTTTTTCTTTTTGTGCTTCTTCTTTTAAGCGATAAATCTATCTTTGCAAAAAAAGTATTCAAATGCACAAAAATTTTGTAGAAGAATTGCAATGGAGAGGCATGATTCATGATGTGATGCCCGGAACAGAAGAACATCTTATGGGAGCTATGCGCTCTGCTTATGTGGGTATAGATCCTACGGCAGATTCCTTACACATAGGTCACCTTGTTAGTATAATGATGTTGCGCCATTTTCAGCTATGTGGGCATAAACCGTATTCTTTAGTTGGGGGTGCCACGGGCATGATAGGCGATCCTTCCGGAAAATCAAAAGAGAGAAATTTACTGGATGAAGAAACTTTGCACCACAATCAAAATGCTATAAAAGAGCAACTTTCCAGATTTTTAGAATTTGATGGCAATGCAAAAAATGCAGCAGTTTTAGTGAATAATTACGACTGGATGAAAAATTTTACCTTTTTAGAATTTATTCGTGACGTAGGAAAACACATTACCGTTAATTATATGATGGCAAAAGATTCTGTAAAAAAACGATTGACCGGGGATGCTTCAGAAGGGATGTCCTTTACGGAATTCACATACCAATTAGTGCAAGGATATGATTTTTTACACCTGTTTAGAGAATATAATTGTACCCTTGAAATGGGAGGAAGTGATCAGTGGGGAAACATCACTACCGGAACAGAAATGATTAGACGCATTGCAAATGGAAAAGGGTATGCATTAACCTGTCCATTAATCACTAAAGCAGATGGATCTAAATTTGGAAAATCAGAAGGAGGAAATATATGGCTGGATGCTAATCGAACTTCTCCATATAAATTTTATCAGTATTGGCTGAACACTAGCGATGAGGATGCGGCAAAATATATAAAAATATTTACCCTATTAAATAAAAATGAAATAGAAGTTTTGTTAAATGAACATTCTGAAGCACCTCATTTACGCATTTTACAAAAACGATTAGCAGACGAAGTGACAACGATGGTACACTCTGAAGAAGAGTTACATAATGCCATTTCAGCATCCTCTATTTTATTTGGAAACTCTACTTCAAAAGATTTGAAAACATTGAACGAAACCACTTTTTTAGATGTTTTTGAAGGCGTGACGCAGGCCAAAATTTCAAGAGAAAGCATTTCAAAAGGAGTTGAGATCATTGCCGCTTTAGCAGAAAACACAGGATTTTTAAAATCGAATAGCGAAGCAAGAAGAGCATTAAAAGAAAATTCAATTTCGGTAAATAAAGAAAAGGTGGAAGAAGGATATATCATTACAGAAAGCGATTTGATTAATAATCAATTTGTGCTGCTGCAACGAGGTAAGAAAAATTACTTTATTATAAAAGTGGTATAAAAAAAGAAACCCTGGAGCGTTTGGTTACTCCTAGGGCTTCTACCAACTAACTAACCAAATCATGTTCCATCTTAGCATGTAACTATTCGGGAAATATTATTTTTTACTTAATTTTTGTAAGCAATCTATTTTATAAGACCTAAGTCTAATGAACTTGTGTTTCATTACAATTTTAAGAAAAATATAACATATTATTTTTTGAGAAAAAGTTTTTTGCGAAGAAATATTAAAGAATCAACAGGTTGCAGCCCCTGATATCACTGGTGTCAAAGCGGCCAATAACCTCAAAAGTACCGTTAGGAAATACTTTGCCTAAATCTTGTGTGGCGATAAACGAGCAGGAATTTCTATTAGCAAGATCAATAATGTTAATGCCTCCGGTTTGGTTTTTTACTAAGGAAAAAGGATCTTCTGGATCGCGAGTAAGTACTTTCATCCATGATGGACATTCAAAAATACCGTTTTCTTTAGAATAGGCTTGTGATAGTAACTCGGTCATGCCATATTCACTATGAATTTGAGATACGCCAAAACCATTTTTCAAGATAGTATGCAAATCGTCTCTCACAAGCTCTTTGCGTTTTCCTTTCATGCCTCCTGTTTCCATTATAATAGTATTTTTTAGATGGAAGGAATGTTTTTCAATTACATCTAAAAGTGCAAAGGACACGCCAATTAGCAGTGTTTTTTGACCACTTTCTTCCAGAATATGAATTTTTTCAACAAGCGCATCTAATTGATGTAAATAAAAACCACTATGTAAATTACAGCTTTTTTCAATGAGGTCATGTACCATATATATTAAGGAAGAACCATCTCTTTCCAAATAAGAGGGTAGTAAGCCTAAAATAGCATACTCTTCTATATTTCCATAAAATTGTTGAAAAGCGGCGAGGTAGCTTTTTTTATACAGTGAAACATCAGTTACATAATGTTTGCTGGTTTGCATCCCTGTAGTTCCGCTGCTGGAAAATACAATTTCAGCTTGCTGCTTAGAGGAATTTACTTTATGTGATTTAAAAAAGGATATAGGTAAAAAAGGTATTTCTTCTATTTCCTTAATATCACTTGGATTTTTATATAACAAATCGCAAAATGAACGGTACACAACATTATGCTCAAATTGGTGTTGAAAAACTTCTAGAGCGTTGGATTTAAAATCACTTGCAGAGGTTATTGAAAAAATAGATTCCGGAAGCATTGAAATTTTTCTTACATTTTAATTTGGGTAAAGATACTAAAACAAAAAAGCCTTCACTCAAGGTGAAAGCTTTTATGAACATACTTTATTTAAAAAACTTATTTAATAATCAGTTTTTTAGTAGTGGTGGATTTGTTATCAGTAACTTGAACTAAATAAATACCAGCCTTTAATGAAGAAACATTAAGGGTATTGTTTGTTAGTTGTTTAGCAATTACTTTTTTTCCTAAAACATCAAAAACAGCAACTTGAAGCGGTTGGTTGTTTTTTGTTTGGATAGTAACCACACCGGTAGAAGTTGGATTAGGATACATAGAAAAACCATTCAAATCATTATCAGATACCGAAAGAGCTCTCACATAAGTGCCAAGTGGCCAAGGTGAAGCTGCAGTACTGTTTGAAGTTTCATTGTCATTAGCATTAATGCCGCTAAATGTCCAGCTTGCTAAAACAAAAGTTACACCATCAGGACCAGTATTGTCATTTCTGTACGCCCAACCATCAAGATATTCCCAAGGTTGGCCTGTGCCACTTAAATTAATGTCACCAAAAGTATCAATCACGTTACCTGTAAAAACACCTCCACCAGTATCTACAACATTATCAAATAATTCAAGAGCATCATCACCATTGATAGAAGCTGCACCAGAAACAAAGGTTGGCGGGATGCCAAAATAGTTTAAAAATTCAATATCTTCAGTACCAATATAAAGGTAAGACCCCGCAGTAGCCGATCCGGACATTACAAATTCAATACCATCAGTACCGCCACCATTGTTAGCAGATCCAAAGCCATACGTGCTTAAATCTGCAATATCATTAATTACATATATTTCAACGGCTTTAGGAAGACCTCCAGGAAGAGGACCGTCAAAAGCTCCGGTCAAAACCATGTCTTGTGCTGAAATCCCAAAAGAGATTAAAGCAGAAAATAATAAGAAAGTAATTTTTTTCATTTTAGGTTTGTTTAAATTTATACTGCAAATATATAAAATTCTTTTGCTTCAGACCATTAATGCGCAATTTTAAAAACCATTTAACTATAAAATAACATCGTTTAAAAATCGATAAATAAAATAATTATATTTGTAAATTATTGTATGTTAGGTTTTTGTAAATCGTGGTTTTATTATGTTACTTTAATGTTATTATTACTTGTAAGAATGAATACCAAATTAGAATATAGAGTATCTTTACGGTTAGAAAATCATTTCTAAACCTTTAAAAAATGAAAAAAAAGGACATTAAAATATTATTAGTAGATGATGAACCAGATATTTTAGAAATAGTTGGTTACAATCTTACTTTAGAAGGATATCAGATTATTACTGCGGAAAATGGACTAGAAGCCCTAAAAAAAGCAAAAAAATACCATCCGCATTTAATCATTTTAGATGTGATGATGCCTGAGATGGATGGTATAGAAGCTTGTGAAAAATTGCGCTCCATTCCTGAATTGTCAGATACAATTATTACTTTTTTAACAGCTAGAGGCGAAGATTACTCCCAAGTTGCAGGATTTGAGGCTGGGGCAGACGACTATATCACTAAACCTATTAAGCCAAAAGTATTAGTAAGTAAGGTAAAAGCACTTCTTAGAAGATTTAAAGAAAACGCTTCAGAGACTCCCAATGTAAATCTTGGAAACCTTATTATTAACAGAGAAGAATACAAAATTATAAAAAACAAAAAGGAAATTGTTCTTCCTCGCAAGGAGTTTGAACTACTTTCACTTTTGGCATCTAAGCCGGGAAAAGTTTTTAAACGAGAGGATATCCTTGATAAAGTATGGGGAAATGAGGTAGTTGTTGGTGGTCGAACCATTGATGTACATATTAGAAAATTGAGAGAAAAAATAGGAGATGAAAGTTTTAAAACCATTAAAGGAGTAGGATATAAATTTGTTGTTTAATGGCAAAGAAAGTTCAAAAAACATATCATTTTGCTGCACTAACCGCCCTTTATTTATCTCTTTTAATAACTGTTTTTTTAATTAGTATTTTTTATAAAAATGCTAGTGTTTCCTATTTATACCTACTCTTTTCCTTTATCTTTATTTATGTTTTCAGCTTTGTAATAATTCAATATCGAGTTAAAAGATTTATTTTTAAACAGGTTAAGAAAATATATGATAATGTAAGCCTGCTAGACGCTACTACCTTAATTCCAAAAAACATAACTACAGATATGGCAACTCTTACACGAGAGGTAGAAAAATTTGCCGAAAACAAAAAGTTGGAAATCGAAACTCTAAAGGTTAGAGAAAATTATCGAAAAGAATTTATGGGAAATATATCCCATGAACTTAAAACCCCTCTTTTTACAGTTCAAGGCTATATTCTTACTCTATTGGATGGAGCGATTAAAGACAAGACCGTTCGAAAAAAATATTTACAAAGAGCAAGTAAGGGAGTAGATAGACTCATTTATATTGTCAAGGATTTAGATATGATTACGAAATTAGAACTAGGAGATCTTAATATTTATAAAGAAGATTTTAACATTATTGAATTAGTACAAAATGTTTTTGACTTATTAGAAATGAAAGCCATTAAAAGGAACATCATACTAACTTTTGATAAGGTATATAGCGCTTCCATTTTTGTAAATGCAGATAGGGAACGCATTCAACAAGTACTTACCAATTTAATTGTAAATTCTATAAAGTATGGAAAAGAAGGAGGCACAACGGAAGTAAGTATTGAAGACTTCATCAAAAATAAAGTTATTGTTCGGGTTACCGATAATGGCGAAGGCATTGCTAAGGAAAATATTACTAGAATTTTTGAACGATTTTATAGAGTAGATAAAAGTGGCTCCAGACGCGAAGGAGGTTCTGGATTAGGGCTTTCTATTGTTAAGCATGTTATTGAAGCTCATAAAGAAAAAATTTATGTAGAAAGCCATCTTGGCATTGGGTCTGAATTTTCATTCACCATCGAAAAGTCCAAAAAAAGAAACTAAATCTTTTGGTTTTTCACTTATTTTTAATCCTCTATAAAAAGACAAAATCCCCAGTTCTTTTACGGTAAACTTTTCTTGTTTGCAGCTAGGAGCAATTCCCAACCCTTTTAATCGCTTTGCTAAATATTCTTGTTCAAACTGTCCCGGTGTAGGTATAAAAAACACCTTTTTTTCTAAAACGGCAATATCCATTATTGTTGTATAGCCAGACCGAGAAATGATTATCTCACTTTCATTGATAGCTTTTTCAAGAGCTTTACTCCCCATAAAATTATAAACTCTAAAATTGTCTTGGTTATAACAATGTTGTTGTTCCTCAACTTTTCCTAAAACAAAAAGCACCTTTTTATCTATGTTGTGAAGTTCAAGCATTAACTTTTCTTCCAAATAAGTGCGTTGTGGTTCCGGACCGGAAAGTAAAACTAAAATATCATATTTTTTTTCCAGCGATTTTTTTTTCATCCTGCTTAATGGCCCAATGTAGGTAACATTTGAAGGAACGTTGACAAGATGTCCAAGCTTACCACTTAGGTTTCCTATGCCTTCAATATCCGGCACCCAACAAGCATCATATTTTTTAATAATATCCAAATGTATTTTTGTGCTTAACCACGTTGTATTTCCAGTTAGGACATTAAGTTGATGGGTAATAAAAACAGAGGGCACCTTTTTATTTCGCACGCCCAAACGGTTGTCAGAAATAATGCCTTGAATTTTGCCAGCAGCAACTAACTCCCTTACTATTTTTTTTTCTTTTTTAACCGCCTGTAACATTTTTGGGCTATCAAAAAGTAATTTCCACTTAAAAGCCTTAGCGTTTTTAGCATAGGTAATCTGGTAGGAAGGAAATTCCAAACACTCTAACTCCGGAAATTCCTTTTTTAGTAACTCTAATGCCGAACCATCAGAAGCTAAAAGAGGAATAAAACCACTTTTTTGCAAAGCATGTATAATAGGAATACATCGTGTGGCATGACCTAATCCCCAATTTAATGGGGCTACTAAAATTGTTTTCTGATTTTGCATAAAACAAAGATAAACATAATTAGTACTGGCCAATATTTCCTTAATTTTGTCAAAACCTTAAATAATTGTTGTGGGAAGCAAAAACAAACAAAGACGATTTAAAGAAAACGAAACTTTTTCAAATGTTCTTCAACCAAAAAGAGAAGATCTTGTAGATGCTACTTTCCCATTAAAAGGAAATTGGAGAAAGGATTTTTTTAAAAATAATAACCCCATTGTTCTTGAATTAGGATGCGGTAAAGGAGAATATACAGTAAGCTTGGCTCAGAATAACCCAGATAAAAATTTTATAGGAATAGACATCAAAGGCGCCAGATTTTGGCGAGGAGCTAAAACGGCTCTTGAAGAAAATTTGCCCAATGTTGCTTTTATACGAACACAAATTGAGTTACTGGAATATGTTTTTGCTGAAAGCGAAGTTTCTGAAATATGGATTACTTTTCCGGACCCACAAATAAAATATAAAAGAACCAAACATAGGCTTACCAATGAATCCTTTTTAGAAACCTACAAAAAAGTACTTATACCAGAAGGAATCATGCATTTAAAAACCGACAGTGAATTTATGCACGGATATACCTTAGGACTCTTACACGGACTTAAAAAAGAAATTTTATATGCACATCATAACGTGTATGCCAATGAATATTCACCCAAAGAAGTGACTAATATCCAGACCTTTTATGAGAAGCAATATCTTGAAGTGGGTAAGAAAATAACTTACATTCAATTTAAAGTAAGTTAATTTATTTTAAGTATATTCACTTCATAAAAAAAATTGATGCATGTTTTCTTCTATTTTTTATTTGGTTTTATGGTTGCACTAATAGGTGTTATTCCACCAGGATTGCTCAACTTGACGGCGGCAAAAATAACGGTACAGGAAAACCGAAGAAATGCATTCCTATTTTCTTTAGGAGTTGTTATAATTGTAGGTTTTCAAACCTATCTCTCTCTGATTTTTGCTAGATATTTAGACAAGCACCCTGAGCTTATCCAATTGCTACAAAATGTAGCACTTGGCATTTTTTTATGTATCACCATCTATTTTTTATGGATTGCTAAAGATACCAGACTATTAAAAGAAAAAGAAGTCTATAAATCGAAAAAACGACGCTTTTTCTTAGGAATTTTTCTCTCTTCCATCAACCTTTTTCCTTTACCCTATTGGGTGTACATGAGCATTACTTTCTCTTCCTTTGGCTGGTTTAATTTTACAAAAACATTTATTATAATGTGTGTCATAGGTTCCGTTATTGGTACTTTGTTGATGTTGATTCTTTATGCGCAATTTTTTAATTATGCAAAAGAAAAACACAAAGCGTTTCCTGTGAATATGAACTATATTGTAGGGGGTATTACCGGAGTTATTTCTGTGGTGATGTTAATTAAAATTTTAAACGATTTGTAATGCCTAAAGTGGAAACAAATTTTTTTGAAAAAGTTTATGTATTAGCCCGGCAAATTCCTTTTGGAAAGGTCACCTCCTATGGCGCTATTGCAAAACACTTAGGTTCTGCAGGTAGTGCCCGAATGGTAGGGTGGGCAATGAATGCCTCACATAATAAATCGGATATTCCGGCTCATAGAGTGGTTAATCAAAAAGGACTTCTCACCGGTAAACACCATTTTGACGGCACAAATGTTATGCAGCAACTTCTCGAAAATGAAGGAATTAAAGTGATTGACAATCAAATTCAGGATTTTGAAAAACACTTTTGGGAACCCGGCGCAATAGAATAATACAATGTTGCACACCCTTCAAATTTAAAAAAAGTTAAAGGCAAAAGGAGGGTTTTTTAGAAAAATTACAATAAACACAAGAAACCTAGCTAATCAATCTCTTTTTAATGAGATAAAGGATGCCCAATCATTTTCATAAAACTACTTTCTAATATTAAGTTTTCCTCGTACATTTGCACTTTAGAATTATTCTAATTAAGCTATTAAAAAGGAAGTATGAAGATAGATAAAAAAGACATTCTCGCTGCTCTAGAAACCATTTCTATTTCCGGTGAAGGAAAAAATATGGTAGAAAGTGGTGCTATTCAAAATGTAGTTACTTTTGCCGATGAGGTCATTGTGGATATGCTGCTAACCAACCCCGCCTTACATATAAAAAAACGTGCTGAAGCAGACGTTATTAAAGCCATTCATGAAAAGGTTTTTGATAAAGCACAAGTTAAAGTAAACATTAAAGTAAATGCTCCCGACAAACCAAAAATAAAAGGAAATTCCATTCCCGGCATGCACAATATAGTAGCAATTGCCTCCGGAAAGGGAGGTGTTGGAAAATCTACTATTACTGCTAACATAGCAGTAACACTTGCTAAAATGGGATTTAAAGTGGGGGTATTAGATGCCGATATTTACGGACCATCCATACCAATAATGTTTGATGTAGCTTCAGAGCGCCCACTTTCTGTAACGGTTGATGGCAAATCTAAAATGAAACCGGTAGAAAACTATGGCGTAAAAGTACTTTCTATTGGGTTTTTTACACAACCTGATCAAGCAGTTATCTGGCGTGGACCTATGGCAGCTAAAGCACTAAACCAGTTGGTTTTTGATGCCGCATGGGGTGAATTAGACTTTTTATTGATTGACCTTCCTCCAGGCACTGGAGATATTCACCTTTCCTTAATGCAAGCACTACCTATAACAGGAGCTGTTGTAGTAAGCACGCCGCAAACCATTGCTTTGGCAGATGCCAGAAAAGGGGTAGCCATGTTTCAACAGGAAAGCATTGACGTGCCTGTTTTAGGAATTGTAGAAAATATGTCCTATTTCATTCCTGAGGAATTACCGGAAAACAAATATTATATCTTTGGAAAAGAAGGAGCAAGAAACCTAGCCGAAGATTTAGGGATTCCATTTTTGGGAGAAATTCCATTAGTGCAAAGCATCCGTGAAGCAAGTGATGCTGGAAGACCTGCCGCACTTCAATCTGGCACAGCCTTAGAGAAAGCCTTTGAAATATTAACCCAAAATGTCGTGCAAGAAACTGTAAATCGGAACGAAAACCTTCCGCCTACGCAAGCCATCCAAATAACAACGATGGCGGGATGTAGTGCCGTAAAAAAATAAGCTATGAAAGGAGAAGAGTTAAGGTTACAAGTAGAAAAAGCACTAGAAGAAATTCGCCCATTTTTACAAAGTGATGGTGGCGATATTAAACTCGTTTCCATAGAAAATGACAACCAGGTTATTGTGCAATTACAAGGGGCTTGTGTGGGTTGTAGTGTAAATCAAATGACCCTAAAAAGTGGTGTTGAAATGACTATAAAAAAGTATGCGCCTCAAATTGAACACGTAATTAATTTAGGAGCTCATAACTGATATAAATCAGGTTAAATCAAACAAGAATTTTTTAATTTTGTTTGATTTTTTTAAATTAGAAGATGATCGATGATTAAAACCGATATATTAATAATAGGTGCAGGTCCTACGGGACTTTTTGCTGTTTTTGAAGCAGGATTATTAAAACTTAAATGCCATTTAATTGATGCACTTCCACAGCCCGGTGGTCAATGTTCCGAAATTTACCCTAAAAAACCCATTTATGATATTCCGGGATTTCCAGAAGTCCTTGCGGGGGATTTAGTAAAAAACTTAATGGAACAAATAAAACCCTTTCAACCGGGATTTACTTTAGGCGAACGCGCTGAAACGATTGAAAAGTTAGATGATGGTTCCTTTGTAGTAACCACAAATAAAGGCACTAGGCATCAAGCTCCCATAGTTGCAATTGCTGGCGGATTGGGTAGTTTTGAGCCAAGAAAACCACTTATACCAAATATACAACAGTTTGAAGATAAAGGAGTAGAATACATCATCAGAAATCCGGAAATCTACAGAAATAAACGAGTGGTTCTAGCCGGTGGAGGGGATTCAGCATTAGACTGGAGTGTTTTTCTTACTAACATCGCTTCCGAAGTAACTTTAATTCATAGAAGAAACGAATTTCGTGGGGCTTTAGATTCTGTTGAAAAAGTTCAAGAGCTTAAAAAATTAGGTAAAATTAACCTAATTACCCCCGCAGAAGTCATAGGTCTTCGTGGAGTCGATCATTTAGATGGCGTTCTGATTCAGCATGGCGAAACACAAACGGAAGAAATTATAGAAGCCGATCATTTTATACCTCTTTTTGGACTTTCACCTAAATTAGGACCAATTGCGGATTGGGGTCTAGAAATTGAAAAAAACGCCATTAAAGTAGATAATGCGTTAGATTACCAAACCAATATTCCAGGTATCTATGCCATTGGCGATGTGAATACGTATCCAGGTAAACTAAAGCTTATCCTTTGTGGTTTTCACGAAGCTACTTTAATGTGTCAAAGTGCATACCAACGTATTTTTCCCAATAAAAGATATGTAATGAAATATACTACTGTAGGAGGTATAGATGGTTTTGATGGAAGCAGAAAAGAAGCGCCAAAATCAGTTATTAAATCCATTGATTAATACTTCTTATTTCTAAAAAAAACAAAAAACAATAGTCATGCAAGATGTTACCATTACAGTAATGGATAGGGAAGGTGTTAGCCATGAATTACTGGCGCCAACTGATATGAACATGAATTTGATGGAAGTTATGAAATCTTATGAAATAGCTCCAGAAGGCACCATAGGAATTTGTGGAGGAATGGCTATGTGTGCTTCCTGCCAATGCTATATTGAAAGTGACCATAAGTTGGCAAAAAAAAGTGACGAAGAGGAAGCCATGCTAGCGGAAGCTTTTTTTGTGAAAGAAAATAGTCGTTTGGGTTGTCAAATTCATATAGATCCCAATCTCAATGGCCTTAAAGTTACTCTTGCACCTGCTGAAGAATAATAAAACCCCGTCATATTTTTAAAATGTTACAGGGTTTTATTTATAAAGTGAAATAATTTTATTGCTATTTATTTCTATTTAAAAGCATCCAGACCAGTAATATCCATTCCAGTAATTAATAAGTGAATATCGTGCGTACCTTCATAGGTAATTACACTTTCTAAATTCATAGAGTGCCTCATAATACTGTATTCGCCTGTAATGCCCATTCCGCCTAAAATTTGTCTAGCTTCTCGCGCCACTTTAATTGCCATATCAACATTATTTCTTTTTGCCATTGAAATTTGTGCGGAAGTGGCATTACCTTCATTTCGCATCACTCCCAGTCGCCAAGCAAGTAGTTGTGCCTTGGTAATTTCGGTGATCATTTCGGCAAGTTTCTTTTGTTGTAACTGAAATTGACCAATGGGTTTTCCAAATTGCATCCTTTCTTTAGAATAACGTAAAGCAGTGTCATAACAGTCCATTGCCGCACCTATGGCTCCCCAAGCAATCCCAAATCTAGCAGAATCTAAACAGCCAAGAGGTGCTCCAAGTCCAGACTTATTGGGCAATAAATTTTCTTTTGGTACTTTTACATTATCAAAAATCAGCTCGCCTGTAGCTGAAGCACGAAGTGACCATTTGTTGTGAGTCTCCGGTGTTGAAAATCCTTCCATACCGCGTTCAACGATAAGACCATGAATTCTGCCGCTCTCATTTTTAGCCCAAACAACTGCTATTTGCGCAAAAGGGGCATTAGATATCCACATTTTGGCACCATTTAATAGATAGTGATCTCCTTTGTCTTTGAAGTTAGTAGTCATACCGCCGGGATTACTGCCGTGATCGGGTTCGGTTAAACCAAAACAACCCATCCACTCGCCGCTGGCAAGTTTGGGTAAATATTTTTTACGTTGTTCTTCATTGCCATATTTCCAAATGGGATACATTACCAAAGAAGATTGCACCGAAGCAGTAGAACGAACACCACTATCGCCACGTTCAATTTCTTGCATAATTAGTCCATAAGAAATCTGATCTAAACCAGCACCTCCGTATTCTTCGGGTATATATGGTCCAAAAGCACCAATATCAGCTAAGCCTTTGATGATTTGCGTTGGGAATTCTGCTTTTTGAGCATATTCTTCTATGATGGGAGAAACATCGCGTTTTACCCATTCGCGAGCTGCATCACGCACTAATTTATGCTCGTCAGTTAGTAAGGCGTCAAGGTTGTAATAGTCAGGTGCTTCAAATAAATCTGGTTTCATGAAAAGGTCTCTAAAATTGGTTATGCAAAAGTACGTATTGGGTTAGGATTGAGCAATGCTAAAAGGGTAAATTATTTTGAAATTTATTTGTAAATCACATCGAAAGCCGGATAATAGTAAGAATAAGTAGGAACACCAAAATAGGTGTATAAATTAATTTGTTATGTTTTGCTAGTAAACCTGTCGTTTAGTAAATGTAGCCTTCCCATTTTTAGGGAAGGCTACAATTTTTGGTTGTCTTTTTAGTTTTAAAGTCTCATTATAAATTCCGTTAACGAGTTTTTTTGCAATTCGGGATCTTGCTTTATCTCGATAATATTCATAAATTTTTTCTAGTTCTTTTTGAGAAAAATCAGTCCAAAATAATTTTAATTCCATTTATCAATTTTGACTTTTAATTCGCTAGATTCTATTAGTCGACCATTTATTGAGTCTTCCATAGATTTGTCAATTCGGGAATTAAACTCCTCAATTGACATTGGTTTAAAATCTCCATTATCAGAATTTTTGTTTTCTTTTCTAAGGATTTTTTCAAGCCGCGAAATTACATCTTCACTTTGAATCTTTAAAAACTCTTGAATAAGTTCCAGTTTTCTTGTTTGTAAATCCATTTTATTAGCTTTTTATCAAAGATACAAAATTATCAATTTGGTTATTAATTTTTCTTAAATTGACGAATTTCACAGCTTGTTGCCAACATGCATATAAACGCATCTCTTATTTTTCTCCCAACTAAAATACAATAATTCTTCAAAGGACAGTGAAATTTTTAAACTCCCGTAAATCAACCACAAAAACAAGTACAAACGACTACAACCGTTTCTAAACGAAAGTAAACGATAGTAATTATGTAATAACCGAATAAAATTTGAATCCTGTTTCATCTTTGCATCGTCGAAACATAAGTTCGATAGTATCAATTGTTTAACATTAAATTTTAGTATTATGAACGCACTTAGAAACAAAGTACAGTTGATTGGAAGATTAGGTCAAGAGCCTGAAATCATTACCTTCACCGATGGCAACAAAATAGCTAAATTTTCTTTAGCTACGGATGACAGCTACAAAGACAAAGACGGCAAAAAAGTAGAACGCACTGACTGGCACAACATCGTCATCAAAGGCGGCCTTGTCAAGGTAGTGGAAGGCTATGTAAACAAAGGACAGGAAATCGCCGTGGAAGGCAAACTTGCCACCCGCTCCTGGGAAGACAAAGAAGGCAACAAACGCTATATCACAGAGGTGGTGTGCAATGAGTTGTTATTGATGGTTAAATAGTAAAATCCCAATAAACAAATTCCAAATTCCAAACTGGGTTAATTCTTGTTTGGAATTTGGTGCTTGTAGTTTGGTATTTTTTATCTATAATTGCTAAATATGGATATATTTTATATATTTGATTAAACACATTAAATTTTAAGTCATGAACATTAGTTTCACAAAAAAACAAGAAGCATATATCGCTGAACAAGTAGCTTCAGGTGATTATCAAAACAACAGTGAGGTAATCCGGGATGCGCTCCGCTTACACAATATTTACAGAGAAAAAGTCATTCAGGATTTAAGAAAAGAAATAGAAAAAGGTTGGAATAGTCCAGACAGTTCTAAAACAATGGAAGAAATTATCTTTTCAAAAAAGAATTAATATGAAGTATGTTCTTTCAGAATTAGCTGAATTTGACATAGATGAAATCTTTGATTATGGCAATTACAAGTTTGGAAAGGAACGAGCTATCAATTATCTGATTGGATTGCAAAGTCATTTTGAAGCTTTAAGCTTAAACCCAGGAATTGGCAGAAGTCGAAATGAAATAAAAACTGGATTGCTTAGTTTTCCATACGAGTCTCATATAATTTTCTATAGAATTCTGGATACTCATATCCGTATAATTAGGGTACTTCATGGTAGTCGTGATCTACCTAGTCATTTCTCAACAATATAATTTCGTAATCGCGGATTAAAGCTTCAGGTAAAAATCCTTCACCAACTTCTTAAATGCATCCGTATATTGATGCCGCGAGATTTCTAGTACCAGTTCCTTTACCTCCACACTTTTTTCAGCAAAGGAAAACTGTAGCAAACTCCTTTTTATAGCACTGTTTTCTGTTCCGCGAACGCGTGTAATATATTTTGGAAAGAGGTTATAATTTTGTGCAGTTTGGATAAACTTTTCCTCTTCGGAATAAGGAATAATTACTGCAAATTCCCCTGCATCGGTAAGTAATTGGGAAGCATAGGCAACAAGGTCCTCAAAAGACAAACTGTCCTGAAAACGAGCTTTTTTTCTGTTCTCAGGAAGACCAGCTTCTTTTTTGTTGGGAACAAAAAAGGGTGGGTTAGATATAATCAAATCATATTTTTCATCTCCAGTTTCTTCTACAAATTCATCCAAAGAGGCATGATAACAAAACAAGCGATCTGCCCAAGGGGAGTTTTCAAAGTTTTCTACACATTGCTCATAAGCGCTTTCCTCAATTTCAATAGCATCAATTAGTTTTGCATTACTTCTTTGAGCAAGCATTAAAGCTATAATTCCGGTACCTGCGCCAATGTCTAAAATAGAAAATGGATTGTTTAATGCTACCCAAGCACCCAACAAAATACCATCTGTGCCAATCTTCATGGCACATCGGTCTTGTTCTACGATGAATTGTTTAAACTTAAAGGGTTTCAATTAAATTTCAATATTAAAAATTCTAAATTCCAACTTAGGTTTTGGTTATAATTGTTAATAAAATTTTTCGTAATTCGTTTGCTTCTTGGATTAAATCTTCAATCTCCAATCTTTCCATGGCGTTTAAGTCTCTTAAAAGCTTAAGCCAAAGTATAGATTCTTTGGCTTCTTTTCTTGCTATTTTTAATCTAAATTTAAAATCTTTATCGCCAAGTTTTTCATTGGCTTCAATATAATTTGCTGCAATCGACCCTGAGGATTTGATTAATTGTTTGCCATCTTCTATATTGGAAATAGTTCTGTTAAGCTTACTGACAACTAACCGGCAGTTTTTTGCAAAAATATAAGAACGCTCTTCCAAATCATATATTTTTTCTTGTCCCATAGGTTTTGATTTTGGAATTTGGAATTTTTTAAGTTTTTGGAATTTGGAATTTGTATATTGGAATTTTTAAAGATATATATCTATCAACCCTTCCGGCGTATCCAATAACAGTATTTTATTCTTTTTGTCGACTTTTTCAATAAAATCATCATTAAGGGGTATAAGGATTTCTTTGCCTTCGCGGTCAATTTCAAAAAGTGCCTGTGCGCCGCTGTCATTGATTCCTTTTAAAATCCCCACTTTACCAAAATGAATGTCTTTTACCATATATCCTATGATTTCGTGAAAGTAAAACTGGTCGTCTTCCAGTTGAGGTAATTCCGCTAAAGGAAGATAAACCTCCAGACCAATGAGATCATCTGCTTTTTTTTCTGAATCAATATCTTCAAACTGAACTCGAAGTAAAGTGGATTTGTGAAGAGCACTTTTTTCAATAAAAAATGGAATCAAATTTTTGTTTAGGTCAACAAAAACAGATTCCATTTGGGTGTACAATTCGGGTTCGTCTGTATCTAATTTGATAAGTACTTCGCCCTTAAAGCTGTATTTTCTAACAATTTTGCCTAAGTAGAAACAATCTTCCTTACGCATTGTTTTGTATTAAGCTTTAGTTTCGTCTTCCTTAGCTTCTTCAGCTTTAGGAGTCTCTTCTGTAGTTACTTCTGTTTCAGGAGCGGCTTCTTGAGTTTCTTCTGTTCCTTCTTCTACAACTTCTTCCGGAGCATTTGCAGCAGCAGCTTCGGCGGCGGCGGTAGCCATACGTTTTTCATTTACAGCTTTTTCAGCGGCAAGTGCATCTGCTTTTGCTTTTGCTTCAGCTTTTGAAAGACCTTCTTTTTTAGAGTCCACTCTTCCGGCTTTTTCTTCTAACCAAGCAGTAAATTTAGCTTCTGCTTGTTCTTCGGTTAAAGCACCTTTACGAACACCTCCGGCTAAATGATTTTTCATCATAACTCCTTTGTAAGAAAGGATTGCTCTTGTCGTGTCAGTAGGTTGTGCTCCATTTTGTAACCATTTTACAGAGTTCTCTATATCTAAAAGAATTTCAGCGGGGTTAACGTTTGGATTGTAAGTTCCTAATTTTTCTAGGTATTTACCATCTCTTGGTGAACGGGCATCTGCAGCCACAATCCAGTAAAATGGTTTCCCTTTTTTACCGTGTCTTTGTAATCTTATTTTTACAGGCATATAAATTAATTTTTGAGGTTCTCGACCTCGGTTATAATTAAGGGCGCAAAGATACTATAAAATTTCTTTTTCACATGCTATTTTAAACATAAAAAAGTTGAAAAAGAGTATGCTACACCTTTTTTGATTTTAAAAAAAACACACCACATCTTATTTTTTTCCTTACGTTTGTAAAATTATATAAGAAAAGAACAACCTATTCGTTTAATTAATACAACTTTTTGAAAAGGATATTTATGAAAACATTGATGCTATGTTTTTTCGCTGCTTTTGCCCTAATAAGCTGCGAAGATATTGAAACTAATAATCGTGCATTACAAGTAACTCTTAATAAGGAGTTTTTTAAAGCCGCAGATGCTAGAGCGCAAATTAATCCAGACGGAACCCTTACCATTCAAGGACTTACCGATCTAGAAACCTTGACCATTCATTTAAATAATTCCTCATTGGGGGTTTATACGCTAGGTGGTGCTTCTACTAACAGAGTTATTTTTGAAGATTTTGAGGGCTCCGTTTATACCACAAACCCTTTTGGAAATGGGCAAGTAGTAGTAGAAGATATTTCTAACGGTTCCTTCTCAGGTTCCTTTCGTTTTAATGCTTTTCGATTCGGATTAGATACATTAAACGGTGCAAAAGGTATCTTTTTTAATGTACCATTGGCTTCCGGAAGTGTAGAAGAAGACCCTGAAATTCCTGTTAATATTTTAAGTGCTAAAATAAATGATGTCGATTTTAGTGCTACAACTGTAACTGCTGTAGATTCAGGTAATTTTATACTTATTTCCGGTACGCAAGCTAATACCACTATTGCATTTTCTTTTCCAAACGATTTGACAAACGGAAATAATCCTATAGGAACTGCTAATATAACTGCTTTGGTTACTATAGATGGTGTTCAGAGGGAAGCTGTTTCCGGAAACCTTTCTATTGTAAATCATAATTTAGAATTAAATGCTATTTCTGGAGCTTTTTCTTTTGAAACTGCTGCACCGGATGGCATTCTAGTTACTCAAGGTCAATTTAATGTGAGTTACTAAAAATTAGCATTATAATTTTTCTGCAAGCGTGTATCCATTTTAGGAAACACGTTTTTTTGTTTTTTATCTTCGGTTGTTAATAACTAACTTTTATTTCGGTAGAAAGAATTTGTATTTTTAAACTCTAATTTTTTTCTGAAAAAACCTCTATTTATGTACTTGATTTTTGATACCGAAACCACCGGATTGCCAAAAAATTACAAAGCACCAATTAGTGATACAAATAATTGGCCTCGATGTATTCAAATAGCTTGGCAATTACATGATGCTATGGGAAACCTTATCGAAAATCGAGATTTTTTAATAAAACCTGACGGATTTAACATCCCTTTTGATGCTGAAAAAATTCATGGAATTTCTACCCAATTAGCAGAAAAAGAAGGCGAGAATTTAGAAGAAGTACTCTATCTGTTTAACGAAGCATTAGCAAAAGCTAAATTTATTGTTGGTCAAAATGTGGGTTTTGATGTCAACATCATGGGGGCAGAGTTTTTTCGAAAAAAAATAAAAAGCACCCTTTCAATAAAACCTGTTTTAGATACCTGTACCGAGGCAACTGCATTTTTATGTAAACTTCCTGGGGGTAGAGGAGGAAAGTTTAAGTTACCCACATTAACAGAACTTCATAGTTACTTGTTTTATCAGCCATTTGCTGAAGCCCACAACGCCACTGCCGATGTGGAAGCAACAACACGTTGTTTTCTAGAATTGGTAAGACGCAAAGAATTTTCAGCAAAACAATTAGATGTACATCCAGATTATTTTGAAAACTTTTCAGAAGCTAATCCACAAACGATACAGTTAGTAGGGCTAAAACACATCAACTTAAAAAAAGCCTCTGAAAAAATAAGAAAAGCATTAGAAAAGGATAGCCTAATAGAAATTTCTTCAGAGGATATTCAACAAAACATAGCCAATCTTGAAGAGGTACCTTTTGCACACTTACACAATCACTCGCAGTATTCTATCCTTCAATCTACCTCCAGTACCCAAGATTTGGTTTTTGCAGCTGCTTCATCAAATATGCCAGCTGTTGCAATTACCGATACCGGAAATATGATGGGGGCTTTTCATTTTGTACAAGCAGTTGCAAATTACAACGCAAAGGCAAAAGCAGAAGCTTTTGAAAATTCGGAAAATTTAATATCAAAACCTCTAAAAGCTATCGTAGGTTGCGAATTTTTTGTTTGCGAAGACCATTTAAATAAAACCATTAAGGACAATGGTTACCAAATGGTACTTTTAGCAAAAAATAAAAATGGCTATCATAATTTGGCGAAAATGGCATCAATAGCTTACACACAAGGTTTTTATTATGTGCCTCGGGTGGACAAGAAAATTATTGAAAAGTATAAAGAAGACATTATAGTACTTACCGGAAATCTGTATGGTGAAGTGCCCTCAAAAATTTTAAATTTGGGTGAAAACCAAGCCGATGAAGCTTTGTTATGGTGGAAAAGGGTTTTTGGTGATGATCTTTATGTGGAGGTAACGCGCCACAATCAAGAAGATGAAGAAAGGGTGAATCCAGTTTTAATCCAACTGGCAAAAAAGCATGCTATTAAACTTGTTGCAACAAACAATACCTATTACATCAATCAAGAAGATGCCAATGCACACGACATATTATTGTGTGTAAAAGATGGAGAACAGCAAGCAACTCCCATAGGAAGAGGTAAAGGATATCGATATGGTTTGCCAAATCAGGAGTATTATTTCAAGAGCACTGCACAAATGAAAACCCTTTTTAATGATTTGCCGGAAGCCATTTCTAATGTTCAGGAAATTATTAACAAAGTAGATCCCTACACTCTGGCAAGAGAAGTGTTGCTGCCTAAGTTTTCTGTACCCGAGCAATTTGCCGTAAAAAATGATCCCGATGGAAAAGCAGGGCAAAACGCATACTTAAAATATTTAACCTACGAGGGAGCAAAATTGCGCTATCCCGAGTTAACACCAGACATCACGGAACGAATAGATTTTGAATTGGATGTTATAGCAAATACCGGATATCCTGGATACTTTTTGATTGTTCAGGATTTCATTGCAGAAGCAAGAAGAATAGGAGTTTCTGTTGGCCCAGGAAGGGGCTCTGCAGCAGGATCAGCTGTTGCGTATTGCTTGAAAATTACCAATATCGACCCAATTAAATATGATTTACTTTTTGAGCGTTTTTTAAATCCGGACAGGGTGAGTTTACCCGATATTGATATTGATTTTGACGATGAAGGAAGATCAAAAGTAATGGACTATGTTATCCAAAAATATGGAGCAAGTCAAGTAGCACAAATAATTACTTATGGCACTATGGGAGGAAAATCTGCCATTCGTGATACCGCCAGAGTTTTAGATTTGCCTCTGGGAGATGCCGATAGGATTGCAAAACTAATACCGCTAATGACTAAACTAAATAAAATATTTAGTTTGAGCGAAAGTGAATTGAGGCAACATTTTAGAAGTGAAGATTTAGAAAAAGTAAACCAACTTTTAATCTTAGCAAAAGGAAATAATTTAGAATCACAAACCATAAACCAAGCTAAAATACTTGAAGGTTCCCTAAGAAATACAGGAATTCACGCTTGCGGCGTAATCATTACCCCAAGCGATATTACAGATTTTGTTCCGGTTGCCACGGCAAAAGATTCCGATTTATATGTCACCCAATTTGACAACTCAGTAGTAGAAAGTGCTGGGCTTTTGAAAATGGACTTTTTAGGATTAAAAAATCTTACCATTATTAAAGATGCCATTCAGTTAGTTAAACAAAAAAGAAAGATCGATTTAGATCCAGATACCTTCCCACTCGATGATGTAAAGACCTTTGAACTTTTTCAACGTGGAGAAACCGTCGCCACTTTTCAATATGAATCTGCCGGAATGCAGAAATATATGAAGGATTTAAAGCCAACGGTTTTCGCCGATTTAATTGCCATGAACGCATTGTATCGCCCGGGACCTATTGAATACATACCAAGCTTTATCAGAAGGAAAAATGGCGAAGAAGACATTACCTATGACCTTCCTATCATGGAAAAATACCTTAAAGAAACCTATGGTATAACCGTTTATCAGGAACAGGTAATGCTTCTTTCGCAGCAATTAGCAGGATTTACAAAAGGCGATGCCGATGTTCTGCGTAAAGCGATGGGGAAAAAAATAATTTCTGTTTTGGATAAAATGAAGCCTAAGTTCTTAGAAGGAGGAGCTTCTAACGGCCATCCGGTTGAAATATTAGAAAAAATTTGGAAAGACTGGGAGGCATTTGCCAGTTATGCGTTTAACAAATCGCATTCCACTTGTTATGCTTTAATAGGTTACCAAACGGCATATTTAAAAGCAAATTATCCGGCAGAATATATGGCAGCTGTACTATCCAATAATATGAGTGATATTAAGGAGGTTACTAAATTTATGGAAGAATGTAAGCGAATGGGACTTGAAGTTTTGGGCCCGGATGTTAATGAATCTTATTATAAATTTACAGTAAATAATAATGGAGCTGTGCGTTTTGGTATGGGAGCCGTAAAAGGCGTTGGTGCCAATGCAGTTGCTACTATTGTGGAAAATAGAAAAGACGGTATGTATAAATCTGTTTTTGATTTAGCAAAACGCATCGACCTAAGAGCTGCCAATAAAAAAGCATTTGAAAATTTAGCTTTAGCCGGTGGGTTTGATAGTTTTGATAACCACAGAGCACAGTATATATATGACGAGGGAGACGGCGTTCTATTTATAGAAAAAGTTTTACGATATGCTGCCAAATACCAAGAAAATGAAAATTCATCACAAGTAAGTTTATTTGGTGATGCCAGTGAAGTGCAAATTCCAGAACCACAAGTACCTCCTTGTGAAGAATGGGGAACCATGAAAAAACTGAAATTAGAAAAGGAAGTAATAGGCATTTACATTTCAGGACATCCTCTTGACGATTTTAAAACGGAGATAACAACCTTCTGTAAAAACCAGATTTCTGATTTTTTTGACCTAAATAAATGCATTAATAAAGAAATTATTTTTGGCGGAGTGATTAGTGAAGTACAACACCGTGTAGCCAAAAACGGAAATGATTGGGCAATGTTTACCGTTGAAGATTATACGGATGCATTTACCTTTAGAATTTTTGGGGAAGAATATTTAAAATACAGACACTTGCTAAGTACAAATGGGTTTATTTTTGCAAGAGTTTTTGTAAAAGAAGGCTATATAAACAGAGAAACTGGTAAAAAAAGCGAACCTAGAATGCAGTTTAGTAACATACAAATGCTTCAGGAAATTTTAGAAAAACAATCCAAAAAGTTGACTATACATTTACAACTAAACGAAATAAAAGAAGAACAAATTGAATTGCTTAAAAATCTATTGCGCAAGCACAAAGGAAGTCACAACCTAGACTTTCATTTTTTTGAACCCGAAGAAAAAATCCAATTACAAATGAGTAGCAGAAAACAAAAAGTAAAAATATCGCAAGAACTTCTAGACCAATTAAAGAAAGAAAACTTTTTGTACAAGCTAAATTAACATATAAAATAAACTGATGAATGAATAATTAAATCTATTACATTACTGTAAGTTTTAGCTAAAAAATTGACTATTTTTGTACACTATTAAAATTTAAAAATTATGGCATTAGAAATAACAGATGCAACGTTTGAAGAAACAGTGCTAAAAAGTGATAAACCAGTACTCGTAGATTTTTGGGCAGCTTGGTGTGGCCCATGTAGAATGGTTGGGCCAATTATTGAGGAAATAAGTAAAGACTATAATGGTAGAGCGATTGTAGGCAAAGTAGATGTAGATGCAAATCAAGAATTTGCGGCTAAATATGGGGTACGAAATATTCCTACCGTATTGATTTTCCAAAATGGAGAAGTGGTAGGTCGTCAAGTGGGCGTTGCCCCTAAAAAAACCTATGAAGAAGCAATTGATTCGCTTTTATAAGGAAATAGAGTTAAAAATTTAAAAAAGGTTTAGCTTTGCGTTAAACCTTTTTTTATTTTAGATAAAAATTAAAATTCATGACAAAAGTTATAAAAGTACAAGACCTTATTGATAGCAAATTACTTCAAGAACGCAAAGTATTTATGTGGGGTGAAGTTGATGACGATTCAGCAAAACATGTAATAGACCGTTTGATGTATTTAGACGCTTTAGAAACAAAAGATATTCATTTATACATCAATAGTCCGGGAGGTTATGTAACTTCAGGATTTGCCATTTACGATTGTATAAAATCCTTAAAAAGTCCTGTATCTACCATTTGCACCGGTTTTGCAGCATCAATGGGCTCCTTATTATTATCAGCAGGCGAAAAAGGCAAACGCTTTATTCACCCTAATGCTAGAGTAATGATACACCAACCTAGTGGTGGCGCTCGCGGACAAGCAAGTGATATAGAAATTACCGCAAAAGAAATCCTTAAAACAAAAGAACTAAGCGCAAAAATATTATCAGAAAATTGCGGTCAACCAATCGAAAAAATCTTGAAAGATTTTAACCGTGACCACTGGATGAGCGCTGAAGAATCTGTAGCTTATGGTATTGTTGACAAAGTAATTTAAAGAACCCTTGAAGGGTTTAAAACCCTTCAAGGGTTGCTAAAATGGATATAGAAAAGCAAATTAACGAAATACAAGGATTCAAAAATCTGGAGCTTTTGGCTTCTCAGGTTGTAGAAGGGTTTATTTCAGGTTTACACAAAAGTCCATTTCATGGTTTTTCTGCTGAATTTGCCGAACATAAAGTCTATAATGCAGGCGAAAGCACAAAACATATAGATTGGAAATTATTTGCAAAAACCGACAAACTTTTTACAAAGCGCTACGAAGAAGAAACCAATTTGCGGTGTCACTTAATTCTCGATAATTCTGGTTCCATGCATTACCCCAAATTAAAAGAATACTCTATCACTTCCCTAAATAAAATTGCCTTTTCTGCTCTTGCTTCTGCAGCCATTATGAACCTTTTAAAACGACAACGCGATGCCGTTGGAATGAGTATCTATTCTAGCAAATATGAGTTTTATGCCTCAGAAAAAGGAAGTGAGCGTCACCATCATATGTTGCTGCATACTTTAAATGAAGCAGTTACTCAAACCACTAAAAGCAATCTAACCGAAACCTATGCCTATTTGCATCTTATCGCTGAAAAAATGAAACGCCGATCGCTGGTGTTTGTGTTTTCAGATATGTTACAAAGTAGTGTAGAGGAACAAAAATTGTTTGAAGCATTACAACATTTAAAATACAACAAGCACGAAGTAATTTTGTTTCATGTCATAGACAAAGCCAAGGAACAAACCTTTGATTTTGACAATAAACCTAGAAGATTTATGGATGTAGAAACAGGCGATTTCCTAGATGTATATCCTGACACTATTAAAGAAAATTATCAAAAAGCGGTTACTGCTTATTTCTCAGAATTGAAATTAAAGTGTGCACAATATCGAATTAAATATGTAGAAGCAGATATAAATCAAAATTTTTCAAAAATTTTGACAACCTATCTTATTGAACGGCAAAAGTTCACCTAAAAGAAATGTATTTTTTTAAAAAATAGTTTGTGTAAACTAAAATAGGGTGTATATTTGCGCTCGCTAATAAGCAATCAGCCTGAAAACTTAGGGTTGATACGTTCAAGTAAATTATACAAAATAAAGCAACCATGTGTTGTCTCTGACTGTCGTTAGAAATTAAATTTTATTTTGGTCTGGTAGTTCAGTTGGTTAGAATATCCCGATTGCCATCGGGAGAGTCGCAACTTCGAGCTTAGGAATTAATTTTGAAATTGTGGTGAATTAATACAAAATAAAGCAACCATGTGTTGTCTCTGACTGTCGTTAGAAATTAAATTTTATTTTGGTCTGGTAGTTCAGTTGGTTAGAATATCCCGATTGCCATCGGGAGAGTCGCAACTTCGAGCTTAGGAATTAATTTTGAAATTGTGGTGAATTAATACAAAATAAAGCAACCATGTGTTGTCTCTGACTGTCGTTAGAAATTAAATTTTATTTTGGTCTGGTAGTTCAGTTGGTTAGAATATCCCGATTGCCATCGGGAGAGTCGCAACTTCGAGCTTTGGAATTAATTTTGAAATTGTGGTGAATTAATACAAAATAAAGCAACCATGTGTTGTCTCTGACTGTCGTTAGAAATTAAATTTTATTTTGGTCTGGTAGTTCAGTTGGTTAGAATACCTGCCTGTCACGCAGGGGGTCGCGGGTTCGAGTCCCGTCCAGACCGCAAGAAAAGCCCTCCCAACAGAGGGTTTTTTTTAAGATGTTGTGTTGTCCCGAATGTACTTCGGGAAAGGCTTGTAGTAGAGCCGATGAGAAGCTTTCCTTTTTGGAGGGCTTTTTTTGTTTTTATATATATTTAAGTTTGGTTTTGGGTGATTTTGGGAAGTAATAAAGTGTCCCAAACAATGTAGAATAATTATTGTTAGAAATTATAAGGACTTTTTATCAGGTCTTTTCGTTAATGCACACGAAAGGTTTGTTAAAGGATTCAAAAAACTTGGGAATGGTAAATAAGTATTCTGATTGTTCCATTTCCAATTCAAATATTCTTCTTATTTTCCGATAAAATTCAGGTTTGGAAACGAAGCATGCAAAACATAAGAGATCCAAGTCCCAAACTTGGTTCCGGCGTATTCTTAAAGTTTTAGCTGTCATCATCTTAGTTCCGATTATTATCTTTACGATTGGCTGGCTGAAAAGGGATGCCATTATCAATGAGTTGCAGGATTGGTATAGTGAAAACAATACAGGGACATTCACTGTGGAACAAGTAAATGCCACCTTTTTGAGTGGTTTCCCAAAAGTAGGGTTCACCTTAAAAAATATTACTCATACAAGTACAGACACGATTACGGATATACAGTTGACCCTTTATATTGACGAAGCAAAACTGACCGTTGGAGCAGGAAACCTATTGACAGGAAATATAAAATTTGAAAAGATTTCCATTAAAAATGCACGTATCACTTCGGAAGTTATTTCAAAAAGGACTTTAGAATATCATGAAAAACTCCGAAGTCTTAAGTCACAATCCAAAGAAAAAGGGCTCCAATTACCTATATGGCTTGCTGAAGACGGTGCTACCTTCTTTCTTTATAATGTGAAATACATTGCCAAAGACACTATTTTGAATCGGTATTTTGATTATGAAATTCATAAAATAGAAGGATTCTATAAAGGAAAAGACATGCAACTATCTGGTAAGACTTTTTTTGATGTAACTATTAACAAACTCGGATTTAATACAAAAAAAGGAAGTTTTGCAAATGGTGCGCGCCTTGTTGGAAAACCAAAATTTAAAATAGACATCCAAAAGGATCAGATCGAAATTTTTGAATTTCTACTTCAGATGGACGAACAAAATTTTCGATTAAATGCACAACTCAATCTTTCAGAACACAATAGTTATATGTTTAATTTTGAAAATGACAAAACAAACTATAAAGCTGTCAAAAGATTGTTGACTGATAGCATCGCGGTCAAAATGGAAAATTTTGAGATTCAAAAACCATTCAATTCCAAAGTAAATATTGCCGGAAAATTTGATTTTGGTAATGATCCGGATATTCTGGCAACCTTTTCGACGAAAAATAATGACCTCCTGATTTCAAACAAGTTACATCTTAAGAATGCCTCTTTTAGTGGTTATTTAACGACAGATATATATGAAACTGATGAAGAACAAAAAGGAAAGAAATCCTCAAAGGACATCAAAATAGCTTTTGACAGGATCGAAGCCGATTTAGAAGATGCAAAGGTTCATATTCAAGATTTTTATTACCAAAGCACCCCTGATGTTTCTAACTTTGTAGAAGCCACCATCCTGCTGGATGGAAGTAATGAATCCCTTGCAAGAATTATAGAAACTGAAAATTTCGATTTTAAAGGTGGCAGGTTCCAGTTAAATGCGACCATTTCAGGAAATATTCCTAATGTGTATGAAATTTTGAATGTTGCTACCGGTCAATTTAATTTGGAAAATACCCAAGTTATCCTTAAAAAGAACGGGCTTCAATTGCCCATCCAAAACATCGACCTTGAACTGGCTCGCGAAATTTCCTATTTGAAGCAATTGGTCATCAATCTTCCTAATGGTGAAAATCTCGTGCTAAATGGCCAACTCAAAAACTTATCGGGACTTTTATCAAAAGAGTCAACGGCTCCGACAACGAGCCAAATTTTCCTAGATTCCAAAAACCTCAACGTCAATGAAGTAATTTCGATGGCGATGCAATTTATTCCAAAAGCCGAAAAAGAGAAGAACAATAGGAAGACGCTTCACGAAACTTTAAATGCTATTTATAATCATTTCCATCCGCAATTCGTCATCGAGTTGGACACTTTGCAGTATAATGATTATGTGATCCATGATTTGAAATCGAGTATTACTTTGGTGAATCCGGAAACCATTTTATTGAGAAATTTTGATTTTAAATACTACGAATCCACTACAAACCTTAATGGCAACCTCATCATATATGGACCTGAAAGCAAGTTTAAGGATGCAATCTATATGGATGCCGAAGCTACTTCTAGCGGCTCCATTACTGTTTTTAAGGAACTGTTTCATATGGAATTGTTTCGCATAGACTCCGGGGAATTTCAATTTCAAGGAAAAGTGAATGGCAATGTCAAAAAGTTTTCTGAACTTTTGAACAATGCGCGAGGTGATTTGGCCTTAACCAATACCAAACTATACTATGAACCTGCTGATATGGAGGTAGTCATTGATTCTATCGCACTATTTGTGGATAATTCGGATATTCTTCTAAATAAATTCAGCCTAGAGGTAGGAGAACAAACCCCATTGAATTTAACAGGAAGTATCAAAAAGTTTCCTACATTTTTATTGGATGATATTAAGAATATTGGCTCAATCGCCCTGAGGATAGAAGCGCCCTTCGTAAATGTCGATGAGGTACTAAACACTATAAATTCTTTTAAAAATGAAAACATTGGTAAGAAAATAAGTACTAAAAAAGCCTTGCACAGATTGTTCAAGGATATGCATAAGTTCCATCCGGAAATTGAGTTGGATATTGATTCACTCAAATATGGTAGACTAGTCACAGAGAATTTAAAAGCAGCGATTTATTTTGAAAACGATTCTATTCTTCGGTTGAATAACCTCGATGTAAACTATAAAGAGACCACCGTCTTCATAGAGGGAAATATTAATGCGCACAGCAGCAAGGAAGATCTGTCAAGTGGGAATCCTTTTGACCTTGATTTTTTTGTGAACGTCAAAGGAAAATCTGAAGATTTGAATGATTACTTAAAAACCACCAACTTTATTTTTCAATCGGGCAATTTTGAATTTTTTGGAATCTACAATGCACAATCTGAAGATTTGAATATAATGAATGCAAAGACCTTTGGCGATTTAAAGTTAAGCAACACAAGGATAGATTACAAGGCGGCAAACTTGCAAATTCCGGTAGACAGCCTGCATTTGGAAATAAATGATGATTTGGCAACCCTGAAAACTTTAGATATCAAATTGCCGGGGAAAAGTGCTGTTTATTTTTCTGGAACCATCGATCATTTTTCGGAATTTATAAATAATTCCTATGAAAATAGCATTCATAATTCCAATTTTTCTATCCATTCGCCATATCTAGACACTCAAGACCTCAAGGAATTTTTGAAGAATGCGATATTAAACAAGGAAACTCCAATTCGTAAAGAAACAAATCTTCAAAAATTGAAGGATGCCATGGTGAAGATCAACACATCCTTCTATCCCACTGTAGGCGTTAAGATTGACACTTTAAATCACAACGATTTCACTTTGACCGATTTTGGAATGAAACTTTTGTTCAACGATACCGGTAATTTTAAAATGGAAGACACACAACTCAATTTTTATGGGGGCTCTATTGCCATGATAATGGAGGTTGATTTAAAAACCTTCGATAAACTTCCTGTGACCATTGATATGAAGGCAACTGATGTTGACATTCACGAGTTGGTAACTCGGTTTGATTATTTTAATGATGCTAATTTAAGAACCACTGATACCATAGAAGGCATGCTCGATTACCATTTAAAGGCCGTTGGAACTATTGATAATAATGGCAAACTGAATATGGCATCTTTAAACGGAACATTTGAATTACAGTTGAAGGATTTAGAAATTTTCAATTACAAGCCCATCCTAGACAATTCCATATTGATGAAAGAGGAGCGTTTTGAAAAGTTGCGATTTGGGCCAATCGTTCAGACTTTTGAAATTAGGAACGGTGTACTCCTCATTCCCCAAACGGAAATACAATCCACTGCCATTCATGTTTTTGTAGAAGGAAAAATAAAGTTTGATGAATATATGGATATTTGGCTATCGCTACCTTGGAGTAACCTTAAAAGTAAGGATGGTTTGACGCTTCCGGAAAAAACAACCTTTGCAAAGGCAGGTTCAAAATTTTATGTGCAACTTATGCAGGACAAGAACAATGTAAAAGAGCGGAAGCAAAAGTTGCAAGTAAAATTACGGTTTAGCAATCAAAAATTACAGAGGGAAAAATCAAGACAATAGGCATCATTACCTTTTCGGTTGTCAGGAATAAAATATTACGAATCGCCTGTTTTACCCTCTTGAAATGGAACGAGGCATTTTTCAGAGCAGGATGGCATTTTTTGATTTTCAATTTGTTAGTTTCCCATTTTCTCATTTTTGAGTATCTTTAAAACAAAAAAAATACTATGATATCTAACATAATTAAATTCAGACGCGCTGTATTTCCGGTGCAATACAACCAGGTTCCAATTAGCAAAAAGCAAATTTTAGAGGTTTTAGAGGCAGCCAACTGGGCACCAACTCATAAAAGAACAGAACCCTGGCGTTTTAAAGTACTTCAAGGAGAAAACTTATTAAGGCTAGGTTCTTTTTTAGCAGAAAAATATAAAGAAACCACCACCAATTATTCTGAATTCCAATACAACAAACTCAAAGAAAACCCTACGAAAGCCTCTTGTATTATCGCCATCTGTATGCAGCGCGACCTAAAAGAATCCTTACCAGAATGGGAAGAAATAGCCGCTACAGCTATGGCAGTACAAAATATGTGGCTACAATGCACAGAAATGAAAATTGGCGCCTATTGGAGTTCGCCTGGATTAATAAAATATATGCACGAGTTTTTTAATCTTGCGGAAGGCGAGCGCTGCCTTGGCTTTTTTTATATGGGAAATTATGACGAGTTGCCTGCAGAGGGTTTTCGCAAAAGCAGTATAGAAGATAAAACCGTATGGCTTTAAAAAAGAAGTTCTCTAAAAACCCATACCTTATAAATAAACAATCCTAAATAAACAAAAGCAGCCAGTATTTTCATAAAGGTAGAAGCGATAAAACCAACAAAAGAACCAAAAGCAGCTTTAAACGCCAAGCCGCTTTTGGTTTTATTAAACACCACTTCTCCCACAAATGCGCCCACAAAAGGACCCATTAGAAATCCGAAGGGAATTGGCGCAATAATACCAACAAAAAGTCCGATAATTGCTCCCCAAGCACCGTATTTGCTTCCACCAAAATGTTTGGTTCCTATGGCAGGAATGATATAGTCGAGCATATAAAGAAATACCGCAAGAATAAAAGTAAAACTGAGAAAGACCCAGTCAAAAGAAACCGAAGGAGCAAGATAAATCATTAAAAGACCTAGCCAACTAATGGGAACTCCTGGTAACACAGGTAAAATGCTTCCTATTATGCCCACGAGCATTAAAATAAAACCAATGCCTACTAATAAAATATCCATGCCTTTTTTTGAGTTAGGCTAAGATACTTGATTTAGTTACATAAAATTCTTAACTATAAAATTAGTTTAAACTAAATATTTAGTTATATTTGTAATGAAATGAAATAATAACCAAAAAATATAACCCTTAAAACTCCCATTCGAAGGAGGGCCAGGGGAGGACTTAGGACTATGAAACAACTAACAAAAGCAGAAGAAGAAATTATGCAAATTCTTTGGGATTTAGGAGAAGCTAATGTAGCTAGTATTATAAATAAATTTTCTGAACCAAAACCGGCATTTACGACAGTTTCCACAATTGTTCGAATTTTGGAAAGTAAAGATTTTGTGGGATATAGAAAAGAAGGAAGGGGGCATATTTATTTTTCAAAAATAGAAAAAGAAACCTACAGTAATCAATCGTTACATAAGTTAATGGATGGCTATTTTCAAGGTTCTTTTCAGAGTATGGTTTCCTTTTTTGTTAGAAAGAATGATATTGCAACGAAAGATTTAGAAGAAATTTTAGAAAAAATAAATAAAAACGAGGACAAGAAATGATATACTATCTTCTACAAACCATAGTTTTTCAATTGCTATTTCTAGCAAGCTATGATTTATTTTTAAAAAAAGAAACTTTTTTTCAATGGAACAGAGTGTATTTAGTCATCACCCCATTGCTTGCTATCTTTTTGCCTTTTATAAAAATTCCAATATTACAATCGGTAATTCCGCAAAGGTTTTTGGTTGTTTTACCCGAGGTTGTTTTGGGAAGTACAACCAATGCTATAAAAAGCAATAGCATTGGTTCATTTCCATCGTTTTCTGTAATTGAAATCATTGTTTTTGCTGGAATGGTATTCAGTTTACTATTATTTCTATGGAAATGGTCGCAAATACTTCAACTAAAACAAAAAGGGAAAATTAAGAAAATGGGTCAAATATCCATGGTGAGCATTGCCGATAGCACAGTAGTTTTTTCATTTATCAACACCATTTATATTGGAGAAGCTATTTCTGAAACAGCTAAAAAACAAATTCTTATTCACGAATTGACGCATATCAAACAAAAACATTTTATAGATCTTTTGTATTTTGAAGTCTTACGCATCCTATTTTGGTTCAATCCTTTGATTTATATTTTTCAAAATAGAATTGCCGAATTGCACGAGTACATAGCAGATGCTGAGGCTTTTGCAGTAACCGAAAATAAAGACTATTACCAACAGATTCTTTCGCAAGTTTTTCAAACCCAAAAAATCACTTTCATAAATACCTTTTTCAATCATTCATTAATCAAAAAACGAATCGTTATGTTACAAAAATCAAAATCAAAAAATGTTCATTTAGTAAAGTTTGCATTATTATTGCCGGTTGTGGCATTAATGTTAACCTTCAGCTCTTACAGTCAAGAAAAGAAACCTTCCGCAACTTCTGTAGAAAGTATTCCTACACCTCCAAATCCTCCAATGCCATCAGCACCACCCGCATCTGTAACACAAAGTATGGAAATACAAGAGGATATGTCTGTACCCTTTGCGGTTATTGACCAAGTGCCTATATATCCGGGTTGTGAAAATTTAGCGGATAATGAGGCGCGTAAAAATTGTTTCTCCGAAAAAATTAGTGCTTTGGTTATCGAAAACTTTAATACAAAAGTTGTTAAAAAGGGAATGAATCTGGAAGCAAAACAACGCATTGCCATTCAATTTAAAATTGATCAAAAAGGAAATGTAGTTGATGTTATGGCACGTGCGGCGCATCCTTCGTTAATTGAAGAAGCAAAACGAGTAATTCACTTAGTTCCAAAAATGCAACCCGGCAAACAAAAAGGTAAAGAAGTGGGGGTTATGTATTCCTTGCCTATAGTGTTTGAAATCTCGGATAAAAATTAAGTTTATACATCCGGTAGTTTAAATAAACTGCCGGATGTTAATAAACATTATAAGAATCAATAAATACATTCCTAATTCTTATTTTTTCAGCATTAAGATAATTTTTAGTATTTTTTTCTTTTAAAAAAATCGTAATTTTCAGCTTTATAAAAAATATAAATGAAAATTGGTTTTTTACTTCTAATCCTTTTGGCTTTAACTACTTCATGCAAGAATTTTGAACTGGAGAAAATTTCTTCGGAAGAATTTTTGGAAGAAGAATTAAAATCCATTACTTGGAATGAGGTGGATACGTATCCTAATTTTCCGAATTGTAAAGAAACTTTAGAAAAAATTGCACAAAAAGAATGTTTTGAAACAACGCTGCTCAACCATTTTCATAACCAATTACTACAAAAAGAATTAATCAGTACCACAGATTTATCAGACACCGTTTTAATGACGCTAAAAGTGAATCATGAAGGAAAGATAACTTTAGCAGAAATAGCAGGGGATACCATTACTTTCGCAAAACTGCCGGAACTTAAACTATGGCTTCAAGAAAGTGTAACAACACTTCCTTTAACGCAAGCCGCACTTAAAAGAGGAATTCCCGTGAACACGCAATTTACACTGCCTTTAGTGTTGAAAACGGAAGCACTTACAAATTAAATTTATATCCTAAAGTAAAGTCTAAGGGAAACTCATCATTAGTATCCACTCCAGGCGAAACAATATCATTTATAGCAAAAGTAATAAACCCTTTCCCTAATTTATAATCTAACCCTAAACCCATGCCAATAGGGGTTTGTAAGGAACTGCCGGTAGTATCTAACAATCCTTCTTGATTGTCTTTTGCTCTTTCAAAAAAAGTTAGGGCAATCAATTTTGTTTGGATAAATAGAGAGAGGCTTTCCTTATGTATAAATTTATAGCGGTAATTTATAGAAAATTGCGAGTAAGTCAAATCATAATCTGTTGCTTTAAAGGAGTGTCTAAATTGCACTATCGCTGCATGGTGTTTAAGCATTTGGCTATCGGTAACTTCAATTTCTATTCCCAAAAGTAGAGCAAAAACATTTTCCGGATTAAAAGTGGAAACATTATTAGAAAGACCACTAAAAATGCCAAGTCTTGTTTCTAAAGCAACACTAGTAGCGTTTTCTTGGTAATTTGGATCCACTTTTTTATTGTAATCATTAAAAAAACTGCGCAAACTTACCAAAGTCAATTTGGTTTTTTCAGAAGAAACACTTTGGTCAGAGGTTAGAGATACTAGAATTTCTTTGTATTCTTCCTGATATTTTCCATCTGTTCTTGTGTTTTTAAGTTCTACAAGTTCGTTTCCTTTTTTGGCAAAATAACGGTATTCGTCATCTATAACGTTCCAAAGTAAAGTAAGCGTTCCTTCAACTTCTGTTTGCAGGGCATAGGTTTTTCCTGAAACTGTGTATTGCTCTTGGGCAAAAATAGCATTCGAAAACACGAAAGCTAAAACTAGAAAAAAAGGGTGTAGGGTTTTCATAAGGGCGTTAATTGTTTAGATAAAGGTAAAAAATAAATTGGATAGTTGGTTATTTTTTAAAGGTTCTGCCTTTCCAAATATAGGTTCCAAATAATGCTTTCCAACTAATAAACAAGGTTAAAAATGGATATAAAAACGCCATAATCCAAAAGTAAGTCCAAGGAATTTCTCTCAGAAAAAATTTGTTTATTTCAAAAATAAAAAGTTTGTCCATAAGGAATTTAAGTAGCATCAAGCATATAATAAGCCCCCAATTTTCAATAAAAAAAAGTGAAAAAAAAGCAATAACCAAAGCCAAATTAATTCCTAAAATTAGAATACCCACAAATTTACTAAATCCACTTTTGTAACCTACAGATTTTGCTGCCCATCGCACCCTTTGGTTTATTGCCGCTGCCCAAGTAGTTTCGGTTTTTGTGGTAACTATAGCCTCCCTGCTTTTTATATAACCTATTGCATCGGGATACTTTCTTTTCATTTTTTCCATTAAAAAAATATCGTCACCACTGGCAATGTGGTTGTTTCCATCAAAACCTTTTACTTGATAAAATGCGTCCTTTTGATAAGCAAGATTGGCGCCATTGCACATTATAGGGTGGTTCATTCCAAAACTCCCAATGGTAACACCTGCTAAACTAATACTTTCTAAAACCTGATATGCCGAAAGCAAATGCACTTTGTTTGAGGTTAACAAAACCGGTCCTACAACCATTTTCGGATTGTTTTTTTGGATAAAAATAGCCAAGGTTTGCAGCCAAAAGCCAGGCATGATACAATCAGCATCCGTAGTGAGTATCCATTCGTGTTTTGCAGTGGAAATGGCGGTAGTAATGGCATCTTTTTTTGGGGACACTGAAGTTCTTTTATTTTCCAAAATTTGAAAATCAATTAATGGATGGATTTTAAAAAACGTTTGTATAAGTTCTTCGGAAGCATCTTCAGAAGTATCATTCACAAACAAAATTTCGAAATGACCGGGAGGGTAATGTATTTTTGACAAGGAAAGAAGCAGCGATGAAAGGTTGTCAGCTTCATTGCGAAAAGGAATAATTATAGTAAATTTTATAGTGGGCAAATGCGGGTTGGTTGTAATTGGAATTTCTTTGCATTTATAAAAACCATACAAAAGCCAAACCAAAAGCACTGCATAACTTACAATAAGAAAAAGAAGAAAAACACTCATAACTTTTCTGGATTTAATAGTGGTTTTTCATTAAAAGTCAAAACAAAATAAGAGCCAATAATTGCAGGTAAAACAGCATTAAACAGCCACATTAAAGTAGTTACCGAAAGGACTATTAAATCATTAAAATCAGAAAAAACCAAAATCGCAACACTCCCTTTTATCACTACATCAAAAAACTGCAATAGCGGAATGGCAGAACTAATCAGATACATTAAAAAAACGAATGGAAGGACTTCAACAATGGAAATAGGAATAAGACAATTCATAATAAAACAAAACTGTAATGAAAAAACCATATACCTTAAAAAAGCAAAGCCCAAAACCTTTTGTTTTATCTTTTTTGAAATAGTGGCACTAAAATTTTGGATGTTCCTCAATGTAAAATTTCCCATTAAAAAATTCATTTTCTTCCAAAAAGGATAGCTTAAAACTACACTAAGCATTGTAAGTAAGAACAATACAAAATAAGCCAAAGTAAACTCCGGAAATTGATTAGATATATAAACCCCCAATCCAATACTACCAAAAAATAAAGTAGCGGCTAATTGAGACATATTGCCTAAAAAATTTAAAAAAACCACTTTTTTTGCTTGTTTTTTTAAAAAAAAGAGTGTTTTTGTGCCATATTCGCCAATTTTAAAAGGAGTACATAAGGAAACGGCTTGTGCTGTTAAAACGTGTTTAGCACTTTGATTAACACGTATTTTTGAAACGACTGCTGCAAGAGTTTTCCATTTTAAAATCTCAAAACCCCAATTTAAACAAGTCAATAGAACAAGGACAATAATATTTTGAATTTTAAATAAAGAAGATTCTTCTATTGTAGTTTGAAACACTTCAAAAGTTAAAGCATCATTGGTAACAATTCGAAAATAAATAAACAAATAAGAAGCAATTACCACACTAACTTTTAGTGTTGCAACCAGATATTGTTTAGTTTTGTATGAAAGCATAGGCAAAGTAACAAATCACAAAGTAAGGTTTTTCTTGAATACCGAAAAAATTATATTAGGCATCGATCCCGGTACTACCATTATGGGTTTTGGACTCATAAAAATAGTACAAAAAAAAATGATATTTATACAACTCAACGAATTGCAATTGAGCAAGTATGACAATCATTACGTGAAATTAAAACTTATTTTTGAGCGCACTATTGAACTTATTGATACCCATCATCCAGATGAAATTGCCATTGAAGCTCCTTTTTTTGGAAAAAATGTGCAATCTATGTTAAAATTAGGCCGTGCGCAAGGAGTTGCCATGGCAGCCGGACTTTCCAGGCAAATACCTATTACAGAATATTCGCCAAAAAAAATTAAGATGGCAATCACCGGCAACGGAAACGCCAGCAAAGAGCAAGTAGCCAAAATGCTGCAAACCTTATTAAACCTAAAAGAACTTCCCAAAAATCTCGATTCTACCGATGGTCTTGCCGCTGCAGTTTGTCATTTTTACAACGCCGGAAAAGTCACAGGCGAAAAAAGTTACACCGGCTGGGGCGCATTTGTAAAACAGAATGAAGGACGGGTGGGGAAGAAGTGATCAGTGATCAGTGGTCAGTATTAAAAGAATTTTGTACAGTTTAAATTTTATGACATGAGATTTCAGGATTTAATAGCTTATAAAAAAGGATTTAATTTATCTATGAAATTATTTCATCTTTCTAAGTCTTTTCCAAAAGAAGAAAAGTATTCATTAACTGACCAGATTAGAAGAAATTCGCGTAGTGTTTGTGCTAATCTGGCAGAAGCATATAGAAAAAGAAATTATCCTAAAAGTTATGCTTATAAATTAACAGATAGCGATGCTGAAAATTCAGAAACTCAGGTTTGGCTGGAGTTTGCTTTAGAATGTAATTATATTGATAAAACAATTATTGATGAACTTGTTTCAGAAAGTAATGAAGTAGGAAAGCTCTTAAATTATATGATCTTAAACCCAGAAAAATTCGGCGTTAAAAAAGAAAACTGACCACTGCCACTGATCACTGACCACTAAATAAATGTCTGGAATCTACATCCATATACCCTTTTGCAAACAAGCATGTCATTATTGTGACTTTCACTTTTCGACTTCGCTAAAAAAGAAACGGGAATTGGTGGACGCCTTGTGTAAAGAACTTGTTTTGCGTAAAAACGAAATTTTAGGAAGAGTTGAAACTATTTATTTTGGCGGTGGCACACCCAGTTTACTGTCTCAGGAAGAATTAGAAATTATTTTTAAAACTATTTATGAAAATTATTCCATTATAGAAAACCCGGAGATAACTTTAGAAGCCAATCCGGATGATTTAAGCCGACAAAAATTAGAGCAACTTGCCAAATCCCCAATAAACAGATTAAGCATAGGTATTCAGTCTTTTTTTGAAGAAGATTTAAAATTTATGAACCGTGCTCATAATGCTGAAGAAGCCGAAAACAGTATAAAAAAAGCAAAAAAATATTTCAAAAATATATCCATCGACTTAATTTATGGGGTTCCGGGAATGTCTAATGTTCGCTGGAAACAAAATATTGAAAAAGCACTTTCCTTTGAAATACTTCACATTTCCAGTTATGCGCTTACGGTGGAGCCCAAAACGGCATTAGATACGTTTATTAAAAAAGGCTTGGTACCACCGGTAGATGACGCACTAGCGGAACAACATTTTTTCACCTTAATGGAAACCTTGCAAACTAATGATTTTGTGCAGTATGAACTTTCCAATTTTGGGAAAGAAGGTTTTTTTAGCCGAAACAATACAGCTTACTGGCAAGGAAAAACCTACTTAGGAATTGGTCCTTCGGCGCATTCCTATGACGGGAAAAACCGCAGTTGGAATGTAAAAAATAACTCCTTGTATATTAATTCCATCGAAAAAGGCAACCTTCCTTCTGAAACCGAAACACTTTCTATTACAGATTGCTACAACGAATATGTAATGACAGGATTACGAACTATTTGGGGTGTTTCATTGACTCGGGTGGAACTTGATTTTGGCAAAAAATACAAAGAATATCTTCTACTTCAAGCGCAAAAACATTTGGAAGAAAACCTGCTTTATCTGGATGGCGATTTACTTTTAGTTACCAAAAAAGGAAAATTTTTAAGTGATGGATTGGCAAGTGATTTGTTTTTACTAAATTTATAAACCTCTACGCACATTTGCGAAATCATCGAGAAATTTTAGCCCGCAGATGACGCAGATTGTCGCTGATTTTTTCAAAAAAATTTAATCCGAATGATTACAAAGATTACCTACCTAAATAATACCTATACCATCGATTTATCAAAATCCCTTGATATTTCTATTCCATTAATTGCCAGCAAAAAAAATCCGAATGCATGGTATATTGATGCACCAAAAATTGAACCTGTGGAAGATGATGGTTGGATTGCAAAAGTGAGTGAAGGGGCTTCTATAAATTTTAATAACATTCAGTTTAACCCTCATGCACACGGTACACATACCGAATGTTACGGACATATTTCTGAAGAATTTTATTCGATAAATAAAGCACTGAAACAGTTTTTCTTTTTGGCAGAAGTAATTACTGTTGCTCCGGAATCGTATGGTAAAGGAGATTTTGTAATCTCAAAAAAGCAAATAGAAAAAGCCCTAAAAGGAGCAAAACCTCAAGCAATAGTTATCCGAACGATTCCAAATACTGCAGAAAAACGCTCTAAACAATATTCGCATACCAATTGGCCATATTTGTTGGAAGATGCAGCGTTATATTTAAGAGAAATTGGCACAGAACATTTGTTGGTGGACATGCCATCAGTTGATAAAGAAAAAGATGATGGCGACTTATTAGCCCACCGCGCTTTTTGGAATTACCCTAAAGCTCCTAGAAAAACAGCCACCATAACCGAATTTATTTATGTAAAAAACGACATCAAAGACGGCACCTATTTTCTGAATTTGCAAATGGCTTCGTTTGTCAATGACGCATCACCGAGTAAGCCTGTGCTGTATGAAGTGTTGTAGATTTAAGAGATTAGATATTTTTTTAGAGTAATAATTTTATAAGGTTCAAGTATAAAATATTCTACAGGAAAGGTAGATTTATTAAGACGAAATTTGAAAACATCAATTTTTCTGTTGAAGGCACTTAAATAGGAGCACATGTAGGCTCACAAACTCAGAGCCTCACCAACCATAAATTAAAATGAATATTGAATCCTACCGTAACTACTGCATCACAAAAAAAAGGAGTTACCGAAGATTTTCCTTTTGATGAAGACACACTGGTTTTTAAAGTAATGGGAAAATTATTTGCGCTAACTTCTTTAAAAGAATGGGAAGATGGTAATCCTTCCATCAATTTAAAATGTGACCCAGATTGGGCAGAAGAACTCCGCGCACAATATGACGCTATTTATCCGGGTTATCATATGAGCAAAAAACACTGGAATACAGTAGCATTAAACAAAGATGTTCCCGATACGATGATTCTTGAACTTATAAACCACTCCTATAAATTAGTTATTTCAGGATTGACTAAAAAATTACAAAGCCAATTCAAAGATTTATAAAAAAATTTTGAAGCTATAAAAACAACTTGGTAAAAATATACAAAATAAAATCACTCTATTTTTTTTACATTTTTGCATACTAATTTAATTCACAGTAATTTCGGGGATTCTAAAAAATGACGATGGCAACTACTCCTTTTGACTTTTATACCGCACAAATTGACACTTTTAAAAAGCAATTAAAAAACAGCAAAAAAAAACTATTTGCCTCGAGCATGCTTCGCCTTGCCTTGTTTTTATTGGCATGTTATGGTGTCTATTTTTATTTTGGAGACGCAAAAATGGTTATGGGGGTTTTAATAGTTGGTATTGCCTTGTTTTTATTTCTCATTTCTCGTCATAGTGACTTGAGTTTTCATAAAAAATTACTTCAAAAATTAATTGCTTTAAATGAAAAGGAACTAAAAGCATTACTTCGTAATGTTGTTGATTTTCCCGATGGCAACGAGTTTGAAGAACACGACCATTTTTATAGTCAGGATATTGATTTATTTGGCAAAGGATCTTTTTACCAATATCTAAATAGAACAGCAACGCAAGATGGAGCAAAAAAACTAGCCGAAAAATTAAAAAGCAACGGTATTAACAATATTCAAAGCAAACAAAGAGCCGTCAAAGAACTTTCTGAAAAGGCATCTTGGCGTCAAAATTTTACTGCCTATGCTTCTATTTCAAAAACAGAAACTTCTACTGGCGAAGTAATTGGTCTTTTACAAAAGCATACTTTTTTTGTTCCAAAACTAATGTGGATATTACCCATTGTTTTCACTCTGCTTTCCCTGATAGTTTTCACCAGTTATTTTATGGATATCATCGGCGAAATGCAATTGCTTTTGTGGTTTATTATAGGTTTGGGAATTACAGGTTTTTATGTAAAAAAAATCAATGGGTTATCGCAACAAGCCTCAAAAATTCAAGACGTTTTTCAGCAATACCAACATTTACTTTTACAAATAGAACAAGCGGATTTTGTTTCAGAAGAATTACAAAATCTTCAAAAAAAGATAGCGGTAACATCAAAAAAAGCTTCTCACATTGCCAAACAATTTTCCAAACGATTAGATGCTTTAGACCAACGAAATAATTTTTTATTTGGCATTTTTGCTAATGCATTTCTACTTTGGGACCTTTATCAATGTTTTTATATAGAACAATGGATGGTAGAATACAGTAAAAAAGCAGAAGAGTGGTTTGAAGTAATTGCTGAAATGGATGCTATAAACTCGCTTGCTACGTTTGCTTTTAACCATCCACAGTACACTTTTCCGCAAATTACTTCAGAAAAAGCGGTTTTAGAAGCAACTAATTTTGTGCATCCATTACTGGATCCTGCAAAAGCGGTTACCAACAATTTTAAAATAGAAAGCCAACAGTTTTATATTATAACTGGAGCGAATATGGCAGGAAAAAGCACGTTTTTACGAACAGTTTCACTAGGCATTGTAATGGCAAATATGGGTCTTCCTGTATGCGCTACATCCTTTCGTTATTCCCCCATAAAGTTAATTACTAGCATGCGAACCACAGATTCACTAACCGATGACGAATCCTATTTCTTTTCAGAACTTAAACGGTTAAAATTTATCGTAGATGCCATTACAACCGACAACTACTTTATCATTCTAGACGAAATTTTAAAAGGCACCAACAGTACAGACAAGGCCATTGGTTCTAGAAAATTTATAGAAAAATTGGTGTCTTCACATTCTACAGGCATTATTGCCACGCATGATTTAAGCTTATGTGAGGTAGCAAATACACTTCCCGATGTGAAAAACTACTATTTTGATGCGGAGATAATCGATGACGAATTGTTTTTTGATTATACCATAAAAACTGGTGTAGCAAAAAATATGAATGCCTCTTTTTTATTGAAGAAAATGAAGATTGTAGATTGAAAAAAGAAAAGAGAGAATAGAAAAAAGAGGATAAAGAAGTATAAATAAATGATGAAGAGGTGCATTAGTGAAGCAAACTAGAAACATGAAACCAAAAACCAGAAATTAACGATGGATTCATTAACGCAGATTGTTTTAGGAGCCTCAGTAGCAGAAGCAGTATTAGGCAAAAAAGTTGGCAATAAAGCCATGCTTTACGGTGCCATAGCAGGAACTATTCCGGATTTAGATGTTTTAGCAAAACTCTTTACTGATACCATTACTGCAATAGAATTTCATAGAGGTTTTACCCATTCCATTTTCTTTTCGGTGGTGTTTGCGCCTATCTTTGGGTGGTGTATTTCAAAAATCGAAAGGAAGTCCGGAGTAGGTTGGAAAGGTTGGAGTGTATTGATATTTTCGGCGCTTATTACGCATCCTATTCTTGACGGATTTACCACTTGGGGAACACAGTTTTTTTGGCCTTTTGAGTATCGTGTGGCTTTCAAAAATATTTTTGTGATAGACCCGCTTTACACCTTGCCTTTTTTGATGTTTTTGATTTTAACTATGTTTCAAAAACGAACTTCCCCTAAACGAAGAAAATACAATAGACTAGGGTTAATCATTAGCAGCACTTATCTTGTGATAACCCTTATTTTAAAAGGAATTACTTATGAAAAATTCACTGATGCTTTACAAAAACAAAATATTGCCTATAAACAATTACAAACGAAACCTGCACCTTTAAATACGATACTTTGGACAGCAAATGTAGAAACTGAAAATAGCTATTTAATTGGAGACTATTCTTTTTTTGACACAAATCCCATTGCCTTTCATTCTTTTCCCAAAAATCATCAATTAGTAGGCGATTGGATAGAAAAAAGAAACCTACAAAGGCTTATAAAAATTTCGGAAGGATGGTATATTATTTCGGAAAAGGATGGTGATTTATATTTTAATGATTTACGGTTTGGATTATTAAAAAATAATCCGAAAAATCCGGAGTTTATTTTTAGTTATAAATTGACAGAAATAGAAGGGGTTATTTCTGCCGAAGAAACTAAAAGAGGCAGAGTCGATGCTCAAAAACTTCTAGGCGATTTGTGGGGGCGGATAAAGGGAAATTGATTTAACCCAAAATCCCTTTTTGTTTGTTGTAAAAAGCATCTGCCTGTAATTGCAGTAATTCCCGTGCCTTCTTGCGTTTGTAGTCGTAGAGTTCCTGCTCTTCAGCTATGTCGGCATAAACACGGTTGTTGACTTCTGTGTCGGTTTGTAATACGGCTTTTCGTTGGTGTACTTGTTGTGCCACCCAGGTTTCCAGGGCATTTTCTTCTTCTTCTAATTTCAAGTCGTAAGCACCTTTTGGGGAAAGCAATTTGGCAATAATAGGCGAGGTCTCGATAGCTAAAAATAACAAAAACAGGAATAGAGATGGCAGCAAAGGCAGAGCGTTTAACGCGTTTACACGTGACATCAGACCATCAAAACCATCAATAATTGGTTGGGTTTCATTAACCTTGGTGTTGTATTCAGTTGCTAAAACGGCCAGTTGGGCTTCGGCTTCGTTAATTTTTTGGGTATTGGTTTGTTTTAACTCTTGCATGGCTAAAAGTTCAGCGTCGTGCTTTTCTCTTTTTTCTTTGTACACTGGTCCTTTGCCTAATTTTTGAGTGCCGGCAGTACCTTCGGCTTCTGTTATATAGGTAGTGTAAAGCGTGTTTACTTCAACTTCTTTATCGGTTATTCCCTGTTTTAATACTGCAATTTCATCAGAAAGCGCTTTTGTTTGCGGGGTATATTGTAGGGCAATTTGGTCTTTGTTCGCTAGTGTTAATTCGTTTTTTTGTTCCAGTAATACCTGGTTGATTTCTTTTTCAAAGATTTTTAGTTCCAAAGGTTTAGAAATCACCACAGCAATGATGATAGCCAAAAGAATTCGTGGGGAAGCCTGAAGCAATTCGCCTTTAAAACTGTTTCTTTTTTTTATGGTAGAAATAATAAAGCGGTCTAAATTAAAAATAAGAAGACCCCAAACGATACCAAATGTAATAGAAGTAAAATAGGAGTCAAAAACCGTAAAAAGAGCATACGAAGAAGCGATAAATGCCATCACGGCAGTAAAGAAAACGGTGGCACCTATACCTGCATATTTGGTTTGTTCGCCGGGAGAGCAGGAGTCAAGAATGGCAGTATCTGCCCCGGAGCAGAAGATGAAAAAGCGTTTTAGCATTATATGGATTTGATTGATGAATCAATATAACGTGATTTGTAACAGATTGTTTCATAAATTGTTATCAAAATCTAAGAATCATATCAAATTCTCGATCAGCAACCCATTAATTTTACTTTTGGGTAGTCATTGACATCAATCCTTATGTCTTTATTTTTTTTGGCAAGTTCAATCGCTTCTTCAACTCTGTAGGGGTGAGGCCCCATAAAAAACACAGCTCCTTTATTTGACAGCTCCTTTATATATTGAACAGGGTCATCATTAGGAGTTGGTGGCGATTGTACAGGCTTAGGTAAATAAGTTGTATTGAATTCTTTATTTTTGGGTGGTTCTGGTGGTATTGGTGGCTGGGCAGGAAGTATATGAGGAAATGGTTCTGCATTTTCTTTTTGCTCTGCGGTCATTTTGTTATAAATAGATGTTATTTTGCCAACTTCAGCCCTAATAATTCTTATATTTTCCCTAGACATCGTGTTGTATTTTTTTGCCAAGGTGTTGTATTCTTGTATTTCGGATTTTGTGGCATTTTTTTGTTGAAATTCAGTTTTTGCTTGTTCTGTAACTACTTCTTTTTGAATAATTTTTTTTGTGCTAAAACCATACACTAAAAGTGTCAATAAGGGCAATATTAAAAGGCTTCGCAGCCAGATCGTTTTGGTGGATGTTTGTTTTTTCATAACTGTAAATCGTTTTTTGATGAATGAATAATTAATGGAATTTGCCAGTGCAGGCGTGGTTGCATTTGATGAGAATGCCAGTAAAAGTTTTTGATAGGCAATTGTGTCAGTACCTTGATTTAAAACGGCGCGGTCTGCTAAAAATTCGTGGTTGAGTTTGATGCTTGTTTTAATAAAATATAATAATGGGTTGAACCAAAAAACAATCTGTAGAAGTTCCACTACTAAAATATCGAGGCTGTGTTTTTGTTTGGCGTGAATGTGTTCGTGCTGAATTACTTCGTCAGGGATTTCTTTTGCTTCAAATTGTTGTTTGTTGAGAAACACATAGTTTAAAAAGGTATGCGGAATTACTGGTGTTTTGAGTAAGACATGGTGGATAGAATCCCTAGTGAATTTAGGGTTATTCCTGATTTTTGAAATCAGTTGATAGAGGTTTTTTACAAATTGTATGCTGAAAAATACAACCCCCAAAGCATACAATACCCATAAAATGGATGACCAGTAGTTTGTGGTGCTTTTGATTTCAGTAACAGAAATAGCGCCGGAATCCATAAAAACGGAAGGAATTGTACCCGATATTTCTACGTAAGTTTTAAAAGTTATTAAAGGTATAAGAAAAGAAAGTAATAAAGTGCCCAGTAAATAAAATCTTTTAAAAACGTGCATGTTTTCATTTTCCAAAAACAGCTTGTAAAATCCAAACAGTATGGCATTACAAAACCCCGATTTTATTAAATACAGTTCCATTACTTTTTCTTTTTGATTTCGGTATCTATTATATTTCTAAGTTCCTCGAGTTCTTTTTTGCTGAGGTTGGTTTCTTGCGTAAAATAGGAAGCAAATTGTGCCGTATCGTTGTTAAAGAAATTTTTGATAAGCCCGTTTACCTGTTTTGAAAAATAGTCTTTCTTTTTGATCAGCGGGAAATATTTACGCGAGCGGCTTTCCTGTACATAATCCACAAAGCCTTTGTCCTGCATGCGTTTTAATAGTGTTGCCACGGTTGTACTGGCAGGTTTGGGCTCCGGCGAAGCTTCAATAAGGTCCTTCATAAAAGCACGCTTTTGTTTCCACAAAAGTTGCATAAGTTGTTCTTCGGCTTTGGATAATTGCATGGATAAAATATATATTATTCTACAAATGTAGAATAAATATGTAATTCTACAAACATAGAAGTAAATATTTTTGAAATTAAATTTCTCAGGGTTCCATACCTTGTGAGGGTTGCGTGAAAATCTAAAGGGCTTCAGGCAGTTAAACGTTGTTTGCCAAATATAATTGGTGTAATTTTTATAGCTTTGTTAGGATTGTTTTGCAAATACGTACTAATGAAAAAGTTAAAAAACTAAGAATTATGGAAATGACAAAATTTCACCAATTATGCGGTGCCTATGACAAAGCACAAACTAATTTTGAAAAGTATCAAAAGGACTGCCACTTGCTTTCCATGGAAATAGTAAGAGAATTAAAATCTTTTTTTCAAATACCTGAGAGCCAATTTTCCTTATACAAAATAAATGACAAAGGTGGATTTGAATTAGTGCCTGCAGCATTAATACATGCCATTAGGCTTACCGAGGATCACTATTGGCATTTTGGTGTTGGATTAACGGTATGTAAAGCTCCAGAAACTTTACCCGAAGAACTTATTTTAATTCATCTTATGTTTCGGCGAAATGATAAAGAGGAATGTTTTATAAAATATGCTAATGGTAACGAGGAATTTCAAATTAAAAAGGGAAATTCCTCATCATATATTCCCTTTTTTGAATACCTTTTTATCCTAATTTTAAAATCTTATGACGAACAATTACAACTGTTTATCGGCGAAAAAACTACTAGAAGATTGGGGTATGTGAAATCGTAGTTTTTAGTGGTATTGCTTAAAAATTTGTAATTATTTTAGTGTATTTAAATGTAAATTTTATTTTAATATATTTTTAGAAGTATTTTAGAAATTAAAATTAATATCCTCATTCTACCTACACTTTCTATTCTTTGATAATTTTTTTAATGTTTCTATTTTTTCCATCAGTAAGTATTACAAAATAAACACCTTTTTTTAGGCTTGATACATTTATTTTAAGTGAAGTATTAGGTATACGCAACAAGGTGTTCCCTAAAATATCAAGAATGGTAATATCCACAAATGGCGTAGTACTATTTTTAATATGTAAATCATTTTTTACGGGATTGGGATAAAGAATAATGGTATTTAAATCATTATCCGGTATGCCCAATATATTGTTTTTATACCACACCACCTTATCATCATTTTGTGAGCAAGCAAGGACATCTACAGCCCCATCTTGATCCATATCAGCAGCAAAAACAAACCTAGTGCCTAAGTGGTCATTGCTAATTACCTGCTGTGGGCCAAAGCTGCCCAACCCATCTAAATTTTCATACCAAGCAATTTTTCCATCAATGGCAGAGGCAGAAAGTACATCTAAGTCGCCATCATTATCCATATCTGCGGCATAAACAGAAACAGCTGTATCTGTTTCTGTTGAAATAATTTTTTCCGGGCTAAAATTACCCAACCCATCTAGGTTTTCAAACCAAGAAATTCGATCACTACCATTGTTAGCTCCCAAAATATCCATATCGCCGTCACCATCCAAATCAAAACCAACAATTTTGTTAAAATAAATTGGGGTTGGGTTTGTGTTTATAATAATTTTAGGGCCAAAAGTGCCTTGCCCATCTAAATTTTCAAACCAAGTTAGGTTGATGAATCCGGATGAATTTGCGACTATATCCATATCGCCATCGCCATCCATATCTAAAGCAATAACTGAACGACAATTAGTATTGGTTGAGGAAATAATTTGCTGAGGGCCAAAAGAGCCCAAACCATTCAAATTCTCATGCCAAGCCACCTTGCTTTCTAAATCAATGGCAGTTACTATGTCTAAATCGCCATCGCCATCCAGATCTGCAGCAACAGCAGAAAAGGGTTGATTTGCGTTAGCTAAAATCACTTGTTGCGGACCAAAAGTGCCGTTGCCATCTAGGTTTTTATACCATACCACAGTTTGAGTAAATGGAGAAACTCCTATAACATCCATATCGCCATCGCCATCCAGATCTGCTACATGCACCCAAGAGGCTTCTTCTAAAATGCCTATCAGTTGTAAAGTGCCAAAGGCACCTTGTCCATTAGTGTTTCTCACCCAAGCAATGTGGTTGCCAAATCTAGATGCAGTAACTACATCTAAGCGGCCATCGCCATCTATATCGGCGGCTACTACTACTTGCGGTCCATCTGCTTCTAAAGTGATGATTTGTTGCGAACCAAATTGGCTAAAACAAGGAAACGCAATGAATAAAAAAGCGAGAGGTGTAATTTTGTTTAGCATAAAAAAATCACATCTTCTATTTATGAAGGTGTGGTAAGGGTTTTAATTATTGTCTTTTTGTATAACTGTTTGATTTGTACTTCCGTCATTATAGTTTTTATCGATAACATAAAGACCTTGAGGAAGATTATCTATAAAATTAGGATTGTTAATAGTTAAAGAATCCTTTTGTGTTATGGTTACATTATTATTAAAAACATTGTCTTCAAATTTAGTGACGGTGCCAGAATCGGCTGCTTTATTCCAGTTGTCATAACATCTTCTGGTATTTTGTCCATAGGGTTCACATAAATCTAAATCAATTTGAATAGCAGAATGGTTAGGATGTGTAATGCTGCTGAAACCTGTATTATCTTTTGAGATGGTAAGAAGCGAATTATTGGTATAAGAAAAAGATACATCTTCATAAGGACTTGGTTCCGGACAGTTACAGCTACATTCCAAAAAGCGGTAATTAAATCCCGGCTGAAAAAGTGGGGGATTATATGGGTTAGGTTCCGGGCCGGTAACATAGTATTCGCCTGCATAAGGTTCATAAAGTGATGCAATGGTTGTTAGTGTGGGGCCAAAATTACCTTGTACATCTGCTATTAATGCTTCTCTTGCACGGATGCCTTGCCCTGTTGTTAAGTGTATTTGACTGCAAGGATAGGCATCACCCATAGCATTGTTTACATCTAGCGGGGAAATATCATACAATACACCAACGTTATCTTCTTCATCACCTATATAAGAGCAAGTAGTTAAATCGACAAAAGGGTAACAAGCGCAACTATTATCTCTAAACCCGTTGTTTGCTGCGGTATCAACTACTGCATCGCCTGCTGTATCGGCATTGAAGTTAGGGTCATTGATGTCACGAGTTGCATGTTCAGTTGAAGAGCGAGTATGCTTAATAGTAAGGTTATGTGCAATTTCATGGACAAGGGTTACTTTACTAATACCACTAGAGTTTACACCACAGTGAGTACTTCCTGAGAGGTTTGGGGCAATACCACCACCAAAACCGGCCCAGCCAAATAAATAAACATTAAAGGCATCTGGTTTTCGAAAGCCTTCATTTGTAGCCCAAGTGACCATGTTAAAATAATCAATAACCTGTTCTAAAACATAATATCCATCCTCGTCATTAGGTAAAGTGGGGCTATCAATTTCTTCAAAACCTCTGTATTTAAAATAAATACCAAATTCATTATATAAGATATTCAAATTTGCAACGCCACATAGTACATCATCAGCTCTATTAGGAAAATCATTTTGCCCGTTTGGTCTATTTATACCCCAAAAGTAGATGTTTAAAACTATAGGATCGCAGGAATTTAAAGAGGTAAGGTCAACACCCCCGCTATAAACACCCATTGGATCTGGATTGCCACGATCCGTTGTTGCGCAAGTAAAGCCGTCAGTTTGGGCGTCCATTGCCTAAATAATTAAAATAATCATAGCTAAAGATAGAAAAATTCTATTCAAGCGAGATCTGATTTTAAATTTTGTTTTCATAATCTTTTGTTTTAAGGTTGGTTACATATTGCTAATGAAATAAAAAAATATAAATAGCGCATATATGCGTTGTATTATTTTAATTGTTATTCCAAGTTTTACCCTGTGAGTAAAAACAGGAATGACATCATTTTAAAAAATTTTGGAGCACATTTAAAAAAAATAAGGATTCAAAAAAATGTAACACAAGAAACCTTAGCTTTTGATTCTAACATTCCTATTTCCCAAGTTGGAAGAATAGAAAGAGGAGAGATTAACCCTACCTTAAATACTATTTATATGCTTTCCGTTGCATTAAATATCACAATCCTGCAACTAATGGATTTTGAAATTTATTACCCCAAAGCTCAAAACTAAAGCCTAAATTCCCATTAAAATAGAGACAACCCCGCCAAAGTTAAATTTTACAATTTTTTCTAAAATTTCTATGTAGAGTTTTCAAGCAACTGTAAAATAAGCATATCTTTGCCGAATAGTAAAATTTTAAAAATGAGCATAGAAAAAGGCCTCCATGAAAGAAGCAATTCCACTTGTGAACTAAGCGGAGCCAAAGAACATTTAGTGGTTTATGAAGTGTCTAACTCAACAGTTAAAGGAGTAGATGCGTGCGTTTTAATATCAGAAACCTGTAAAAATCAAATCGAAAACCCCGAAACCATGGACCCCAACCACTGGCGTTGTTTGAACGATAGTATGTGGAGTACAGTGCCTGCGGTTCAAGTTATGGCGTGGCGTATATTAAACCGTTTAAAAAACGAAGGCTGGCCACAGGATTTGCTGGATATGCTTTATTTAGACGAAGATACTTTGGCTTGGGCATCCGCTTCCGGCGAAGGTATAGAGGAAAGCGATGTAATAAGGCATGTAGATAGTAATGGCGTTCTTTTAGAAGCTGGAGATACTGTAGTTTTAATAAAAGATTTGGATGTTAAAGGATCTTCCATAACCGCAAAAAGGGGGACTGCTGTTAGACGCATATCCCTTGTTCACGACAATGCCGAACAAATTGAAGGCAAAGTAGATGGACAAACCATCGTTATTTTGACCAAGTTTGTGAAAAAAGCATAAATTTTATAGGATATTGTTTAGATTTAAGACTTGATTGTTTTAAGCCAATCTTTTAGCCTCCTTCAAAACAGTTTCCTTAATTGTTTGCCAATCCATTTTTTTCATCATGATAGGCATTTCTTCTTTTTCGGCATCATCAAAGTAGGAGAGGCTTTTTAATGCTAAAAAAGTGGAGCCATCCGAATATTTTTCAGAATAAAATTGAAATATTTTTTCTAAAGGAAAGATAGTTAAAAGAAAATACAGGTCTATAAAATCTTTTTTACTTCCTCTTCCTGATATAGCATTTAATTTTATGGCTGCAATGTCTTTCAAAGACAACATTCTAATTGAGTTTTCAACTTTGGGGCTTTCTAATAAAGGGTAAGGATAATTAACAAAATCTATTTTTACCCCGTCGATTGCATACACTAAAATATTTTTACTCTTTTTTAAAATTGTAAGATTACCTAAGATGGATAGCTCTTTATTGAATTCTATTTCATTGATTTCAAAATCCCCAAATAAATCTAAATCTACTGAAATGCGATGTCCAATTTGTAACGCCAAGGAAGTCCCACTAACCAAATGAAATGCTTTGAAAGTACTTGAATGCATAATACCATCCAATAACTCCAAAAGTTATATTAATGTTTTGTGTGAAAAGCATCTAAAATCTTGCTTGTTAATTTGAAAAATATTGGATAAAAAGGATAGTGTCACCTCGTCTAAGTTTTTCAAATGAAGTGCTGTATTTTTTATAACTTCCCTGCCATAAACGGCATTGATTATACACCAATCTTCCATAACACCATATTCCAAAACTTTCTGAATAATAATATTTTTGGATAGCTCAAATTGTAACAAAGAAGAATCTACATCCCAAAAAAGATGTGGAGATAAATCGAATATGGTATAGTCACGTTTCATAGTTTACAAAAGTACTCATAAAAATGGGTTAGATAAACCTGCCGGAAATATACACCCCGACAGGTTTCACACTATTCTATTTACTCATCTCCGTAAAATAATGATAAAACTGTGGGATGGTTTCAATGCCTTTTAGGTAATTCCATATACCAAAATGCTCATTTGGCGAGTGGATAGCATCACTGTCTAAGCCAAAGCCCATTAAAATACTTTTACTTTGGAGTTCTTTTTCAAAAAGAGCCACAATCGGAATGCTTCCACCGCTTCGTTGTGGGATAGGGGTTTTTCCAAAAGTTGCTTCATAAGCCTTTTCAGCGGCTCGGTACTCCATACTGTTTATTGGCGTTACATAAGCAGTGCCTCCATGGTGTGGGGTTACTTTTACGGTAACACCTTTTGGCGCTATAGATTTAAAGTGTTTGGTAAACAATTCGGTGATTTCTTTCCAGTTTTGATCAGGTACAAGGCGCATGCTTATTTTAGCGTAAGCTTTAGCGGCAATCACCGTTTTTGCGCCTTCACCGGTATAGCCTCCCCAAATGCCGTTGACATCTAATGTAGGGCGAATGGAGTTTCTTTCATTTGTAGTATAGCCTTTTTCGCCATAAACAGCTTCAATATCTAGTGCTTTTTTATAGGCGTCTAAATGAAAAGGTGCTTCTGCCATTTTTGCTCTTTCCGCTGCGGAAAGTTCTAGTACATTATCGTAAAAACCAGGTATGGTAATATGGTTATTTTCGTCGTGTAAAGCGGCAATCATTTTTGCCAACACGTTAATTGGGTTTGCCACAGCACCTCCGTACAATCCGGAATGCAGGTCGCGGTTTGGGCCGGTAACTTCTACTTCCACATAACTCAAACCGCGTAAACCAGTGGTAATAGATGGTACATCGGGAGCAATCATTCCTGTGTCGCTTATCAGTATGACGTCATTGGCTAGTTTTTCTCGGTTGCGCTCTAAAAACCATCCCAAACTTGCACTGCCTACTTCTTCTTCGCCTTCAATCATAAACTTGACATTGCAAGGTAGTTGGTTAGTTTTGGTCATATATTCCAACGCTTTCACGTGCATATACATTTGGCCTTTATCGTCGCAAGAGCCACGGGCAAAAATGGCCCCTTGGGGATGTATTTCGGTTTTTTTAATGACAGGTTCAAATGGCGGGCTGTTCCATAAATCTAATGGATCTGGCGGTTGTACGTCATAGTGCCCATAGACTAAAATGGTAGGAAGATTTTTATCCATGATTTTTTCACCATAAACTATAGGAAATCCAGGAGTTTCACATATTTCTACGTGAGTGCAACCTGCTTCCTGCAGTCTTTTTTTAACCATTTCTGAGGCAGCGATAACGTCCTTTTTGTATGCAGGATCAGCGCTAATAGATGGAATTTTTAGTAAATCGATGAGTTCGTTTAAAAACCGGTCTTTGTTTTCTTCAATGTAAGATTTTGCTGAATTCATATTCGTATTTTAAGGAATGGTAAATCTACGAAAATCTGTTATTTTTATAAAGGAAGTTGTTTGTTTATTCTAATCTTTGCTTATATTTGCACTCCTTTGCTGAAGCTTCGGAGCGTAATGCACCATTCAGCAAAAATTTTTAATGTAAATTCCAAGCGGGCGTGATGGAATTGGTAGACATGCCAGACTTAGGATCTGGTGCCGCAAGGTGTGGGAGTTCGAGTCTCCCCGCCCGCACGTAACGAAGCTCTTCAGAAATGAAGGGCTTTTTTATTGTAAAAATTTTAATAATTTTTTTTTACGTAAAGAGCGCAAAGGTTTTTATGTAAAGTGTCGCAAATGCAATGAACCCTTCTAGGGTTTTAAACCCTAGAAGGATTGTTCTCACTTTAATTTTTTTCGTAAATATGTTAAATTAGTAAATGAAATCTCCAAAACATTTATCTACATTTAGTCCACTTTTCAAACCCGCTTTTTATGGAAATTTTTTTACACCTCGATACCTGGATTGCTCTTTTAACATTAACCTTTATGGAAATTGTTTTAGGCATTGACAACATTATTTTTATTTCAATAGTAGCCGCAAAACTTCCACATGAACAACAAAGAAAAGCTCGAATTCTAGGACTTTCTCTTGCTTTAATTGTGCGAATTTTATTGCTGTTAAGTATTACTTGGATTATTGGTCTAACAACACCTGTGCTAACCATTAGCGATTTTGCGTTAAGTTGGCGAGATATTATTTTAGCTCTTGGAGGCGTTTTTCTTTTGGTAAAAAGTATTTTGGAAATTCATCATAAGGTAGAAGGGGTAGAACATGAACAAGTAATAAAAAAGGTGAATAGTTTTGGGTATGCAATTCTACAAATTGTTTTATTGGATATCATTTTTTCGTTTGACTCTATTCTTACGGCGGTGGGTCTTACAGACAAATTACTGCTTATGATTATTGCTGTTATTGTTTCTATAATTGTAATGATGCTATTTGCTAAAGCAGTAAGTGACTTTGTAAACAAATATCCTACCATTCAAATTTTAGCACTTTCGTTTTTAATTTTAATAGGTTTTATGCTTATTGTAGAAGCTCTGCATTCCCACGTACCAAAAGGATATGTCTATTTTGCCGTTTTCTTCTCCTTAATTATTGAAATGCTCAATATTCGGTATCAAAATAAAAGAAAAAAACTAGAAACGTAAGTAGCATTTGCGTTTTGTTATTTTATAAAAAGGAAAATAGAAACTACTTGTTCTATTTTCCTTTTTAAATAATTATTACTTTTGACCACTTAATTATACGCTTATAAAAACAAAACAAACTATCCCAAAATTTTTATTTATGAAAAAATGTATTTTTACTTTTTTATTTTTTTGCGTTTCCATATTCCAATTAGCTGCTCAATACACTACCCCAAATACTGGTGTAGATTGGACGCTTGACGATATTGCAATAGCTAGCCCAACTACAATCACTATTTCAGGAAGCACCTATACTTTACTAGAAAACATTACCGTTTCGGTGAATGATATTCTACGGATTCCCACAAATTTAACTTTGCAAATTGAAGCTGGTTTGCGCATCACTGTTTTTGGGTCGTTTTTGGTTGAAGCAAATGCAACAACTATAACCGCCGTAAATCAGGCAAATCCGTATGATGGGTTTCGTTTTGAAGAATTTTCAGTAATCAACATTCAAAATGCCACTATCGAATATGGTGGTGGTTTACAGGTTTTAACCGAAGATTTCATATTGAATAATTCCATTTTGCAATTTAACATTGCAGGTGTAGCCACAGGTGGTGTTGTCGCGTTTTCACGAGGAATTCCTGAAATCACCAACAATCAATTTTTATTCAATGCCACTCCGGCAATAAGCTCTGCCGCAAACACCCAAGTTTCTGCATATATATTTAATAATTATTTAGAAGGAAATAACCAAACCAACAACAACCGTCCGCAAATAAATATGGGTGCTACAAGAACTTTAGACACTTTGAAAATCATACAAAACACCATTATTGGGGATAGGACTAAAGAACAAGTTGGCGGAATTGCCGTAGCCAATTTGGTTGGAGGAGCTTTACGAGTTATCATTGAAGATAATATTATTAAAGACAACCGGTATGGAATGACCATTGTAGGTCCAAACGCTTTTGGAAGAATAAAAAATAACATAATTGAAGATAATAATACCCAAAACAATCCAAATTTAGGGGGAAGCGGCATCAACTTAAATGCACCAACAGGTGGGCAAGAAATAGTTGCTTCCGGAAATAAAATACGAAGAAACCTTTGGGGAGTTACCTTACAAGGCCAATCGAATGCCAATTTTGGCGACGATCAAGACAATCCGGGATTAAACGTGTTTTCAGAAAATGGAAATTCAGGAGAGATTTTTGCCCTTTACAACAACACATTCAATGTGCTTTCAGCAAAAAATAATTGCTGGGTTGAAGGAGGCGAAGGCACCCTGGCAGAAGCCGAAACAGTAATTTTTCATCAAGTGGACGATCCTTCTTTAGGTGAAGTTATTTTTGACCCCATAAATTGTGAAATCCTAGGATTAGATGAAATAACATTAGAAAATTTTGTTTTCTATCCGAATCCGGCGACAAACTCTATTACTTTTGATAATGTGAATTCTTTTGAAAAATTAGAAATTTTTGGCATGCAAGGCAATGTAATTTCAAGTCAGAAAATTGTTTCCGGAACAAACAGGATTTCATTATCACTTCCTTCGGGAATTTATTTCACCCGTTTTAGCAATGAAAAAAGTCAAGTAATAAAGAAACTACTTGTGAAATAAACAAATCAAATACTTTCAATTTTAATATACATCTTGAAACTATTTCTTCAGGATGTTTTTTTATACCTAAAATCATCATCAAAAACCGCTTAAACCTTTACCTTTGCAGCTCTTAAAAAAACAGAAAAGTGACTTTAACAAAATCAGATAAATTAGAGCTTACCAAAGCAGAAATGCAAGATTACGGCTATCAAGTGGTGGATGCCATTGTAGCACATTTTGACACACAAAACGAAAAATTTCCAGTTGCCACTGCCTCAAGATCTGAAATGGATATTTTATTTCAACAAGATGCCCCAGAGCACCCTTCTAATGCTACAGAAGTGTTGCACTTTGTTTTAGAAAATGTCATGACAAAAAGCAATATTGTTACACACCCAAGATCCTATTCCTTTGTCCCCGGACCGAGCAACTATATTAGTGCAATGAGTGACACCTTAGCTACCGGATTCAATATTTTTTCAGGAGGCTGGGCAGCTTCACCTGCAGCGGCAGAACTAGAAATTGTTACGATGAATTGGTTACTAAAACTTTTTGGACTTCCCATAAAAAAAGGAGGAGGCATTTTTACTAGCGGTGGCTCCATGGCAAATTTAACGGCTTTGGTAACTGCAAGAAACATAAAATGCGGGCAAGATTTTTCAAAAGCTGTCATTTATTTATCAGACCAAGCGCATTCCTCTAATATAAAAGCCATACATATTTTAGGGTTTAAAAAGGAACAAATTAGAATGATTCCTACCGATATGGAATTTAAGTTTTCCGTAAACAAATTAAAAAATGCTATTGCCAAAGACAAATTAGAAGGATTACAACCCTTTTGTTTGATTGCCTCTTCCGGCACAACAAATACAGGAACGGTAGATTCATTAAACGAATTAGCGGCAATTTGTAAAAAAGAAAAACTTTGGTTTCATATAGATGCCGCTTATGGCGGAGCAGCAATTTTAGCTAAAAACGGAAAAAAATTACTTCAAGGCATTGAAAAAGCCGATTCTATAACCGTTGACCCTCATAAATGGTTTTTTCAGCCCTATGAAATAGGCTGTTTGTTAGTGCGCAACCACAAATGGCTCAGTGGAACGTTTACCGAAAAACCTGAATATTTAAGAGATATTGAAGGCAATGAATCAGAAATCAATTTTTATGACCACGGTATTGAATTAACTCGCCGTTTTAGAGCATTAAAATTTTATATGTCTATCAAAACTTTTGGTTTAAAAGCATTCCGAAAAGCAATAGATTACAATATTTATTTAGCGGAACAATTGGAAGACTTTCTTAGAAAAAGTGATAAATGGGAAGTGGTTTCCCCCGCAAATTTAGCCATTATCAATTTTAGATATAATCCTATTGCTGAAAATTGGTCAGAAAAACAATTGGATAAAATCAATCAAAAGATTTCAAAAAAAGTCGTTGCATCACGCGAAGCACTGTTAGTTACTACTATTTTAAATAGGCAAGTGGTTTTAAGAATGTGCTTGATTAATCCACGAACCACCATGAATGATATCAAAAGCACAATACTCCTTTGTGAAAAATTTGCTGCCGAATAAAAAATGAAACACCTCATTGACATACTCATCATAGGCGGTGGCGCGGCAGGATTTTTTACAGCGATTAACGCTGCAGAAAATAATTCCGAGGCTAAAATAGTAATTCTGGAACGCGGCAAGGAAGTGCTTACTAAAGTTCGCATTTCAGGTGGTGGCAGATGTAATGTCACCCACGCTGAGTTTGTTCCTAAAGAACTGATAAAAAAATACCCAAGAGGCGAAAAAGAATTATTAGGACCATTTCATCATTTCATGACTGGCGACACCATCGAATGGTTTGAAAAACGGGGAGTTTCCTTAAAAATTGAAGAAGATGGAAGGATGTTTCCGGAAACGGATAGCTCGCAAACCATTATCGACTGTTTTCTTTCGGAAGTGAAACGATTAGCGATTGATGTCAAGATGAATCATTCCGTTAAGACAATAACAAAACAGGATTCTCTTTGGTGTATAACAACAACCAAAGGAGATTTTATCACCAAAAACGTTGTAATCGCCACTGGGAGTAACCCGAAAATTTGGCAACTTTTAGAGAAATTAGGTCACAAAATTATACCGCCAGTACCTTCGTTGTTTACATTTCATATAAAAGATGCTCGCATAACCGATTTATCTGGTATAAGTACTAACGTTGCTGTAAAAGTTTTAGGCACTACTTTAAAAAGTCAAGGACCTTTGTTAATTACCCATTGGGGAATGAGTGGTCCGGCAATTTTAAAGCTTTCGGCTTGGGGCGCTCGAGAACTTTTTGCGTTAGATTATACCTTTACAATGCAGGTAAACTGGTTGGAAAATCAGGAAAGTGAAGAAGCTTTAGAACAGTTAAAAGAAATAAAGTTAAAACAAGCCAAACAGTTGGTTATTAAATATCCGATGTTTGAATTGCCTAGAAGACTTTGGCAAAGTTTGGTTATAGCCTCCGGAATTGATGTTGAGACAAAATGGGCGGAAATTAATAAAAAACAATTGCAAGACTTGACTTCTCAACTCACCGAAAGCAAATTTATGGTGGATGGGAAAAGCACCTTTAAAGAGGAATTTGTCACGGCAGGCGGTGTAGAATTAAAAGAAATTGACTTCAAGACTTTTGAAAGTAAGCTGCATAAAAATCTGTATCTGGCAGGAGAAGTTTTAAACATTGACGCTATCACTGGCGGCTTTAATTTTCAAAATTGCTGGACAAGTGGATTTTTGGTGGCTAAGGCAATTTTATAATAATTTAAGAGAACATCTATTGGATATCTGCCGGTAGATAAACGTATCATTTTGAAATGAAAATACCTATCTTTGCCTTGCTATGACCGAACAAAACTTTCTTTCAAAACCCTATTCCTATACCCTTGAAAAAGGACAAGTAAGCTGGCAATCACCCAGTAATATTGCCTTGGTAAAATACTGGGGAAAGCATGGTGAACAGTTGCCAAAAAACACGTCTATCAGTTTTACCCTATCAAACTGCCACACCCAAACGACATTGTTTTATGAACCAAAAACTAAAGCTGGTTTTGATTTTGAAATTTATCTAGACGGTAAGTTAGAAGAAGGATTTGAACCAAAAATTTTAAAATTCTTTCAACGCATAGAAAATTATTTGCTTTTTTTAAAAGAATATTCCTTTAAAATAGAAACTTTTAATAGTTTTCCTCATAGCAGTGGTATTGCTTCTTCAGCCAGCGGAATGAGTGCACTTGCGTTGTGTTTAATGGAAATGGAACGAAAATTTAATCCTGAAATTTCCAAAGAATATTTTCATCAAAAAGCATCTTTTTTAGCCCGATTGGGTTCCGGAAGTGCCTGCCGTAGTATCGAAGGACCTCTTGTGGTTTGGGGTGAACATTCAAAAGTTATAGGCAGCACTAATCTTTTTGGTATTACCTATCCATTAGAAATACATAAAAACTTTAAGAAGTATCAGGATACAATTTTACTGGTGGATCAAGGGGAAAAGCAAGTTTCGAGCACTGTGGGTCACGATTTAATGCACAACCATCCTTTTGCAGAAGAACGTTTTGCACAAGCAAACACCAATTTGGAAAAATTAATTCCAATTTTAAAATCCGGAAACCTAGATGGTTTTATTGAAATTGTAGAAAGTGAAGCCCTTTCGCTGCACGCCATGATGATGACCTCAATGCCTTATTTTATTTTAATGAAACCTAATACATTGGAAATCATTAATCGTATCTGGGAGTATAGAAAAAAAACGGGAAGCAAGGTCTGTTTCACACTAGATGCAGGTGCAAATGTGCATGTGTTGTATCCGGAACTGGAAAAAAAGCAAGTTTATGACTTCATTAAGAAGGAGTTAGTTGCATATTGTCAAAACAGTAAGTATATTTGTGACCTTGTTGGCAAAGGCGCAAAAAAAGTGTATATTTAAACCAACTAAATTCAAAAATGAGAGGACCCCTTTTTTACTCTAAAATTTTACTCTTTGGCGAGTATGGAATCATCAAGGATTCTAAAGGATTATCGATTCCGTATAATTTTTATAACGGAGCCCTTAAAATCGATAAAGAACATACCTTTGCTACACACAAATCCAATCAAAGTTTAAAACGATTTGCTGAATATCTGCAAAATTTAGATAAAGAAAATGCAGTATTGGTTTCCTTTGACTTCAAGGCATTACACGCAGATATAGCAGCCGGGTTGTATTTTGACTCCAGCATTCCGCAAGGCTATGGTGTGGGAAGTAGTGGTGCTTTAGTGGCCGCTATTTATGATAAATACGCCAATAACAAGATTACTGTCCTCGAAAACCTTACCCGAGAAAAATTACTAAAACTTAAAAAGGTATTTGGAGTTATGGAGTCTTTTTTTCACGGGACATCCTCTGGTTTAGATCCATTAAATAGTTATTTGAGTTTGCCCATTTTAATTAATTCACAAGAACATATTGAAACCGCAGGAATTCCTTCCCAATTAAAAAGTGGCAAAGGAGCTGTGTTTTTATTAGATAGCGGTGTAGTGGGTGAAACAGCCCCCATGGTGCATATTTTTATGGAGAACATGAAGCAAGAAGGTTTTCGCAAAATGTTGAAAGACCAGTTTGTAAAACATACCGATGCTTGTGTAGATGATTTTCTTACAGGAGATATAAAATCGTTATTTTCCAATATCAAGCAATTGTCCAATGTAGTGCTAGATAATTTTAAGCCGATGATTCCTGTTCAATTTCATAAACTTTGGAAAAAGGGAATTGACACCAATGCCTATTATTTAAAACTATGCGGTAGCGGTGGCGGCGGCTACATTCTGGGCTTCACTGAAGATTTTGAAAAAGCCCAAAAAGCTTTGAAAAATTATAGGTTGGAAGTGGTATATAGTTTTTGATTCTCATTCATTAGAAATTTTAACATATTTTTCGGCACATCCTTCATCACAACTTATTTCGTCGATTAAAATTAAATACTCTTCAAAAAAAGGCATTCTTAGGTTACCTTGATGTTGACTGTTTTCACAATTAAAAGAAATGGTAATTCTTCTTTGTTCTATATTTTCGTTCATTTTGATTTCATAGATACCGTATGAGCAATTGAAACGATTGCTAATCATTGTACCGTCATCCTGAAAAGTATAAAAATGGCCATCATCCACAGCATACCAATTTCCATTCGGATTCTCACTATATGCTTCATAAACTTCAATTAATTGCCAAGTACCAAATAAAGGGATTTCTTGCGTTTGTATTTTCTCTGATTTAGTACAACTTAGAAATAAAAATAATGTAGTGATATGTATAGAATATGGTCTTCATATTCATAATATTTATTTTTAAATAGTTGTTGTATCTGGATTAATTTAATCGAGTTAATTTAATAAATAATAATAATACTATTTTACATATGTGTAATATACAAATAAAACATTTTCTATTTTAATAACTTGAAAATAATACCATAACAAATTATTACCTTTGAACAAATCTCAAATCTCAAATCTCAAATCTAACCTCTAAAATCCAATATCTAAAATCCGATGTCTCTCATCAGCCACAAACAAAAGATATTCCTACTCAAGTTCTTGAGCCTTATTTCTGTTGTTAGGGGCTATAACATCCTTATCATTGTCATTGCGCAATATCTTACTTCCATTTACATTCTTGCTCCAGAAAAATCACTTTTAGAGGTTGTTTTAGATCCAAATCTATTTGTTATTGTTCTTGCATCTTCCTTGGTTATTGCCAGCGGCTACATAATCAACAATTTTTACGATGCCGAAAAAGATTTGATCAATCGCCCCACAAAAACCTATCTAGACAGTTTTATCAGTCAGAATACCAAGCTATCGGTCTATTTTGTGTTGAATTTTCTGTCGGTAATTTTAGCAAGTTATATTTCCTTCCGGGCAGTTCTTTTCTTTTCAGTATATATTTTCTTTATCTGGTTGTATTCACATAAATTAAAAAAGTACCCGTTTATTGGCAATTTAACCGCTTCTATTTTAGCCATTATTCCATTTTTTGCGGTGTTTATTTACTACAAGAATTTTGCATTGGTCATTTTTGTGCATGCCACCTTTTTGTTTTTGATTATTTCCATGCGCGAATTGGTAAAAGACCTAGAAAACATCAAGGGCGATTTTACACTAGGCTATCAAACCATACCAGTTGTATATGGCGAAAAAACGTCAAAATTCATCCTTACTTTTTTGAGTGTACTCACCCTGATACCCACATTTTTGTTAATCAACAAGTTTGAAATAGGGTATATGAATTTCTTTTTTTATGGAAGTTTACTTTTGCTGGTGATTTTCCTTTTTTACCTCTGGATGTCTTCGCAAAAGTTGCATTACATTATTCTGCACAACATCCTTAAACTCATTATTGTTCTAGGGGTTTTTAGTATCATACTTATCGATGTCGATTTTCTTTTACGCAGAATTTTATAAGTAAAAACCATTTTAAAATAAACTACCTTTGCAAAAATTTTTGTAACGATGGCGAAAGAAAACGATAAAAAATCAGGTAAAAGAGAAGGAAAATCTAGAGAAAAAAGCATTCCTTTTAAAAAATCGTTTACCAATAAACCACCCCGACCATTCGGGACCAAGCAACCGAAACCTAACAGCAATCCGGATACTATACGTTTAAACAAATACATAGCTAACTCCGGCATGTGCTCTCGCCGTGAGGCTGATTTGTACATTGCTACAGGAGCAGTACAAGTAAACGGTAAGGTAGTAAATGAAATGGGATATAAAGTGAAACTTTCCGATGAGGTTAAGTTTGACGGAAGACGAATAAATCCGGAAGAGAAACAGTATGTATTGCTCAATAAACCCAAAGGATTTAGCACTACCGCAAAAGAAGGAGCAGAAGATAAATCGGCCTTGGCGCTGGTGGAAAATGCTTCAAAATACAATTTATTACCCGTAGGCAGATTAGACCGAAATACCTCAGGGCTTTTATTGTTTACCAACGATGGCGATATGATAAAAAAACTAACCAACTCCAGCCTTTTAATAAGAAAAATATTTCAAGTTACTTTAGATAAAAATCTCAAGTATGAAGATTTCTTAAAAATTCAAGAAGGAATAAATATTGAAGGAAATAAAATACGTGTTGATGAGGTTTCTTATGTTGAAAACGCCCCTAAAAGTGAAATAGGCATTCAATTGCATAGCAATAAAAACAATATTGTGAGAAAAATATTTACCCATCTTGGGTATGATATTATCAAACTGGATCGTGTGGTTTTTGCCGGACTAACAAAAAAAGATTTACCTCGTGGCAATTGGAAACATCTCACAAAACAAGAGTTGAATAACTTGATGATGTTGTAACCTATTTTGTCAAAAAATAAACTTGAATTTTTTAGTCATACTATTTTGAAATTCAATTTTTTTGATTTCATTTGCATTGTGCTATGTTGAATTTTATACACCTAACAAGTAGCATAATTTTTTGCCTTATGAAATTTTTTCACAAGTCTGGGCTTTTGAATTACAAGGAGTTATTTTCAAAAGCAATTTTAAAAAAAAATCACCGGATTTTAAAACAAACTCCTTCCTTTATTCCGACATTAGCTTTGCGGGTATTCACTATTTCAACTCCCATTCGAATTTGATAGTATCTTCTGATTTTGTACATTGCCACGAACACGTTTTTCGTTGCCTAACTTTTCTTAATGCATACAAAATTTAAAAAACTTAATGAAAACCAGATATATAGACCTTATTGATCAAACTTTTTACTTCCCTCAGGAAGAATTTACTTTAAAGGACAATGAACTTCGCTTTCACGATATAGACTTAATGGGTTTGGTGGAAGAATATGGAGCGCCACTAAAGTTTACCTACTTACCAAAAATTTCAGATAACATAAAAAGAGCAAAAGGGTGGTTTCATGATGCCATCAAAAAAAGTAAATACAAAGGAAAATACAATTATTGCTATTGCACCAAAAGCTCGCATTTTGAACATGTACTTCATGAGGCATTGAAAAACGACATACATATTGAAACCTCTTCAGCATTTGATATTGATATTGTAAACAAACTGAAGGAAGATGGTAAAATTGACCATAAAACCTATGTAATTTGCAATGGCTTTAAAAGAGATCAATACATTTCAAATATAGCAAACCTTATCAACAGTGGCCATAAAAATTGTATTCCCATTATTGATAACTTTGAAGAAATAGGCTTATTAAACGAACAAATAAAAGGAAAATACAAAATAGGCATTCGTATAGCCTCAGAAGAAGAACCAAAATTTGAATTTTATACCTCCCGTTTGGGTATAGGATACAAAAATATTCTACCTTTTTACAACCGCCAAATAAAAGACAATAAAAAAGTGCAACTTAAAATGCTGCATTTTTTCATCAATACCGGCATTCGTGATACCGCTTATTACTGGAATGAATTGTTAAAATGTATGCAGGTTTATGTTCAGCTTAAAAATGTTTGCCCCACTTTAGATAGCTTGAATATTGGTGGCGGATTTCCTATTAAAAATAGCTTGGCATTTGATTTTGATTACCAATATATGGTGAATGAAATTATCCATCAAATAAAATTAGTTTGCGAAGCAGAAGAGGTGCCTGTACCCAACATATTTACTGAATTTGGCAGTTTTACGGTTGGAGAAAGCGGCGGTGCAGTTTATGAAGTTCTCTATCAAAAACAACAAAATGATCGTGAAAAGTGGAACATGATTAATTCCTCATTCATTACAACACTTCCGGATACTTGGGCAATCAATAAGCGTTTTGTGATGCTTGCAGTAAATCGTTGGAATGATGAATATGAGCGAGTGCTCCTAGGTGGCTTAACCTGCGACAGCGATGATTACTACAATAGCGAACAACATATGAACGGAATTTATCTTCCGAAGTATAAAAAGGAAAAACCTTTGTATATTGGCTTTTTTAATACAGGAGCTTATCAAGAAACTATAGGTGGTTTTGGAGGCTTACAACACTGTTTAATACCATCGCCAAAACATTTATTAATTGATAAAGATGAAGAGGGTAACCTCATCACAAAAGTATTTAGTGAACAACAAAAAAGTGAAGACTTACTTAAAATTTTAGGATACAATGACTAAAAAAAATTATGCCGGAATCCCGGACAAGCACGCACGCTTAGACGACGCAAAAATTGTGTTAATTACAGTTCCTTATGATGGAACAAGTAGCTGGCAAAAGGGAGCCGATAAGGGCCCGGAAGCATTTTTACACGCTTCAGAAAACATGGAACTTTATGATATCGAGACACGTACCGAAGTGTACAGAAAAGGTATTTATTTAGCACCACCTGTAACCGAAAACTCCTCGCCGGAGAAAATGGTTGATGTGGTTCATAAAACTACAAAAAGTTACATCCAACAAGAAAAATTTGTTACCATTTTTGGTGGTGAACATTCTGTGTCTATCGGAACTATCAGAGCATTTAATGAGTGTTTTGAAGACCTCACAGTAGTGCAAATTGATGCTCATGCCGATTTACGTCCTGAATATGATGGCTCTGCTTGTAACCATGCTTGTGCCGTTCACGAGGCTAGTCAACACGCTAACCTAATACAAGTGGGAATTCGATCTATGGATATTTCTGAATTGGAATATATGGATGAAAACCAAACCTATTTTGCTCACGATATGGTTCATGATGAAGCTTGGGTGGAGGATGCAATAGGACAAATGACTTCTAACGTTTTTATAACCATCGATTTAGATGCATTCGATCCTTCCATTTTGCCTTCCACCGGAACACCTGAACCAGGCGGGTTACTTTGGTATGAAACATTGGATTTTTTAAAAGAAATGTTTAAAAAGAAAAATGTGGTGGGTTTTGACATTGTGGAGCTTTGCCCAAATAGTATAGACAAATCTTCTGATTTTCTTGCTGCAAAATTGTACTATAAAATGTTGAGTTATAAATTTAAATATGAAAACAGAAAGAACAACGATGATGATGAAGATTAATTTTTTAAGTTAATCCATTCATTGTCAAATTTAAAACACAATTTTACCGTTGACCAAAAAAGAAAGTATAAAACTCTTTGAGCAAAAGCAGGTTCGTTCTGTTTGGGACGATGCTGATGAAAAATGGTATTTTTCAGTTATCGATGTTATTTCTATTTTAACGGAACAGAACTCACATCAAGGCGCAAGAAACTATTGGAAAGTACTGAAAAGTAGGCTTCTGAAGGAGGGAAATGAAACGGTTACAAATTGTAACCAGTTGAAATTAAAAGCTCAGGATGGTAAGATGAGAGTGACTGATGTTGCTGATACGGAACAATTATTCCGGCTCATACAATCTGTACCTTCCAAAAAAGCAGAACCTATAAAATTGTGGTTGGCAAAAGTAGGGCAGGAAAGAATCGATGAAATTGAAGATCCTGAATTGGGTTTTGACCGGTTGATGGAAACCTATCTTAAAAAAGGGTATAGTAAACAGTGGATCAATCAGCGGTTAAAAAGTATTGAAGTTAGAAAGGAATTGACAAATGAATGGGAAGATAGAGATGTAAAAAAAGGTGTGGAATATGCAATTCTTACAGATGAAATAACCAAAGCTTGGAGTGGGTTTTCAGTAAAGAAATATAAAAATTTTAAAGGGTTAAAAAAGGAAAACCTGCGGGACAATATGAGTAATTTAGAACTTGTCCTAAACATGTTAGCAGAAGCAACCACCACTGAAATAAGTAAGGAAAAGAAACCGAAAAATTTTATCGAGAATAAAATAATCGCCAAACAAGGCGGCACTATTGCCGGTAATACCAGAAAAGAAATTGAAGAAAAATCAGGCAAAAAAGTGGTAAACCCACAGTCTGCGAATAATTTTCTTGAAAACAAAAAAAAATAAAAACAATTATGAGCAAAGGAGCGATTTCGCAATTTATCGAAAAATACTACTTACACTTTAATGCCGCAGCGTTAGTTGATGCTGCAAAAGGTTATGAAGACCAGCTGAACAATGGAGCAAAAATGCTTGTTTCACTTGCCGGTGCTATGAGCACAGCCGAACTAGGTAAAATTTTTGCAGAAGTAATTCGTCAGGATAAGGTGCAAATTATTTCATGTACCGGAGCAAACCTGGAAGAAGATGTAATGAATCTTGTTGCACATTCCCATTACAAACGCATTCCGGAATACCGCGATTTAACGCCACAACAAGAATGGGATTTGTTGGAACAGGGTCTTAACCGAGTTACGGACACCTGTATTCCCGAAGAAGAAGCCTTCCGCAGATTACAAAAACATATTTACAAAATATGGAAAGAGGCAGAAGACAAAGGCGAGCGTTATTTTCCACACGAGTTTATGTATAAAATGTTGCTTTCCGGAGTTTTAGAGCAATATTATGAAATTGACATTAAAGATTCTTGGATGTATGCCGCTGCTAAGAAAAACCTTCCTATTATCGTTCCCGGTTGGGAAGACAGCACTATGGGTAACATTTTTGCCTCGTATGTACTTAAAGGCGAATTAAAAGCAAGTACCATGAAAAGCGGTATTGAATACATGACTTTTTTAGCAGACTGGTACACCCAGAATTCTAAAAATGGTATTGGATTCTTTCAAATAGGTGGCGGTATTGCTGGCGATTTCCCAATTTGTGTGGTGCCTATGTTGTATCAAGACATGGAAAGAACAGACACGCCATTCTGGAGTTATTTCTGCCAGATATCTGATTCTACCACCAGTTATGGCTCGTATTCAGGTGCCGTACCCAATGAAAAAATCACTTGGGGAAAATTAGATATAAATACACCAAAATTTATTATAGAAAGTGATGCTACAATTGTTGCACCACTTATATTTGCCTACTTATTAGATATGTAATTTTATGAAGCGAATTATAGTTGACTTTAAGAAACTAACCCCCGAGATTTTAAAGCTTTTGGTTGAAAAATATCCGGAAGGCTATGACGATTTAAACATTATTTCCTTTAAAAACGCTGCCGGCGAAATTGTGGAATGTGTAGAAGTTCGTACAGAAGACACCATTTATTTGGTAAAAGTAAGTACCAAGCTGGAACGCACCATGGAAAATTATGACGAAGACGATTATGAAGACTTTGCCGATGACGATCCAGAAGCAGTTCAGCCACCAGAAGACATGGCAGATGAGGTGGATGAGGATGAAGAGATAGAGTAATACAAACCTTATTAGACCGCCCCCAAAATATATTTTCGGACGGATTTTTTATTATTTGCCACTTTTAAATCGCATATTTATATATAAAAAGTAGATTATAATCGCATATTTATATATAAAAAGTAGATTATAATCGCATTATTTATTATATTTGTATATAACTAAGCGTTGTTGTTATGCAAAATATAAAAAGAATATTGGAAAAAAATCTTAAGGATCGATGGGATTCTAATAAAGTTTTACTTGTTACTGGTCCAAGACAGGTAGGCAAAACAACTACAATTAAGACACTTTGTGAACAAAAAGGAAATTATCTTCTAATTAACGGTGACGATCCTGAAGACAAATTAGTGTTTGAAAATTCTGGGGAAAGTAAATTAAGAAATATAATCGGCGATTATAAAACTGTCTTTATAGATGAGGCGCAACGCATAAAGGATATTGGATTAATTTTAAAAATTATTCATGACCAAATTAAAGGAATACAACTTGTTGTAAGTGGGTCTTCCGCTTTAGAAATGGCCAACAAAATGAATGAGCCACTCACAGGGCGAAAGTGGGAATTCAATCTTTTTCCATTATCTTGGAGTGAGTTAAAAAGTCATTTTGGATATTTTCAAAATTCAAAAAACCTACCTAATTATTTAATTTATGGCATGTACCCTGAAGTAATTACACACCCAAACGATGCTGAAAGTATTTTAAAAGAAATAGCCGGGAGTTATCTTTACAAAGACCTGTTGCAATACAAAGGGATTCGAAAACCGGAAGTGCTGGACAAGCTTTTATTGGCTTTAGCGCTGCAATTGGGCTCTGAAGTAAACTACAATGAACTGTCAAAATCAATTGGACTGGACAGGGCAACTGTGGAACAATATATTTCTTTATTGGAAAAAGCCTATGTGGTATTTAGATTGCAACCCTTAAGCAGGAATGTGAGAAATGAAATAAACACTAGCCGAAAAATATATTTTTTTGATAATGGGATAAGAAATGCAATAATTGGAAATTTTAAACCCTTAGAATTGCGTCAGGACACGGGAGCATTGTGGGAAAACTTCCTTATTTCTGAAAAAGTAAAACATCTTAATTATACTAAGTGGGCGGGGCGGTATTATTTCTGGCGAACCTATCAGCAACAAGAAATTGATTGGATTGAGGAAGTGGAAGATAATTTTTTTGCTTATGAGTTTAAATGGAATCCTAAAAAGACAAAAGTAAAATTTCCAAAAACATTTACGGAAAATTACAACCCTAAAAAAACGTTGGTGGTTACACCAGAAAATATGGACGAGTTTTTAGTGTAATATCTTTTAAAAAATTTAGCTTAATACAAATTGTTTTAAATAAGGGGGGGATATGCTGAAAAATTTAAACTTTTAATTAAGACGAGGAATCCCGTAAAATGTGGTGGGTTTGTTTTTGTAGTTTTGGAGAGGAACGTGGTTTTAACAGTTTTTTAGTATATTTGATTACTCCCCGTTAGTTAAATAAAAATCATATCATATACAACCTATGGTATATCAGCAATAAAAAAACATAACAATATAGCAGATATGCAATATAACAGCAATAGCTGGCGGTTTGTTTCTGATATAAACATGTTGTGCTTCATTATGACCAACCAATAACATATGATTAAATTCTTTAGAAAAATTAGGCAAAAAACGTTGACTGAAAATAAGTTCGGAAAATATCTGACTTATGCAATTGGCGAAATCATTCTTGTGGTTATTGGAATTTTGATTGCCTTACAAATCAATAATTGGAATGAGAACCGAAAAAACAGCAATGAAGAAATAGCAATACTTCAGAGTTTAGATAAAAATTTAATTCTAGCCAAAAAACAATCAGAATCTTTAGTTTCCACTGAAAAGGATTCTAAAGCTGTTCTATTATTAGTTCTAGGAATAGATACAATTATTGATAAGAATTCTATTTCGGATAACATTTTCAAAGATGCATTTTGGAATTTAGAAAATGATATACCTGTTATAAATACCTATACAGACCTTAAAAATACTAATAAATTAGGCCTTATAAAGAATCAAAAAATAAAAGAAAAATTCACAAGTTTAGAAGTGAATTTAAATGAATTAAAGGGGATGCTAGATGACAGATTAAATGTTCAACAGATTCGCATAGATGATGTAGCTGAAAATGAAATCAACTTTATTCCTCTTATCAAATCTTCCATACCAACAATAAACATTACAAATGAAAAGCAAAATAACTACGAGCAAATAATTAATAATCAACGAATAAGAAATCTTTTAGGAATAAAATTGAATATGACACAGGACGTATTGAACTATAGAGAAAATTTAGATAAAGAGATTAAAGAGTTAAGAATTCTTATTGAATCAGAATTATATAAACATAAATAACGAAAGCACACACAATGTATATAAAAAATAGGCAAACTAACAGTAAAATCAAGACCTTTGGCTCGCATCAAACTTTGTGCTTAACCGAAAGATTGGCGCTTCGTAATCGCCTACTTTTCATATACTAAACGTTGCCCAACATTTGAACAACGACAAACCATATGATAAAAAAGGAACAAAAAGAAATTTTTAAAAAGTCACTTCTCGCCTGTTTATTAATAGTCGGATTTGGAATTTATCTCTCAATTAGAGGAAGTAAAGAGAAAACGGAATTCAATAATGTTACAGGACAAATTGATTATTTTGACAAGACATTCCAAGAAATAAATTATCGAAATAAAGGAGACCATCGATTTATTCACATTGTGGATTTTCCTCTCCTTTTCGACATTTTTGTTGGCCAAGCCTCCGGTGATTTCGGACCTAAATTTGAACAATTAGACAAACTAAAAATCGGAGATGAAATTACTGTTTACTACGATGACAAAACTCCACTACAGAAAAATAGAGATTTAAGATTTAATAAAACTGTACAATTTATTTACAAAAATGGAGAAGCATATTTCATTCGTGGAAATAAAGATAAATACGGAGGATATCTATTCATTGGGATCGGAATCTTGCTAGCAATAACACTTTTGATTTTAAAGAAACTCGGAAAAATAAAATAAAAAACGCTTGGCAATAACTAAGCGTTCGTGCGGTCGGTACGACCCAGCATGAACGCTGTGTTGACTGAACCGGTGGGATTGTCAATTGCCTATGGGGATTGGTCTGTTGCTTTTGGGATTATTAAGGTTTTGCTACCGTACTACTTTTTGTTTGGAGCCGTATTTGGAAGAGTTTTCTTGACGGTATTTAATGTTTTTTAAACACTTTGGTCTATTTCTATCTTCTTTATCCACTGTTTGTATCGCGGGGCAACATTGAGGCCAAATTTCTCTTTTTCCAAACCACCTCCCACACAAAAAATCCAATAACCACCACATATTCCAAAGACACCAACCATAAATTTTCTTTAAATCCGGAAGCAGGATATGCGGTATAACTCAACACAATCATAAAGCTCCAAACCAACATAAATCTATATTTTGTAAAGATGCTTAAAATTAACGGAATACTGAGATACCAAGGATGCACTGTGGTGGAGAGCAGGTAGTAAAAGCAAATACCAAACAGCAGCAATACAAGCAATTGCCGGAGGTTTTTTGCCTTCCGAAAAAAGCTGAGGTAAAGCAGAAACAAGACCACAATGATGGGAAGTATTTTCCCCACAGTACCAATGATGTTCCAGCCTACGGTTTCAAACCCCACCCATCGAATAAGGTAATAAATACTCGCATTGAATTCAAAACTGCTAAAATAGAGACTAAGCGTTGCGGTGAAGTTTTCGATAAATGCTGTGGAAAGAAAAGGTAGAAACAGCAGTAATACAGTTCCCAAAACCGTCAGGTAATAGAAAGTTAGTTTTTTCAATGCCTGCATCCTGCTCGGAAATTCGTTCAGGAAATAAGGAAGCAGCAGCGGTAAAAACAACAAAGGAATTAATTTAGTCGCTACCGAAAGTCCTAAAAATAGTGCACTCCATAACCATTTCTTTGACACTAAAAAATAAAGTGCACCCACCAGAAAAAATGCCATTACGCCTTCAAAATGGAGGTTTCCGGTGAGTTCAATGATAATAAATGGGTTCAGAAAAAACCAAAAGAGGTGAAGTATAGGAAGCTTTAATTTTTCCAAAAGTTTCTTCCCAAAATATAAGGTGCCAATATCTGCTGCAATTAGAAAAAGTCGCATCACGATTACCGAACCTAAAATACTTTTACCTGCAAACAATGCAGTAATGCCATATATAAATTGCGCCACCGGAGGATAGTTGGTGTAATGACTTGCATTGAGGCTTCCCATACTGTCAATCAGCATTGGTCCTTCCATAATACTTCTCATTCCAAATAAAGTGAAAGAATCCGGCGTGGAGAGATACGGATTGATGCCCTGAACCAATAACCTACCATCCCATAAAAATCGATAAAAATCCTGCGACAAATTGGGAATTGCAAAAAGAAAAACTGCTCGTAGTGCAATGCCTGTCCAAAACAGAAATTTAAAGTTTTCAGAATTGCTTTGAACAATTTTGTAGAACAGGAAGAATAAGGCAGCATAAAGGCATAGGAGCTTTATAAAATCAGCCCGTTGCAGTGCGTATGCAAAACTTCCATAGAAAAGTACACTAGCCAAAACCAGCAGTATTGAGATGCGATGGATTTTAATAAAGTTCATTAAAAATAGAGTGTTTATTTAGCAATAAATTACTCCTGCCATTCTGCAATAAAAAGATTGGTATCTCTTGTGCCGCCGTTATTTCGGTTGGAAGAAAATGCCAGATATTTTCCATCGTTTGAAAATACGGGAAAAGCGTCAAAAGTATCGCTGTTTGTAATACGTTTTAAATTTTTCCCATCAATATCTATCCTATAAATATTAAATGGGAATCCGCGTTCTGCTTCAAAATTGCTGGAAAATAAAATATTTTTCCCATTAGGGTGAAAGAAAGGACTCCAGTTGGCATTACCTAGTCGCGTAAGTTGACGCATTTCACTTCCATCGGCATTACAAATAAAAAGCTCCATATTAGTGGGTTGCACAAGCCCTTGCGCAAGTAGGTCTTTATATTCTTTTATTTCAGCTTCTGTTTTAGGTCGGGATGCTCTAAAAATAATTTTACTACCATCAGGGGAAAAAAATGCACCGCCATCATAGCCCAATTCATCGGTAATTTGCTTTACATCGGTACCGTCAATATTCATGGTATATAATTCTAGATCACCACTTCTTGTAGATGTGAAAACAATTTTATCGCCTTTTGGTGATACGGTCGCTTCAGCATCATAACTTTTTTCATTAGTGAGTTGTGCCGTAATATTGCCTTCTAAATCTGCTACAAAAATATCATAGGAATCAAAAATAGGCCAAACATATTTGCCTTCCTTTCGCAAGGGAGCTTCCGGACAATTTTCATTTGCTAAATGTGTGGAAGCATAAACAATATGTTTGTTATCCGGTAAAAAATAGGCACAAGTTGTCCTTCCTAAACCGGTACTTATCATTTTTGGGGTTTTGTTCTCAAAAGTATCGTTAAAATCCATCAAGAACATTTGGTCACAATCTACTCCCCATTTACTGTAATTGGATTGAAAAATAAGTTGTTTGTCATCAAAACTCCAGTATGCTTCGGCATTATCACCACCAAAAGTTATTTGTCGTAGCGATTTAAAATTAGTTTCACCTTGAAGAATGAGCGAATCTACAGAAATGCCAATTTCCATTTCGGTATTATTTTTTGGTTGTTCAATTTCTGATTTGCACGAAAAAAATCCTAGTAGCAGAAAGAATAAAGCTGTAATTCTCATTTTTAGTTTAATTTTGTACAAAAATAGAAAATTATGCGAGCATATTGGATTTTAATTTATGGAGTACTTTTAGTTTCTTGTAAACAATCGGAACCCACTTTAGTTACTTTAGAAGATGACGTTATCCTACTTTCAGCAGATGCATTTGAAGGAAGAGAAACAGGAAAAGCAGGAGAAAAAAAAGCAGCAGATTATATTACCGAGAGGTTTAAAAACCTAAAATTACTTCCCAAAGGAACCAATGGGTTTTTACAAGAATTTTCTTTCAAAAACAGCTCAAGTCCTCACGAAAAACCTAAATTTTCTGAAGAAAAATCAGATTCTTTAACCATAGGGAGAAACGTGATTGCTTATTTAGACAATCAAGCAGAAACCACCATCGTGATAGGGGCACATTTTGATCATTTGGGGTATGGCATTCAAGGTTCTTTGTTTCCCGGAGTGGACACCATTCATAACGGCGCTGATGATAATGCTAGTGGCGTAGCAATGATGCTGAAATTGGCTTACGAATTGCAAAATGAAAACCAACAAAAAGTAAAAAACAACAATTATTTATTTATCGCCTTTTCGGGAGAAGAAATGGGGCTTTTGGGCTCTAATTATTTTGTAAAAAACCCCACGATAGATTTAAATAAAGTAAATTATATGATTAATATGGATATGGTAGGAAGACTAAATGAAGAAAAAGCAATTTCCATCAGTGGGGTAGGCACTTCGCCTTCTTTTTCACAAACGTTGCAGGCCGTTAATGAATTTGGTTTAAAAATTATAGAAAACCAAAGTGGTGTAGGGCCTAGTGATCATACTTCCTTTTATCTTTCTGACATACCTGTTTTGCATTTTTTTACAGGCCAACATGAAGATTATCACAAACCATCAGACGACGCCCATTTAATAAATTATGTAGGTATGGAAACACTTTCCAATTATATTTTAGCCGTTGTAAAAGACTTAGATGGCTTTGGAAAATTAGCCTTTCGAACCACAAAAAATGAAAGCGAAGAAACACCAAGATTTAAAGTGGGTTTAGGAGTTGTTCCTGATTATTTATTTGATGGGAAGGGTATGCGCATTGATGGCATTTCAGAAGGTAAACCAGCTCAAAAAGCAGGTTTGCAAAAAGGCGATATTATTAAAAAACTGGATACCATTACTATAACCGATATGATGAGTTATATGAAAGCACTCTCAACTTTTGAAGCAGGACAAAAAACAAAAGTTACTTTAGACAGAAAAGGAGAAATACTGGAAATGGAGGTAACCTTTTAAAACTTGTGCAAACTCTTGAAAAAAACATAACCAAAGCCAAAAAACAGCATTAGGTGAAATGGAAAGAGTCCAAAATCACCACCTTGGTTGCCAACAACAAAAGCGCTATACAAACCAAAACCAAAATAAAGCATAAACAATCCCTCAATAATAATTAGTGGCGAAAGCTTTTCAGTGAGATAGATATTGCCTTTCCAAGAATCTTTTAAGGTGTTGATGTTAAACTTAGGAGTGCGAATAAATTCACTTTTCTTACCAAAATGACCCTCCAATACCGCTATGGTATTATGAAGTGAAAATCCCATTGCTACCGAAAAGAAGAGGAAGAACATACCAATATATTTTATGAAAGTCCACAAACTACTACCGTATATTTTTTTATACATAAACCAATAACACACAAAAAAGATAAGAGTACTCACCACAAAAAAGCTCATTACAATAAAATAAACTTTAAGATGTTCGTATTCATTTTTGATATATAACATAGGAATACTAAGTACTGCTACAATAAAAATATTCAAAAACATGGTACTATTCAACAGATGAAGAATACCGTGAATTTTGGTTTTTAGGGGTATTGTTTTGGAAGAGAGAACCTTCCATTTCATCTTTTGAAAATTTTCTGCGCCCCCTTTGTTCCATCGAAATTGTTGGGAACGGGCAGCACTTATTACTACCGGAAGCTCTGCAGGAGTTACTACATCTTCAAGATAGATGAATTTCCAGTTTTTAAGTTGGGCACGATAGCTTAAATCTAAATCTTCGGTTAGCGTGTCACCTGCCCAATTGCCTGCGTCGAGGATGCAAGATTTTCGCCAGACGCCAGCTGTGCCATTAAAGTTAATAAAATGCCCGTGGCTGTTTCTGCCTACTTGCTCTAAACTAAAATGTGCATCTAGAGCAAAAGCTTGGACTTTAGTAAGTAAGGAATAGTCTTTATTTATATGCCCCCATCGGGTTTGAACCACCCCAACAGCTGCATCTTTAAAATGGGGAATTGTTTTTAAAAGCCAATCTTTTTTTGGCATAAAATCGGCATCAAAAATCGCAATAAATTCTCCTTTGGCTGTTTCTAAACCGTATTTTAGAGCACCGGCTTTATAACCCACTCTGTTTTTTCGACGAATGTGTAGTATGTTTACACCTGTGTTTTGAATTTTAGCAATGAGTGCTGCCGTAGATGTAATTGTGTCATCGGTAGAATCATCTAATACTTGAATTTCTAATCGTTCTCGTGGATATTCTATTTTAGCTATGTTGCGAAGCAAACGCTCCATTACATACTTTTCATTATAAACAGGCAGTTGAATAGTAACAAAAGGGACTTCAATGCCGCTAGTGATGTCTAATTTTTCAACACTATTAAGATATTTTTTAGAACGTATATAATTAAAAAGAAGGTTCAATTGTGCTAGAGCGTAGAAAAGTATAAGCACAAGAGAAGTAGTGTAAAGTACAATGATAATGGTTTCTAAAATCACTTTTTGAAACTGTATTTAAAAATCCAACTTAATATTTTAATTCCTGCAAAGATAGCACCTTTCAACGTACCAGAAATTTTTGATTCGCCAATTCTATTTTTATAAGGCACAGGAATTTCCACATACGAATATTTTTTCTTTACAACCTTTAATTGCATTTCAACTGTCCAACCATAGGATTTATCTTCCATTTGCAAGACAAGAAGCTTGTCATATTTTATGGCGCGAAACGGGCCTAAGTCGGTAAAATTAGCATTAAAAAATAATTTCATTAAGGAAGTTGCTAGCCAATTTCCAAAAATCTGAGGAAATGTCATAGCACCCTTTTCTCGTAAATGTTTGTTTCTTGCGCCTATAACTAAATCGATGTTTTTTTCAATAATTGGAGCAACAAGTTGCGTAAGATTTTCCGGATAATCGCTATAATCACCATCCAGAAATACTACAATGTCTGGTTTTATTTTTTGGGTGGCAATGTATTGAAGTCCTTTTAAACAAGCATAACCATAGCCTTTTTGATTTTCATAAATAACGGTTGCACCTGCATTTCTTGCCACTTGCTCTGTTTGGTCTGTTGAATTATTGCTCACTACAATAATTTCTGAAACGATAGACGGAATTTTTTCAATTACCTTACCGATAGACAACTCTTCGTTAAATGCTGGAATAATCACTTTTATGTTTGTGGGCAAATAAGTCATTTATTTTTTACTATTTTTAGCAGTAGCAAAGATATTTTTTTCTAAGGGGAAACCCTCAAAAAGTGATGTTAAAACAAAAGTAAATGCTCGAATTTTTAAATTATTTCTTTTATATCTTTCATTCGGCATTGGTGCTGTTTAATTTGTTTGGATGGCTTTTTCCTAAATTCCGAAAATTGCATTTTTTTAGCTTGATTTTTACGTTTTTTTCTTGGGGAGTGATGGGTATTTGGAAAGGATTTGGATACTGCTTTTTAACCGATTGGCACTATCAAGTTTTGCGAAATCTTGGAGAAAGTGGCATGCCTAATAGTTATATTTCTTTTTTAATTGAAAGATTTACAGGATGGTTGCCTAATGCAGATTTAGTAGAAATCATGACATTAGTATTTACAATATTGGCTTTTGTTTGTTCGGTATGGGTGAATTTTTTTATGCGGAAAAAAATAGAAAAATAGGGACTTTAACACAACTCAATTAATTTGTTTTCAAAATCAATAACTGGAAATTCAGTACATCCGCCTACCTCGTATGTATTTTTATTATTTTCATTATCAGCTAATATCCAAACTCCGGATTTGTGTTTTATAACGAAACCATCAAAAAGCACATTTCCACCGGCTAAATTTTTGCTTTCATCCTGATACACTTTAATTCGGTTTCCGGTTATTTTAACAACACAAGTCCTGTTGTCCATTCTTACGCCAAATTCAGCAAAATAGATTTCATAATGGAATGCGCCTTGAGGGATGTTGTCGAACTCTTTATTTTGAGAAAATCCTTCAATTGTTGATAAAATTAAAAATAATATTAAAATTATTTTAGTCACAAAATTCTACTTTTCATTTACCAATGTCATCAAATCCACATCATTTCCTAATAAAATTTCGTTTGAATTAATGCGCCCTTTTAAGCCATCATTTTCCAGTTTCAGTACGCCTCTTGGGCATACCGCAGCACAAATACCGCAACCCACGCAACTGGAACGCACGATGTTTTCACCTTTTTGGGCATAAGCCCGTACGTCGATACCCATTTCGCAATAGGTAGAACAATTACCGCACGAAATACATTGCCCACCGTTTGTGGTGATTCTGAATTTTGAAAACAAGCGTTGCTGAAAGCCTAATACGGCAGCCATTGGGCAACCCATTCTGCACCATACACGGTTTCCAAATATGGGGTAAAATCCTGTTCCAATCACTCCTGAAAAGATACTTCCTATTAAAAATCCATATGCTACTCGTAATTTTTCAGCTTCAAATAAAAATACTTTATCGTTTCCACCAAAATAATGCAGCCCAATTAGGGTGAGAATAATTGCTAAATACCCTACCGCACCTAATTTTGCATCTTTTTTAAACTCATTACGTTTAAAAACTATGACCAAAACAAAACCGGAAGTAAGTAGAACCGCCACGCCAATTAAGAATACATCTCTTGTAAGCCAATATCCTTTGGAGCTATCGCCTAAATAGGAATAAATAACGGCTGTGGTCATTAAAACCACAAAAACAACCACACTATGCACTACCCAACGTTCTACTTTCCATGCAAATTGGCTTTTATCACTTAGTTGTCTAAAAGAATCGCCGGCGGTTTCGGCAAGACCGCCACAACCGCAAACCCAAGAGCAATACCAACGTTTTCCATATTTATAGGTAAGAATAGGTGTAATGACAAAAATAGACGCAATGCCAAAAATTAAAAACGCAATACCAATGTTTCCTGCATGGATAAATTCGTCCACCCGATATTGTTCAAAATTGTAATAATTAAGAGGCCAAATATTTTTTAAATCCATAAATGGGAGAGAAAAAGTATCTGAATTTAAACGAGCCATAAGTTCTGGAATAAGAAAAGCAAAACCCAGTTGAAAAAACATCACAGAAATGGTTCGCATTTTCTGGTAGTTATTATGTCGGTATTTATAGATAAATTTTATACCAAAAAACAGAACTGCCATCGTGTAAAATGTTCCGTAAACAAACCATTGGCTTGCGGGATTACCACTTAATACCTTGCTTAGCGGATCAAAAAAAGAAACCAAACCTGTATTTGGCCCTTCATTTTGTAAACCAAGATACTTCGGAAAAAAATAAAGAACGATGTAAAATCCTGTTAGAAAAACACCAAGCATCCAAGCCATATAGCCACGAGCTGTAAAAGGATGCCTCCAAAGATGGTCGTTTTTAATCCCAGCTGTTTTATGACGATAGTTTAGTATGGTGTACCAAACAATGCCACTTCCAATGGCAAATAGAGATAGGGTTAACCATACTGCTTTATTAGGAAAATTGACATTAAAAGAGGCTAAAACAAAAATAAAAAGCCCTGTAAAACCCAGTAAAATGGAAAGCTTCTTGGAAAGTGAAAACGACGACGAAGTGTCGCCTGTTATAGAGATATTTTGAGACATGGTTAGATGGTTATGTTTTGTTTTTGATGAAATTGTTGTGCAATTTCATTTTCGTAGGTTTTAAAAAATTCGGGATCAAAATTGGCTTCTTGAAAGTGCTCGATAACATAATCTACTGTTTTTCCTTCGGTAAGCCAACGGTCAAAAACTTCATGTTTTAATCGGATTCCGAACGTATTGATGCCGATAAATTTTCTACTTTCTTCTTGATAGTTGATGGTAATTCCTTTTTTTGCGTCGGCGTGTTGCCAATGAAAATGGGCTTCACCATTTCTTGGTTTTGCAAACACCCAACCATAAGTTTGGTATTCGATATCAAAAAATTTAGCACTGTTAAACCAATGTCCGGGGTTATAGTGCATAGAGTTACCACAAATGGTTTGAGCTACTACTTCGCCCATCATCCGGCTGGTGTACCAAACGGCTTCAATAGGTCTGCGCTCACCGGTGGGTTCTTGTTGTTCTGCACAATCACCTATAGCATACATGTTTTTAAAATTGGTTTCTAAGTTTCTATTTACTAAAACGCCCCTTCCTATTGCAATACCACTATCTTTCAAAAAATCAATATTTGGTGAAACGCCGGCTGTTAAACCAACCACAGTGCAAGCAATTTCTTCTTCGGTTTCTGCTACTATAATGCCTTTTACTCTTCCGTTTTCATCGGAAAGGATTTCTTTTAAGTTAACACCAAGTCTCAAATCGATGTGATGTTCCAGTATATGCTTCCCGATTAATTTTGCATCATTTTCGGGTAGGACATTTCCCCAAAAGTTTTTTTCGCGCACTAAAAAGGTAACAGGAATTTTTCTGGTGGTTAACATTTCAGCCATTTCAACACCTATTAATCCACCACCCACAATAACCGCTCTTTTACATACTTCATTATTTGGCGCGTTTTCTTCTAGCATTTCAAGGTCTTGTTTGGAATACAAGCCTTGAACACCTTTTAAATCTTGTCCCGGCCAGCCAAATTTATTAGGTTTAGAGCCTGTGGCAATAATGAGCTTGTCATAAGACATTGTTTCTCCAGATGAAAAAGTGACTAAATTTATTTCTGGAGAGATTTTGCTTACCCAAGCGTTTTTAAGTTCGATTCGGTTTTTTTTCCAAAACCAGTTTTCGTAGGGTTGTATGTGCTCAAATTTCATGTGCCCCATATAAACGTACATCAACGCGGTGCGTGAAAAAAAGTAGTCAGATTCTGCTGAAATTATAGTGATTTTTTTATCAGAAAGTTTTCGAATGTGTCTGGCGGCTGTGACACCGGCAATACCATTTCCGATAATAACAATATGCTCCATAGGTTAGTTTTTTGAGGTAATTTTAATACAACAAATTTTAGGTCGTAATTAATTTCATAAACTTAATGTTTTTTATGCAAATTCATAAATATTCATTTCTCTTTTATACTATTTTGTTCTATTTGTTGTTTTGTTCATTGCAAACCGTAAGTATGTTATGAAAAGCTACGACAAAGGGAAAACAATTAAAAATGATGAATATGAGAATTTTAGTATTGGTATTTCTATTTGTGAATGCAGGTAGCTTTTCGCAAGACAAAACACATCAGTTTTTTAGTGATGCCGATGTATTTTTTGCAAAACACATAACTAATGGCAAAGTAGACTATGCCACGATAAAAAGCAATCCGAAGGAGTTGAATGCTCTTTTAGCTATAGCTAAAGACATTCGGGTGGAAAAAAAAGAGGAAAAAATGTATCAAGCATTTTGGATTAACGCTTACAACCTTTCTACTATAAAAGGAATCGTTGCCAACTATCCTATTAAATCGCCGCTGGATGTGGCTGGTTTTTTCGATAAAATAAAACACGAAATAGGAGGAAAATCAGTTACCTTAAACGACATAGAAAACACCATGCTAAGGGCTGAATTTCAAGAACCCCGTTTTCATTTTGTGTTGGTTTGCGCTGCTTTGAGTTGCCCACCCATAATCAACAAAGCGTATCGCCCAGAGACTCTTGAAAAGCAACTGCAGGAACAAACTGTGAAAGCTTTAAACAATCCTGAATTTGTAAGATTAGAGGGGAAAAAAGTACTCTTCTCTCAAATTATGGAATGGTATAATGCCGACTTTACCAAAAATGGACAGTCGCTTTTACAATTCACCAATACCTACCGAAAAGTAAAAATAGCCGATGATTGCAATGAAGGGTTTTATACGTATGATTGGCGGTTGAATGCAAAATAGAATTGGTATCGCTTTTTTTCTTACTATTGCAGAAACAGAACAACAATGATGGTTAGGTTTCTATTCAATTTATTTTTATTTTCTGTATTAACATCCTGTTCTTCTCAGGTAAAACAGCCTGTTTCTAAAATAAATGGAATAAGTTTTGTTGCTTCTCGCGAGGTGATAGACAGCTCCCACATCCAACCCGTTGTGGCATTACACGCCAATTGGACGGCAGTTATGCCTTTTGGGTTTATGCGATCATTAGATACCACTGAAATTGTTTTTAATATAGAAAGACAATGGTGGGGCGAGCGCGAGGAAGGCGTTAGAAAAACCATCGAATTGATGCACAAGGAAGGCATACAAGTGATGATGAAACCACAAATCTGGCTTTGGAGGGGCGAATTTACCGGAAACATCGCCATGCATTCCGAAAAAGAATGGTTGATGCTGGAAGAAAATTATAGAAATTTCATACTGCTTTACGCAAAAGTAGCCCAAGAAACCGGTGCAGAACTATTTTGTATTGGCACAGAACTTAATGGGTTTGTATCTGCAAGACCCGAATTTTGGAAGCAATTAATCATCGAAATAAAAACCATTTACAAAGGCAAACTCACCTATGCTGAAAACTGGGATACTAAACTTAAGGTTCCCTTTTGGGATCAGTTAGATTATATAGGCATTGATGCTTACTATCCTATTTCTGAAAGTAAAACCCCAACATTAGTAGAGGCACGCCAAGGTTGGCAGGAATATAAAAAAGCTATTTTACAGTTGCATGTAAAACACAGCAAGCCCATTCTATTTACAGAATATGGCTACCGAAGCCGAGATTATGCAGGTAAAACCCCTTGGGAGTCACAACGAGTAGAAGGCGAAGTCAACCACCAAGCGCAAGAAAATTTAACGAGAGCACTTTTTGAAGAATTTTGGCATGAACCTTGGTTTGCCGGTGGGTTTCATTGGAAATGGTTTCACAACCACAAACAGTCCGGCGGGAAGGAAGACAACCAATTTACCATGCAAAACAAAGTAACCGAAGAAGTAGTAAGGCAGTTTTACAAATCGCATCAATAAAAAAACCGATTTCTTTTGCGGAGAAACCGGTTGATATTTTTTGGTAAATGATTACGTTTTGTTTACTTTTTAATAAACTGCATGTTTTGGGTTTGGTTTTTATCGGTATGTATTTTTAGAAAATAAATGCCAGGCGTTAGGCTTGCAACATCCATAGTATTGCTGTTTAAATTGGTGTTTTTAAGCACTACACTTCCTTTAGAATCATAAATTTCAAAAGAAGCGATGGTGGCATTCATAAATGTAAGTTGATCTGTAGTAGGGTTAGGAAACACGCCAACCATATCCAAACTATTTTCGTTTACTTCCAAAGGACCATCACACAATCTATAAAGCTTATCCTCAAATGGTGCATACGTAAATACACATCCATCAACTGTTACTCCCAGTGAGGCATAAAAAGCTTGCGGTAAGTTGAACAATCCAGAACTCCAAGTAACACCATTGTCGGTACTTAATTTAATGGATTCTGCACTATTGGCGCAACCCGTACCATCTGTAACCACATAAATGACATTTTGTGACAAGATAATATCAAAAATTTGGCAAAAACCTGCAAAAGTAACGGGATCTGTTTCAACCCAAGTAGCACCATTGTCTTCAGTTTGATAGAGACCACTACCATCGCGATCTGCTACATAAATCAAAGCACTTTTTTTAATAAACTTGATATCCGTTACAGCATTTTCATGGCCAGTCCCTTGAAGTGCCCAAGTAACACCGTTATCTTGGCTTCCATAAACACCATCCTCACCAGCCAGAAACAAAAGATCATCTTTTGTATAAAAACCAATCATCCTTAAATCTGGCAACCCAGTGCCCTGTGTATAAGATGCAAACCCATCAGTTGAATAATATACGCCTCCACTACCAAAACTATTGCCAAAAGAGGCTAACAGATTACCATTTTTACGAGCAATACCATTTATTCTTTGAGTGCCTGTTACACCTGTAGCTGACCACGTTGAACCGTTGTCGGTACTTTTGAAAATATCAGATTCCCCACCTGCATAAAGCGTGTTCTCGGTTTCATCGAAAAAGATAGTGGTAATACGCAATCCGGTTGTGGGTCCACTTTCATAGGTAAGATTGGAAAACGAATTTCCTGTATCTGCAGTCCTAAACAGTCCAAGGTCTGAACAAATATATAGTCCAGAATCGTAGCCTACCATTTGATCTACAAAACCTATTTCAGTGCCACCAACGCTTAAATCTCCCAAATTCTCCCAATTCTGCCCACTTGCAGAAAATATACTTAAGAAAAGACTGAAGAAATAAGCAAATGTGTAAAACTTTTTCATAATTATAATATTTAAAATTAGACCATAACAAGGTTGTACATATATAAATAATACTCAATAAGGCAATTGCCTTATTCTATAACTAAGAAATAAGATAGCGGATCTACTTGTAGATTTAAGTAGAAAACATAATTTTTTAAAAACCCTCTAAGTATCGGGCTTATAACAAGAAATTAACCTTAAGAAACTCAATACTGTGATCTTCGGAATTGTCTGTTTGTATCTAGCTCGCAAAGGCTTTATAATAGGATACTATGAATTTATTGCATTTTTCATTAATTTTTTTGCTTTCCAATCCAAAATTCCTTAAAAAAACCGATTTCTTTTGGGAAGAAACCGGTTGGGATTATTATTTACTAAGTGCGGTTTGCTTATTTTTTCACAAACCGAATGTTTTGGATTTGGTTTTTATCGGTATGTATTTTTAGAAAATAAATGCCAGGCGTTAAGCTTGCAACATCCATAGTATTGCTGTTTAAATTGGTGTTTTTAAGCACTACACTTCCTTTAGAATCATAAATTTCAAAAGAAGCGATGATGGCATTCACAAATGTAAGTTGATCTGTAGTAGGGTTAGGGTAAAACGCTAGGTTTTGAAAGGTAAAATCTTCAGCAGTCAAAGCACAATTTTCGGAAAACGTACTAGAAGCTGAAACGATCCACTGATTGTATGGGAAAGTATTGGCATTTGTTGCGGCTTGAGCATCATCCACTTGAATGCAAGCGTTTGTGGCCATTCCCATGGCTTCAAATATTTCTAGGAAAAGATTGTTTCCATTTTTAATATTTATGAAAGCTAAATTTGGATTATTACTACTATACAGTTCGGTAAAAGTAGCGTTTAGACCTAAATCAAGCTGCGTTAGATTATTATTATCTATCCACAAACTTTCAAGATTGGGCTGGTTGCTTAAGTCTATTTGCGTTAGATTATTATCGTCCAGAATAACTTGAATTAGTTGGGTATTATTAGAAAGATCTAATTGCGTGATGTTATTAAAGTCTGCCCATAAAAATTTAAGATTTACATTATTTTGAAGATTAATCGTGGTTAATAAGTTCTCATCTACAGTAAGAATTTCCAAAGCGAGAAAACTTTCTATACCTGTTAGGTCTTGAATGGCATAATCCCACATATCTAGTTCTATTTGACTAACAATGTTTGCAGTAAGCACTTGACCATCTATAACATCATCATAACCCAAGTCAATAAGGGCTTGCTCAAAATTAGAATCAGGGATGGCGGTGAATTGGGCTTGGGCTGTGTGAAATAAAAAAATTATTACGGTGAACAAATACATTTTTTTCATAGCTTTTTTATTAAATGTTAGATTTTTTGTATAGGTAATTTATTGAATAAGACTTTCTTTCTATTGGACGCAGGGTTAAAAACTAATTTACTTATAAAAGGATTTGGTTGGTTTAATAGTCAAATTTATTATTTTTGACTTTCTTTTTTTTCAAAAACATGGTCAAGCTCATCCCTAAATAATTGCCGGACAATATGTAATCGCCTCTTGAAGGTGGTGAAACTTCTAAATTGCCAAATTGATACTCTCCCTTAAAATGTTTAACTAATGCTTTTTGATACATTATGTTTAGTTGCATGATGGATTTATTAAAAACAAAATAGAAACCGGGACTTATAACAAAATTAGGATATATAATAGTTGGGTTTGTTGCTTCTCCATACAAACCAAATACCTGTATACCTTCATTAGGGTTTGAATCAGGAGCATAATGATAGCCTAATTCAAAACGACCTGGTTGCATAAGCATCATATTAAATCCGGAATATGCAGAGAAAAAAACATTTTCCCCCATTTGTTTTTTAACCTCATACAACAAGGGGATTGTAATATTTATTTTTGAAACATTCCTGAGATTATCATCTTCGAGGTTCATGCCACCGAATCCATCTAGATCAAAATTTGGTATAACAAACTCAATATTATAAAAGGGCACTAAATCAAATCGTAAACCTGATCTAAAAGTCCATTCCTTTGTATGGTTTTTTACGTATTCAAAACCAAAGCTAAAACTCAATATGTTTTTATTTATAATTTCATACTCCCCAAATTTCCTATCTATACTCGCCTTTTGATACATGACAGGAGCTATAAAAAACCCAATTTTTTTGAAACCTTCAAATTCAGGATAAAATATCTGTTTTTTTTCTTGGGAAAAGCTTATTAATGAAAAGAAAAAGGCGAATATAAAATTCGCCTTTTTAAAATTTAACAGAATTACCATGCTAGTACTTTAGAACTTGAATAACCATTATATCCATAATTAGCAAAAACAGATTGACCGTTTTTTGCTCTAAGAGTGTTATTGCCCCAATCTGTAAGGGTCTTTTTTAGTTCTTTTCTTCTTTTACTCTTATTGCCATAGCCTTGTTTTACTGTAGTTGCACAATCGCTTCCTTTTAAGTAAGTTTGTACACTAACATAAAGATTCGTCCTGTATCTAGTCCAACTATTGCCGCTTTTTTTATAAGAAATAACTTTTGCTTTGGATTTAGTATATTGTGGTAATGACCTAAATGTTATAATTCTTTTAGCTTTATAATTTGTGATATAAGTGTGAAAATCTTCTTGGCTTTTCCATACAGTACAGCTGCCATTAGATTTTTCATAAGAAGTAATGTTAGGATCTTGTGACACATCCTCATTATTATTAATCTTAGCCAATGAAGCACCATACTCATCGTGTACCTCAAACGTATTACT
>Ga0210052_1000075_pt1 | contig 86835 bp, 71 predicted proteins | sample CryGeymeta201508_FD_183976 | JGI IMG/M metagenome (GOLD analysis project Ga0210052, IMG submission 183976) | Groundwater microbial communities from Crystal Geyser aquifers in Utah, USA - Crystal Geyser metaG 2015-08 (SPAdes) (version 2) | ecosystem: Environmental > Aquatic > Deep subsurface >...
AAATACTTTACAAATAGAATCGATAATTAGTGGTTCACTTTCATCCGCTGTGGGTGGTTCACTTTCACCCGCCGCGCTATGCTCACTTTAACCCGCTGTGGGTGGTATACTATGTCCGTTTTTTGCACCAATAATGATTTGTTTATAAATGAGTATTGTAGATACCTGTATTCATTGAGCTCACCTATATTTATTAAAGGCAGCTTAGAGTCACTTAAAAACAAGTTGTCTGATTTCATGTATCATGAAAAAATAATTGGTTTTCATAATACCTTTAGTAATCATATACAAAGTATGGGATATAATGAAGGGTTTCCCGAAGTTGAAAACCTTGAGAGTTTTCTATACAAGAAACTGGAAAATGAAAAAAAGGAAATTGAGCAGGAAAACCAATATTTAAAAGATGAAATAAAGAAGTTGAAAAAACTGTATCATGAAAATTTGTGTAATACTAAAGCTGATTTTCAACATGAAATTGAACTAATCGAAAAAAAATTCAAAACATCCGCTAATAAAATTTACGAATTAGAAGCTAAGCTTAATTATTTCTATAATGGCGATATATTTAAAACTACAGTCTTTGGTAATGATTATCCCAAACTTAGGAAAATTTATGATTTTCTGATTGAAAATAAGTTATTAAGGATTAACCCAACAACCTTTTATTTTAATATTGACAAAAACAGTGATGGTGTAATAGAATTTATTTTACTTAATTCTGATTTCACACAAGAGGATCTAGGATGTTTTCTATTTAATTTGAAAGCTAATTTTCGGGATCCTGACAAATCAATAGATGTGTGGTTAAATAGTCGAGTCAAGGTTTTAAGTAAACATGATAACAAAAATGATTACGAAACATTTAAAGATGATATTAGACCATACTCACGGAGTATATACAAACCTGAATTTTATGGTAAAATAATACTCTTTTTTAAAAGTCTAAAGAAGAATTGACTTTATTAAAAATTCCTACTCCAATTGTAATTCCTTTTTGCAACGGGCTTTAAATATTCAACTACTTAAATAATAGTTCTTTAGGTTTAAAAAAAAATTAACATTTACCCCAAATCTAATTCCTTTTTTCTGTTCATAGGTTAGCGTCAGCTTTTAACAATTAAAATAAAACACGCTAACATTATGAATTTAATCATTACCACACAAGAAGAACTTGAAGCAATAGTAAAGACTTCTGTAGAACAATCCGTCTCTAAATTTTATCGTCACAAAGCCGAAGAGGATAAAAAGGATGACTTTATCACTGTTAAAGAAACAGCTCGATACTTAAATGTCTCTGAACTCACCGTAAGGAACTACATCAAACGGGGCACACTCTCCGCAAAGCGGATTGGTAACAGGATTGTTATCAACCGTAAAAAAATGGAAGAGTCGTTAAAGGAAGTCAAATCTTTAAAATACAGAAGATAATGCGACAGTATAGCTCCGCTTACCCCATTTTTGATGAAAAACTGAAACAGATAGAAATGTTTGTAATTCAAAATATAATGAACAATAATCACCCACAGGATACTATAACTATTTTACATAAACTCCAGTATGAGGTTGATAAATTCAGGAAGTTACTTGTTCAAAACCCTTCCCTAAATGCAATAAATCTTGGGATGGCTATAAACGAAATTTATGTTAAAGACGACTCAGTTGATGGAATACATTTAGATCTCCAATTTGTAGAAAACCCCAGATGGGATAGGTATTCAAGATATGTTTTTCCAATTCATATTAAAAATGAATCCTAAATTAAATCTTCACAAATAATAAATTATGTACAAAATGGAATATTTAAGAATAGGAACCCAGTACTACAGGATTGTAAAAAAGCCAACTATTGACGGCCATTTACACGAGCAGATAATAAAATGGAAACGAGAAACCATAAAAGATGACCATGGGAATACTTTTTTAAAGGATATACCCAAATTCAAAGGCTTTGTGACCTTGCCATCACATACAGACTTCCATCAGGTGGAAAATGAGTTTTATAACGAATACATGCCAATAACAGGCAATCTAAAGGAAGGAACATATGGCACTATCGAACAATTCCTGCAGCATATCTTTGGAAATCAGTATATATTAGGTTTAGACTACCTCACCATTATTTGGAGGTATCCTACACAAATACTACCCATATTTTGTTTGGTAAGCGAAGAACGAAAAACCGGAAAAACCACCTTTCTAAACCTTCTAAAATTGATCTTCCAGGGTAATATGACATTTAATAAAAATGAAGACTTTAGGAGTAAGTTTAATTCTGATTGGGGCAACAAGCTTATAATAGCAGCAGAAGAGGTGCTTCTTAACCGCAAGGAAGACAGCGAGAGGATTAAAAATCTTTCTACATCCAGATCTAACAAAATTGAAGTTAAAGGTCTGGACAAGCAGGAAACTGACTTTTTTGGTAAGTTTATTTTATGTAGCAATAATGAGGATAACTTTATCTTAATTGACAACAATGAAATACGGTACTGGGTAGTTAAAATACAATCTTTAAGCTTTGAGAATCCGGATATATTGGAAGAGTTCGAGAAGGAGCTGCCGGCATTTAAATATTTTTTGAATAGCAGGAAAATAGTTGCTCCCAGAAAAACCAGGATGTGGTTTACGAAAGATCAAATATGGACTGAAGCATTAAATAATTTAGTAAAAGGCACCAGAAATTCACTCGAAAAAGAATTGATACTGTTACTTTCAGAAAAGTTTGAAGAATTTAAATTAGAAACTCTACAGTATTCTTTATCTGACTTACTTGAAGAACTTAAGCGTTACAACAACCGGGCAACCAAATCACATCTTAGTACATTAGTAAGCAAAAAATGGAAGATTGAGAGTCGTAATAGTTCCTATACTCTTTATAAAAATTTGCATGATCCTTTTCAAAATACCTGGAATCAAACTACAAATTCAGTCAAGGGTCGTTATTATGAATTTAAAAAGGAGTTTATCGATAACCTTGAAAATTGTTGATTTGTTGACAGACTCTTTCCAGGAGCCGGAACAAACTAATTAACTTAAGTTTTATTTATTCAACAAAAAATCAACAAACCAAAATACCGTTTGTTGATTTTTTGTTGAACTTTATTTTTTATATAAGCCCTTTACTACAAAGCATTCATTTTTGAACTCAACAATTCAACAGGAATAATTGAAGTTAGTGTGTAAGTGGAAGCAATCTAGTTCATATCAAGTACCTCCGATTTTATGAGCAGGGTTTTGATAGTTCATTTAATTTATGAAATGTATTGAGGTTATTTTTAAAAGTTTCATTGGCTTTTAAAAAGAGAAATTTTTGAAAATCTGTATTTGCCATATTGTCGTTTAAATATGGGTTAGATTTTATTTTTTCCGACCTATTGTCCATAATATTTTATCAGTATAACGGTTCTGTCTTATAATATTAATTTTATGAATTTCATATTGAAATGGAGCCTCAATTATGTTTAAATGTTTATCAATTGACATTAAGCATTCTTTCATTTCTTTTTTATTTTTCTCTTGAAAGTCAAATGTCAAAGGTAAATAATCAGAATAAATATTGTTTTTAAGTCGAACCGTTTTCTTTGCTAAACTGTCTAAAGGTAATATTGTCCATGGGTCGTTTAAAAACAATATTTTCGAAGCTAAAGATGTCATTGTTTTCCCGTGTGTAATACCTTCACGATTTAATAATTTAGCAAAGCCATCCACATCGTGAGGATTTTCCAAGTTTACCCAATCCATTGTTAACATTAAAAGGACATCTCTTTTGGTTTTGTCTATATTCCTTGCAACACGAAATTCGTTTAAAAATGATTGAAACATCCCGTTTGACTTTATTAAATATTCTGAACTGCCTAATTCCCCGTTTTTGTGTCTTTGAAAATTACGAATATATAAAAGATCAGAGTTATAGCCTCCAAGTAAATTGCCCAGTGCTTGTATGTTGTCAGTATTCATATTAATATTTCAAATTCTTTGGGCATTTATCCTGTTATTGATATTTTCAGCTATTTGTTGAAAATATTTTTCTTTAAGTTGGCCGTTAAAGAAAAAATTACTCATTTGCCTTGTATGAATTAATATTCTTTTTTGAGTGTCATTTTTATAGAATACAAGTTTTCTATTTTTTTCAGAATTATCAATGTCGAACTTAACGTTATAAATTGATTCGATTTCACTTTTGGATAAATAATTGCCAACAGCTAGAATGATTAAAGGAAAAGAATTATAGTATTTATGATTCGTAATATTGACCCTGTTAGTGTTTCTTTGATTGCCAAGACTACTTGTAGAAACTTCGTGGTTTATTTCGGTGATAAAGGTTTTTAACAAAAAAGAATTACTTAATTCAAGGTTTGATACTTCAGGATAAACAAGTTCAATTAATTTTTGATATTGGTTCCAAGTGTTTCCTTTTTTTGGTTTTCCATCATAGGGGTGTAGAGGGTTTTTGAAGTGTCCTGAATCATAGAATTTATAATTTATATCCACTATATTTTCAGCGACCATCTTGTCCCACTGCAATGGGTTTTCAGTTGATTCAGAAAAAATCTGATGATGCTTTTCTTTTGAAATTGCTTTTTCCTGCCCCACAATAAGTATGTCTGAGCTAGGATTTCCAAATCCAATGTAAAATGGATTTTCATTTTTTTGGTCATTATCTTGATAAAATTCTTTACTGAATTTATTTGCACTTTTGACCAGATTTTGAAATTCTTTTGAATACATTTTAATTTTTTTATGATGGTTAATTGAATTGTTAATTTATAACAAGCACCTAGTTTTGACAACTAATTTTTATTTTAAGATTTTTTTAATTCATCCAGATATTCTCTTTGATTAGGGTCTTGCAGTTTTAAATTAATAAATGATTCATAAGTTTCAATTATTCGGAATGATTTTAAATTTAAGCCTAAATTAATTTTATTTTCATCTAAACCAGCATAATGCACACCTAGTAAATATGGATATGAATTATTTAATTTGTATAATATTACCGGCGAGCCACTTGATCCACCTATGGCAAATATATCTGTGAGGAAATCTTTTTTATTATTAAAATCTATGTAATAAGGTGATGAAGTAATGCCCTTTCTTGTAATTGGGAATAATTTAGTTTGGTCAATTATTCCTTTTGGGTATCCAATCATAAGAATATCTTCTATTGATGATAGTTGATCAATAATAGTTTGGTCTGGAATCAATTCTTTAGTAAAATAAGAAATGTCCAATGTTTCATTATGATTATTTAAAAAGAAATCTGTTATGGGTTTAAGAAAAATTATACATAAATCTACATCTGGATCGGGATGATTAAATATCCAATTTGATGGATTATTTAAGTCATAATTTCTTAAAGTACCCTTTAAATCTTTATCTGTTGAAGAGTCTGTTCTAAATGAGAGTTTTAATACTTTTGAGTTATTTACTACATGTTTATTTGTGACAATAGCCTCTATTCTTGCATTCCACGATACATCTGGATTATACGAAAAAAAGAAACCTGTGCCAACAAACAATGAATCATTTATATCATGATTAATTATTCTAACTGTCGATTTAATTATTTGATCCGAATTTAAGTTTTTACCAAAAGATATCATAGTTGGTTATTTATAATATTAAAATAAAAATTTGGTTGTATATCGAGATTCTTACCTATTTCTATACCTCTTAAAATTCTCTGCCTGTTCAAAAATCTCTTTATAAACTTCATCACGGTCAACGGGAGGGTAGTCGCTTTCGGCCAGGAGGATAATCAGATCAACTTTTAGTTCTGCTTTGATGTCGTTGCGCTTGCTCCAGTCAGTGTATTTGGTTTTGTCGTCCACAACGGCTTTTACTTTTTGGGCTAAGGGGAGTAGCTTTTCTTCCGGGTACACGAAGTCATATTTTTTTGCCAAGGCTTTAAGAATGTCATAGAATGCTTTTTCTTCTATATCAATTCCCAGTTCAGTAAATGATTCTTTTTCTTGGCGAAGGGAATTATACAAGTCAATGATTTCATCTGTAAAATCTTCCAATACCCGGCTTTTCAGCACATCGCTTTCTTTTCGTTCGTTATATTGTTCCACCAAGGTTTGCATTTTTTGAGAGAAGTCAATTCCTTTTGCCCGGTTAATCTTTTTAAATTCGGTGATGGCTTTTGCCAACAGTTGTTGCAGTAGTTTAATCTTTGTGTTAGGGAGCTTAATCTTGTCAATTTTTGCCAGGTAATTGTCATCGAAAATATCCACTTCTGTAGCGGTTTCATCATCCAATTTGAAAATTTCTTCAACACCTTCACTCGTAATTGCAGCCTCTATCATTTCCCTTACTTTAGCGTTCATTTGTGCGGTGTCTGGTGAAGAACCTTTGGTGAGTTTAAAGACAATGGAGCGAACGGCCAAGTAAAAATGAATTTGGTCTCTTTCAAAAGTGCTTATTTCTTCACTGCCAACACAAATATCATAGGATGATTTTAGCCTTTTAACCAGATGCATAAAACGTTTTTCAAAATCCTGAGTGATCTGAACAAATTCAACAGCTTTATTCAAAGCATCCAGCTGTTGTAACGGATTTCCTTTAAAATAGGGTGATGTGTCAAACTTGTGAAATAGTTTACCCAGGAGGTCTAAATGATCTTTTACAGCCACAATGGAGAGCTCAATGTCTTCAAAATTCTGGCTATCTACTTTGTTGTACATGGCCAAGGCCATATTCATTTGCTTTTTGATGCCAATATAATCTACAACCAAGCCTTTTTCTTTGCCTTCAAATTTTCGATTTACCCTAGAAATGGTTTGGATTAAATTGTGTCGTTGGATGGGTTTGTCAATATAGATAGTGTCTAGAAATGGCACATCAAAACCGGTAAGCCACATATCAACCACTATGGCGATTTTAAAATTGGATTTGGGGTTTTTAAATTGCCTGTCCAGTTCTTTTCGGTCGTCTTTGTTGCCTAAAAGATTATACATTTCTTCCGGGTCATCTTTCCCGCGGGTCATTACCAAATTGACCATTTTCATAGGTTTAATTTCCCTTTTGTCATTTTCGGTTAAAGTCATCCCGGGTTCACATAAACGTTCCTCGCCCCATTCAGGTCGCAACTTCATGATGTTTTGGTAAAATTGATACGCAATTTGCCGGTTGCTACACACAAACATAGCTTTTCCCAACACCGTTGCGCCTTCCGCAACGCGCGTTGCGTAGTGCACAACGAAGTCCATTGCGAGTGCTTCCAGGCGGTCTTGATCTCCAAGGATCACCTGCATGTTGGCGGTTGCTTTTTTGCTTTCTTCAATCTGGTATTCGTTGGTGCCATCTTCAGCACATGAGTTGTAGTAGTCTTCTATTTTCTGAAGTTCGCTGTTGTTTAAAAGCACTTTGGCTGCCCGGCCTTCATAAACGATTTTAACGGTGATTTCATCCTTCACCGATTCTGTCATAGTATAAGTATCCACAATGTCACCAAAAACATCCAGCGTTGCGTCAATTGGGGTTCCGGTAAAACCTACATAGGTGGCGTTGGGTAGTGAGTCGTGTAAGTATTTGGCAAAGCCATAGGATTTTGAAACTCCTTTTGCTGTGATTTGCACTTTTTGATCTAGGTTGGTCTGGCTTCGGTGAGCTTCATCTGAAATACACAACACGTTGGTTCTATCTGTAAGCAGGTCAGTGTCTTCTGTAAATTTATGGATGGTAGTTAAAAATACACCACCACTTTGCCGGTTTTGTAATAAGGTTTTTAATTCGGCGCGGCTTTCTACACTTTTAACTTGGTCGTCGCCAATAAAGCCTTTGGCATTGGTAAATTGTTCTGAAAGTTGCGCATCCAAATCGTTGCGATCAGTGATTAAAACGATCGTTGGGCTAGACAATTTTACACTTTTCATCAACAAGCGTGTTAGATAAAGCATGGTAAAACTTTTTCCACTTCCGGTTGCACCAAAATAGGTGCCTCCTTTTCCTGAACCTTCCGGTTTTTTGTTTTTTAGTATGCTGTTGAAAAGCTTGTTGGCCGCATAATATTGAGGGTAGCGACAAACTATTTTTTCATCCCTTTTGGAAGTGTCCGGCATATAAATAAAATTTCGGACAATATCCCGTAAACGGTTTTTGTTGAGCATCCCCTGAACTAAGGTGTAAAGACTATCAATGCCATCTACTTCGTTGGGCATGCCTTCTGTTTTTCGCCAGGCATAATAAAATTCATAGGGAGCAAAAAAGGAACCGGCTTTGTTGTTTACGCCATCACTGATCACACAAAAAGCATTGTATTTAAAAAGTTCCGTTATATCCCTTTTGTACCTAATGGTTAATTGTTTGTATGCATCGTGAATTGTACAATTTTCCTTAATGGCTGTTTTAAACTCAAATACAACCAATGGCAAACCGTTGACATATAAAATTCCATCAGGAATGCGTTTGTGGTAGCTAACGATTTCCATTTGTGTGACAAAACGGTAAATGTTGTTGTCTTTTTGATAGGTGGTTTCATCCTCTGCAACAATGACATCCAATTTGATTGGATCTGGGGTTTTAAATGCATTCAACCCACTATAATCCAGGAGTTGGATATATAAGTCTTTTTTGGTGTGGTCTTCCCGTTTTAATACAAAACCGTCTGCAATGAGTTTTGAAATGGCTTTATTGCTTTCATATAAATCGGTTGCCGGGTAGCTTTCCAGTTTTAGTACAATTTGTTGAGCTTCGTTGCGGGTAAGGTCTTCGTGTTGGTATTGGTTGCATAAAAAAGTAATGAGATCATCTTTGATCAAAACATCTTCAAACTGGCGAGGTAGGGTAGTACCCAGTGAATGGGTGTAACCTTCCTCTTCCATCAACCCGGTAAATGCTTGTTCTAATCGTGCTTCAGTAAATTTCATTCAGTTGGTTTCAATTTGGCTTAATAAAAGTACAATTTTATGATGAAATAGAGTTCATAATTACATTTTTACACACTTAAGTTCCAAGGCATTTTTTCAATACGTTTTCGAATTAGGTTTAATGTTTTTAATACTTCTTTTTCATCAGGCAAAGCTCCATATACCAAATCTTTAAAGTCTTCATTATAGATGGGGCTTAATTTTTTCCATACATCTTCTGTTTCATTAAAAATTAGAGCATCGACAGGATGATATATAAGCCATTTATTGTTGTTTTTAAAACTTACCACATCATCATTTGCTACTTTAAAAAGCATTTCGTCAAAATGTTTTGAATCAAAAAATGATTTGATTTTCTTGTCTTTTAGTAAAAAATACAAATCATAAGGATGCCTTATTTTCATCCCTAAATCCTCAATAGGGTTTTCACCATAAGAAAAGCGCACTAAACTCATTATTTTTTCACACAATGTTCTTGTGGGCATCAAAGCGTTTACCGGAAATGGATTTAAGTTGTATGTATTTATTAAATCAGCTTGATTGGATTTTTTCATCATTTCATAAATAAACGATTGTACATTTTTAGCGATGTATGGTTCATGATTGCCCAACCAGGTTGCTTCTACAATAATCACATCCCTAACCTGGCCATATTTACCCTGAAAGGATTTATTGTAGCTGTGTGCGGTTTTTCTGTTCATTCCCATTTTATGGGTCACATTTTCAACTTCAATTTCCGGAAGTGTTTCGCTAAGTATTTTACTGACTTTGGTGATTGTTTTTTTAAGCTCGTTACCAGATTCAACTTGGTTTCGCAATACCACTAAATCAACATCCTCTGAAAAGCGTTCAATCAATTGAAAGCATTTGGATAGGGCAGTACCCCCTTTAAACACAAGCTTTGATTTTAATTCACTCGTGAATAGAACTTTAAGCGCATATGTAACCCAATAGTCTTTTTCCACATAAATAGCCTTGATGCTCATTTGTTGTGCAGTAAAGGCTACAGACTGCCTAAAAAGCTTTTCGTTTTCGTGTAAGGTCATACAATATTCCATTTAGTTGTGGTAGAAAGTGTTTTGTCTAAACCCCATAGTTTATAAGTAGTGATTGGGTTAAGGCTTTTAAAAAGGGGTTCCGTGAGTGATTCATTTTTTAACTCATCCAATAGAGCACCCAAAAGCGATCTGGTAGCCGGGGGATATTTCATAGCAAGTCTAACTATAGTGGTTTTGTCTTTTTCTGTTAGGTTTTTCAAAATAGCCAATAACCGTTTTGCAGCCGAAGCAACTGAGGCATCAGGAATATTTTTAATATAGCGCATTGCGTCCAACAATTGCAAAAGGGGAATACTATCTTTAGTAATAGTATTTTTTTGTTTTACAAACTTGATTTTATACTGTGCCCTTTTAATTGCCGGTCGTATTTCGTTTTTTCCTATCTGTATTATATTGCTCACTTGGGTTGTTAAGCCCAATTGGTTGTAAATGCTATACCCGGTAAGGTACCCAATTGGTTTTCCATCATTTTCCAGAAGGTCTTTTACAATTTGGTATTGATTGGGTTGCAATTCCCCAAAAACCGTTTGTTCCGGTTTGTAATATTTGCCTTTGGAAAGCTTTGCAATCTTCCCAGAAGCAACCATCCGGTTTAAGGCCTTGATGATGGCTTCTTTTTTATTCACCGTGTCTATAAAGTCCTCATAGGTGAAAACATACCCTTTGGGTAACCGATCTATGGTATTTGATATATAATCAGTGGTTTTCATAGTTTTTTATCTGAAGCAAAGATATAAAAATGTCCAGTTTATTATATAAAAAACTGGACAAAATATATAAATTGTTTTTTACTAATGTCTTGTGTATTGGGTATAAAACTTAGCTTCTTACATTTGCTATTTACTTCATAAGAAACACAACATAATATCTAAGGTTCATTAAATTAAAACAAATAATTCCTTCAAATTATTTTAGGTAATATTTTGACAACAAGTCGGAGGTATGTCGGACGTAACGTGGTGTTATAGTGGTGTTATACTAAAGAAAACTATAATTTTTCATAATACCCCTTAATTTTTCCCCCATTAATCTTTCTCAAGGGTATGGATTTTTACATCAAAAATTACAAATCCCCATTTTGATTTTTTGGTTTTGAATCAAATAAACTCAATGTAAAGTCGATATCTGTAAAGTATTGGATTTCTTTATATGTTGAAAATATTTCTTTTTTTAAATCAATTGATTTCTTTAAGTACTTTTCTAAATCTCTTTTAGAGTACTCTGCTATTGGGAATCCAAGTACATGCCCTAAAAACTCAATTTCAACAAATTTTTCATCTGAATATAAATATTTCATACGATTGAATAACAAAATAGGTGTTTCACTTTCACTTTTAAACATAAGTGTTGCACCGATTCGTTTAGTGAAATAATAAACAGGTAAGTCTCCAATATCAAACCTTGCAAAATTTCTAATTAAATTAAACTTATCCTCAAATCCAATTCCATTTTGCCGGCTAATTTCTTCAAAATACATTTTATACAAACCTCTTTTAAAAGCTCTGCAAAGTTCAGTTTGAGATGAAAATTTATAACTTATTCTTGGAGATAGTCTAGGTTTATTATTCCTATATTTTATTTCAAAAAACTGTGACTTAAATTTACCGACATTTTTTTTGGGATGTTGGGGAAGGTATCTAGTTCGGGAAACTATAAACGCTTCTTTAAGAACGGTTTCAATAGAATACTTGTTATTTAAACTTTTTCTGTCTCCGAAAAATTCATTACAATTATCACACACTTTTTTATTATAGTGTTTGCCACCCAAAGACCTTGGTATTGTGTGTGCTTTTTTTAAAAAAGTAATATTCGGTTCATTTTTAAGACACCAAATACATTGTTGTAAATTATCTAATTTTGGATATGACATTTTGTGGAACCTTAAATGTTATTGGATTTCTTATTCCAAATCTGCATAATTTTTTCCTCACAATGTAAAACACCTTATTTTACTATTCATAATACTTCTGTTTTCTTTTATTAAAAGCTGGCATTGCACCTTCCAACACTTGTACGATTCGATTATTAATACTTCTGTTTTCGATGCTTCCTGACTCATATTCAAAAGTGTATTCTTTTTCCTTATCAATATTTACAAATATCACTTGTTCTGCATCCGAAACTACAGCTAAGTTTGGATTGTGAGTTACCAAAATTATTTGTCTGTTGGTTTTTGCTTTTCTAATAAATGGTACAAGAATATTTGCAACACTATGATTATCTAAATTATCTTCTGGCTGATCAATGATAAGTGGCTTATTGTCTTTGTCAAGCAATAAATAGAATATAAGCAATAATGCTCCTCGTTCTCCAGGCGATAATTGTTGTAGTTTTTTGTTGCCTTGCATCAACTGATAATTATATTCTAAAAATGAAAGTGAAAACAGACTATTATATAAATCTAAGGGATCTTTAATCTGACCATCTAAAAAACGCTTCGAATTATTGTAATTCTCCCTTTTATCTTCGAAAATAGCCTCAATTGTATTAGTCAAAAAATTTATTACATTTTCTTTATTATCAAAATCAACCTCTTTTATGAGTTTATTGAATTGAACAATGCCACCTTCAATTGAATAGAATGTACCAACTTGATTTTGGTTGATATTTCTAAAGAAAGTTTCTCTAAAACTATTATTGAATGATAACCTTGCTTCGATATTTATCTTGTAATTACCAAGTAAATCTGTATTAGATTCAATGATTGCATCAAGCTTTTGTTTTACATTTTTGTAAACTTTAATTACGTCTTGCTTTTTATCAAATATTTTTTCAGAAATTTCAATTCTTAATTCTTTATTTTTTTTAATTGCTGCATATAATGAATTGTCTAAGTATTCTAATTCTTTTTTTATGAAGAGTATTGTGTCTGGTGTTAATACACCTCCTAATATTTTATTCTTTTTGTCTTCCCAATCCTTTTTATCTTGTAAATAAAGTTGATATTGCCGTAACGTAGCATCTAACTTTTCTTGTTCTTTTTCAAGGTTCGCTCTAAGACCCTCTAATTGCTTTTTAAGTGAAATAAACTCCGGATCAGAAGATGGTTCTTCCCCTAGAAACACTTTGATTGTACCTAATTCAGCTTCTTTGTTACTAATAATAGTATTTAAGCTATCAGGGTTACTTGTTACATTCATTAATGTATTAAAATCTAATCCGAACTTCTGAACAATCAATTTACGTTGTTCTTTAAAAGATTTAATTTCATCTATCTGAAACTCAATCTCCTTCTTTAATTCCTTTAAATCTCTTAATTCTATCAATAATTCACTTTTCTCCTGCTCTCTTGATGTTATCCTACTTTCAATCAATACAAATTCAGTTTTTATCTTTTCGATTTCATCAAGTATTGATTTGTTCTGAGCAGATGCTTCTTCATCTTCAGTAGGATTTTTAACATGAATAGGTTCAATCAACGCTTGAAGCTCACTTTCTTTTTGCTTTAGTTTGTTTTGAATTTCAGCCTTATAACTTGGGTTTAATTTCTTCTCTTGCTTAATAATTTGGCCGTTAAGATCACTTAGTGTTTCAATCAATGACTTGATCTCCCTTTCTACACTTTGTTTATGATGATCTATTAATTCTTCGAAGGATTGAAAATCCAATTTATCTTCTTCACTCAAATGAGTAAAAACTACATTTTCGATTTCTTTTTGAAATGCTTCTGTGGTTGAAATTTCATTTGTTAGTGTTTCAAAATAACCTTGTGGAAGGTATTTTACCGTTTCAATTTCTCCTTTATGTGAATTGTCGGATAAAATTTTCGGGCTTTCTTCGTCACTAGCCCACTTCAATTTAGCTTCAAAGTAGTTGGACACTTTACCGTTTCTGAATTTCTCATTATTAAGAAATGAAAATTCTTTTTGATTTTTATAATGCCCACATAAACCGATAATATCTGCTAAAGCACTTTTGCCACTTCCTTTATTACCTATTATAGCAACCAATTCAGGGTTTAAATCAATTTCAACTTGCTTAAACCAATTTCCGTGCTTACCATCATAATTTTCAATCCAATCTATGGATAATCCTTTTATGTACTTTGTTCTATTATCCTTTACTTTTACATTAATAGGTGGAGTCTTACCAATAAAAATTCTCTCCTCGTGTTCGATTAAAACTTGTTTTAAACCATCAAAAGTAGGGTCGGCTTTTATCCATGTAAAACAATGTCCTAGTTCTTTAGGTTTGGTGTTTGATTCGTCTGATGCAAACATGTGAGAGTCGCTACAATGCAGAAGTCTGTTATTTACAGCCTGTGCCGTAAGAGAACTTTTTCCGCTTATACTAGATTCAATTGATGGTGAAGCAGTAAAAACAAAATCAACACTATTAATTATAGATTTTTTGTCAGCTGGTGATCCATCCCACCTAAAGTCCTCCCACTCAGCTTTTCCCATCGCTTTCAAATACTTACCCCTTAAATATGTATTTGGTTCCGCCCCTTCACCTAATAAATCAAGAATTTTACTTAATTCAAAAGTTAGATTGTTAAATCCTATTTCTGAGTATTTAGTAGAAATTCTTTTCTCGCTTGGTGTTAAATTATAAATATGTTCACCAAATTCATTTAATGATTCAGGAGTAATTACTCCACCCCATGAAAAGCTATTACCATAATCTGGATTTAATGTTGCTTTCCCTTTTAATCCATTTAAAAAATGAGATGTTATCTGGTCTGCACTCAAATTACTATCATCTGAAAAAATAATATGATAATTTATCTTATTGAGCTTATTACTTCCTACAAAATCTCGAATACGTAATTCAATAACAGGGAGTAATAATTCTACATTTTTTAAACCACCTTTTTTCTTGTAATCTAATACTCTTTTATAGCCATCAAGAAAAATGTAATCATTGATTCCAATTATTTTAAATTCTTTTGGTAAAGCTTCTAGCTTTTCAAAAAATATTTTCCAAATCTCTTCTGTTTGCCCACCGTATTCAGAACATAACGATAATGGTGTATGTATGTGTAAATCACATTTAAGCCATTGAGCTCCTTTTTCAAAATTATGTGTTTCCATTTCTTCTATATTTCTACTGTCGTTAACTTTGAAAGAAGCAAATCTTTTAGTTCCGATAGTTTTTGGTTTTCATTTACTACAATTAAAATATAGTCGTAAATAGGTTTGACTTTATTTCCGAATATTTCAATGATGGTTTTATCTGGCTCTATCAAATTTTGACTTTCGAAATCTTTAGTAACTAATGCAGCAAATACAGCCCCTACTGCTTCTTTTTTTAGTTTTTCAATAGTAGAAAGTGTTATTTGATGAGTAAAAAACTGGTTCATCCCGTTTTTTCCTGTAATAGCATAACAACTCTGATTCATTGTCATTGGACACCCCGCTAATGACAAAGCACCAACGGTTCCTCTTGCAGTTACAAATACAGTATCTTTTGGATAAAGCTTTGTACTGCTATTTTTCAAACCTAATTCAGTGATAAACTTTTCGGTCTTAATTGAATAATGGCTATCCACTACATCTGCCGGGGTGAAAAAAGGAATATCTCCATTCCAATAAGTTTCATTACTGGTGTCAGGTGTTCCACCGCCACTTAGTTTAACTATTTTAGTGAAAGGTTTCACTTCCCACCCCTCAGGCAAATTCTCATAATCAATTCCTTCGACAAACCACTCTCTATAAATCGCCTGAGCCGTTTCTTCCAGTTTTTGGATGAGTTGCTCATTGAGTTGGATGCGGTTTTGTACGGTGTTGTATTCGGCAACGATTTCACGTTGCTTTTCTGGGTAAGGAACTGGGAGTTGGGTTTCACAAAGCTCGTCCCAGTCAAAAGTTTCCCTAGCACTTCCGTGGGATTTAAAACGGGCATAACGATCAAATTCAGGTCTGCGAAACCACATCATTAGGTATTCTGGCAGTAATTTTTCACAATCTATGATTTCAAAAACAGTATATGCTTGAGATACTATTGCTACCTCATGAGCTTCTAATAAAGCAATGGAAATTTTGTTGCCATTTCTAGAAGTTACAGAGCCATATGCAAATTGATTTTTTTTAATAATCTTATAAGTTTTCATGTTTGTGCCTACAATATTAGCTATCGAAGGCATCAAAACTTTTTGAATACTCACTCCCAAAAGAGTTGTTTCTGCCAAATCATTATTACGAATGTTGACTTGCTTTATGTATTGACCAAGTTTTTTATAATTTGATCTCATAGCCTAATTCTTTAAACACATTAAGCAATTCTTTTTTTGATTCTTCTTCCCGTTGCAACAAGGTTGCAAATTCCCGTTGCAACTGTTGCATTTGTAAATCAAAATCGAGGTTTTCATCGCGGTTTATAAACTCAATGTATTTGCTTGGTACTAGAGAGTAGTCTTTGTTTGCAATTTCTTCTAAGGTTGCACTGTAACAAAATTCCGGTTGGTTGCTGTAGTTGCTTTCCCGTTGCTGCCAGTTGTGATATGTGGTTGTAATGTCTATTATATCCTGCTCACTAAATTGAGTAAATTTCTTTTCAAAAGGCTCGCCTTTTTGCCTTAAATCCAAGAACAGGATTTCGTTTTCACGGTTTCGATATTTTCTGTTGGTGTCAGGTAATTTTAAATCCCGTTCTTTTTTATTTTTATTGAGTATCCAAAGGGTTACACTTATGTCTGTGGTGTAAAACATACTTCTGGGTAAAATCACGATGGCTTCCACCAATTTATTTTCAATAAGTTTTCTGCGTATTTTATATTCTTCACCACCACCAGAGAGGGCACCGTTAGCAAGAATAAAACCTGCAACGCCATTATCAGAAAGTTTACTTGCCATATTCAAGATCCAGGCATAGTTAGCATTATTCACCGGGGGCACTTCATAACCTTGCCAACGGGGATCATCTGTAAGTTCGTTAGCTGCCCGCCAATTTTTTTGGTTGAAGGGTGGGTTGGCCATAATAAAGTCGGCTTTTAAATCGGGGTGCTGGTCTTTTGCAAAGGTATCAGCAGCAACATCACCTAAATTTGCAGAAATGCCACGAATGGCAAGGTTCATTTTTGCCAGTTTGTAAGTTGTATTCGTGTATTCTTGTCCGTAAATGGCAATATTTTTAGTATTACCATGATGGCTTCCCACAAATTTCATCGATTGTACAAACATTCCACCGGAGCCACATGCGGGATCATAAATGACACCGTTGTAAGGTTCTATCATTTCAGCAATGAGTTGTACAATGCTTTTAGGCGTATAAAATTCACCTTTACCTTTGCCTTCTGCCAGGGCAAACTTGCTTAGGAAGTATTCATACACCCTGCCAACGATGTCCTGCTCTTTGTCTTTGAGGGTATCAATATTGTTTATGGTATCAAGCAACGCTGCCAATTTGCTCACATCCATATTGAGTCTTGAAAAATAATTATCTGGCAACGCACCCTTCAATGAAGGGTTGTTTTTTTCAACGGTGTACAAAGCTGTGTCAATTTTCAGGGCAATATCGTCTTGTTTAGATTGGCTTATTATATAGTTCCAACGGGCTTTTTCGGGGAGGTAAAACACGTTTTTCATGGTGTAAAACTCTACCATATCCAAGTACTTTTCTTTACCTTCGTTGCGCAACTCGTTGCGCCGGGTTTCAAACTTATCGCTTGCAAATTTTAGGAAGATTAATGCTAAAACAACGTGTTTGTATTCTGAGGATTCTACTGTCCCCCGTAAACGGTTGGCAGATTCCCAAAGTGTTTCTTCTATGGATTTATTGTTTTTTGTAGATGCTTTTTTGGACATTTAATTTATTGCTTATTTATTTTTGGATTTGGATTATATTCTCGTTTGTAAATTTAACAAATTAACAGATAAAGATATGCCCATGACAGACATCTTATAAACTGTTATCAACAATGGGGAAAGGGTAGTGCTTAATTAAAATTGTACTTGCGGCTGGGGTGAAGATAGATTATTTATTTTTAATATTTAACAACTCTTTATCTTTAAAAATATAATAAACGTTGCTCGTTGCAAACGCGTTGCACTTTATAGACACAGTTTTTAAGTGCTTGTTTACAGTAGTTTAAAGATATTAGAAACGAGATAACAACGCTTTGCAGTGGGTTTGTTGCTGTATAATTGCAACGTGATATTGCCATTAGAAATAAAATATTTTTTATTTTTAATGTTCTATTGTTAAAATATTTTGTAATTTTAAATTACTATTTGAGAAATCATATGATAAAAACTTTCTTGCTCTAACAAACCGTTTGACAATTTATTGGCCTATGGATGGAGAAGGATTTTTAAACAGATTAGCACGTCATAACGGCTCTGAAATATTTCACCCGGCACGCTAATCTGTTTTTTTGTTGGTAAGAATTTAATATTAAACCCTCATAATAAAAAAAGTTGCTTTCTTACCACAGGCTACAATTGCCGTAGGTGAAAACAACCTTTTCTAACGCAAATATACATTTTTTTATTTTTATAACAACGTACTTAGTTGCAAGCGCGTTGCGTAAATGCATACTACTTTAAGTCGCTTATTTACAGTGGTTTAATTATGTAAGCAACGCTATAACAACGCGTTGCTGTGGGTGTGTTGCTGTATAATTGCAACGCAGTTGGTTGTCAAATCCAACGAGATAAAGCACGACCAACAACATTTTATTTTTACTTTTTATAATAAATAAATTAAAATTTGTAATATTGGAGTAGAGGTTTTAACCTTTAGCCCAGTTCAGCGGCACGGAATTTTGTCAACTTGCACCCTAATATTATTTTTTCTTTTATCTAAAAAAACATGCCCCTTATTATGCCCCCAGAATCCAAAAAGCCCGTAAACACAGGGTTTACAGGCTTAAAAGTGGAGTCGGAGGGATTCGAACCCTCGTCCAAACAAGTAATAAAAAAGCTTTCTACACGCTTAGTTTTTATTTAGTTTTCGTGATAAAGCCGGTCAAAAACTACCAAATTTATCCTTATTCCCAATTGAGCTTCAAAACCACATCAGGATCCTATGGTTTCTAGGTTTACTTTTACGATGTCTCTATATCAAATGCCGCAAACCAAGGCCGTTGAGAGACATCCTGCTTGCCCGCCTTGCGGGCCGAGGCATTACCTTACTTTATTCGGGTTATGCAGCTAGGGCGTAGTTATCTTCGCCGTTTAAAAAGTGTGAATTATGATATTTACGAGCTGTAACCCAGCGCTCGACGTGCTTACCATTTCATTAGTCTTGCTGTCAAAACCAGTCGACCCCTAAAAAATGATTTTCGCTTGTTGCGAAGGGCAAAGATACGGCTTAAAATCTTATCTTTGCAATCCTATTTTATTCACAACAAAAAATATTCCAAATGCCAATTACCTTTGCAATTATTAAAGAACGTAAAAATCCACCCGATAGACGTGTCGTGTTTTCCCCTGAAAAATGCCAAGAAGTCATGCAAAAGTTTCCGGAAGCTCATATTAAAGTGGAAACTTCTGACATTCGAATTTTTAAGGATGAAGTCTATCGAAAAAAAGGGTTTGAAGTGCGTGAAGATATTTCCGATTGCGATGTGATGATAGGCGTTAAAGAGGTGCCTATTTCAGCTTTAATTTCTAATAAAACTTACTTTTTCTTTAGTCACACCATAAAAAAACAACCCTACAATCGAAATTTATTACAGGCTATTTTAGAAAAAAATATTCAATTATACGATCACGAAACCATTGTAACTAAAGAAGGAAATCGGCTTATAGGCTTTGGTCGTTATGCAGGATTGGTTGGTACGTACAACGGATTTCGTGCATTGGGATTACGAGATACTCTTTTTCATCTGCCCAAGGTGGAAACGCTGCCGGATTTGGAAGCTGTAAAGAAAGAATTGCTTAAATTAAAATTACCCAACATTAAAATTGTATTAACGGGAAGTGGCAAAGTGGCACACGGTGCTAAAGAAATTTTGGATCACCTAAAAATTAAACAAGTTGAGATAAATGAGTATCTTTCAAAATCATTTTCAGAGCCTGTTTTTTGTTTAATCGACGTTTTAGACTACAACAAACGAAAAGATGGTACAATAGCTGAAAAACACGATTTTTATACAAATCCGGAAGCGTATGAATCTAATTTTATGCGTTTTGCAAAAGTTAGTGATATGCTAATTACCGGTCATTTTTATGGAAATGGTGCACCATACTTATTTACTCGTGAGGATGCAAAACTGCCGGATTTTAAAATAAACTTAATTGCTGATATTTCTTGTGATATTGATGGTCCCATAGCATCAACTATACGTGCATCTACTATTGCCGAACCTTTTTATGGCTATGACTCTAAAAGTGAAAGTGAAGTTGCTTTTAATGCCAAAGGAGCTATTACTGTAATGGCGGTAGATAATTTGCCTTGCGAATTGCCTAAAGATGCAAGTGAAGGTTTTGGAGAAATGTTTATCAAAAACGTGATTCCTGCTTTTTTTAATGGGGATAAAAATGGCGTTTTAAAACGTGCACTAGTAACCAAAGATGGGAAACTTACCAAAAGATTTTCCTATTTACAAGATTTTGTAGATGGTAAATAAGTAAATTGTTTAGAAAGTATAAGTTTTTCTTACAGGAAAAACCCCTTTTTATTTCAGGCAAAGTACTCTTGACCCATATAGCTTAAATAGCGCATCTTTGAATATGCTTTATTGATTGGGGAGTTAATAGTAGCGGCTAAAAAAAAGTGGTTCTGAAAAGGGTCACTTTTTTTATTCCTATTTGTTGATATTTCAGCGTCTATTTTTTTTAAACTTATTTTTTATCTATGTTATTTTATTCAAATATTAATAGGTTTGTTTTTTAAAAATTATTACTTTTCAAAAGAAATCGTACCTTTAGCTCATGATGTTTATTTATAAAAAACAACTCGCTGAAATGCTTTGGATCTTAATTCCGGGATTATAGTTTTTTTTCTACTTCTAGTTTATTATTCCTTTCACTTTCTTTTTATTCATTTTTAAATTAAAACACACTATGAGCAACATAATAGTATTAGGTGCCGGTATGGTTGGTTCCACAATGGCAATCGATTTGGCAAAAAAGCACTCGGTTACTATAACCGATTTTAATAAAGCAGCATTAGATAATGCTGTTAAGAAGTGTAACAATCTTATCCCAATTGCATTAGATGTAACCAATAAAGAAACGCTTCAGAAAACAATTCATCCTTTTGATTTAGTACTTTGCGCAGTGCCCGGGTATTTAGGATTTGAAACTTTAAAATCTATTATTGAAGCGGAAAAAAATGTTATTGACATTTCCTTTTTCCCCGAAAATGCTTTTGAATTACATGAGCTTGCAAAACAAAAAAATGTAACAGCTATTGTAGATTGTGGTGTAGCTCCCGGAATGGGAAATATTATTTTAGGCTATTATAATGAAAAACTAAACCTTACTGATTTTGAATGTTTGGTAGGTGGATTACCTAAGAGTAAAAAATGGCCTTTTAATTACAAAGCACCTTTTTCTCCGGTAGATGTTATTGAAGAATATACACGCCCTGCTAGATACATAGAAAATGGGAATGTGGTTATAAAAGAGGCTCTATCTGATGTAGAATTGGTTGATTTTGAAAATATAGGTACCCTAGAGTCCTTTAATTCCGATGGTTTGCGCTCTATTCTTCTTACAATGGCGCATATTCCAAATATGAAAGAAAAAACATTGCGGTATCCCGGACACATTGAATACATAAATGTGTTGAAAAAGAGCGGATTTTTTAATAAAGAAAAAATGATGGTAAATGGTGTTGCAATTTCTCCTTTGGAATTTTCATCAAAAATTTTGTTTAAGGAATGGAAATTAGGCAATTTGGAAGAAGAAATTACCGTAATGCGAATTACCCTAAAAGGAACAGATAAAAATGGAAAAAACAAAACCATTGTGTATAGTTTATACGATGAATTTTGCAAGGAAACCAACGCATCTTCTATGGCAAGAACCACCGGTTATACTGCTACAGCTGCTGCTAATCTTTTTTTAGACGGAATTTTTACTGAAAAAGGAGTCTTTCCACCAGAGCTTGTAGGAAAACATGAAAAATGTTTCACGTATTTTCTGCACTATTTAAAAGAAAGAAATGTACAGTATATTAAAACGGAAAAATAACTAATACAAATCAAAGCGAATTGGAAAAAACCATATAAGTAGGAGAAATTATATTTTAAAAATACCCCCAACCGCCATCATTCTTTGAAGAAAGAAAAAGTGTTGTGATGCTTCGTCTATTGGATTGCTTGTTGTACGAATATCTTGCATATCGATATAGCCGCCTTTTAGTTCAGCTTGAAAAAAGAAGTGCTTAAAGAAGGTTAGATTTATGCCCGTTTTTAAAGATACGCCATATCCTGCTACGTGAAATTCGTCGTTTCTTTCCTTTCCTAATAAAGTGGAATTTGTTTTTGGATATAACATGCCGCCTCCAATGCCTTCGGTAAGGTTTACTTGAAATGTATCGGTATTTTTAATATGAAATAATGCAGAAATATCGTCTATTCTTGCGATTTCTGCATTTATATAATTTAGCCCGTCAGTATGTTCGAATATTAAAAATTCTTTTGTAAATTCTATATTTTCGTTGGAATAAATACCATTAAATGCAGAGCCTTCTTCAGAAGTTGGTAAGTTAATATTTCCTGTAATTTTTCCAAATTGATTTTGGGTTACTACATATTTCATGTGGTCTAAACCTAAAGAAATGGAATACTGATTAGAAAAAAAATACCCAATCCTAAAATTGGTTTGAGGTATGGTCATATTTGCAGGGTTAATATAATCACTGCTATATCCTTTTGGTTTGTCGTGTGCTTTTACATCTTGTAGGGTAAAATTATAGTCGGCACCTTTAAAATGAATATCAGATTTTGAATAGTTTTCTCGATTACCTCCATAATAAACAAAAAATTTTCCTTTATTGTTTTCAGTATATTTAGGGGTTTCTGAGGTTTGTGAATGTACATTAAAATTAAAAAAAAATGTTAATAGTAGTAGGGTAATTCTTTTAGGTTTTAGCATTACTGGGTATGATTTTACCACTTAGACGATTAAGGGTTACCTAGTTTACAATTCCAATTAGATAAATTTTTCAGCAACTATTTTTTTTTAAAAAAGGGGATTAGCAAGTAATGCTTTATAGCAACTTAATTAGGAAAGATATTAATTAATTTTTCCTATTAAAAAACAGGAAAAACCCTCTTGATTGGTACTTGTTATTTACCCATCTTTACAACATCTTATTAATTGGGGATTTAATAAGTTTTATTTGAATTAAAAAGGGTTTTGCAATTTCGTGAAACCCTTTTTTGATGTTAGATTTTAAATCAATTAGAAATAGATTTGTCAATTAAATTTTTACTTTTTTATTGCATTAAAAGTTATTTTAAGACATTAGTTTTACTTTTTGGAGATGTCTAGAGTTTTAATAATTGATTTTTATTTTTTCTTCAAAATAATTAGGCTGTTTTTTTGAATATCAATACTATGAGAAAATAAATCTTTGATTCCTTCATAAGACTCTGTCGGATATTCTATACCATTAACTTTCATAACAAATATTAAATCCATTTTGTTTTCATTTTTTTCTACTGAAAATCGAATTTCCATACTATTGTCTATCAAAAAATAAGATTTACTTTTTGGTATTTCTAATACCTCATAATTATCAGGAAGTTCCATAGATATTTGGTATATATAAGTTCTTGGATATCCAAAATTAATGGGATAACTTCTCTCATTTAGTGTAAGAGGATTTTGGTTAAAAAAATTATATAAAAAGGGATTGACTATAATTTTATCCTCTAGAGATTTGTTGTCAATCTGAATATCAAAACGTTCAACCAGAGGTGCTTCATTGTCAAATTGATGGTAAACCTCAAGATTGGTAATAATTTTATTATTAAATATTTTTTCTTTTTTTAGTATATAATTGGGTAGGCTTAAGTTTGAAAGCGTTGCTCTTCTATTTCTGGCATCATAATTTGTAAGTCTTTCATTAACTTTTCCTTGCAAAGTCCCATCAGACTCCAATTTTGCAATTACATTTATTTGATGAACACTTGGCTGATAGACACGGGTGTCCTGCCAAAAACTCACACCATTGTAATTAAAAACCCTTCCGTGGTAATTGAGAGCTCGAAAGGGCAAAAACCCAAAAGGCATAAATTTATCTGTGGCATCAAGTAAATATACTTTATTGTCAATTTCCAGTCGAACAACAAGGTAGTTATAATCATAAAAATTAGGATGTAAATCACTCGGTAGACCTTTGTCTCTAGTGGCAATAAGCATGATATGAGCTTTATATCCTAAACCTAATAAACTGTTGAGTAAACTTAAATTTATTTCATCAACACTACCTGTTTTATTGGTAAATGCATTTTTCAATTCAATATCCTGGTCAATTCTAAATAAGTAATCGTTCCATGTAAAATGATTTTGAAAAAAACTAAATACTTTCTTTGCTCTTTCTAGTGTGTTTTCAATTTTCACTATTTCTGCTGGAACTTTATTTTTGAAGAAATTTTTTTTATTTAACTGTTTGTGTATAAGATTTTCTTTTTCAAAGTTTTCATCAATATACTTCCAAGTACGAGAATAGATAGTTGTTTCACCATAGATATTGATATATTTAATCAAGTCAAATGAAATTCTTGAAGCATAATTTTTTTTAGAAAGCATAAAATCTTCTTCAATAAACGCAGGGATGTCGCTCATTGCTAGATGGATTACTTCACAATCAGCAGCATTTACAAACCCATCAACAAAAAAGCATTTTTTTTGCCATGTTGAACTTTCAACGTCGAGCTTCAAGTTGCCTATTAAAGTTTTTCTATATGTGTAATTAGCGTTTATTTTTGCATGAAGTTCACTGTAAACCTTTGGATATCCTGATTGAAATTCCCAGTCTTCAAAAGCAAAATGATAAGGGGAGGCAAGTTTATAACGGTATTCTAAAATGCTACCATCTTTTAGGTTGGGAAAAGCAAATGTTTTAATATGCCATCTTCCTTGATAATGGCTGGAAAATACATTTTCAATGGATAATCTATCGATAGTGCCTTCATTATGAGTAATTGCTTCCAATGAATTTATTCTTTCGCCTATAGAATTTCCTACTCGGAAAGGAATTCCTATCGTACCATCAAATTTCAAGCTGTTAAACACTTTTATTTTTGCATAGTATTCTTTTACAATCCAGATTCTATTTTCTATTGCTTCAAAATAAACATCACCTCTTTCATATAAATAAACTGCATCCGCAGCAGGGTCTTTATCATACTTTTCCATTTTCATTTCACTTGGAAATGGTTTTCCAAATTCGTGCACAATTCCCGGTTGTGCAAAGCTTGAAAGGGAAAGTAAAAAAGCAATACTTAAACTACTGAAAATCCTCATTAGTTTATAAACTTGTTATCGTTTTCCTTATTGCAGATAAATCGCTCAACAATTTTTCTAGATATTGTAAATCCAGCATGTTTGCGCCGTCACTCTTGGCATTTGCAGGGTCAAAATGGGTTTCTATAAAAATGCCATCTGCTCCTGCAGCAATACCAGCACGGGCAATAGTGCCAATCATATCGGGTCTTCCTCCGGTTACGCCACTACTTTGGTTGGGTTGTTGTAAACTATGGGTTACATCCAGAATGGTTGGGGCATATTCTCGCATGGTTGGAATGCCTCTAAAATCTACAATCATATCTTGGTAGCCAAACATGGTTCCTCTATCAGTAATAATTACTTGAGTGTTACCGCAATCGGTTACTTTAGTTACAGCGTGTTTCATGCTTTCCGGACTCATAAATTGTCCTTTTTTTAAATTAACTACTTTACCGGTATTTGCAGCGGCTACAACTAAATCGGTTTGGCGAACTAAAAAAGCTGGTATTTGCAAAACATCCACATAGGCAGCAGCCATAACGGCATCGCTTACTTCGTGAATATCAGTTACGGTAGGAACATCAAAAGTTTCAGAAACTTTCCGAAGAATTTTTAAGGCTTTTTCATCGCCTATACCCATAAAGCTGTCTATCCGACTTCGATTTGCTTTTTTAAAACTTCCTTTAAAAATGTAGGGTATTTGGAATTTATGGGTCAATTCTACCACTTTTTCAGCAATGCGAAGTGCCATTTCTTCGCCTTCAATAGCGCAAGGACCTGCAAGTAAAAAGAAGTTATTGGACTGGGTATGTTTTATTTTGGGTATTAAATGGAGTTGCATGGTGTATGTTTATTAGTTTACAAAGATAGTTAAAAGTAACTTTCACTCAACTTTGGAGAAATAAACATTGTTTATAAGAATCACTCTTTTATAATTTTATGAATTTTGAAATTTCCATTAAGGTCTTCCAACTTTATGAGATAGATTCCTTTTTGGATTTCAGAAAGATCAATTTGGTTGTTTTCTGTTTTTGCATGAATTTGTTGTCCTAATAGGTTATAGGCAGATACATTTAAAATAGGATGTTTTGATTCTACATATAAAATGCCAGATGTTGGGTTTGGATAAATTTGAGACCTGTTATTTTCATTTTCTGAAATACTTAAGGTGTTGTTTTTGTATAAGGCTAATTTATTGTCAGCAATTGAAGCTGAAACAATATCAAGAAGACCATCACTATCAAAATCAGCAGCTTTAGCATCTACTATAAAGTTTATTTCTGTACTAATTATTTGTGGGGTGCCAAAAGAACCTAGTCCATTTTCGTTTTCCATCCAAGCTAGGGTATTGCTATTTCTGTTCCAAAGTAAAATGTCATTGTCTGAGTCATTATCGAGATCATAAAAAAGATATTGGTGATTAAAACCCAGAATGAATTGAAGGTCGCCAAAGTTGCCTTGATTATCTATGTTTTCTAACCAAAAGATGTTTAGGTTGTTATCATCTTCTGAAGTAATAATAATATCTTTTTTTCCATCACTATTAATATCTTCATATTGAAATTCAATGATATTTGTCCCACCTGATTGAAAATAATCAAATTGATAAATAATTTGCAATGGTCCAAAGGTTGTGTTTCCTAAATTTTTGTACCAAAAAATCTTACCCCCGAAAAGCACATAATCTGTTGCTAAAATATCTAGAAGACCATCATTGTCAATATCCGCCAATGAAATTTTTGAAAATTCAGTGGCATTTTGAAACAACAGATTTTCTTCACTAAAAGTCCCTTGCCCGTCAAGATTTTCATACCAGACTATCCAGCCTGAAGACGTGTCGGTTATTGCGACAATTAAATCTTGATCTCCATCATTGTCCATATCTAAAGGAATAACGGATGTAATGAAATCTTGTTCATTGATGATTTGCTGCGGACCAAAACTTCCTACTCCGTCAATATTTTCTAACCAAGCAATGTATCTACTATTGTTGCTGAGATATAAAATATCTTTATCTCCATCGTTGTCCATATCAACAAAGTCCACTGAAAGATAAAAAACAGGGGTTTCATTTATGATAATTTCTGAGCCAAAATTTAAACCATCTAGATTTTTATACCAACTCAATTTAAACTCTTCTAAACCTGTCGTTACAACATCAATTAATCCGTCATTGTCAATATCAAATGGAATGGATAGAAACGGTTTTTCAGTTGCAGTAGAAATAATTTGCTGTGGGCCATACTGTGCAGTTGCGAGGACACATTGAAGTAAAAACAAAAAAGTAATTAATTTTTTCATCTGATTTAATTTTTTACCAATTTAGATACTTGAACATTCCCTAGTTTATTGATAATTTTTATAAAGTATATCCCGTTGCTAAAGGAGGAAATATCAAGGGAATCATCAAATAGATGGGTGGTAAGTTTTTGCCCTGAATTTGTATAAAGCTCAACGGTTTGAATTTCAGAATTTTCCAAAATAAAAACCATTCCTGATGAAGGATTTGGATAAAGAGTCCATTTGGTTCTATCAAAATCAGAAGTGCTTAAGAGTTGGTTTTCATACCACGCTACGGTATCATCAAATGCAGAAGCTGAAATAACATCCAAAAAACCGCTTCCGTTTATATCAGCAGCTGTAGCATCTTTTTGGCCTTGTAATTGGGTTGCTATGACTTGCGGAGAGTCAAAGTGGCCCATGCCGTCATTATTTTTAAGCCAGACAATACTTTCATTGGCTAATGATTTAGGAAGAAGAATATCTAAATCAGTATCGTTATCCAAATCATAAAAACGAATATTCGATCCATTAACATAATCAGAAAGATGTATGAGTTTAGGCAAACTAAATGAACCCGTGCCATCCATGTTTTCCAACCAATAAATACCACTAACATTTAAATCATCGTGATGTGTATTTATAACAAGATCATTCAAACCATCTCCGTTAATATCTGCCGTAAAAATACCTATTACTTGCATCCAAGCAGATAGAAGTTGAAACTCAAATATATCTTGCTGTGCACTATAATTTCCTTGTCCATAATTCTCCATCCAAACAATTTTGCTTGGGGAATAACCATCGTCTATACTTGTTATTATATCTTGGAGACCGTCGTTATTCAAATCTGCAAGAGCTAAGTTGAAATTGAAGTAGTTTCCCACAGAAATTAAATGTTCTGCACTAAAATTTCCATTTCCATCCAAATTTTCATACCACACAAATCGCTCGTCAAAAGAGGAATTGTAAAGTATGGCTAGTATATCTAAAGATCCATTACCATTAAAATCAAATAAAGTAAATGTATATATATAGTTATTCGTAGTTACAATCGTTTCTCCTGAAAAATCTCCAAGACCATCGATATTTTTAAGCCAAATGATTTTAGTATTCCCTGATTTATAGACCAAATCTTGCATATTATCACCATCTACATCAAACATTTCTAAAATATTTGGACTGAAAGTAGTTGGAATTATTTGTTCTGGACCAAAATTGCCAAGTCCATCCGTGTTTTTATACCACGCAATTTTTGAATCAAGCGTTGATGCGGAAATAACATCAATAAAACCATCATTATCCACATCAAAAGGAATAGATCTAAATGCACCGTCAGCATTTGTTGATATAATTTGCGGAGGACCAAATTGTGCCTGAACGAATATACATCCAAGTAAACACAAAAAAGTAATTAAATATTTCATCAGATTTAATTTATCATTAGTGATATACTTGATTCATAAATCAATTAATCTTAGAATAAATGTATAAATAAATTTTGGGTTTTTGAAAATATGCTGGAAGTTTCTTTAAAGTTAAATTTTCTTATTTACGAGGAAACCCAGAATAAAGTTACTTTTAACACCTCAATTTTTTAAATAAAATTTAACAATTTGTATTTTAATACTTCACGTAAAATCAATTAAAATAAAGCGTACCTTTGCACGCTCTTAAAGAAGCATTATCATGACTAAGATTAAAAATATTGCAATTATTGCTCACGTTGACCACGGTAAAACTACTCTGGTAGATAAAATTATGTACCATTGCCATTTGTTTCGTACCAACGAAAATGCAGGAGATTTAATTTTAGATAGTAACGATTTAGAGCGTGAAAGAGGAATTACCATTACCTCAAAAAATGTTTCTGTTGTTTACAAAGACACAAAAATAAATATTATTGATACCCCTGGTCACGCCGATTTTGGTGGCGAAGTGGAACGAGTTCTTAATATGGCTGATGGTGTTTTGCTTCTGGTAGATGCCTTTGAAGGGCCAATGCCACAAACGCGATTTGTACTTCAAAAAGCCTTAAACCTTGGTTTAAAACCTTGTGTGGTTATCAATAAAGTAGACAAACCAAACTGTACTCCTGAAGAAGTGCACGAAAAAGTGTTTGACCTTATGTTTGAATTAGGTGCTGAAGAGTGGCAGTTAGATTTCCCTACAGTGTATGGCTCTGCCCTAAACAATTGGATGAGTGAAGACCCTAATGTACAAACCGATAGCATTGAACCATTATTAGACATGGTTTTAAATCATATTCCATCTCCAGTTGTTGGTGTGGGAACCCCACAAATGCTTATTACTTCTTTAGATTTCTCTTCTTTTACCGGTAGAATTGCCATAGGAAGATTACAACGAGGCACCCTTAAAGAAGGAATGCAAGTGGCGTTAGTAAAACGAGACGGAAGCATTAAAAAAACAAAAATAAAAGAACTTTTTACTTTTGAAGGTTTAGGAAAACTAAAAGTAAAAGAAGTTATTGCAGGTGATATCTGTGCTCTTGTGGGACTAGAAGGTTTTGAAATTGGAGATACCGTAGCAGATGCTGAAAATCCGGAAGGATTGAAAACAATTGCTATTGATGAACCCACAATGAGTATGTTGTTTACCATTAATGATTCTCCTTTTTTTGGTCAAGATGGTAAGTTTGTAACTTCTCGTCATATAAAGGATCGTTTAACACGCGAGTTGGAAAAAAACCTTGCATTGCGCATGGAAGAAACCAATAGCGCTGATAAATTTTTAGTATTTGGTCGTGGCATTATGCATCTTTCTGTTTTGATTGAAACCATGAGAAGAGAAGGATATGAACTTCAAATAGGGCAACCACAAGTTATTATTCGTGAAATTAACGGTGTAAAATGTGAGCCAGTGGAAGAGTTAACTATTGATTTACCTGAAAATGTTTCCGGTAAGGCTGTAGAAATGGTAACCATTCGTAAAGGAGAGTTAATAAGTATGGAAGCTAAAGGTGAACGAATGATTATTCAATTTATGATTCCATCACGTGGTATTATAGGTATGCGTAACCAATTGCTTACCGCTACTGCTGGAGAAGCCGTAATGACCCACCGATATAAAGAATACCAACCCTTAAAAGGGGGTATTCCTGAAAGACAAAATGGATCGCTAATTTCTATGGAAAAAGGAAAAGCTATTCCTTATTCTATCGATAAATTGCAAGATAGAGGACGATTTTTTGTGGAGCCGGGCGAGGATATTTATGAAGGGCAGGTAATCGGCGAAAATTCACGTCAAGATGATATTGTGGTCAACATTACAAAAACCAAAAAAATGTCTAATGTACGTTCTTCTGGTAATGATGACAAAGCAAAAATTGTTCCTGCAATTAAATTTTCATTAGAAGAAGCTTTAGAGTTCATTCAAAAAGATGAATATGTAGAGGTAACTCCTCACTTTATTCGCTTGCGTAAAGTATATTTAACGGAAAATGAACGCAAAAGAAACAAAATAATTTAATAAAATTTATAAACTACATTAAACCTCAATTGTTATTCAACTTTTGAGGTTTTTTTTAACTCTTTTATGGAACTTTTTGAAATTTCACTTACTGAGCTAGTAGGGTACTTTGCATCGTTACTGCTGGTTATTTCTTTTTTGATGAGAAATCTAACCAAATTGCGAATCATTAACTCCTTTGGTTGTATTGCCTTTATTATTTATGGTTTTATGTTACAAACATCTTGGCCCATTATTATTACAAATGCTTTTATTGTTGGTGTTAATTTTTATTATCTTTTTTTGAAAAGAAAATGAAACTAGTAATTTAAAATCTAAATAATAATTTTCACCACCCACCACCCACCACTCACAAACTCAAAAACTCACCACTATTATACCGTTGGTTTATTAAATTATCGTTATTTTTACCGCCTATACATAAAATTAAGGTTATGCAATTTTTATATTTTGATCCAGGTTTAGGCGCAATGGTTGCTCAGGCAGCAGTGGCTATTGTAGCAGCAGTAGTCTTATTTTCAAAAACAGCGATGTTTAAAATAAAATCGATGTTAGGCCTTTACAAAGACAATCCTGATTTTTACGATAACATTGATGAGGTGGAAGATAAAGACAAAGACAATGAGAATGACCAACCCCAATCCAATTCTTAATTCACACGAGGCATCTTTTAGAGATCCTTCTGGGTATATTATTCAAGACGAAGGGATTATTAAAAGAATTATCCAACCTATCTATTTTTCGCAGTACGATAAACTTACTTCCTCCGGATTTTTTAACAAGCTGGTAAAAGCAAAATTACTTATTCCACATCAGGAAATTTCTAGAACGGAATCGCAAATCATTCTGCAGCCCGAGCCAATTTCCTTTATTACCAATCCGTATGAATGGAGTTTTGAGCAATACAAGCACGCCGCTTTATTAACGCTAAAAGTGCATCGACTTGCTTTAGCAAATGGTTTTATTTTAAAAGACGCTTCTGCATTTAATATTACTTTCCACAACGGAAATGCTATTTTTATAGATACCCTTTCGTTTGATTTTTATGAGGAAGGAACCCCTTGGCGCGCCTTCAAACAATTTATCACCCATTTTTTCGGCCCTTTACTTTTAGCAAAATACCACGGCACAGAAATGCTGAAATTGTTAAGCACCTATGTGGATGGTGTACCCGTAAAACTTATCGCTTCCTTGCTTCCGTGGAAAACAAAATTAAGTTCAACAATTTACACTAACATACATTTGCTGGCTAAATTAGAAGACAAATACAGCGATGATTATAAAGCAGAAAGTAAGATTGCCACCCTTTCAAAAAAAGCGCAAAATAACATCATAGAAAGTCTGTATGACTATATTAAAAACCTGAAGGTAAATCAACAAACCGAATGGGGTGATTATTACAACAAAACCAACTATACAGACGCTTCTTTTCAACAAAAAGCAACGCTTATAAAAGAATGGACGCAAGAAATAGCTGCTAAAAAAGTAATTGATGTAGGTGGAAATGACGGAACATTTGGTAGAGAATTAATAGAACTAGTAGATGAAATTTTAGTAACCGATATCGATCCGAATGCGGTTGATTTTAATTACCATCACGTTTTAAAAAACAAAGAAACCAAAATGCTTCCTTTTGTTTGTGATGTATTGAATCCCGCTCCTGCCGTTGGGTTTAACAATACCGAACGCAGCTCTTTGTTGCAACGATTAAAAGAATACCACCCTGATGTGACAATGGCGCTTGCATTAATTCACCATATCACACTTTCCGGAAATGTGCCTTTTTATAAATCGGCTCAGTTTTTTGCTTCTTTTTCTGAACATTTAATCCTAGAATTTCCTACTCGCGATGATTCTTGGGTACAATCGCTCTTGGTGAGAAAACGCGAATTTATACATCATTTTGATTTTTATAACGAGCAGAATTTTGAGCAAGGCTATACCCCCTTTTTTGAAATTACAAAAAAAGAAAAAATTATAGATTCTGAAAGAATTCTCTACTTTTTAAAGCGAAAACACGTGTAAAATGACGCTTCCTTTCAAAAAACAAATCCGTAATTTTTTGAGTAAAGATAAGTACTTACCCCTTATTGCAGGACTAGCTTCCGGGTTATACCCTTGGGCATTTTATTACACCAATAACTTCAATTTCGTCAATTCCTGGGATCATTTTTTCTTTTTCCTAACGCGTTTTGTACTTTTTCCTACGGTAGTTTATTATTTGTATTATTTCGTTATGCGAAAAAAACACCTGCATCTTTATACGACCATTGTTCTTCCTTTTTTAAATGCACTAACCTTTTTTACTTTGGTAATGTATGCTTTATACGCGAGTGTAGGATATAAAAAAGTGGCATTGGTTATAGTTTTAGCAGTACTTGTAGCAATTTTAACTCGATTAGTAAAAAATCTATTTTCCAAACTGTTGGTTATTCAATTTTTACTTTTAATTACAACCGCTTATTTGCTTGCCGTAATTGCCAAACAATATCTTTTTTATTCTGAAGATTGGCTGAAACAACCGGATGCTATTGAACAAGTTGTATTTAAAAAAACACCAAATATATATGTCATTCAACCCGATGGTTATACTAACTTTTCAGAATTAGGAAAAGGGTTTTATAATTTTGACAACAGTAAATTTGAGCTTTGGTTGCAAGAAAATAATTTTGTGTTATATCCTGATTTTAGAAGCAATTACAACAGTACGCTACATTCAAACAGTTCGCTTTTTGCTATGAAACACCACCATTACGATGTTTTAGACGAACGAAAAGTAATTTTTGATAAAAATCCGGTAGTTGCTATTTTCAAAAATAATGGATACAAAACCCATTTTCTGGCTGAGGTTCCTTATTTATTAACCAATCGACCTAAAATAAATTTTGATTATACCAATTTTAAACTCAAGGATATACCTTATCTAAGCAAAGGTTTGGACAGCCATAGAGTTATTTTAGAGGATTTTTCGGAAATTGCAAAAGAGGCAACAGGAAAAAATTTCTATTTCTTTGAAAAATTACTTCCAGGGCATATCACCACCTATAAAGACCAAGCAGAATCCAAAGAAGCAGAGCGTGAAAGATATCTTGAAAATTTAGTACATGCTAATGATTGGTTGCAAAAACTAATACAAAATATTACGGAAAACGACCCTGAGGGTCTCATTGTAATTGTTGCAGACCACGGCGGCTTTGTTGGGCTTAAATACTCTTTGCAAAGTAATACCTATACCACAAATAGAGATAACATTTACACTATTTTTTCAGCAGCGTTGGCAATAAAATGGCCTGAAAATTCCCCCCCGGAATTTGATGATTCCTTTAAAAGTTCTGTCAATCTATTTCGTATCTTGTTTGCTTATTTAGGGGAAGACCTTTCTTTGTTGAAAAACCTGCAAGACGATACAAGTTATATTCAAATAAAAGAAGGAGCTCCAAAAGGCGTTTACGGCTATATTGATGGTGATGGAAATATCATTTTAAAAGAAATAAAATAAAATATTTTGCAAAAATTTAGGGTAGAACAATACCAAGAAAAGCATAAAAAACTTTGGGACGAATTTGTCAGCAAAGCAAAAAATGCCACCTTTTTGTTTTATCGCGATTTTATGGAATATCATAGCAATCGTTTTACAGATTTTTCGCTTTTGGTTTTTAAGGAAAACACGATATATGCACTTTTGCCGGCTAATGTTGTTGATACCCTAGTATATTCACACCAAGGTTTAACCTATGGCAGTTTTGTGTTGCAGGAAGATGCTAAATTATTGGATTCCTTTGAGGCGTTTAAGTCTATATTAGAATTTTTACATATACAAGGCATTAAACAATTGGATATGCGGATTATTCCTTCGTTTTATAACACTATTCCTTCCGATGAGGTAGAGTATTTTTTGTATAAAGCCGGAGCAACCATAATAAAGCGAGATATTTTAATGGTTATTGATTATCGAAATAAATTGCGGTTTCAAAAAAATAGGCGTGAAGGCATCAACAAAGCCATTCGAAATGGTTTACATATTCAGGTAGAAGAAAGTTTTGAAGAATTTTGGGATGAAATTTTAATTCCAAATCTTAAAAATAAACACCAAGTGGCTCCCGTGCATAGTTTAGAGGAAATTAATTTATTAGCTACCAGGTTTCCAAAACAAATTAAACAAATTAACGTTTATAAGGACAATAAAATCGTTGCAGGTACAACGGTTTTTTTAACAAAAACAACAATTCATCCGCAATATGTTTCGGGAAATGAAGACAAAAACCAATATGGAAGTTTAGATTTGTTGTATGATTTTATCATAAATAAATTTTGCACAGATAAGGATTACTTTGATTTTAATATATCCAGCGAGCAAAATGGAAACATACTAAATCAAGGACTTATCTTTTGGAAAGAAAGTTGTGGTGCACGTTCCATAATTTCTAATAATTACCTAGTAGATACCGCATCCTATAAAACATTAAAGCTAGAAACAAAATGATTTCTTTTCTTGACCTTCATAAAGTAAATGCCCGTTTTGAAAACGAATTTTTGGAAAGCTTCCAACAGTTTTTAAATTCCGGATTCTATGTACTAGGAAATCAAGTAAGTGCTTTTGAAAAAGAATTTGCAGCCTATTGCGGAACTTCCTATTGCGTTGGTGTGGCAAATGGTTTAGATGCGCTTCGTCTTATTTTAGAAGGCTATAAAGTCTTGGGGAAACTAAAAAACGGCGATGAAGTTTTAGTGGCTTCCAATACCTACATCGCAACAATAATTGCTATCAAACAAGCTGGTTTAACTCCTGTTTTAGTGGAAGCTGAAAACGAAACCTATTCCTTTAATATAGAACAACTAGAAAAAGCAATCACACCAAAAAGCAAAGCCATTATGCCGGTGCATTTGTATGGGCAAATTACCAATATGGATATTATTATGGCAATAGCTCAAGAAAACCAATTATTAATAATGGAAGATGCCGCCCAAGCTCATGGGGCCATTTACAAAGAAAAAAGAGCCGGAAATCTTGGTGATGCCGCTGGATTTAGTTTTTATCCCACAAAAAATCTAGGTGCTTTAGGCGATGGCGGTGCAGTAACTACAAACGACGCTACTCTGGCTGAGGCTATTCAAAAACTTCGCAATTACGGAGGAAATAAAAAATATGTGTATGAATTATTAGGAATCAATTCGCGTTTGGATGAAATTCAAGCCGGATTTCTTCGGGTAAAATTACCTTATTTAGATGCCGATAATGAACGAAGAAGAGCGATTGCCAAAGAATATCTTGCTAAAATTACAAACCCTAAAATAACACTTCCTCAAGTGGAAAATATGGAATCGCACGTATTTCATCTTTTTGTGGTTCGGGTGGCGCATAGAGATCATTTTCAAGCGTATTTAAATACCCACGGTGTAGGTAATTTGATTCATTATCCCATTGCGCCTCACCAGCAAGAGGCCTTTAAAGAATTTTCCCATTTGCTTTTTCCGGTTACTGAAGAAATTCATCAATCCATACTAAGTATTCCTATGAGCCCTGTTTTGTCCAACGCCGATGTGGCAAAAGTTATAGAGGTTGTAAATTCGTATTAAGTGAAACTCCTAAAAAAACTTTTTAACGAAAACATGCTATTGAAGGTCACTTCCATGAACGCTGTAGGTGTTTTGGTAAGAATTGTTGCCGGATTTATCACACAAAAAGCCATTGCTGTTTTTGTTGGCCCCCAGGGAATGGGTGTCGTGGGTAATTTTAGAGATTTTCTCGCTGCCATTCAATCGGTTTCTACCCTGGGAATAACTAACGGCATTGTAAAATATGTGGCAGAATTTAAAAAAGAAACCAACAAACTTTCGCAAGTTTTAAGCACTTCACTGATATTAATTATAGGTGCTTCAAGTGTTAGCGCTGTGGTTATTTTTTTTACGGCTTCTTATTGGAATTCCAGTATTTTTGGTGAAAAGTATGACTTTACTACCATCATTCAAGTTTGTGCCCTTGCCATTCCAATTTATGCTTTAAACTTTCTATTAGTTGCTATCATCAATGGCTATTCAAAATACAAAGAGTTTATCGGTATTAACATTGTAAGTAACATTGCTGGAGTTGTTGTAACGGTGGTATTGATGTGGCAATTTCATCTAGAAGGCGCTATTTATGCTGTACTTGTTGCTCCATTATTAGCCTTTGTAGTTACCATTGGATTTATCTATAAAAAAAGGGGGAAGCTGCAATTATTTTCTTTAGAAAATGGTAAAGTTGATAGTCTGAAAAAATTGAGTTCTTATGCAATTATGGCTTTACTTTCCACACTGGCACTTCCTGTGGTGAGAATTGCCATTCGCGATTATATTGCTGAAATAGAGGATGAAGTAGCAGTGGGATATTGGGAAGCTATGAACCGACTTTCTAATTTTTACTTAATGTTTATCACCACCCTGATGACACTTTATGTGCTTCCTAAACTTTCCGGAATCAATTCTAATAAGGGATTTAGAATAGAAGTAGCTAATTTTTATAAAACCATTTTACCTCTTTTTGCTGCTGGCTTATTACTCGTTTATTTCTTGCGAAATTTTGTGATAAACGTATTGCTAACTACCCAGTTTGCACCTATGGAACCACTGTTTGTTTGGCAACTTTCCGGCGATTTATTTAAGGTGGCTTCCATGGTAATTGCCTATCAGTTTCTGGCAAAAAACATGTTTTGGTATTATGTGATTTCTGAAATTATTTCTTTGGCAATCATTTATGCTTCCAGTATCTTCTTAATTAGTAGATATGGATTTGTGGGGGCTTCTATGGCACATTTATTTAGTTTTGTGCTTTATTTTTTTATGGTTGTCTTTATTCTAAGAAAAAAATTATTTAGTAAAGAAACGTAATTGATTTTTATACATTAGCGTAACCAATTTATGATTTTGTATGCTTTTTAATACCGTTGATTTTGCGATTTTCTTTCCACTGGTATTGCTCTTGTATTGGACGGTATTTAAAAAAAACATCACCCTTCAAAATAGTTTTCTCATTGTAGTTAGTTATTTGTTTTATTCCTTTTGGGATTGGCGTTTTCTTTCCCTCATTTTCATGAGTTCTTTATTAGATTTTATTGTGGGGTATTATCTGGGGAAAACTTCCAATAATCAAAAAAGAAAGCTACTATTAGCGGTAAGTTTGTTTTTTAATTTGGGCGTTTTAGCGGTTTTTAAGTACTTTAATTTTTTTGTAGAACCGTTTATTGAAACTTTTGCACTTTTTGGAAGTAAATTTGAAAGCACTACCTGGAGTATTATTCTTCCTGTTGGCATTAGTTTTTACACGTTTCAAACCTTAAGTTATACCATTGATATTTACCGAGGAAGAATTTTACCTACTAAAAATATAATTTCCTTTTTTGCTTTTGTATCCTTTTTCCCTCAATTAGTCGCTGGACCCATTGAACGAGCTTCCAATTTATTATCGCAGTTTGAATCTAAAAGACACTTTGATTATTCCGAAAGTGTGGACGGTTTACGCCTTATTTTATCCGGATTATTTAAAAAAATGGTCATAGCCGATAATTGTGCGTTATTAGTAAATGCCATTTTTGCAAATTATCAGGAGGCAAGTGGAAGCACTTTACTCCTTGGTGCCGTATTTTTCGGTTTTCAAATTTATGGCGACTTTTCCGGCTATTCAGATATTGCCATAGGCACTTCCCGATTGATGGGGTTTCGTTTAATGAAAAACTTCCATTTTCCCTATTTAGCAGTTAATGTAGCCGATTTTTGGCGAAGGTGGCATATCTCTTTATCCACTTGGTTTCGTGATTATGTCTATATTCCCTTAGGCGGAAACCGAGTTTCTAAAACTAAATTGGTCATTAATATCTTTATCGTGTTTCTCCTCAGCGGACTTTGGCATGGCGCGAACCTTACTTTTGTGTTTTGGGGATTTATTCACGCACTTTTTGTGGTGCCGGTTATTTTTATTGGCACTAATAATGAGTTACAAAAAAGCGGGTATTTACCAAGTTTGAGAACTATTTTTCAAATAGGGATTACTTTTATAATAGTTACTTTAGCATGGGTATTTTTTAGGGCGGAAACCATTACAGATGCATTGCAATACTTAAAAATTATTTTCTCTGAAAGTCTGTTTTCTGTACCTGATGTTCCAAAAAAAATAGTGTTTTTTCTATTTTTATATATGGCTGTGGAATGGCTACAACGAAACAGAGACCATGTTTTAGATATTGCATATATTCCATCTAAAATGCTAAGAATGGCAATTTATTATTTTATTGTGTTTCTCACTTTTTATTTTGCAGGCGATTTACAACCATTTATCTATTTTCAATTTTAAAAAATGAAAAAGTTTTACGTAAAAATAGGGTTGTTTTTAGTTCCGGTTTTACTGGTATGGCTTGCCTTAGAGGTTTTTTACAGAACTGTTGAAACCAATTATACCTATAAAAATAAAGCCTTAGTTGAAAATTACAGCGATATTGAAGTCCTTATTCTTAGCAATTCGCAGGCATTTTATGGTATCAATCCCAATCGCTTTACCCAAAACGCATTTAGCCTTGCAAATATAAGCCAGACGCTTTATTTTGACCAGCTTCTTTTAGAAAAACACATCGATAGTTTACCCAATTTAAAAACTATTATTTTAACAGTGAGCTATTTTACGTTAAGCTTGAAAGACAATACCGGAGAAGATATTTGGCGAAAGTATTTTTACAACCAACAAATGGATATTGAAGTGCCTCATATTTCCTTTTTTGACCCTAGAAAATATAGTCTTTCACTTTCTAGAAAATTAAAAAACTCTGTGGAAACCTTTCATGAATTTAGAAACTTTGGCACCCTAATTTCTTGCGATGTCAAAGGTTTTGGAAAGTATTTAAAACCAAGGGCCAAAACAGATACCGAAGTCATTGGCGCAATGATTGCCAAAAAACATGAAGATTATTCTATGGATTTTGCGCTAAACCAAAACAGATTGCTACAAATTATCGAAAGATGTAAAGCTAAAAACATTAAAGTGTTACTTGTAAATACTCCTGTATCCAAAGCATATTACAAAAATTTAATCCCTGAAAAAGTAGAAAAAATCATCGCTACCTGTAACGCACTTGCTTGGAATAATGCAAATGTAAACTATGTAAATTTCTGGAATGACACTCGTTTTTTTGATGCAGACATGCGCGATGCTGACCATTTAACGGCGGAAGGTGCTGAAAAACTCAGTAAAATATTAAATGAGGTATTACTTTCTGATTAGGGTTGTTTATAGATGGTTTTTTATTTAATTTTTTTTTGCTAAAAAGACAAAAAACAATGTGCAAGAATCAGAAAAAATAAAATACTAGTTCTCAAAAATTAGGTTCTATCCGGATACCTTTTTATACACTTCCAAATACTTTTGTGCTACGCTTATATAATGATGTTCTTTTTTTACAAAAGCACTTGCATTTTTTCCTATTCGTGTTATTTCTGAAGGATTTTCTATCAACCAACTTAATTTTTCTACTAAATAATCTACATCCGGGAGGGCATTAATGCAGACTTCGTTTTCTGTTATGCCATAATGGTCTAAAAATTCTTGCTCAGCACCGGTAAAAACCACTTTTCCCTTTGCCATTGCTTCCAATGCATTGAAACCCTGATCATAAGCATACACCATATCCAGTAATATATGTGCACTGTTATAATGCTGAATATATTGGCTATAAGGCAGATTTCTCGTCACTGTTATTTCAACTTTATCATTGTATTTTTTAGCAATAATTTTCAAAGCGTTTTCAAAATAATGACAGCCTTTTTTTAACTCGGTCATGCTGTTAATCCCTAAAAAAATGTGGGTTTTAGAGGAAAGATTTCCGTTATTTTTAATTAGGGTTTCCGTATGTATGGGATTAGGAATTAGTTGTATAGTTTTCGGATTGTTTTGTAGGGCCAAATAATAATCGATATCAGAAGGTATGATACCATCTATGAAGTTTTCAAAATAGGCATAGTATTTTTTGTAGGTGGGGGTAACATAACTATATTCAAATTTAAAAGTTTCTTTGCTATGTTCACCCAGCAAAACAGGAGTGAGTATGTGATATTTCATCTTGTTTTCTAAAAGATATTCCATAATGGGTGTGTCTGTGCCACAAGCACATAAAAAAAGTTTTTTATTGTGTTTTTTTAAATAATCTAATTGTTTTTTTTGAAGGAATAAAGGGGTTTTTAATGCATTTGAATTAATGAATTGCACCACATCATAATTTTTTAATTTCTTTTGATACCAATAAAACCGAAAAGCACTTTCATACAATGCCAAATCAATTGTGGTAAGTTTATAAAAGGCTACTTTGCATTTTCTGGTAAACCAATTAAAGTGAAGTACCTTGGGTTTTATAGAAATATCTACCGGATAATTTTTAAACAAATCGCCATCGCCTATAATAGTAACGCTATGTCCTAAATGTATTAGACCTTCTTTTAATGAATTATGCAGTCGGCTATACTCTCCTACAAGAAGTATTTTCATTGGTTTTTATTTAGGATAAAGGTACAAAATAGCTATTTATAATGGAAAGACAGTACTTAAATTAGTAAATGGTTCGTTATATATTCTGTTCAAAACGAAAAATTATGTAGGTTTGCTAAGCAATAAAAACGATGCCTAAAATTAATAAAATAGCTCTTGTAGGGTACAAACTAAGTCACGGAGGCGCCGAACGCGTCCTTTCTGATTTGTCTATTTATTTTAAAAAAATGGGTTTGGATGTGCATATTCTTGTTATGATAGATCAAGTTACCTATCCTTATGCCGGAACATTATTGAATTTGGGCAAACTTCGGAATGCATCCAATTCAATTTTTAACAAAGTGAAAAGGTTTATAGCGTTTAGAAACTATGTAAAAACAGAGAAATTTGATGCTATAATCGACTTTAGGTTTCGGGTGCATTGGTTACAAGAAATTTTTATCTATACATTTATTTACAGAGGTATTCGCATTCAAACCATCCACAGTGGTAGGTATTTTTCGTATCTTTTTAAAAATAAAGCACTTTCAAAATATATTTTTAAAAATTTTAATGCCATTGTTTGCGTTTCTGAAGGACAAAAAAATGTGATTAAAAAGGAATTACATTTTCAAAACCTCGTTACTATTAATAATGCTGTGGATATCGAAGGCATTCAAAATAAGCTGCACACAACCATCGATTTAAACTATACATACATCATTGCCGCGGGCAGATTTGCACCTTCAAAACAGTTGAATCGTTTAATAGAAACCTATAGCAGTTCCAAATTGCCCAATTTAGATATACATTTTGTGTTATTAGGGCAAGGGGACGAAAAAGAAGTACAAATAATAAACAATAAAATAGCGCAAGTACAGCTTTCGGATAAAATTCATTTACTAGGATTTAAAGACAATCCATACATATATCTAAAAAATGCCTTATTTTTGGTGCAAAGTAGCCTTTTTGAAGGATTTCCTATGGTTTTGTTGGAAGCCTTAGGGTGTGAAACTCCGGTAATTGCGTTTGATTGTTTTTCAGGACCCAACGAAATTATAGTTCATGAAAAAAATGGATTGCTGGTAGAAGACCAAAATTTTGAGGCTTTACAATTAGCAATGGAGAGAATGGTTGACGATACTCATTTATATGCAGCATGCAAAAAAAATAGCCTTTGCAGTATTCAAAAATTTGATATGAAACACATTGGACAACAGTGGATGAAATTGCTTGAAAATTTAGCGGTAAAAAAATGAATGTAGAACTAGTTACATTGCCAAAAATAAAAGACCCAAGAGGCAATTTGTCTATCCTTGAAAAAGATATTTTGCCCTTTGAATTTAAAAGGGTTTATTATCTATATGATGTGCCAAGTGGCGCGGAAAGGGGAGGTCATTCACACAAAAATTTGCAACAATTTTTAATTGCCATCAGCGGTAGTTTTGATGTGCATTTAAACGACGGCTTTACCCAAAAAACAATCACTTTAAACAAACCCAACGAAGGATTGCTTATTCATCCCGGAATATGGCGGGAACTCAAAAACTTTTCCTCAGGGGCAGTTTGTTTGGTAATTGCATCTAATGTGTTTGAGGAAGAAGATTATATTCGTGATTTTAAAACTTTTGTAAATAGCAAACAAAAGGATGCTCTCTAAAGAAACCACACTTATCTCTATTGGCGATTTTGTTGATGTTTATCAAAAATTGAAACAAAAAGGTCTTGCAAAATTTCTTTCCTTATTTCATCTACAAGCAAGCAAAAGAGTTTCTGGAAAATGGGATAACTATCAAGCAGCATCTGATTTTTGGATTATTCCGGAATTGCAGGCGTATTGGAATCAAAAAATTTCCGGCAATTCGGCGGTGGAATATGAAGAGTATGTAGCAAAAAAATATTTAAGCGAGCCAAAAGGATTAAAAATCCTCTCTATAGGCTGCGGCGAAGGGGTTCATGAGCGAAATTTTGCAAAACACCTTAAAAATTCTGAAATAATAGGAGTGGACCTTTCTGAAAAAAGGATTCAAATAGCTACAGAAAAAGCTAAAGACGAACAGCTTCACATTAGGTATTTTGCTGAAGATTTTCGAAAATTAGATTTGCTAAAAGGTTCGTTTGATGTTGTTTTATTCAGTTCGAGTTTACATCATTTTACTTTTTTAAGTCGGTTTTTAAAGGAAGACATACGCCCACTTTTAAAAAATAAAGGATATGTAGTGGTTTATGAATATTGTGGTCCAAACAGGCTGCAATGGAAAAATAGGCAACTGCAACAAGCAAATGTACTTTTAAAACAATTGCCCAAATCCTATAAAATGCTCCTCGATGGCAGCACTATAAAAAAGAAAGTATATCGTCCCGGACTTTTGCGCATGCTGCTCGTAGATCCATCTGAAGCTCCTGATTCCTCCAATTTAAGAAACGCCATCCATCAAAATTTTGAAATTGTTGAAGAAAAAATGTTGGGGTGGAATATCTTGCATATTCTTTTAAAAGGCATTGCCCATAATTTTTTAGATAGCACAAACCAAACAAAAGAGTGGTTGCACTTTTTAATACAAAGAGAAGAAGAGTTTGTGCTAAAAACCAAAGAAACCGATGCCATTTTTGGGGTCTATCAAAAAATGGAAAGATGAAAAATTTGCTTTACATAACGCCACGTTTGGACGGCTCCGGTGGATTGCCTAAAATGTTTTCTGTAAAGACAAAATATTTAGTGGAACAATTGGGCTATCAAATTACCATTTTAACCACAAATGCGCGTTCCAATTCTTATTTTTTTGATTTTAGCAAAGCAACTATTCGTAACCAACATATTCCCGGCAAAGGACTTTTTTACTTTTACAACTACCTGAAAATTGTTAAACAACAAATCAAAAAACAAAACCCCGATATTATTGTTATTGTTGACAATGGACTTAAGGGTCTTTTGTTGCCCTATTTTTTAAAAAACAAAAAAAACACGCTTATTTTTGAACAACATGGTCACCGTTATTATGCAGATTTTGAAGAAAATAGTTCTTTTCTGAAGAAAATAAAACAAAAGATTTTAAATAGTTTCGTTGACATTTCTATTGCTAAAGTAGATCAATTGGTTGTTTTAACGCCGGAAAGTAAATTGGAATGGAAAACAAAAAAATGTATCGCCATACCAAATCCGGTTTGGTTTGCGCCTTTTTATCATAATGCACTAACCCAAAAAAGAGCAATCGCCGTGGGCAGACAGGTGTATGAAAAAGGATTTGACCTTCTCCTTGCTATTTGGAAACAAGTGGTTGCCGATTATCCGGACTGGATTTTGGATGTTTATGGCGAGAAAGACCAAGAATTAGGATTAGAAAAATTAGCAAAGGAATTGCACCTCGAAAAAAACGTACATTTTCATGCCCCGGTACTTTCTATTTTCGAAAAGTATAAGGAGGCTTCCGTTTTTTTAATGACCTCCAGGCATGAAGGTTTTGGGATGGCATTAATAGAAGCTATGGCTTGCGGGTTGCCTTGCATTGCTTTTGACTGCCCCACAGGTCCAAGAGAAATTATTGAAAATGGAAAAAATGGGTTCCTAATCCCGATGTTCGACCAAAATGAATACGCGATTAAAGTTAAAGAAATTCTTGAAAACAAAGACTTGCGATTGCAAAAGGGAAACCAAGCACTACAAAGTGTAGAGCGATTTAAATTAGATGTGGTTATGCAACAATGGGATGATTTATATACTTCTTTTAAATATAAATATTAAATATTGTCTAGTTAAAATTATAATACTGAAAAGCTATTAACTAAGAGAAATGTAAATTAGTTTATCATTTTTTATGTTTTTTTAAATTTAGCCCCAGCTGGGCTAGGCGTAAACTTAAAGAAATTGTAATAGTCAAATAGGACCCCAGAGGGGTCTAATATGTATAGAAATTATGTTAGTGTCGCTAGTTAAAATCATTATATTGAAAAGCTATTAACTAAGAGAAATGTAAATTAGTTTATCATTTTTTATGCTATTTCAAATTTAGCCCCAGCTGGGCTAGGCGTAAACTTAAAGAAATTGTAATAGTCAAATAGGACCCCAGAGGGGTCTAATATGTATAGAAATTATGTTAGTGTCGCTAGTTAAAATCATTATATTGAAAAGCTATTAACTAAGAGAAATGTAAATTAGTTTATCATTTTTTATGCTATTTCAAATTTAGCCCCAGCTGGGCTAGGCGTAAACTTAAAGAAATTGTAATAGTCAAATAGGACCCCAGAGGGGTCTAATATGTATAGAAATTATGTTAGTGTCGCACGACCCGACCCTGGAGGGGTCGAACCCTATTTCTTGCATACAATTGACATACATAGGAAACCAAACCTAATTAAAAACCAGCGGATATCAGTTGCATCCATGTCATCCCTGCCTACCGGACAGGCAGGTGCGTGCTATTTTACATTAGCAATAACAATTGTATAAATAGAACACAGTTGACGCTGATTAAACAGATCTTCACGGATTTTTTGTCGTGTATTAAAAAAATTTATTATAAACGCTTCTTGATTTTTAAGTAGTAATTTAGTTTTAACACATCAAACAAAAGCAGCGAAGGGTTTCGGGAATTGAGGTTTTTTAAAATCAAAAATTCTAAACCCGTTATTGCAAACCCAAAAACACCACCCAACTTTCTTTTTTGTAATGCTACATACGCTTTTTGAATAGGGCGGTAGTTGTTTGGAATTTTTCGTTCCTTTTCCAGTTTAGATAATGTTTCTAATCCTTTTTTGGTTTTTAGGATAAAGGAGGTATTAGTTTCTAAACCATAATGAATGATTGGATTATCGATATGTAATACCTGTACGTTTAGGTTTTCGAGATTTCTTGAAAAAAGCACATCCATGCCATAGGTGTTTTCAAAAAAAGTATTGGCTTGAAGAAATACCTTTTTTTTAATTAAAAAGCATTGTGAAATAATAGAAAGATAAGGCATTTTTTTGCGAGTAGAAACGGTTTTAGCTTCTCTGGCTCTGCCATATTTCCAACGAAGCATTTTTGATTTTTCGGGTGGATTATTTTCATAGGAAATCCCGCCAAAAACGACATCAGCATGGGTATTTTCTAGGTTAAAAGTTTGGATAAAGGTATTTTTTTTAGGAAGTACATCGGCGTCCATAAACAATAACCATGCATAGTTTGCTTTTTGAGCCAAAAAATTTCTGGTTGCCGTTCTACCTTTATTTTCAAGTAGTTCTATACATGTACAGTGGGGATATTGTTTTATGGTTCTGTTTTTTACCATAAGCTCCTCCTTTGTAGAAGCATCATCCACCACAATAATTTCATACGCATAAGATACTTCTTCAAGTTGTTTGTATAATACGGCAACAAGTGAAGTAATGTCGTAATTGTATGTTGGGATAAGTATGGAAAGCACCTAATTGTTTTAAGCTAAAATACAATAAAGTATCAATTTTAAAACTACGCACACTTATTTTTTCAGTTTTCTTTTATTAGTTTGATTTTAGCATTTTCATTTAATCTTGTTACAATGAAATAAAGTAAAAATGGGGTACAAAGTATAAAATAAGAAATATCTCCAGCACTTTCAAAATAGGTGGTATAAAAACCGGAATGGTTACTGTGGTATAAAAAATAAATACTAATGGAAATAAATAAAGTAATACCACTATAAAAATATACATCCGCATTTTTTTTGCATAATAAAGAAAGAAAAATAGCCAATACAATAAAGAAAACGGTATAACCAAAAGGAATTAAAAAAGAAGATTGTATTAAGAAGGGATTTATAATTTTAAAATCTTCAAAATGCCCCAAAACAAAGGGCAAAAAAGTTATTATAAATACGATAAGGCTGATAAATCCAAGAAGTATTAACTGCTTAAAACGTATTCGTTTGGTGCGCCAAATAAATAGAAATGCAATGATATATGGAATTATAAAAACGTTTCTTGTGGAAAGTAAAAGTCCAATTAAGACACCAATACCAATAATCTTCTTTGTAGAAAATATTTTTTGTTTTAAAACGTAAATCAATGAAAAAACAATTAGAGCGGCATTAATAAAAATATTGCTTCTACTTACAATTTCCCATAAATAAAAGGATGATAAAGCAATCAAAATAATGCCTATGGTTTGTAAATCGTTTGAAAATTTAGAATAACGCATCATAAAATAAAATGCAAAGATGCCTAAAAGGGAATACAAACCCAATTCGCCAATGGCATAAAAGGGTAAGGCTAATATATAATAAAAGGGCATTGGTCCTGGAGGGTTACCTGTATGTCCTCTTCCATAATAAGCATAACCTCCTGAAAAATAAGTGTCCCAAAAAGAGTTTATGATACTCCATCTATCCACATTTAAAGTTTCTACTGGAATTACATAAAAAAGAATTAAACTAACGACAATAAAGAGTAAAAGAATAAAAATATTCAATAAATATAGCTGAGTATAGAATTTTTTAAGAAGAAATTTAAACCGCCAAATCAGTAAATAAATAAGAGATATTACCAATGAAATTACCAAAAAGTAGTCGGTTATTCTACTTAAATATTTTACTGAAAAAATAAAATTTATGAACACAAAAACAAAAAAGGCTATGTTGGTTTTATGAAGAATAAAATGGAACATTAATTGAAAATTTTAGAGGAATAAATATTCATTTTAAAAAGAAAGTAGCTAAATGAAATTTTTAAGACCCCAAACCGTAAACGATACTTCTTGGAATATTTATAGAGGAAGCTTCTTTAAAATATTTGGTAGGACAAGTAATTTCAGCTATTTCATATCCTTTTGCGAAAATTTGTGCCAGCAATTGGTTGTCAAAGATGAAGTCATCTGAATTTTTATTAAAATCAATATTTTGCAACACTTCTTTTGAATAAGCTCTATAACCTGAATGGTATTCTGAAAGTTTTTGATTCATTAATACGTTTTGTACAAATGTCAAAATTCGGTTAGAAATGTATTTATAAATTGGCATACCTCCTTTTAAAGCTCCTTTACCTAAAATTCGTGATCCTAACACTGTCGGATATAAATCATTAGCTATTAAATAACTCATAGAATGAATTAGTTTAGGAGTGTATTGATAATCCGGATGTAGCATTATTATAATGTCTGCACCTAATCCAAGTGCTTTATTATAACAAGTTTTTTGATTTCCACCATAACCGGTATTATTTTTGTGTTTAATGATATGAACTATGCCAATGGATTTTGCAACGTCAATCGTATTATCTGTACTATTATCATCAACAAGTATTACCTCATCAACAATATCAAATGGTATTTCATTATAGGTTTTTAATAATGTTTTTGAAGCATTGTAGGCAGGAAGATTTCCATCATAATCAAGCAAAGTGTGCATTTTTACCGCTCCTTTGTGTGCTTTGTATTTTGCCCAATCAAAAAGGTTTAAGCATAATGATATGGTGGTAGAATCTAATAGGAAAATTTTACTTTTTATCTTAAATTTTACTTGTTTAAACTTGGCTTGCTGTCCTAATGAATTTAGAAGTTCAAAATAGTAGGATTTAAAGAGTTCCCAATCTCTATTTTTGTTCTGGTAACTAATTGTGGATTTGGAAGGAGCTTTCTGAATCCCTAAATGATTAAGATTTCCTGTTGCTGAACGAAGTCCATTGCTTATATCTCGTACTGATTGACTTTTTGCAAACTGGCAAAACAACATTGAAACAAGATGTGTCCAACTATTGAAACTTTTTTGGTGCTTATCGGTTTGCTTTTCTTTTACAAGTTTATTGAATTTTTGACGGTCTAATTTGCTAATAATTTGAGAAAACAGTATTATATTTGTCATAAGAGGGAATGTTTTTGTTTTGCAACTCAAAGATAATTTGAGATACAGAATTTTCCCTCTTTATTTTTATCTTTTTTTAAACGTTTAGGACGCTATTGGTTTTTTATTAATCATTACTAACTAATTTGATTAATTTCATTGTAGAAATTTTGTCCTTTTCATTTATGTTCCCTATTTCCTAAGAGTTCTTAAATTTTTAAGTTTAAGTCCGTTTTAAACACCATTAACATTTCAGATAGTAGTTATAAACGCTAATTATTAATTAGCTTATTTAATAAATAGGATAAATCCTATAACTATTTGGGGAATTAACCTTATTGATTAAAAAATTAAAAGAGTTTATTTGTATAAGTATTTTGTCACTTTAATACGATTTTAGTTTATTAAAAATACAAAAGCCTCTTTGGGCAAGAACATAAATTTAATATTATGAAAATTTTTTCAAAAACATTTTTAATTGCAATCACAGTATTGGCAATGAACAGTTGCGGCAGCAACGACAACGATCCCTCAAACCCTTGTGAAACGCTAAACAGTCCCGTTGTGCAAGCAATGGCAACTTTGATCAGCAACACCACCGATTATATTGATGAAGCCGAGTGGATGGATCTTGAAACCCATGAATACACCATACAAATTAACACAAATGGTGAAATTTGCAGTATCGGCTACCAAAATCCGAGTACCTACACAGGAAGTTATACGATGGAAATCACTGCACCCGGCGGCACTTATTCGGGCGTACACACTTTTTCACAAACTGCCACACAATATATTGCCATTCCCTCAATTACCGTGGTTTCTGGAGATGTGATTGTGGTAAAAAGAACCATTTTGCCAGGATATTCATTGCTTGACGAAACCGTAGGAAGAACCATCAGACGCACAAATTCAGCGCCGATACCTTTTCCGTTAACGTTAACCAACGTTGTTTTTATCAGCTCCAACTTTTATGGCGCCGGCGGACCGGTTCCAAATATTGCCATTCCATATATCGCACTTGGATTTACGGCTTTGTAGCATTAAATATCGATTAATAACTTAAATATATTATAATGAGAAAGTTAGTGTTAGTACTCTTTTTGCTTGCTATTGTTAAAATGGAAGCACAGCAAAATCTAGGGATTGAAAAATCTGATAGCAGAAGGGGATTTTTTGTTTCTCTTTCAGGTGGCTTAACAAGTCCGACCGGAAATTATAAAACCTATTCTGATTCGGTTACCAATGCAGATGGCCAAATTTTGTTTGGCGCTACCGAAAAAATTAATGGAAAGTCGCAATTTAACTTAGATGCAGGTTACCGATTTGGGGCTTTTGGTCTTGGCTTTAGCATTGGTTATTTTTCACACGAATTGTCTGACCTGACCTTTCAAAGTGATTTGTTCAATGCCGATTTTCCCTTATTAAAAAATGTTGGATCCATTGATGGCACTTATTATGGCACGGGTCCCGATTATACGTATTCCTTCGGAAAATTCTCCACTACCGCTTCAGCCAGAATTGGCTTGATGAATTTTTCGACGGATACATTTACAGGAAGCTATAATGGCTCTGATACAGATGCTCCCATAGAAATAATCAGAACGGAGTTTGCCAGCGATGGAAAAACATCCTTGGGGTATTCCTCCGTCGGATTAAAACTTTCTTATGACATTTCAAAACAACTAAGCCTATTTACAAAAACTGATTATTTTATCACGTTAAGCGATGGCCTAAAAGTTACCGACAACGGCGTTGTGCTGAATGACATCAATAAAGACCAATTAATCACAGCGGCCGATTTTGATTTTGCCGGCCCAGGCTTAGAAAGATTTGAAAATGAAAGGTTTACAAAACCTAAAATGGTGAATGTGGGTTTTGGACTTACCTACAATTTTGATGCGCCGAAAACCAGGGTCAGAAATGGCCCAAAACAAACAGGAAAAGAAATTAAAGTCGCTAAAAGTGTTGATTCTCATTCAAAAATGCCACCTCGGGACATCGATAAACCATTTTTAATGCAAAAAGGAACGGTTGTTTTTACAAATCCTTCTAAAAAAGACAACAAAAGACAACAAAAAATAATCGCCATTTTACCGGCAAACAACAGCTCTTTTAAAAGTGTTGATGACATTGAAAATTTCACGTGGGAATTGGTGGGCGATAAAATTCCAAATCCGCACTATATCATCGAAATTACTAAAATTGGCAGTAACCGACAAGCTCAAAGAGTTTACGTTGGCACTTCTTCCGACACCAAAATAGCCGCCAAAAAAGTGGCAAAATTTAAAGCCGGAAAAGCATTGGCAGACACGGTTAAAAGAAAGGGCAATGTCGATGATGGTAGCAATGAAGAACAAGCTGGTGATGGACAGTACAGTTGGAAAGTTACCGAAACAAGCACAGGAATTTCTTCAGCCCCCAGCTTTTTTAGTGTATCCAACTGTGAGTTTGATTTACAAATAACCAACGAAACCATTGAATGTTTGGGATACGAAGGAGAAAACAGAAAATATAAAATTTGCTTTTCTTCGACTTATCAAAGCAGTACAGGCAATTTAACATTTGCCAATTCAGGTTCAGGACTTTTTGTGTATCATCCAATCAACAATTCTTTAAACCCCACGAACATAAGCCCATCATTAGTTACACAAATAGGCGCTACAACATCAACCGTTAGTTATTGTTTTGAAGTAACTGTTTCGGCTAGTGTTACTTCCATAGGATTTGGATTGCAGGGCGATGATTTAGACCTAAGCCCAGTAACTTGCCAGCCTGGAGCTAGTCTAATGTTTGATGAATTACCGGATTGCATTTGCGATGAATGCGAAGATACCGAACTTTCATTTGATAACTTTAATATTTCATTAAACGGAACAAGCGGCAATCAATTTAATTTTAATGGAAACATCAATGTAAATGTTCCTATTTATGGCATTGAATTTCAAATACAATCCTTTAGCTATTCCGCAAATCCATCTGCATGTTCAGAAGGCATCAGCAATTTAGAAGAATCGGGTATGTTTTTAATGCCGGGAACTACCATTAACGGTTCAACATCCTTACAATTGGCAAATGAAACTGCCTCAGGAAGTGCAAGTTCTAATGACAATGCCACAAAAAACATAAAATACTCCAGCAATACCGCATTAACGGGCGCCATTCCTGTTAATTTAACTATTGGTTTGCCGGGGCCAATCTCCGGACTCGACCCAAGTTGTTGCGTAATTGAATACAACGTATGTATAAAAGTTAAAATATTTTACGATGATGGCAGCTGCAAATCGTGTGTATTCACGCATTGTTTTAACTTTAATAACCAATAAAAATTAGGGTCATGAAAAATATATTTTATACCATCAAAGCCTATATGTTGCCAGTATTTTTATTTGCAACTACCTTAGGATATTCACAAATAGTTTTAAATCCTGCAACCAATACAGCTACCTGCAATTTAAGCGGTGGTGTTGTCACTGTTTCAGTTCCTTCCGAAGCATTGACAGGCGACAACATTGCTTTAAACATAACGCTTCAGGGAAGTTATGATGCTGGTTGCGTGAAGACAGTCAGTATTACAAATTCATCAAATTTGGTGTTTCAAAGTTCAGGCGCCATTCCTTTTACAAATATGGGTGGCGGCACTTATCAAAATGCACCATCACCTGCTTTAGCCGGCAATGACGGGCATAATTTTAATGTGTTCTATAAGTTTCCAAATAATGTTACTTGTAATGGAACTGTTGGAAATTTTGAAGTTACGGTGACTTTGGATTGTGAAGGCGTTATAACCACTTGTACAACTTCGGTAAGTGTTACGGCACGAGCCGCTAATTACTGGACCATTACCAAACAGTATATAACAGGAGATTTAACCTGCGGACTTTCCACTTGGACAATATATTTGAATCATAATAACCCCAATGGTTCTGGATTAGGAGCCTATAACATAACTGGTTCAATAACTGAAAACCCTTCAGTACCTATTGTTAGCGGCACTTCGTTTCCAGTTAATCAAAGTGGTTATTCCAGTGGATCTGCGGTATTTAATGTAACCCTTCAAAACTGCGCCCCGGAAGGTACTACAATTACCAACCTTGCCAATTATAATTTTACTTTAGGCGATGGCACTTGCGGCACCATGACAGGAACAGTTTCTGCAGTTTCAGATCCTTTAGTTTCTCCCAATGCCAGTTTATCATTTACAAAACAAGCTTATGACAACAACAATAATTATTCAACTCATCCTAATTTTAACCTGCCTCCGGGCTGTTCTGGAAGATACCATCTACAAGTGCATAACAACGGAAATGTGCCTTGGACCAACTTTGTGATTACCGATAACTTAAATATTCCCGGAATAACAATTACGAGTATAAGTCCTGGAATTTTTACAGTAACACTTCCAGTACCACAAAGTGGACCACATACATTTACTGCATCACCCCTTTTTGTTTTAAATCCTAATGAAACTACTGGTATTGATATAAATTTCACAGTAAATTCAAGCACTACAGTACCAACAACAATTACCAATACTGCAATTATAACCTACCAAGCAGTTGGCGCCGGAAATGGAAGTAGTGGTGGCGGAGGGTTATCTCCTTGTCCAAGTATTAATTGCCCAGTAATAGATACTTTAATTCAAAACACAACAGCTACGGTCGATTTTGATGTAACGGCACCGGAGCCAAGAGGTTTTATTAAAAAGTGTATTCTAAATCCGCCAACTGGCATCATCCCTCCTATTTATCAAATCGGAGACATTATAGCATTTAGCGTGATGATAGGAAATTCAGGGGCAGCTAATTTAAGCACTACCGTAACCGATGCCTTTGGAATGCCCGGCCAAAATTTACAAATTATCCCGGGATCTATCACTTATGAATATTATGCCAATCAAGACATAAATTATAAAAATAGATGCAATCCTCCTTTGGGGCTCCCGATGGCACCACCGTTTCCGGTTGCGTCAGTTACCACCGATTTGCAAAATCCGTCTTGGATTATTACCAATATGCCGGGTATATGCGATTTGTATAAGTCAAACTATTTAATCATTAAATTTAATGCTAAAATTTTACCGCAGCTACATGGCACAAAAACAAATAGTGCCTCAATAATTGATGGAATAAATACATTAATTAGCCCTGTTAATTACAGCATAGACCAAGTGGGTGTTTTAGGCATTTTTAAAGAAGCCGATACCGAAATTGCTGAAAATGGGCAGTCGTTTAATTATATCATCACGGTTTCAAACAATGGCAGTGTGCCATTAGATCACCTTATAATTACCGATATGCTGCCAGATTGTGTTTCTGTAAACGGACAAATTTCTATTAAAGATGCTTTGGCTACCACAATCCCTTATACAACTTCTGGCGGCTTGACCATCAATATCAATCCGACAGCACAAATTTTCCCGGGAAATGATTTTACCATTACCATACCTGTGGTTAAATCGGGCAGCGGAAATTGTTGTAATGAAAGTGTTTCTGTGACTGCTGTTATGACAACTTCAGGAGTTGAACTAGATGCAAATTATGGAAGTCCGGAAGCACCGGCCGCATGTGTAACCGGAACAGAATGTTGTGATATTGATGGTTTTGAGGCTACTATACAAGAAACTAACGGTTCTTTTAATGTTTCCATTAATGGTGGAAGTGTTCCTTTGCAAGAAGTAGAAATCTCTATGGTTGATTACCATATTGAATATGCTGATGAAGCTTGTAAACCAGATGATTTAGGTGCTTTTGGAACTTTGACCACCTCAACGGCAAATCTTAATACTTTAATTTTAAATACCGGAGATAATGGCACAAGCAGTTTGTCTTGGCTTCTTGGAAATCCGTCTGTTATAAATTCATCCGTTAATTTAGATATTTTATATCCCGATGTTTTAAATTTAGCTTGTTGTGATGTTTCATTTTATTTCTGTTTAAAAGTGAAGGTTAAAGATGTCAACTGTAATGTTTGCGAAAAAATTATTTGTTATTCAAGCGATCCAGACCCAGAACCTTGCGAAATTGACATCAAACCTTTCAGTCAAGGCAATAAATATTGTGTAGGCGATACTATCAATTTGAACTGGTCTGGCACAACACCTTCAGGCCAAGTAAATATTTCTTTATTTGACAACACAACCAATACGGTTTATGCAGTCTTGGCAAACGGAATTTCTAATACAGGAACCTATACCTATACAATTCCGTCATCAATACCTTGCGATCCTCCAAGGTCGTGGTCTCTTATTGTTGAAGATGCTGAGGGATTATGTTTAGACAGAAGTGATAAATTCATCATTGAATGTTGTATTCCACAGTGTGATTGTGGCGAATGGTTGACCAACAGTATTTCGATAAAAGGATACTTTAAAAAAATTCCAAGAGACCCAAAAGAAAAAATAACTATCCCAATAAATTTTGAAAGCAAAGTTGAATGTGGCAATAAAATTCAACTAAAACCTGCGATGAATTATACCTTTACGGCACCAAATTATGTGTGTAATCCGGAAAATTGCGCTGTGGTATATCATTGGGAAGTTGTTGATGCCCATGGCACTATTTTATCAGGAAATGGAAAAACATTTAATTATAGTTTTAATGGCTATGGACAATATCAAATAATTTTTACGCCAATATGCGGAGGAAAGCGTTGCGCTCCTTGTATTATTTATGTAACTATTGATAAATTTACGCCATTACCAGACGAACCGGGCCCCAATGATGTTTACAACCCAAAAACAGGCAAAACTTGGATGAACAAAAACCTAGGCGCCAGCCAAGTGGCCACAAGCCCAACCGATTCGCTGGCCTATGGCGATTTGTACCAATGGGGCCGTTTAACAGATGGACACGAGAAAAGAACGAGCAATACAACCAACACATTAAGCAGTAGTGATGTGCCTGGACACGGTGATTTTATCCCCAATCCTAATTATCCTTTTGATTGGCGTTCACCTCAAAATAATAATTTGTGGCAAGGAGTCAATGGTATAAACAATCCTTGTCCAAATGGTTATCGTTTACCAACAGAGGCAGAGCTAAACGCAGAGCGATTGAGTTGGACAAGCAACGATGCAGCAGGGGCTTTTGCTTCCCCTTTAAAGTTAACAGTAGCAGGCTATCGATATTATAGCTCTGGTTTAATCTTGGGTGTTGGAACAGATGGTTATTATAGATCCAGTAATGGTTTAAATTCTTCTAAAAACCTATATTTTAATAATAATCTTGCTAAAATAGATTTAAATGCAAAAGCTTATGGCTTTTGTGTTCGTTGCATAAAAAACTAAAATAGAATTTTTAAAAGTAAATTACATTATCTTATTTAATTTTAAAAAGAGTCGAAAATTATCGGCTCTTTTTTAGTTTTAGCCTAAATTTGCCCCACAAAAAATATTCAATGAATTTCGAAATTACTTTTAAAACAAAATGGTCGGATTTTGACCCAAACAGACATATGCGCCACACGGCCTATAACGATTATGCAGCTGAAGTGAGGGTGCGCTTTTTTCAGGAACACGGACTTTCCATCAACGAATTTGCAAAACTGAATATTGGTACGGTGTTATTTAAAGAAGAAACTTCTTTTTACAAGGAAATACATATTGGCGAAGACATTACCGTTAAAATGGAATTGGAAGGTGTTTCAAAAGGCATTGAACGCTGGCGTTTTAACCATCACATTTACAATGAAGCCGGTAAACTTTCAGCGGAGATTAAAGTCTATGGCGCCTGGATAGATTTGGTAAAACGCAAACTGACGGCACCACCACAAAAATTTGTGCCAGCAATTGGTTGTCAAAGATGAAGTCATCTGAATTTTTATTAAAATCAATATTTTGCAACACTTCTTTTGAATAAGCTCTATAACCTGAATGGTATTCTGAAAGTTTTTGATTCATTAATACGTTTTGTACAAATGTCAAAATTCGGTTAGAAATGTATTTATAAATTGGCATACCTCCTTTTAAAGCTCCTTTACCTAAAATTCGTGATCCTAACACTGTCGGATATAAATCATTAGCTATTAAATAACTCATAGAATGAATTAGTTTAGGAGTGTATTGATAATCCGGATGTAGCATTATTATAATGTCTGCACCTAATCCAAGTGCTTTATTATAACAAGTTTTTTGATTTCCACCATAACCGGTATTATTTTCATGTTTAATGATATGAACTATGCCAATGGATTTTGCAACGTCAATAGTATTATCTGTACTATTATCATCAACAAGTATTACCTCATCAACAATATCAAATGGTATTTCATTATAGGTTTTTAATAATGTTTTTGAAGCATTGTAGGCAGGAAGTACTACTACAATCTTTTTAGATCCAATCATATAAATATTAAAAAAGTTAAAATTATTTGAAAGTATGCTATTAAAAATAAATTACACCGTTTTCTGCACCACTTCAAAAATTTGATTTTCATCGCATTTTAAAGTTTTGGAAGGATATTTTAATAACAAAGCATAATCGTGCGTTGCCATTAAAATAGTATTTCCGTTTTTATTGATTTCTCGCAACACCTCCATAACTTCCACAGAAGTTTGGGGGTCAAGGTTTCCGGTAGGCTCATCGGCAAGAATCAATTCAGGATCATTAAGTAGGGCTCTGGCTATGGCAACACGCTGTTGCTCGCCACCCGAAAGTTGGTAAGGATATTTAAACCCTTTTGTTTTCATATCTACTTTGCTCAGCACTTCTTCTACTTTGCTTTCCATGGCGGTTTTATCAGTCCAGCCGGTTGCCCTTAATACAAATAATAAATTGTCATTTACTGTGCGGTCGTTCAGCAGTTTAAAGTCTTGAAAAACTACGCCCAACTTTCGCCTTAAAAAGGGAATGTCTTTTTCTTTTAAAGTGGGTAAATCAAAATCTACTATATGACCTTCGCCTTCTTGTAAGGGCAAATCGCCATACAAGGTTTTCATAAAACTACTTTTTCCTGTTCCGGTTTTCCCGATGAGATATACAAATTCGCCTTTGTCTATAGAAACGTTTACATCAGAAAGGATAAGGGTTTCTCGTTGAAAAATAGAGGCGTTTTTTAAAAACAATACGGGTTTAGACATAGTAGAATTATATTGAAAAAGCGAAATTAACTTTATTTTAAATCATGCAACGTGTAAAGATAGAAAAAGTTATTTGGTTTGGTTATTTGATTTCCACTAACGATTTTTTAAGGATAATTTATTCGAATTTTTTTTGTCATTTTATACTTTGTGGAGGTTATCGTTACCGTTACCGTTTTCTCTTGAATATTTTCCAACGCGATAGATGCCACTTCTGTTTGTGCATATTTTTTTCTGAAAACCACTTTTTCATCGGCTTTGATTTCCACTTCATACTCGGAATCCATAATTTGCTCCACTGGACGGACAAGCAGCCCACTAATTTCCTTAGCAATTTCAATAATAACAGGGTCTTTTGATTTTACTGGGACGGAAACGGTGTCTTTTTCTAATGCAGGTTTTGGAATTCTTACTTTCGGAAAACATTCCGCTGTGGGCAAACTGGGGTTGATGCTCAGTTTTACAAAACCATTTTGGTCTGGTTTTAAATGGGTATTGGGCTGTAGATGAATGCCTTTTCGCGCTTTAAAAGTAACCGTACTGGAATCTCTAAAAGTTTGATTATTAATTTTCAACATATACGGAGCCGATTTTAATACAAACTCAAAACGGTAAAAATCCCTTCCTGAAATTTCAACTTCTCCTTTTTCTTGCTGCATGGCATCTGCCATTTTTACGGCTTTGAAAGCATCTATTCTTCCGGCTCCCACAAGCATTTTAAAGGGTTCGTTTCCGGGTAAGTTTTCTATATCGGCTGCGGTTAATTTCATGATGCTTTCCACCTCCGCGCTGCCCAAACAATAATTGGCAGACCAGATTAAGCCAATAACGCCGGTAACCACAGCTGCTGAGCTTGAGGATGCTCCTCCGTATTGTTTGTCTTCCATTTCACAATCTGCACTTCCCAGTAAAAATGTATCAGCTGGAGCTGCTATGTCCACCGCTAGATTGTGCTGGTTTGCCCATTGAAGGTTAATGGGTATAATTTTTCCATCTACAACTTTATGTCGTCGTACGTGTCGGTCACTATATCTGTCTAAAATAATATCGACGCTTTTTTCATCAGCGATAATGCAGTCTTCCCAATTTTCGCAATCTGCAAAAACGGTGGTTACGGAAATTACTCTTTTAAACGAAGCAGGATAACCGTAATTTGACGACTTATCTTTGAGATTTGGGTTGCAATTCAATTTGTTACCGGCTCCGGCTACTATTAAAATTCCCTCATCATAATATTCATTTATTCGTTCTTCTACATTTTTATGATAAGCCCCAAAACCGCACAACACCCAACTCGCATTAATTACTTTAGCTCCTGCCTCCACAAGTTGTATGATATAATCAAATTGACCGTAACCATTGGTAATCATATCACACTCCGAACAAATTCCGGGCATACCAAAAGCATTGTCACTTCTAGCACCTATAATTCCGGCTACATTGGTGCCGTGCGAGCAAGTAATTCCTTTTTGCACGTTTAGATATTTTAGATAGTTGCTAATTCTACCTTGTAAATCTGCATTAGTTGAATCTACTCGTGCATCAGAAATGCCGATAACTACTTTTTTATTTCCTTTGGTAATTCCCCAAGCTCCGGGCGCATTTATAAGATCCAATCCGTTTAGTGGATATGGTGCGCCAAGGTTTTCCACCGGACTGGTAGTGCCGTAATCATTGGGATAAATTTCGATTTTTGGAGGAAAATATTCGCCTATTTTTGAATATTTTATTGGATTTAATAGCTGTAACTTTTCTAATAGTGCTCTATTATCGGTGGTTAATCGATATACCATTTGTAAATTTTCTTTTTGGGTATTCGGAAAAGCGCGTTGCAATGCAAATACTTTATATTGGTTGTAAATTTCATTTTCTTGCCTACTTTCTAATGAAAATACCTCTAAAGTGCCATCCTGATTTTTAGTGATTTCTAGGGATTCAAAATTGGGAATGCTTACATGAAAAAAATAGCGATCCTCCTGTTGCTCTTCTTGTGAAAAAAGAAAAGCAGTTGAAAAGCCAAAGATTAAAAGTGCTAGTTTATTCATTTTTAAGCATTTGTATCTGTTCGCTTAAAAAATCAATCTGTTTTTGTTGTTTGATGGTATGCAGCGTTAGTTCTTCTATTTTTTCAAGCAACAACAAATTCATTTCTTTCAACGAAAGTCCATCTTCTTTTAAGGAAGCTGCAGAAGGAATTTTAGGCAAATGGTGGTTTTTTTGAATAAAAGTTTCTATTTCTCCCAAACTTAAAAAGCGATAATCACTTTTCAAAGAAGAAACCCCGGTGAAATAGGTTTCAAAAACATAATCAGGTGCCACAGCACCGTCTAAATCGACCAAAACTTCTTGGGTGTGAATGCTGCCCTTAACAGTTAGCATGGCATCCGGGGTTTTTGTACCAATACCTACAAAACCATTTTTGATTTCTGTAATGTTTTTAAAACCAGCAGCTTGGCAACTTCCTATAATGGGGAAAAGCAGCATGAAAAGTAAGAGTGTCTTTTTCATAAAAAGTTTTTTGTTAAGTAAGGTATAAAAATAAGCTTTATTGTTTTTCTTTAGAAGATATTCAAAAATAAAATCAAGAATCAAAAATGGCTTTGCAACTTCTAGGTTTCTTTATAGGTAAGGAGGGGTGTTGTGTCGGGAAATTTTAACCCTAAAAAAATAGATAGAACACGAAGTAACTTTCATAAATATAGGTTATTTTTGTAGAAGTATAAAATTTAATCCAATGGAAATCATCATTATAAACTCGCCCAATAAAGTGGTAACTCAAAAAATAAAAGATTTTTTAGAGCCACTAAAAGTACCCTTTGAATTAAAAAGTGAATCCAAAAAGGATGAGGTGTATGACCCTGAATTTGTAAAAATGGTTTTAAAACGTTCAGCAAATGCAAAAAAGGGCAAAGTAACTGAAATTAATCCAAAAGATGTATGGGGAAGTATAGGATTAAAATAGAGGAGGAAGCGAAGAAAGACCTTCAGAAAATCTATAAATCAGGCGATACATCTTCCATAAAAAAATTAGAAAAAATAATTCTTGAACTTTCAGAACATCCAACCCTTGGCATTGGCAATCCCGAAGCTTTAAAACACAGTTTATCGGGCTATTGGAGCCGAAGAATCAACAAAAAAGACCGTCTTATCTACCGAATTATTGAAGAGCCAGAAATGTTAGTTGTCATAATTTCAGCATTGGGGCATTATTAAATTGGCGTTATTTTTAAATGCCACAAAGTCGCAGGCAAAAGAAACTCTCTGCAATAGGTATTTACTTCACCACAAATCCATAAAGTTAGTAAATAGAACACCTAGTAAAACACTTTTTTTCAACCCTTCAAAATGTACATAAAAGTACAACATTCCTAAAATTCTCACGTTGTACTTACGATAATAATTAATAGATTCATATATCTTTGGCCACTTAAACCTACCACTAAATGAAAAGATACCTCACGGCATTAGTACTTGCATTTTTATTTACAACTTCTTTTTTTTATTCGCAGCAAACGGCAGTTTTTACAAATGATTTGGCGGCATTTCAAGATGCAGTTGCTTTGTACAACAACCAGCAATATCTAGCGGCACAAACCCAGTTTACAAAAATAAAAAACACGACAAAAAACCAAAGTATAGAAGCAGATTGCAGCTATTATATTGCAAATGCAGCCATACGTCTAAACCAGCAAAGTGCCGATGCTTTAATGGAAAAATTTGTGGAAGAATACCCAACCAGTACCAAAAGAAATAGTGCTTTTCTTGAAGTAGGAAATTATTATTTTGAAAGCGGAAGGTATCCACAGGCAAGAAAATGGTTCGATAAAGTGGAAGAACGCAATCTAAGCCATGCCGAAAAAGAGAAATTTTATTTTTACAATGGCTATGCTTTTTTTCAAACAAAAAGGCCTAGTGAAGCAAAAAAATATTTAAACCGAGTAGCAAATTCTAAGGAATACGGGTCACAAGCCAAATATTATTTGGGTTATATGGCGTACGAAGGCGATAATTATGAAGACGCAACCCAGCTTTTTGAAGAAGTAAAAGACAAAGAGCGATATGCCGAAGATATGTCCTACTACCAAGCAGATATGAATTTTAAATTAGGAAAATTTCAAGAAGCTATCACCCTCGGCAAATCGCAGTACGACAAATCCAGCCCTCAAGAAAAATCGCAACTGTCAAAAATAATAGGAGAGAGTTATTTTAATTTGGGCGAATATGAAGCTGCAATTCCTTACCTAAAAGAGTACAAAGGCACTCGCGGAAAATGGAATAACACCGATTATTACCAACTAGGATATGCCTATTACAAACAAGCAGACTACGCAAATGCCATTGCAGAATTCAATAAAATTATCACAGGAAAGGATGCCGTAGCACAAAACGCCTATTATCATTTAGGCGAATCTTATCTAAAACAAAACCAAAAACAGCAGGCTTTAAACGCTTTTAAAAATGCTTCTGAAATGAGTTTTAGTCCACAAATTCAAGAAGATGCTTGGTATAATTATGCTAAATTGAGTTATGAAATTGGCAATGCCTACACTAGTGTGCCGCAAGTACTCACTTCCTTTTTAGAAAAATATCCAAAAACCAACAACAAAACGGAAATTGAGGATTTACTTATAGATTCCTACATAACTTCTAAAAACTTTAAAGAAGCACTTAACTTATTAGAAAATAACAAAAGTTTTGAAAATAAATTGGCATACCAAAAAGTTGCATTTTTTAGAGGGCTGGAGTTGTACAATGAAAGCAATTACAACGAAGCAAAAGTGTTTTTTGAAAAATCATTAAAAGAACCACGAGACGCTCGTTTTACAGCCCGAGCAACATACTGGAAAGCCGAAAGTGATTACCAGTTACATAATTTTGAACAAGCACTTATCGGGTTTAAACAGTTTAAACAATTGCCGGAAAACAAAAACACACCTGAAACCACTAACGTTGATTATAACATAGCTTACACCTATTTCAAAACCAGAAATTACACCGATGCTATTACTTCTTTTCAACAGTTTTTAGGAAATACAAACATCGATAATCAAAGAAAAAAAGACGCCAATTTACGACTTGGTGATAGTTATTTTGTTTCTAGCCAATATTGGCCGGCTATGGAAAATTATAACAAAGTAATTGCCATAGGAGGTGCTGATGCCGATTATGCAGCCTATCAAAAAGCCATAAGTTACGGTTTTGTGGATCGCACAAATACAAAACTAGAAGAGCTTACTGCATTTGACAGAAGTTTTCCGAATTCTGGGTATCGTGATGATGCGCTTTATGAATTGGGCAATACCCATTTGGCTTTAAATAACAATGCAGATGCAATAAAAACGTATGACAAACTCATCAACACACAACCCAAAAGTAGTTATGTGTCCAAAGCGTTACTTAAGAAAGGTTTAATATTAACCAATACAAACAAACCAAGTGAAGCACTTAGCATCTTTAAAAGAGTAGCAAACGATTTTCCGGCATCGCAAGAGGCTTTGCAAGCAGTTTCTTCGGCAAAATTTATTTATATAGACCAAGGAAAAGTGGACGACTATGCTGCTTGGGTTAAAACGCTCGATTTTGTAGAAGTTGCCGATGCCGAATTAGACCAAGCTTCTTATGATGCTGCAGAAAGCAAATATCTGCAAAACGATACCCGTCAAGCAATTTCACTTTTTGAAAAATATATTAAAGATTTTCCAAATGGCTTAAATAGCGTTCCCTCTCATTTTTATTTAGCGCAATCATATTTTTCAGACAATCAAAAAAATAAGGCAATACCCAACTATGAGTTTGTGCTTACAGTGCAACGCAATGAATATACAGAACAAGCATTAGCAAGACTTTCGCAAATTTATTTAGAAAATAAAAACTACCAAAAAGCCATCCCTGTTTTAGAACGGTTAGAAGTAGAAGCCGATTTTCCACAAAATATAGTTTTCGCACAATCTAATTTGATGAAGTCGTATTACGAAATGAAAGACTACACCAAAACGGTTACCAATGCAGAAAAAGTTCTTGCCAACGCAAAAATGGACAATCAGGTAAAAAGTGATGCACAAGTTTTTATTGCGCGTTCGGCGATGCAAACCAATCAAGAAGCAAAAGCAAAAGCAGCCTATGCAGAAGTACAAAAAATTGCCACCGGCGAACTTGCTGCAGAAGCGCTTTACTATGATGCCTACTTCAAAAACAAAGAAGGAAAGTTTACGGAATCGAATACCGCCGTACAAAAACTGGCAAAAGATTATTCCGGTTACAAAAACTATGGAGCAAAAGGACTCATTGTTATGGCAAAAAACTTCTATGCCCTAAAAGATTCTTTCCAAGCCACGTATATTTTAGAAAGCGTAATAACTAACTTTTCTGATTTGCCGGAAATCGTTACAGAAGCAAAACAAGAATTAGAAAGGATAAAAGCGCAAGAAGCAAAAACAAACGCCTCTATAGATACCCATGACTAGATGGAAACAAAACATAAGTCTTTTGGTGATGGTTTTTTTGTTTTTTTCGTGTGAAAAATCGGAAAATACTATGACTGGCGATTTGTATTTTGTTTTGCTGGACGCATCAAATTATAATGTGATAGATATCGACAGAAGGCGCGTTTTTAAAGAAACAGCGGAACATCTGGCGGAGCTTGACAGTTTAAACCCTAAACAAATAGAACTGCTTAAGAATTATGAGTTTTTAATGCGAAACAAACTTTTAAACAAACCAAAAATATTTGTTAGAACACCTTCCGGAACAGTGGAAGAAGTATATATTACCCTTAATGATTTTAAAGAAATATCGAAATATTCTTTCTTGGAATTACGAGAGAATAACCAACGCATCCATATAGAAATGGAAATGGAATTTACAAAAGATAGCTTGTTGGTGGCTTACCAAATCAACCACATCCAAAAATTGGATGGAAAAACATTTTACAAACAAAACTAACTTTAATTAGATCTATGATTTCCCAAACCCTGAAAATCAAAACTACGGTACTTTTTATTTTTATTACAGCAATACTTTTTGCGCAAGACCCATTAGGCACTGAAGTAATCAATGTAGTTCGACCCTATTCACCCACTGTTTCCGATGCTTTTAAAGTAAAAGAAACCCCGTCATTAACCGATTCTTTATCCACACAAAAAAAAGAGGTTAATTACAATATATTTTCAGTGCCGGTAGCCTCTACCTTTACTCCGGCAAAAGGTAAAGCAACTACGATAGAACGCAAAAAACAAGAAAAATTATTCAGTAATTACGCCACTTTAGGGCTCGGAAATTATAGCTCTATCCTTGCAGAATTGTACAGTAATTTTCAAATTAATAGAACCGATAATATTGGATTTTTCTTAAAACACAACTCTTCGCAAGGTGGTATAGACAATATTATTTTAGACGATAAATTTTATAATACCTTATTGGATGTAAACTATGCAAGTTTGCAACGCGATATGTCTTATACGTTAGACTTTGGTGTACAACATCAATTATTTAACTGGTATGGGGTGGATACTAATTTGTTTTTTACTGAGGAACAAATGAATGCCATAAACCCACAACATTCCTATTTTGGAGTGTCTGCTGGTGGAAATATAAAGTTTGACGAGGCTATTTTTTCAGAAGGGGATGTGCGTTTGCGCTATTTTAGCGACTCCTTTTCCTCTTCCGAAATTCATGCTGTGGTACAACCAAAATTTGAATTTGATTTAGGAGGACAAAATGTAGGACTAAACTTAGGCTTAAACTACTTAAACGGAAGTTTTGATCAAAGATATGCAAACCCAAATACAGGGATTTCTTACGGATTCTTAAACACGAGTATAAACCCCTACATCCTTTTACAGGAAGATGCCTTTTCGGTAAATTTAGGAGCTGTACTATTTTATAGTATGGATACTGAAAATAGTGACGGCAAACTATTTATTTACCCTAAAGTACATGCTTCTTATCGTTTGGTTGATGAATTTGTAACCGTTTATGCAGGCGCTGAAGGCGATTTAGTACAAAACAGTTATTATACTTTTACTCAAGAAAACCCTTTTGTATCTCCAACGTTATTTATTACGCCAACGGACCAGACCTATGAAGGCTTTGGTGGAATAAAAGGAAAAGTAACCAACACCATCGCCTATAATTTAAGAGCGTCCTATAAACGCGAAAACGACAAACCTTTCTTTCAACTGAATCCTTTTATTGGAACAAATCCTAATTTAGAAGGCTATGAAAACGGAAACTCTTTTCAAGTAGTCTATGACGATTTGAATACCCTAGAAGTTTTTGGCGAATTACAAGTGGCTGTAAACACAAATTTTACATTAGGAATGAACGCTAATTTTTTTAGCTACACCAATGAAGTAGAGCAAGAAGCCTGGAATTTGCCAACAATAAAAGCTTCCTTATTTGCAAATGCTAACATCACCGAAAAACTATATGGAGGCGTTAATTTGTTTTATGTAGGCGAAAGAAAAGATCAATTTAACAACACCACCGTTTTTAATTTTCAACCCCAAACAATTACCTTAGATAGTTATTTAGATGCAAACATTCATTTGGGATACCGCATAAATGAACAGCTTTCAATATTTGCAAAAGGAAGTAATTTGTTAGGCGATACGTATGAAAAATGGGCAAATTTTCCCGTATTAGGCATACAAGTTTTAGCCGGCGCCACCTATAAATTTGATTGGTAATATGGTAATCTTATTAAGATAAATGAAGTATAATAGTATATTTAACCTCTAAAAAATCTATTTTTGCAGGCTATTAAATGTTTATACTATGAATAAATTCACACTTCTTTTCGCATTTGCTTTTATTTTTTTCTCCTGTGATACAAAACAACAAGCAGATATTTTAGTGATTAATGCAAACATCTACACCGTAAATGATTCTTTTGAAATGGCAGAGTCTTTTGCAATTACTGATGGAAAAATTGTTGAGGTGGGCACAACACAAGACATTCAAAAAAAATACAAAGCAGCAGAAACGTATGATTTTAGTGGAAAAACTATCGTACCAGGTTTCATTGATGCGCACGCCCATTTTTATGGATTAGGGTTAAACCAAAATGTTATTGACTTGGTAGGTGCTGCAAGTTTTGACGAGGTGGTGTCCCGAATCGTAGCGTTTCAAAAGGAAAAACAACTAGATTTTTTAGAAGGGCACGGCTGGAATCAAAATTTATGGGAAGTGAAAGAGTTTCCTAACAAAGAGAAACTGGATTCTCTTTTTCCGGAAACACCTATAGTTTTAACTAGAATTGACGGTCACGCATACCTTGTTAACCAAAAAGCACTCGACCTTGCAGCAATTACTACAGAAACTAAAGTCGAAGGTGGAATTATAGAAGTAAAAGACGGTAAATTAACAGGCATATTAATTGATGGCGCTATGGATTTAATAGCAGTAATTAGTCCGACAATTAGCAAGGAAGTTGCAACTAAAGCATTAAAAGATGCACAGGAAATATGTTTTTCTTTTGGGTTGACTACGGTAAATGATGCCGGACTCGACAGGAGGATTATAGAGCTCATCGATACGTTGCAACAAGCAAGTGAATTAGACATACGTCTTTATGCTATGGTTTCTAACAGTCCTGAAAATCTAGAGTATTATCTATCCAAAGGAATTATTAAAACGGATAAACTTCATGTGCGTTCCATAAAAGTGTATGCCGATGGGGCATTAGGCTCTCGTGGTGCTGCCTTAAAAGAACCGTATTCCGATCATCCCGGACATTACGGCCTCTTTATAACTCCGGTTAGTGAGATTCACGATTTAGCAAAACGTATTGCCAAATCAGCCTATCAAATGAATACGCATGCTATTGGCGACTCAGCAAATAGCGTAGTATTAAATGCATATACTGATGTTTTAGGAAATACAAACGATAGACGTTGGAAAGTAGAACATGCACAAGTGGTTTCAGAAGAAGATTTTCATTATTTTAAAAACGGAATCATCCCTTCGGTGCAACCTACGCACGCAACCAGTGATATGTATTGGGCAGAAGATAGAGTAGGAAAAGAAAGAATAAAAGGGGCGTATGCGTATAAAAAATTATTGGATATAGCTGGAATAGTTGCCTTAGGAACTGATTTTCCGGTGGAACATGTAAGTCCGTTTTACACTTTTTATGCCGCTACTGCAAGAAAAGATTTAAAACACTTTCCCGAAGGCGGTTTTCAAAAACAAGATGCACTTTCGCGTGAAGAAACACTGAAAGGAATGACTATTTGGGCTGCCTATTCTAATTTTGAAGAAAAAGAAAAAGGGAGTATAGAAGCCGGAAAATTTGCCGATTTTATTATTCTAAATAAAGATATTATGACAGTTGCCGAAGACGAAATACCCAATTTAAAAGTAGAAGCTACGTTTGTGGGCGGTAAATTGGTGTTCAAAAACTAGTACTTTAATTAGCATCTCTTTTAAATATTAGAATTTTTTAAATTTTAAGTAAATTACTTACCTCCTTTTGCTGCTAAATCGGCTAGACAAAGTGGGTCAAATTGACGAATGCTGGATTTTCCTTGAAACATTTTAGCAAGCGCAGACCGGTTTGCGGTGGTTTCAAAATACATCAAACATTCTTCCACAAAACAATGTTTGCTGTGCTGACTGTCTTCATGAATTTGGTGAATATCGTCTAATTGCAGGTTTACTAAACTGAATAAGTGACCAAACTCGTGTTGCAGCGTAGTGTTTTCCACAAGTGAAATATTTAATCCATTTGAAATGGCAACATCTAGTATGGTTTTTTTGTAAATCACGATGGAAGTATTTCTATATGCAGTGCCTAAAGTAACTTTTGTTGGTGTGTCGTTACTGGAATTTCCGTTGGAAAAGAATATATATACAGCAAGATTTTCGCCGTCATTATAGATGGTGCGTTTGTCATCTTCAATGGCTCTTATTTCTTCTATAGTAAAAGGTGCGCCGGTGGGTGTTGGAATGACATTTTCAACCACCGTAATTCCTTGTGATTTATGTATTCGTTGTTCTAAAAAAACGATCAAATTATTTATAGTTTCCGGCTCTGGACGAAATCCTTCGGGATATACAATCTCTAAATTTAGTTTTTTAAATAAAGTATTTTGTAATAGACCTTCGGCTGAGGTACCTAATGCTTGTTTGTTAGCTAAGGTTAAATCTGCTTGGGGCTCTTTATCGTCTTTTTTGCAACTAAAAACCAGCAGTACAAGTAAAAACAGCAAAAGTAGTTTGGAAAAATTAATATTCATTTTGCAAAATTTTATCAAAAATACATATTTCATTTAGTACAACTTATTTTATGGAAGTTTATTTTACTTTGATTTTTGCCAGATAGTCAAAATGCTCTCCTTCTTGTACAAATTTGCACTGTAAGTCATTTTCTTTACACAAACGATCTAAGGTAGAAAAATCTGCATATAACCATTCAAATTCTTCAGAGGTTTCTCCTTTATAGCGCATATTAAAAGTGAGTTCGCCATAATATTCCTTTTCAGAAGACACCCAAACTCCACCATCGTCATCGGTATCAAACATATATAGTAAATCGCTTGAATCGATAAGAATTTGGCCATCTTTATGCAATAATGATTTTAAATGGTGTAAATATTTTGGAACTTCCTTTAGGTTTTTAAAAATCCCAGTACCATTCATAAGCAATAAAATGGTGTCGAACTTTTCATTTTTTAAATCTAATAAGGAACAGTTTCTTACATCTTTAATGCCACGAAGTTTACAGACTTCCACAGCACCTGCAGAGGTGTCAATTGCAGTGACATCAAATCCTTTTTCCTGAAGATATAAAGAGTGAATGCCGGCACCGCATCCTACGTCAAGTACTTTTCCTTTGGCAAGTTGTAATGCTTTTTGTTCAAGTTGTGGCATGTCTTTATATTCCCTAAATAAATAGGGTAATGGCAATACATCTTCTTCTGAAATGTTAGTTTCGGTAAAAATATCTTCGGTATAGTTACCCTGAAAATAATCTAGCAATGCTTTTCCTAAAATATCTTTTTGCATTAGTATCTTTGCCTTATGGAAGAAGAGTTAAAAAGCCTCCCTAAGCGAGCCAAAGATACACATAACGAGAATAAAAAATTCTTTATTAATTTAAAGAAAAAAACCCCAAAAAATCTCGATGTGGTGATGCAACAGTTGCATGATGCTGAATTTCAAAAAACCGATTGTTTAAAGTGCGCCAATTGCTGTAAAACAACAGGACCTCTTTTTACCAATAAAGATATTGAGCGTATTGCAAAACATTTTCAGTTAAAGCCGCAGCAGTTTATTGACAAGTATTTGCAAATAGACGAAGAAAACGATTATGTACTTAAAAGTGTTCCTTGTGCTTTTTTGGGAACAGATAATTATTGCTCTATTTATGAAGTGCGGCCTAAGGCTTGCGCTGAATTTCCACATACCGATAGAAGAAAATTTCAACAAATTTCGCATCTTACGTTACAAAATGTTGCAATTTGTCCGGCTGCTTTTAACATTGTAGAAAAGATGAAGGAGTTGTATGGGAATGGATTTTTATTGTAATTTTTTTACCTATTTTTTAAGCAAATAATTCTTTAACTTTTTTAAAATCGGGATGTTTAATGCTATTATTTTTTAGTTTTTCAATGTCTATTAAAAGGATATGTTTGTAGGATTTATTTGCTTCATTTTTTTTGTCCTTCAAACTTAAATATATTTTTTTAGCATCATCCCATCGATTTTGGAGTAAAAAACTGTGTCCTAAATTGCATAGTAGAGAAGGAAATTCTTTTACATTATCTTTCGTTTTTATTATCGTTAATTCAGCTTCTTTTGGTTGATTTAGTTGTAAGTGCATCCAGGACAAATTAGTATAGGCATCTGCCAAATTGTTTTTTAGTTTACTATTTTCAGAAAATTTACGCCATTGTTCTTCTAAAAGAACTACTATTTTTTTTTGAAAAATTATTTTTTCCTCTGGATGAATAGTAGAATGAATCTCATCGGTTAAATCGCGTGTTTTTTTGTAGGCATTTTCTAGTTGAAGCTCTTCCATAGTAATGGTATTAAAATAATTTAAATAGTAAGTGCAATCACTTAGCATACTTTTTATCACCGGCCTGTTTTCTTTAGCCCTTTGCAGTCTTATTGTCACATCTTGAAGCAGCTCTATGCTAATTTTTTTATATTTTAAATCTGTTTTTTTTTCTAATTCTGATTGGTATAATTCTACTAAATTTAAGGAAGTAGCACAAACGTCAGCGTCAAAAGCGTTTGGTTCTTTATCTGCCAATTTCTTTCTAATTTCAAGGGCTTGTTTAAAATAGGATTCAGCAGAGGAAATATCTTTCTGTTCAAAATAAAACAAACCTAAGTTATGAAGAGAAGTAGCTAAATAGTGAGTGTATTCCTCAGGAAACTGATCTGCTAAATGGTTATAAATAGCAACGGTTTCAAGGCAGTAAGCAATGGCTTTTTGATTATTTTTCATTTCTGCATACAAAATGCTTAAACTGTTGCAAGTGGCTGCCACAAAAGGAGTGAAAAATGCTTTGTCATAGTTTGTTAAATTTTGGTATTCCTCTAATGCTTGTTCAAAATGACTTAAAGCTTTTTGGGTTTCCCCCATGGATTTGAATGTAACACCGAGATTATTTAAAACGGCAGCTATATATGGAAGAAATTTTGTTTCTTTTGAATCCGTTAAATTTTTAAAAATGCCTAATGATTTTGTATAATTTGTTTGTGCATCATACAAATTGAATTCGTCGGTATAGAGATTGCCTAGATGATAATGTGCAATAGCTTTTAATTCATTAAAATTGGAGTTGGGAAGTGTATTATATATCTGTATAGCCTGTTTAAAATGTGTTTTGGCTTGATAGAAATCTTCTTGTTGTTGAAAAGCTTCACCTATAGCAAAATGGGTATTAGCAAGATGTGGCGATAAAATTTCATTATCTGATTTTTCTAAAGTGTTGTAAATTTGAATGGCTTGAAGATAGTTTTCTATAGCATTTGTTATATCTAAGGCCATAAATGCAGAGGCAAGATTGTTGTAAACTGCTGCTTTGTCTAGCAAATTTGCATCTAATTGTTTGTCGTAAAGCATAATCGAAAGTTGAAAAGCATCAATTGCTTTTTTAAAGTTTTTCGTTTTATGGAACAATTTGCCTAAGGTATTGCTGATGTATATTTGCTGTTCTGGAGCAGACACCAGTTTTAACGCTTCTTCATAGTTTTCAATAGATTTTTCAAGGTTATTTTCTTGAAAAAACAAATTGGCAATGTTTAAATAATCTTCTAAGGAAAGCCCCATTTTTATAGTTTAAGGTATGTTAGGTATATTGTAATTATCAGCATTCTCTTTGCAAATAGAAACATATTCAATTCTTGAAAGTTCATCATAATCAAAACCGGGCACTATCATAGATTCTTTTTGCATATCTATTAAAATGAATTTTTTTTCTTTGAGTTTTTTAATTAAGTAGAGTAGTGCTATTTCTTTTACTTCTTGCTTTTTTGAAAACGTGTATTCACCAAAAAAGATTTTTCCTATAACAACACCGAACAACCCTCCAACTAATTTGTTTTTTTCCCAAACTTCCACACCAAGGGCGAACCCTTTTTGGTACAAGTCCATAAAAGTTCTATAAGCTCTTTCAGACAACCAGTTATTGTCCATTTTATCTTTATTATTATAAAATTTCTGGCAGGTGCGAAGCAAGCGTTCAAAATCAATTGTTAAGACAATTGAAAACTTTTTTTCTAAAAATTGATATCTCTCAAAAGATATTTTAAAAGATGCTACTTGCAAGACGGTTCTTGGATCTGGGGACCACCATTTTATATGTTTTAAAGGGTAATGCCAATAATAAATACCACTGTTATAAGCTAGCAATAACCTTTCTGCTTTTAAATCGCCACCAACAGCAACAAGACCATCTAAATCTGCAAAATAGGCAGGTGGAAACGTAATTTTGTCTTTTGAAAGTTCAAAGTAAGGCACTTTTTAATTAGGTTTAATTAGATTTCTGGTGTTTCTAAATCGTAAAGTTCCCCTAGTTGTTGAAGGATATTAAAAGTTTTTTTTGCTTCTTCTTCATTCACGATACTAATTGCTGCACCTACGTGAACCATTACATAATCGTTAACTTTTGCATCAGGAACTAAAGTTAAATTTACTTCTTTAATAACCCCGTCAAAGGAAACTCTTCCTATTCGAAATGTTTCATCTAATTGATGGGTTATAGCTATTAATTTACCAGGAATGGATAAACACATTTTTTTAGTTTTTGGGTTGATTTCTATTTTTTTTAAGCCAAGTATACCAAACTTCCATGCCCTCACCCGTAGAGGCAGAAATTTCAATAAATTCTAATTTTGGATTTACTTTTAGGGCATATTGTTTTAGTATATCCAAATTCACATTTATATAAGGTAACAAATCAATTTTGTTAATAATGCACAAATCGGAAGTGTGAAACATATCGGGATATTTGATAGGCTTGTCTTCACCTTCTGTTGTACTGATGATGACTACACGTTTTGACTCACCCAAATCAAACATGGACGGGCATACTAAATTTCCTACATTTTCTATCATTAAAACTGCTTGGTCTGCAATATCTAGTTTTTTTATGGCTTCATAAATAGTGTCACTTTCTAAATGGCAACCTTTTCCCGTATTTATTTGAATAACAGGAATGTCGATAGCGGCAATTCTATTGGCGTCATTTAGGGTTTGTTGATCACCTTCAATAACAAAAAACGGTATGGTATCTTTTAAATCTTTTAGGGTTCGTTCTAAAATAGAGGTTTTTCCTGAACCAGGAGAGCTTACTAAATTTAGGGCAAATATATTTTTAGCTTCAAAAAAACCTCTGTTTCTAGCAGCCATAAGGTCATTATGGTGCAAAATATCTTTCTCTACATCAATTATTTTTCGTTGATGCTGATGTTCTTGAACGTGTTCATGCTCATGGGTATGCGCGTGTTCTTGAAAGTGTCCATCATGGGAATGTTCAAAAACATGCCCTTTTGCATCTACATGAGAATGTGTATGCTCATGAGTTTTTATATCTTTTGGATTTTGAATGCGCACACCATTCTCTCCACTTCCACAGCCACAAGTTCCACACATATTATTTTATTTATAATTAAGTTAAACAACTTCAAGCGCTTTTACACGCAGTTCCTTTCCTTGAAGAATTCCTTTAAAATTACTTTTGCATTTTGGGCATGAATCATACATGTGGTTTATTGTAAAAATGGTACCACAATCCACGCATTTAGCAATTCCTTCAAGGATGTTAATTTTTTTAATAGCATTTTCTAAAACACTATCTTTTACAGCGGCAGGCCAAACAAAATCTAACGATTCAAAATCAATACCTGCCAGCGCACCAATTTCAAGTTCAATCAATTCCACATTTTTTGCTTGTGCTTTGGCAGTTTCCTCTTCAGCTATTTTTACAATTCCCAAAGCCACAGACAATTCATGCATAATTTACTTTTTGAGTTATTTTACATTAAGTAATTAGCTCATAAAAGTACAAGGTAAGTATTTTTTGATTTATGATAAATGTCATTTATTAAAAAATAATTACTTCATAAGTTTATATCTTAAAATTTGGTTTTAATTATCTATAAGTTATTCAAAATAAACCAATAAAAATTTCTTCTAGTTATGGCAACAAAAGCAGATGTTAAAGAAACGTATTATGAAAGTATAATAAACCATGGGTATAGTCGGCGTGATTTTATGAAATTTGCCACCTATATTACAGCATATATGGGGTTAGAAACAACTATGATTGGTCAAGTAGCCAAGGCTCTAGAAACTACATATAGGGTTCCGGTTATATGGGAACATTTTCAAGAGTGTACGTGCTGTAGTGAATCTTTTATCCGCTCTGACCACCCCATTGTGTCTGAAATTTTGTTAGATAAAATTTCTTTAGATTATTCCTTAACATTAATGGCCGCATCTGGTCATCAAGCAGAAGCAGCCAAACATGCTACCATGGAGAAATATCCTGGAGAATATATTCTCTGTGTTGAGGGTTCAGTGCCTTTGGGTGATGATGGTAATTATTGTTGTATTGCGGGAAGGTCAGCAAAAGATATTTTGTTAGAATCTGCTGCTGGAGCAAAAGCAATAATAGCTTGGGGAAGTTGTGCTTCAAATGGCTGTGTGCAAGCTGCGTACCCAAATCCAACAGATGCAACCCCTATCCATAAAATTATCAAAAACAAACCTATTATTCGTGTTCCTGGATGTCCTCCTATTGGCGAAGTTATGGCTGGTGTTATTGTACATCTAATTACTTTTGGCAAATTACCCCAATTAGATGGGCTAGGAAGGCCTAAAGCATTTTATTCTAAACGGGTACATGATAGTTGTTATAGAAGACCTTATTATGATGCTGGTTTATTTGCCGAAACTTTTGATGATCAAAACGCAAAAGATGGCTATTGCTTATACAAAGTTGGTTGCAAAGGTCCTATGACTTACAATTCTTGTGGAACGATTAAATGGAACAATGGAGTGAGCTATCCAATACAATCGGGTCATGGTTGCATAGGATGCAGTGAAGAAAATTTCTGGGATAACGGTCCATTTTATGAAAGAATGACTGGATTAGCTGGTTTTGGTATTGAAAGTTCTGCAGACACAATTGGAAAAGTTGCTGCAGGAGTTGTTTTAGGGGGTCTTGCAGTACATGCTGTTGCTGCCAACGTATCCAAACGAAAAGAACTTGAGGGCCGAGCTTCAAGAGGTATTGAAAATGAAAAAAAAATAGATTCTTAAAATAAAATAATATGTCAAACAGAATAGTTGTTGACCCGATTACCAGAATTGAAGGTCATTTACGAATTGAAGTAGAAGTTAAAGATGGTGTTATCACTGACGCTTTTAGTTCTAGTCCTATGGTTCGCGGGCTTGAAAATATAGTAAAAGGCAGAGACCCTAGAGATGTTTGGGCTTTTGTACAACGTGCTTGTGGTGTTTGTACCACAGTTCACGCATTGGCATCTGTAAGATCTGTAGAAGATGCTTTAGGAATTCAAGTACCGCCCAATGCTGAAATGGTCAGAAATATTATGGAAGGAGCTTTGTACATGCACGATCACACCGTGCATTTTTACCATCTTCATGCTTTGGATTGGGTAGATGTTGTAAATGCTTTAAAAGCAGATCCAATTAAAACCTCTGAATTAGCACAAAGTATTTCTAATTGGCCAAAAAGTTCTTCAGGCTATTTTTCAGATGTAAAAAAACGTATTACCAAATTTGTTGAAAGTGGACAACTAGGTATTTTTGCTAATGGGTATTGGGGACATCCTCAAATGAAATTGCCTCCTGAAGTAAACTTGATGGCAGTAGCTCATTATTTAGAAGCTTTAGAATGGCAAAAAGAAATTGTGAAAGTACATACTATTTTTGGAGGTAAAAATCCACACCCAAATTACTTAGTTGGGGGAATGGCATGTGCAATAAATATTGAAAGTCCCGGTGGTCTTAACGCCGAACGCTTGGCTTATGTAGGGAAACTACTTCAAGAAGGAAAAGAATTTGTAGAGCAAGTTTATATACCCGATTTATTAGCAATTGCTTCGTTTTATAAAGACTGGGGAGGCATAGGTAAAGCTTTTGGAAATTATATGGCTTATGGGGATTTCCCAACAAATGGATACAATGATATTTCTAGTTTTAAATTTCCACAAGGAGTTATATTAGATAGAGATTTGTCGAAAGTTTATGATGTAAACCACCGAAATGGAGATATTGAAGAGTTTATAAACAACTCTTGGTATGATGAATATGCTGAAGGCAAAGATGTAGGAAAACACCCCTGGGATGGTGAAACTAAAATAAATTATTCCGGACCTAAACCACCTTATGATCAATTAGATGTAAATCAAAAATATAGCTTTATTAAAACACCTCGTTGGAAAGGTAAACCAATGGAAGTAGGACCTCTTGCCAGATTACTGGTAGGGTATGGAAGAGAAAATAAAGAAATTCAAGAAGCTGTAAATGGTGCGTTAGCGCATTTAAATGTTCCGGTGGATGCATTATTTTCTACTTTGGGAAGAACCGCAGCCCGAGGAATTGAAACTCAATTGGTAGCAAACTGGACTATGGAGTTTTATAACACATTACTTCAAAACATTAAAAATGGAGATAGTAAAATGGCTAACATGGACAAATGGGAACCAAATAAATGGGAAAAAGAATCAAAAGGAGTAGGATTTTCTGAAGCTCCAAGAGGGACATTAGGTCACTGGATTAGAATTAAAGATGCCAAAACAGAAAACTATCAGTTAGTTGTTCCTAGTACTTGGAATGCCTCTCCTAGAGACCCAAAGGGCCAACTATCTGCCTATGAATCTGCACTTATTGGTACGCCAGTGGCAGATCCAGAATTACCATTAGAAATTATAAGAACTATCCATTCCTTTGACCCCTGCATTGCATGTGCTGTTCACCTTTACGACGAACATGGAAAACAAATTTCTCAAGTGCAGAATATTTCAAGTTGTGATGTTTAATTTATTAATTACTTAATCATGATAACAAAAAACTTTCAACGAGTCTATATTTGGGAATTACCCGTGAGAATTTTTCATTGGGTGAATGTTTTAGCTATTCTAGTATTAATAACTACAGGATTGTTTATTTCTAATCCTCTAGCAATTTTATCCAGTGCAGAAGCAAGTGAAATATATTGGTTTGGAACAGTTAGATTTATACATTTTACAGCGGCTTATATATTCTTTTTTAATATGATATTCAGAATTTATTGGTCTTTTGTGGGAAACAAATATGCAAGTTGGCGAGCTATGCTACCTTTACATAAAAATTGGTTTGAAAATTTTTTTCACGTATTAAAAGTAGATATCCTTTTACAAAATGAAAAAAATCCGGAGTTTTCTGATATTAGTGTTGGACATAACAACATTGCGGGTATTTCCTATGTAGTTCTTTTTTTACTTGCATTGCTTCAGGTATTTACCGGTTTTGGTTTGTATTCGTCAACCTCTCAATGGTGGTTGCCTCAATTATTTGCTTGGGTTGTACCATTTTTAGGTGGCGATTTTATGGCTAGAACCCTGCACCACATAGCCACTTGGGGGTTTATATTATTTATATTCATTCACGTTTATTTAGTTTTTTATCATGATTGGTTGGAGGGCAGAGGTGAGGTTTCTTCTATGTTTGGAGGTTATAAATTTGTTAATAAAAAACGAATTAATTCCAAAAAAAAATCTAAAAAAATTGTGGAAACCGAAAAAATTTAAAAAAAGATTTTTTGTCTTTTAAAAAATAAACAAAAATAGGAAAGTGAATAATTTTGATAAGATGCCTGTTGCCATTAGTAGTGATGCCTTTTTTTTTGAAAAAGATAAGTCTGAAAGTACACTTCTACTAGGCGTAGGAAATTACTTAATGGGAGATGAAGGGATAGGCGTTCATCTTATTCAAGAAATGGCACAATTAAAGCTTCCAAAAAATGTTGATATTTTAGATGGCGGGACTGGCGGGTTTTTACTCCTTAATTGTTTTGAAGCTTATAAAAACATCATTTTTGTAGACGCAACAATGGATGGCAATCCAGAAGGGACTATTATTTTAATTCGCCCAAAATTCGCTTCCGATTTTCCTTCAGCACTTAGTGTTCACGATGTTGGTTTAAAAGATATGATAGAGGCTGTCTATCTTATGGATATGAAACCTAATCTTTGGTTATTTACTGTTTCTATTAAGGAAATTATTCCCATGACGGTTGGCTTATCTCCTAAAGTAAAACAAGCCATACCGCAATTAATTTCTCAAATATTAGCTCTTACCGAACAATTAAATAAAGAATTACAGTAAATTTTAAACAAAACTTTGGTGTTCTGATTTTTTTAAAAAACACCAGTTTTATAGCCATGCAAAAGACATATAAAATAGGTATTTCTGGACAGGTTCAGGGCGTTGGTTTTCGCCCTTTTGTTTATGCATTAGCGCTTCAATTTAATTTGAAAGGCACCGTTTCAAATACGGAAGAAGGAGTAAGTATTTTTGTTTCTGGATTATATACTAAAATTCAGCCATTTTATACAAGTCTTATTGAAAATCCGCCTGTAGTATCAAAAATAAGCAAGAGTTTTTTAAAAGAAATTCCTTACATCAGTTTTGATGATTTTAAAATTATAGTATCACCAAAAGTAAAAAAGCTCAACCTACAACTAACCCCCGATTTTGCTATTTGTGAAGATTGCCGTAAAGAACTATCAAATAGCTCAAACAGGCGATATCAATATCCTTTCATAACATGTGTGCATTGTGGCCCTAGATGGGCTATTACCAAAAACTTTCCGTTTGAACGGAATAACACTAGTATAGAAAAGTTTCGTATGTGTAATGATTGTCAAATGGAATATTCAAATCCAGAAAACCGAAGATTTCATTCACAAACCAATAGTTGTTCCAATTGTGGATTTCACCTAACCCTAACAGATGCCGCCGGATTAGAAATAGATATAAGAAAAATTAATGTTTTTGAAAAAGTTGCCCAGTTAATAAAGCAAGGAAATATAATTGCTATTAAAAATACTAGTGGTTATTTGTTGTGTTGTGATGCAGCTAATGTTGAAACTATTCATAAATTGCGAAACAAAAAAAACCGACCAAACAAGCCCCTAGCCATTTTGTATCCTTCGCTTTCTCTTTTAAAAAAACATATAAAAATTACAATAAAACAGCAAAAGGCACTCACTTCTTCAGAGAGTCCTATAGTTATCCTGCCATTAAATAATTTTAAAGGCCGTTTAGCCTTAACCGAATTGGCACCTAAACTCAATCATCTTGGTGTGATGTTACCCTATTCCGGAATTTTACAATTATTAGCTAACAAATTGAACATACCTATTGTCGCAACAAGTGGTAACTTACATGGCTCACCTGTACTGAGTATGCAAAAGAAGGCAGTTTCTGTTTTAAACAAAATGGCCGATTATTTTTTGCATCATAATCTAGAAATTTGTAACGCTCAGGATGATTCTGTACTTAAAATTAGCAACAAATTTCAGCAAGAGGTCTTGTTTAGACGATCACGTGGGTATGCACCAAATTATTTTGGAGAAATACCCAAATCGAAAGAGAGAATTATGGCTATGGGAGGGCATTTAAAAAGTACTATCTGTTTTCTGCCAAATGATTTTTTATATATTAGTCAATACCTTGGTGATTTAGATAATTTTGATGTTTACAAAAGATTTTCCGAAACTTCAGATAAGTTTCTTACCCTATTTCAACAAAAACCAGAGGTTGTTTTAACTGATTTACATCCTGGATACCAAAGCACACAATACGGCATTGAGTTTGCTATAAAACACCAAGCATATCATTTTAAAATTCAACATCACAAAGCACATTTTACATCCGTTTTAGGAGAACACAATCTTTTTAATGAACAAGTTCTAGGGGTTATTTGGGATGGAACTGGTTATGGAGATGATGGTCAAATTTGGGGAGGAGAATTTTTTAACTATCAGTCATATAAAATGGATCGTATTGCCCATTTTGATTATTTTAATTGGTTAGCGGGAGATAAAATGTCACAATTGCCAAAACTTTCTTTATTTGCTCTAGCAGATAAAAGCATGAAAAAAGAAGTTGTTGCTAAATTCTCCAGCCAAGAGTTATCTATTTATGCTACTTTAATAAAAAAAAACACTTTAAAAACATCCTCTGTTGGAAGGCTTTTTGATGCGGTTGCATCCTTATTAGGTGTTTGTGAATCAAATTCCTATGAAGGCGAAGCTGCTATTTTGCTTGAAACCTTTGTAAAAGAGTATGATATAAAGCGGTGTAAATCGTATTGTTTTATTTCAGAAAATAACACTATTCCTACTAAAACACTCCTTAAAAATTTATATATGGATTGGATTAACGGCAATTCAAAAGAAAATGTTGTAGTAAATTTTATGTACACCTTAGCCTCGATTGTTTTTCAAATGGCAGATCGCTTTCACTATAAAAATATTGCTTTTAGTGGAGGTGTTTTTCAAAATACCACATTAGTCGATATGCTAATTGAAATGGCTGGTAATCAATACAAGTTATTTTTTAATAGTAACTTAGCTCCTAATGATGAAAACATTTCATTTGGTCAAATGATGTATTATTTGCATCACATAGATACAATTTCTAAATTTAAACCTAATGAGGTTAAAGTAGATGTGACACTTCATAAATGACAGAATTAAAAAAGGTATCCTATTTTAATAGATCCTAGTTCCATAAATTAATAGAATATGAAATACTTATCGGAATATCGAAATTTAGAAGACACAAAAAAATATCTGAAGCTTATAGAAAAAAAAGTTACAAAACCATGGAATATCATGGAGATTTGTGGAGGCCAAACCCATGGTTTGGTGAAAAATGGAATTTTAGAATTATTGCCAGATAAAGTTAGAATGATACACGGTCCCGGATGTCCGGTTTGTGTAACACCTTTAAATCTTATTGATAAAGCCATTGAGCTTATAGAAAACAATGTTATTGTCTGCTCATTTGGCGATATGATTCGTGTTCCAGGAAGCAAAAAGAGCTTACTTGAAGCAAAAGCAGAAGGGGGTGATTTACGAATCCTTTATTCCCCAATTGAAGCAGTTAATATTGCTAAAGAAAATCCAGATAAAGAAGTGGTTTTTTTTGCAGTAGGTTTTGAAACAACTGCTCCAGCCAACGCATTATCCGTTTTACACGCTGAGCACGAAGGCTTGAAAAACTATTCCATTTTGGTGTCTCATGTTCTAGTACCACCTGCTATGGAAGCCATTTTAGATGATGAATTTTGTAAAATAGATTCTTTTCTAGGCGCAGGACATGTTTGTGCTATTATGGGTTTTCAAGAATATTATCCATTGGCAAAAAAATATAAAATACCCATTATCATTACTGGTTTTGAACCTCTCGATTTGGTGCAGGGCATATATATGGCAATCTGCCAACTTGAAAAAGGTGTTTTTGAAGTTGAAAATCAATATGCAAGAGTAGTAAAAGCTGAAGGAAATAGAGCTGCTATAGAGGTAATCAATAAGGTTTTTGAAATCGGAAATAGAGAATGGCGAGGCATTGGCAATATTCCTAATAGTGGGTATCGACTAAAAAAAAATTACATAAATTTTGATGCAGAAACCAAGTTTGGAATCAGCAATATAAACGTTCCAGAAAATCCTGATTGCATAGCCGGTGAGGTATTAAGGGGTATAAAAAAACCACACCAATGTAGTCAGTTTGGAAAAAAATGCACTCCTTATAATCCTTTAGGAGCACCAATGGTTTCATCGGAAGGTGCTTGCGCTGCTTATTATCATTTTTCAACAAATTTAATTAAACCATAAAAAATGAATGATTCGGAATTACGTTTTGACACCATCAATTTAGGTCACGGAAGTGGCGGAATGATGACTCGGGAACTTTTAGATAAATTAATTTTTAAAACCTTTAACAATCCGTTTATAAATCAAAAACATGATGGTTCTATTGTAATGTTTGCTAACAAAATAGCTATTTCTACAGATAGTTTTGTTATTTCACCTATCTTTTTTAAAGGAGGAAACATTGGAGAACTCGCAGTAAATGGAACGGTCAATGATGTAGCAATGTGTGGGGCAATTCCTAAATATCTTTCGCTTGCTTTTATAATAGAGGAAGGATTAAAAATGGAAGAATTATTTACTATTGTTAACTCTATTAAAGAAGCCGCTGATAAAAGTGGGGTTCTTATAATTACCGGTGACACCAAAGTGGTTGAGAGAGGTAAAGGGGATAAAATATTTATAAATACCACAGGATTTGGAGAAGTTCATCCAAAAGCAAATATTTCAACTGACCGAATAATGTATGGCGATAAAATAATCGTAAACGGTTGTATAGCTCAACACGGTATGGCTATTATGTCTGAACGAGAAGGATTAGCTTTTGAATCAAACATTGTCAGTGATACTACTAACGTGAATTTTTTAGTAAAAGATTTATTAGACACTTTTGGCGATAAAATTCATTTTTTTAGAGACCCAACACGTGGAGGGGTAGCAAGTGTTTTATCAGAAATAGCAACTGATATAAACAAAGGAATTGCCATTTTTGAGGCTGATTTTCCAATTGAAAAACAAGTTGCAGCTGCATGCGAAATATTAGGTTTAGATCCTTTATATGTTGCTAATGAAGGGGTGTTTATTACTGTAGTAGATGCCGAAATTGCTGAAGAGGTAGTGGCGCTAATGCGAAATGATGAAAAAGGAAAAAATTCTGTTTGTATTGGTGAAATAACTAACGAGCATCCTAGCAAAGTAGTTATGCATAGTGTCATAGGAGGAAAGCGTATTGTAAGTGCTTTAATAGGAGAGCAATTACCTCGTATTTGTTAATTGCTGAATAGCCAGTAAATACCAATAATAATAGCAAAAAGACCTCCAGCAAGCCTGATTCCTTTAAAAAATACAACGTAGTGTCCGTTTTTTGAAATGGAAGCAACATTACCTATTACAAAGGCAAAAGTAGTCATAGCTAACAAAATTCCAATACCAAAACCGCCTATATATAATAATGAATCAGAGCGTGTTTCAAAACCTAGTACAGGTATAAACAATAAGAAATGGGCTATACCAGCCAATCCGTGAAGAAAACCAATGGATAAAGAAGCAAAGTTACTTTGATTCAGATATGCAGAATGTTTATGTTGGTGTGAATGCTCTTGTATATGTATATGTTCGTGTTTATGAATTATAGGGGCATCTTCACTATGAATATGAAGGTGTTTGTGATTCCGTTCTGTCTTAAATATTTTATAAAAAGCCCATATCCCAACTCCTATTAGCACAATACCTACTAATTGTTCGCTATAATTTGAAATAGTATCTACAGGAATCAGTGTTTTAAAAATAGTAAACAAAACACCAATGAAGAGCATACCAATTAGGTGACCAATACCCCAAAAAAGTCCAATTTTCCATGCTTTCTTTTTTGATTCAATAGCAAATGGTGTGACGGCAGCAAGATGATCAGGGCCTGTTATAACATGAAGCATTGCCGCAATCAATCCGGCAATCATAGAAAAAGTTATATCCATAAATTCATCATTATTGATAAAAATAAAGATACGTTATTTATATAATTTTAATGGTTTAAAACGTATGCAAAAAGTAAAATTATGTACAAAATTTCTGAAAGAGATTTAAAAAAATTTTTTTTTGTTATGTTATTTATAAGTTTTTTTAAGAGGCTTTGAGTTCGATATGAACTAAATAAATAAAACAAGAATATTAATTGGCATTGTAATTACCATATTTCAATTTATTCATAAAGCAAATACGTTTTTCGCATGGCATCATATTCTTTTAAATCGTTTAGCCATGTTGCTCTAATTTCACGATAAGTAAAACCGCTTTCTATTTGTTCTTGAAGTTTTTTTGTTCCTGCAAGTTTGGTGAAAAAAGGAGTGAAAAAACTGTTCATTTTACCAGTTGCTTCATACGCTTCTATAAGCCATTCTAAATTTAAGTGGTTTAATTTTTCTTCCGTTCGTAAATCTTTACCATAGCATAGTTGACCATTAAATTTAGGATTTTTAGCCCCTTCTTTGGGTTGTGGAGTAAAGGTAAAAGGGTATAGGTTTTTAGGTAAATTTGGTGCCCCAAAAATTTGAAATTGCATTTCGGTACCGCGACCTTCGCTTAATGGTGTGCCTTCAAAGAAACACAAACTCGGGTATAAATGGATTGCCTGATCATTAGGTAGATTTGGCGATGGTTTTATAGGAAGCGAGTAGGGCGTGGTTCGGTTATAATTTTCTACTTTAATGATTTCTATGTTACATTGTTTTCCATTTTCAAGCCATTTTTCGCCATTAATCATTTGTGCGTATTCTGCAATGGTCATTCCGTGAACTACTGGCACAGGATGCAAGCCAACAAAACTTTTGTATGGTTCTTCTAAAATAGGACCGTCTATATAATGAATATTTGGATTTGGTCTGTCTAAAATAAGTAACGTTATACCTGCTTCGGCGCAAGCCTCCATAACATAATGTAAAGTAGAAATATAGGTGTAAAATCTGGCACCAACATCTTGAATGTCAAAAATCATTACGTCAATATCCTGCATTTGCGCGGCAGTAGGTTTTTTATTGTTTCCGTAAATGGAAATAATAGGCAAGCCGGTTTTAGTGTCTTTATCGTCTTTTATAATTTCACCGGCATCTGCAGAGCCACGAAAACCATGTTCCGGAGCAAATACTTTAGTAATATTAATGTTGTGCGAAAGTAAAGAGTCTATCAAATGGGTATGCTTGCTGAAATTCCATTGCTGTACTTGCTTTTGTTTATAGGTTTTGGTTTCTTGATCATAATACTCTTGTTTATAAATAAAACTTTGCGGGTTAAAAATCACGCTGGTCTGGTTTGCTACAACACCCACTTTTTTATTTCTAAGTAATTTTAAATAGTTGGAAGTTTGATTTGCACCCACATTAGGATAGGTTGCAGGAGTATTTTCTTCAAAAACGGTTTCTACTTTAAAATTCTTTTCTTGTCCTTTACAGGAAATAGGAAGGAATACAATTCCCATCAAAATTAAAATGGTATTTTTGAGCCTAAATAACAAGAGGATATTGAATTTTGAGTTTTTCATAGCAAAGCGAATAATAGGTTCTAAAGACCATAAAAGTAGTATATCGGCACCAATAATAAAAATTGCCATTACTGCAATTGCATTGGGTGTTATAATGATGTTAGTTTCTATTGCCACCGGAGTTGGTTTGCAGCAAAAAGTACGTGAAAAGGTATCTGCTTTTAATGGCGACATTATCATTTCTAATTTTGATACTAATTTTTCCAAAGATTCGCAAACGCCAATTTCTAAAAATCAGGATTTCTACCCTAATTTTACATCTGTAAGCGGCATAAGGCATATACAAATAACTGCTCTTAAAGGGGGGATTGTTCGCACTGCAACCGATTTTGAAGGAGTTGTAGTAAAAGGAGTAAGTGAGGATTATAACTGGCAGTATTTCGAAGAATATTTAGTGGAAGGCAGGTTGCCCAATTTTGACGAAAATTTAAATGCTGAAATTTTACTTTCGGAATATTTAACCAATCGATTGCATTTGCAAATAGGCGATAAAGTGGTAACGTATTTCCTTGATGACGACAAGGAAAAAGCACCTCGAAGTGTGGGTTTTGATTTGGTAGGAATATACAATAGCGGTTTTCAGGAGTTTGATGAAAGTTATCTTATAGCAGACATACGCCATATACAACGATTAAACCGTTGGGAAGCAGACCAAATAGGAGGTTTTGAACTTTTTGTAAACGATTTTAGCAGGATTCAAGAAATAGGCAATAAAGTATATTATGAAACTGGATCCACACTAGATACGCAAACCGTTCGAGATAAGTACTTCGCAATT
>Ga0210052_1000088_pt1 | contig 80463 bp, 82 predicted proteins | sample CryGeymeta201508_FD_183976 | JGI IMG/M metagenome (GOLD analysis project Ga0210052, IMG submission 183976) | Groundwater microbial communities from Crystal Geyser aquifers in Utah, USA - Crystal Geyser metaG 2015-08 (SPAdes) (version 2) | ecosystem: Environmental > Aquatic > Deep subsurface >...
AATGTAAGCCGATACTGGTGCTAGTTGTGGTTTGATTAAAGATTAGAGAAAACGATATTATCAATACAATTTTTTGGTTGTCGTTAAAGGTTGTGGTTTGATTAAAGATTAGAGAAAACGATATTAGTTGCGCTTGTAGCTTCTAATAATCAGTATTTTAAATCAAAATATCGTTAAAAAAAATGCTCCTTTTTTGTGCTTTTAGGCCATTATTGGGGCATTTTTTAATTTAAAACAGTTCCAATTGTGTTGGTTGCGGCATTTTAGGCTGTTCAAATTTGCCCCAAAAATTCATAATAGCCCCAAATTGTTTATCGGTTATTCTAAGCAGGCTTACTTTTCCAAATGGCGGCAAAAGTTGTTTAAGGCGCAATTCGTGAACATCAGCACTTTCGCTACTAGCACAATGGCGCATATAAACCGAAAACTGCATCATTGTATAACCGTCTTTTAGCAAATTAGTTCTAAAATGCTGGGCATCTTTGCGATTTTTCTTCGTTTCGGTTGGCAAATCAAAAAATACAAATACCCACATAATTCTATAAGCGTTTAATTCCATAAACTAGGGTAACTTAATTTTTTGCTTGTCCCTGCATAACATTGTTGCAATGATGTAGTTGTTTTAGAAAGCGCTACCATTAAAGGGCTCTTTATATCTTTAAAATAAACCGTTTGTGTGAGTATTTTTAAGAGTTCAGCTTTTATTTCAACGGTCAATTCCTTGTTAGGAAAGGTGTTAATAATTTCAATTACCTTGGCATCAACTAAGGGGCGAAAAGGCTCCATAACATCATCGGCCAAGCAAAAGGCATTATATTTATTGTGATGATGAATGCCTAAGGTGCTCAAAAGACCACTACCGGCAATGGCTCTAGCAACAGCCGCTCTTAAAATGATGTAGCCATAGTTTAAAAATAAATTTGGATAGGCCCCTTGTCGCTCTCTTTTAAACTCAAAATCAAAAACAGTTTTCCAATAATACGCGGCAGCAACGCCCTCTCTATTATCAGTATCGCCACTTAAAACCTTTGACTCATAGAATTTTAAAACCTCATAAGGTTTATTCAAAAGTTGTAAATGTTGCGCTTGGTGTTTAATTTTTGCGATGACAATTTGCTGCCACAATTGTTTTTTTAAGGGTTCACTGGCGTTGATTTGATAAGAAAATAGTTCTTGTTGAATGTGATGGTTATCTAAATTTAATAACATACTGCAAGGCAAATGCTTAGCATCACAAAAAATAACGGATACATTGTTTTGAGAAAGCTTGGTTAGCGTCGGAATTGTAATATAAATTTCGGGATGTTCTATCACTACAAAACCAATGTCTTCAATAGGAACTTGTTTGCTGAGTCCCGTTTCTTGATTGGTAATGAGCAGTTGTTCATTTTTAGTTTTCAACTGAAACGGGTTTCCAAAAAATAAGGTACGTTTTAACATTTTCTAAATTTTATTGATTATCAAACGGTTAAATTATATAAAAATTTTAAATTTTGAAAACTATCCATACGCTTCTTATCAATCTTTAATTTTATAAAATGACACCTTTTTTGAGTAGAAAAAAGGTGATAGATTTATTTGCTTCAAATAACAACTTTATCTATGCCCATCAGCAACAATATTTTAAAATTGAAATACTTAACAACATTGAATTAGAATAATACCAATCAGATTTGATTCTATATGTAGAAGTCAAGCTTATCTCAAACTTATAACTTTTTTGATTCAACTAATAGCTAGAATTGCATTTTTTTGACGTACAACAAAAAAAAATCCCCGGAGTCTAACTCCAGGGATTAAGCTTATAGAAGCAAATGCTTATTTAACTTCAATTAATTTTTCTGGTTTTTGTTTTGCTTCTTCACGTTTAGGAATTGAAATGCGCAACTCACCATTTTTATAAGTGGCATTAATTTTATCACTGTCAACTACATTTTTTGGCAAGCTAAAACTTCTAGAAAATGATTGATAGCTATACTCTTTGCGGGTATAATGATCATTGTTTTCTTCATTTTCAATTTTCTTTTCAGATGAAATGGTCAATAAATCGTCCTTAAGATTTATCACAAAATCCTTTTTTTCCATACCAGGTGCGGCCATTTCAACAAAGAAACCACTTTCATTTTCTTTAATGTTTATTGCCGGTAAGGTAGTGTCGGTTTCTGAAAAATTAGAAACAGACCAATCATTAAACAAGTCGTCAAATACATTTCGGTAAGCCGGAAATCGGTTGTTTGTTTTTACTAACATTGCTTTTAAATTTAAGGGTTAATATTCAGTTTTATTTCTTGTATTAAAAAAAAACAATTGTAATACCAATCCAAAAAAAATGACAAAATTTCATAAAAAAAACCACCGAATTGACAAAATGACAACTGGTTAATAATTAGTTATGTCAATATTTCAGTTTTTGATGGGTTCGTTACTGATTTCTAAGTTTATCTAAAATCAGATTTAATTGTGATAATTCGGTAGGAGTGAGGTGTTGCAATTTTGCATCGAGTTGTTGCTCGCAGGAGTCCATTTTTGAGAGTAAATCTAAACCCTTATCGCTAATCATCACATCTTTTTGCCTTCGGTCATTGGGGCATTCGCTGCGATGAATCAAATCTTTAGCAACCAAACGGTCAACGATTCGGCTCACATCCGAACTTCTATCAATCAGGCGTTCTTTTATCAAGCCTATATTGGCCATTTTTGGATGTTGTCCGCGTAAAATGCGCAATACATTAAATTGCGTAGGCGAAAGTCCATATTTTTTAAATAAATCTTGAGTGATGTTACCTAAAAAATTATGCGTAAAATGTATGTTTAAGCGTGTTTTTAAAAAGTCATTTTTAAAACTTGTTTGCAATTCTTGTTCGAGTGTTTTCATCAGCTTTTTAAATTTTTTAATAGGCTATAAGCACATCGGGCAACCGCAACGGGGTTATTTTTATCAGCTTGATAGATAATGACATCGGCATTTAAAATGCGTTTACCCACTTTTATTAAAGTTACTTCAACAAACACATCTGCTTTTATAGCCGGCGCTAAATAATCAATGCGCATATCAATGGTATTAATTTTATCAGCAGGCGAATTGAGTGTGGTAAATCCCGCCAATCCGCCAGCTGCATCGGCAATGCTGGCCAAAATGCCACCATGCCAAAAACCTTGTCGATAATCGCCTATAAATTCCGCTTTAAAAGGGACAAATACTTCAACTTTTCCAACACTGATGCTGAGCACTTTCATGCCAATCATATTATTAGCAGGAATTTGATTTTCAAAAATGTCGATTAATTGATTTAGATGGTCTTTCATAAACGGATGATTTTAAAGCTTATATCACAATGATAACTTATTTTGCTTGCACGGTTTCAAGCTTGATGTTAAAGGTTACTTCATCGCCAATAAGCACCCCACCATTATCCATTGCGGAATTGTATTTTAGGTTAAAATCGGCGCGCGAAATGGTTCCGGTAGCTTTAAATCCGGCTCTAGTGCCACCCCAAGGATCTTTAATGGTTCCGGTGTAAACTAAATCGAAGCTAATCGGTTTTGTGACGCCATGCATGGTCAAATCGCCTTTTAAAGTGTAATTCTTGTTGTCTTTTTTAACGACAGAAGTACTTTTAAACGCAATGTTTGGATAGCTGGCCACCTCAAAAAAATCGACACCTTTTAAATGGCCATCGCGTTTGGCATTGTTAGTGTTTACGCTCGCTACATCAATATTGAGATTGAAGGTGGCTTTGCTAAAATCGGCAGTGGTTTGGTTTATACTTCCTGTAAAAGTAGAAAAAGTGCCCTCAACTTCCGAAATTACCATGTGAGCAATGGTAAATCGCACACTAGAATGCGCATTGTCAACGTTCCAAGTGGTTTGTGCCGTTGCCATAAATCCTGTTAAGGCGAGTGTTAAAAATAGTTTCATTGTTTTCATTGTTTTTAATTTAATTTAAAGTTAGTAATGAATGATTTTAATTTAGCAGCATGCGCTTCCGCAGATGCTAATACGGGTTTTAAATCCATTTCACCGCGATTGGGCATATAATAAATGCCATACGAAGCAATAGGTTTTAAATAGTTTAACTTACAAAAGTTTGCCGATGCTTGTATTGGTAACAAAAGGCGTTCAAGCTCACCATCAGCATAAGAACTTTCGGGCGAACCTAATGTAACGGATGCTAAAATTGATTTGTGGGTCATTATTGATCCTGAACCAAAGGCAAATCCATAAGTCAGCACTTTATCAAACCATTGCTTTAAAATCGGCGGCATATTGTACCAATAAATAGGATATTGCAATATGATTAAATCAGCTTTAGCTAAAGCCATTTGTTCGGCGTTTACATCAATATTAAAATCGGGATAGAGTGCAGTTAAATCTCTAATAGTTAAATTATTAACTGTATTTAATGCACTGATAATGGTTTTATTTCCAATTGAATTTTCAATATCGGGATGTGCTAATAAAAGGAGTATTTTCGACATGTTAATTTTTAAAATAAATAATAATGGCAAATATATGTAAAAACATTAGATGTTTAAACATATAAAAATATTTAATGAAAATTTAACAGTTTAAATCACAAATATTTTGACTTTTCATAAAAGGATAAATCCTATCTTTGTCAAAATACAATTTTTTTAATGACAGAAGAACAAGTTGTTTTAGTTGACAAAAATGATAAGGTTTTAGGTTTGATGCCTAAAATGGAAGCGCACAAAAAAGCTATTTTACACCGTGCTTTTTCTGTTTTTATATTTAATGAAAAATGTCAACTTTTGTTACAACAACGCGCTTTAGACAAGTATCACTCACCGGGTTTATGGACGAATACTTGTTGTAGCCACCAACGAGAAGGGGAAACAAATATACAAGCTGGGCAACGTCGTTTATTTGAAGAAATGGGATTGCAATGTGAATTAAAAGAATTGTTTTGGTTTATTTATAAAGCCCCTTTTGACAATGGTTTAACCGAGCATGAACTCGACCATGTTTTAGTGGGCACAAATAGTAAAAACCCCATTATAAACCCTAGTGAAGTTGCCAATTTTAAGTGGAATACATTACAGGAAGTTGAAGCAGATATCGAGGCAAATCCCCATATTTATACGGTATGGTTTAAAATTATCTTTAAGGAATATTTAGCGCATCTTAAATAAAAAAATGAAAGTAACCGTACACAGAATAGCCCATTTTAATGCAGCACACCGGCTTTATAATGCCGAATGGACCGATGCGCGCAATGCGCAAGTTTTTGGCAAATGTGCGAATCCTAATTTTCACGGACACAATTATGAACTAATTGTTGGGCTTACCGGAGCAATCCATCCCGAAACAGGTTTTGTAATGGATATGAAGGTGTTAAAACAAGTTATTGAGGATGAAATTGAAGCTAAATTCGACCATAAAAATCTAAATATAGAAGTTGAAGCTTTTAAAACCTTAAATCCCACAGCCGAAAATATTGCCGTAATTATTTGGCAAATTCTTAGGGCAAAAATTGATAACCAATTAGAAATTGAAGTAACGCTATACGAAACACCGCGCAACTTTGTAACCTATAAAGGAACCTTATGAGAAAGTATATTTATTTAATTTTAGTAATTGCAGTGGCCATCTTAATTACAAGTCTTATGAAAAAAGAACCCATTAAACCGCTAAGTGTTGGCGATAAAATTCCATCATTTAAATTGAAAGACCAAAACGGTAATTTGTTTGACAGCAACACCGTTATTGGAGTGCAACCCGCTGTGATTTACTTTTATCCTAAAGATGACACTCCGGGATGCACCAAAGAAGCTTGTAAATTTAGAGATGAATTTGAGGTGTTTACCGATTTAAACGCTAGAGTTATCGGCATTTCATCTGATGATGTAAGCTCTCATAAAAAGTTTGCCGAAAAATACCACTTGCCATTCACGCTTTTAGCCGATGTCAAACAGGAAGTACGAAATCTTTTTGGCGTTCCAAAATCAGTTTTGGGCTTGTTGCCTGGTCGCGTTAGCTATATTATCAATAAAAAAGGAACTATTATTTATATTTTTGAGAGCCAATTTGGCGCACAAAAACACATTGAAGAAGCCATAAAAGCACTCAAAAATAGCTAGTTACTTTGGTAGTATAATTCTAATTCAGCTTTAAAAAATTCTTTTTCAGAACGTGCTAAAAGCGAATATTCAAAAGAATTCTTTGCCAAGAGGTATAAATCATCTTTTGTTAAACTTAAAGCTTTTTGAATTTCGACGTAATTCTGATTTATTTGTCCGCCAAAATAAGCGGGGTCATCAGAGTTTATGGTTACTTTTAAGCCTAAATCCATCATTTTTTTTAGCGGATGATCTTTGAGATTTTCGACCACTTTTAAAGCGGTATTTGAAAGTGGACAAACCGTAAGGGCCATATCGCGTTTTATGATTTCTTGCACCAACTTTGGATCTTGCAAAGCATTGTTGCCGTGGTCAATACGTTTTATTTTTAACAAATTTAGCGCTTCCCAAACATAACTGGCATCACCTTCCTCACCCGCGTGTGCCAATGGAATATAGCCCATATTTACAGAGGCTTTATAAACTTTTACAAATTTTGATGGTGGGTTTCCCTTTTCGGAGGAATCTAATCCGACCGCTGTTATCAAATGTCTAAATGCAAAGGATTGTTCTAAAGTTTTAAAAGCTTGTTCTTCAGATAAATGACGCAAAAAACTCATTATCAATAAAGAGCTGACACCTAATTTAGATTTTGCATCGGCGCAAGCCCTTGAAATACCAGTGATTACGGTTTCAAATGAAATGCCGCGATCGGTGTGCGTTTGTGGATCAAACATAATTTCGGTATGACGCACATTTTGAGCCGCACATTTTTTGAGATAAGCGTAGGTCAAATCATAAAAATCCTGTTCCTTAATCAAAACTTGAGCCCCTTGATAATAGATGTCTAAAAAGTCTTGCAAACAGCTAAATTTATAGGCTTCTTCAACTTCTTTAACCGACTTAAAAGGAATTTTTATCTGGTTTCGTTGGGCAATTTCGAACATGAGTGCAGGCTCAAAAGTGCCTTCAATATGCAAATGCAACTCGGCTTTGGGTAAATTTTGTATAAATTTTTTCATGACCATCAAATAATTTTTTAAAAGTATCAATAATTAATCTAGTCTCAAAAATAATTATGCGATATTTGTTTTTAAATTGCCAAAGATGATTGCATATCCCATAAAATTTGAACCCATTTTGCAAGAAAAAATTTGGGGCGGAACAAAATTGAAATCGCTACTTAATAAAGCATCCGATAAGGAAAATATCGGTGAAAGCTGGGAAGTGTCAGCGGTTAAAAACAATGTTTCAATTGTTTCAAATGGGGTGTATAAAGGACAAAATTTGCAAGACCTGCTAGAACAATATAAATCGGATTTGGTTGGAAATAAAGTATTTAAACAGTTTGGTGCACAATTTCCATTATTGATTAAATTTATTGATGCCAAAGAGGCACTTAGCATTCAGTTACACCCAAACGATGAATTGGCACAAAAACGCCATGAAAGTTTTGGCAAAACCGAAATGTGGTATGTGATGCAAGCCGATAAAAATGCCAGTTTAATTGTCGGATTTAAAACTGATTGTACTCAAGAAACCTATCTCAAATACTTAAATGAAAACAAAATAGTCAATTTATTAAATAGCGAAAAGGTAACTGAGGGCGATGTGTTTTTTATTCCTACGGGTCGAATACACGCTATTGGTGCGGGTGTTTTATTAGCCGAAATTCAACAAACCAGCGATATAACCTATCGAATTTTTGATTGGAATCGGGTAGATGCTCAAGGTAATGGGCGAGAACTCCATACCGATTTAGCACTTGAAGCCATTGATTATAAAGCACAAACTAACTATAAAACTAATTTCCATTCAACTTTAAACCAAACAAAACCAGTAGTAGTTTGCCCTTATTTTACCACTAATATCATCCCTATTTTAGGAACCCTAATTAAAGATTATAGTGCAAATGATTCTTTTGTTATTTACATCTGCACCAAGGGGCGAGTTAATTTAAGTTATGGCAATAATCAGCTTGAAGTCATTGAAATGGGAGAAAGCATTTTATTGCCCAATATATTAAACAACATTACTTTAAAAGCCGATTTAACCTCTAGTTTGTTAGAGGTTTTGATCTAAAAATTGTGTATATAATATTCGATTTTAATTTGTAATTTTGCCAAAAATAAATTGAATTATGGCAAGTGTACAAAATTTAAAAAAAGATGTTAATTACGTTATCTCTGATATCATTGAAGAATGTTATATCTGGCAACTGATTCACGAAGAAAATCAATCAGAAAAAGCCGAAAAATTAATTGATGAAGCCATTGAAGTTTTTGACGACTTAATTGCGAGAATCAACACCAAAAAAGTTGAAAATAAAAAGCTTCATTTTAAAGCAATAAATCAAGATTTAGAAACTAAAGCTTCTGATTTAATTAACAAACTTGCAAAACTTTAACTTGCAAATCAGTTTTTTAGTAAATTTTAACAATTGAAATGTAATACTTTTAAAGTTATTGCGTTCTAAAGGCAAATTAAAACTATTAATATGGCAAGAGCAATGTTTGAGTACACTAAAACAGTGCTACAAAAAGTCAGTTTTGATGCTAGACTGTTTTGTAGAGAACTTAAAAAAGCAATCGATCATTTGTTACCCTACGAAATTGTAGAGCTTAGAATTTGGCTATTGGCTTTTACAGCAAACAGACCAGAATTAACCGTATGTATGAGTTTAATCAAAAATTAAAGGAGCTTTAAGCTCCTTTTTTTTTGTTCAAAGGACTCACAATTTTAACATCATAAAAGGCTATAGCTCCTCTAATTACACTGTCAATTGTTTTTTTAAGCGCATCAATAAGTTGAATTTTTAACTGGGCTTTATGAAAAATGAGGCTCACTTCTCTAGCGGGTTCAGGTTTGTTAAAGGGTCTTAAATATTTTTTATCAACCTGCAAGTCTAAGGTATGCAAATAGGGTAAAAGCGTCATTCCTAAACCTTCTTTCGACAATTTAATAAGCGTATCAAAACTACCACTTTCTAATATAAATTGTTGATTTTCTTTTTTACTACTTGATTTGCAAATATTTAATACCGATTCTTTAAAACAATGACCATCTTCTAACAACAAAATAGAATCAATATCTAAGTCCTCAGGATTCAAAGTTGTTTTGCGGCTTAACGGATGATTGTCAGGAATAAAACCAACAAAAGGTTCATAATATAAAGGACGCTCTGTTAACAATTTATTTTCGAGTGGGGTAGCGGCAATGGCTGCATCTAAATGACCTTCGGTAAGTTTTTTAATAATTTCTTCGGTAGTTAGCTCTTCAATTTTTAATTTAACTTTTGGGTAGTTTTTGTTAAAAACGCTTAAAAACATGGGCAACAATGTGGGCATAATGGTTGGAATTATCCCCAATTTAAATTCACCACCAACATATCCTTTTTGTTGATCTACAACATCTTGCAATCGACTACTCTCGTCAACAATGACTTTTGCCTGCATAATAATTTTTTCACCAATTGGCGTAAGCTGAATGGGTTTCTTTTTTCGATTAAATAATAAAATGCCCAATTCTTCTTCTAATTTTTGAATTTGCATACTTAAAGTGGGCTGGGTTACAAAGCAATTTTGAGAGGCAATTGTAAAATTTCGATATTCGGCAACAGCCAAAACATATTTTAATTGTGTGATTGTCATAATGATAAATTTATCTGATAAAGATATTAAAACGATTGATTAAAATTATAAATATTTGTAGATTATTTATTGGAAATTTGAATGTTAATTTAAAAAGAGAACTATGAAAACATCAACTATTGGTTTAAACAAAGAAGAAAGCAACACTATGGTTATTGCTTTAAATGAGTTATTATCTGATTTTCAAATGTATTATCAAAATTTAAGAGGCTTACATTGGAATATAAAAGGCAAGAATTTTTTCGAATTGCATCTTAAATTTGAAGAACTTTATAATGATGCACAACTTAAAATTGATTTAATTGCTGAGCGCATTTTAACTTTAGAAGGACAACCGCTTCATACTTTTCAAGATTATATCGCTCATGCAAAAATTGCCGAAGCTAAAAATGTTTCAAACGATGAAAAAGCACTTCAAGTTATTGTAAAATCTTTGACTGTGATATTAGAGATTGAGAGAAAAATATTAGAGACCTCTGATAAAGCACAAGATGAGGGTACAAATAGCATGATGAGCAATTTTATTAGCGAACAAGAAAAAATAGTTTGGATGTTAAAAGCTTGGTTGGCTTAATTAATACATATCCCAGAAGTTGCGTTTTTTGTTAAGCGCGGCTTCTTGTTTTTTGTATTCATTAACAGGATCAACCTTTAAAAATGAAGGATGCTGCTCAATGGCGAATTCAATTTTAGTCACAATTTCTTCGATGCTATCTTTTTCATAATCTATTTCTAGTGGGGCTTTAATCACCATAGATTGCAACACATCACGTTTTTTTATCATCAAGCCTTTTTTATCAAACGCGCGCCTAAATCCGTCTATAACAATGGGAACCACAATGGGTTGGTATTTTTTAATGATGTGCGCCGTTCCTTTGCGTATAGGATTAAAAGGTTTTGTAGTGCCTTGTGGAAAGGTAATTACCCAGCCGTCAGCTAAAGCCTTACCAATATTGGCGATATCCGAAAATTTTACCTGTCGGTTAACATCTTTTCCATCGGCACGCCAAGTGCGTTCAATAGGAATTGCCCCAACATAAGCCATAATTTTTGGTAGCCAGCCTGAATTCATCGTCTCTTTAGCAGCCACAAAATAGATATTCATTTTTGGTCGCCAAAGATAACCTATGTTATCAATGCAATCCTTTCTACCACATAAAGCGGCATTAAAAACATGAAACATAGCGGCGACATCGGCAAAATAAGTCTGATGATTTGAAATAAACAATACTTTTTGTTGTGGTAGATTTCTTAAAATAGCTGAGCCTTCAATATGTAATTTATTAAAACCGTGATAACGCTGGTGCGAAACCAATCCTAAAACTCTAATTAAAAAGCGTTTGATAAACAGTTTATTATTAAAAATATCTTTTTTAAATAAATACATATAAATTTTTAATCTTAAGAAGTAAGCAAATTTAATAAATTTTATCTTTAAAGTGCATGAAACATATCTTTAATTTCGCTTAACATCATCGCCGTTGCGCCCCAAACAATGTGGTTATTTAATTTAAAACACGGAACATCAATATTTTGCATATAAGAAGTGCTTAAGTTTTTTACACCCAAACACGAATCATTTAAAAAATCATCAAGGTCAACTTCTAAAATTTCACTCACCTCATTATTAGGCATAAAAACATCAGTTTTATTGAGATAGCCTAAAAAAGGCGTGACATAAAAATTGCTAGGCGGAATATAAGTTGTGGTTAATTGCCTAATAACCTGCACGTTTTTAACGCTAATTTCTTCATAAGTTTCGCGTAAAGCAGTTGCTTCTAAATTTGAATCTTCTAACTTTACTTTTCCTCCGGGAAAACTTATCTGATCGGAATGAACGCCCTTATATTGCGCTCTTTTTGTCAGAATAAAATATGTTTTTCCTTGCTCGTTTGGATAAAATAAGGCCAGCACAGCAGATAACTTTGGCTTGAATTCGGCAATTTTATACAAATCAAAAATAGGTCGAACAGCGGGAGCCATTTTAAACTGTGAAGGCAAACCTCCTAATGGAACGCATTTGAGTTTGTCAATGTTTTGGATGAAAATAGAGAAGTCCAATGAAAAATGAATATATTTGATTTCAAAAATAAACTATTTTATCTTTCATTTATTTACAGGTTATGAAAAAAATCAAGATTAGTTTCGCCATCTTTATTATTCTGTTGTTTACATATATTTTAATGACCTTTATATTGCCGAGTATCGTCGATAAAAAATACAATCCAGTTTTACAAAAACCGCCTTATAAGGTATCGCAAACTGCCCAACAAATAACAGATACACTTGATTTTATAGCCGATTTACATTGCGATGCTTTGCTTTGGAAACGCAATTTGCTCAAGAAAAATGATTTTGGAGTGGTCGATATTCCAAGAATGATTGAAGGTAATGAGGCGCTACAAGCTTTTACAATTGTGAGCAAGGTGCCTAAAAATATGAATTTTGATAAAAATACGGGCGAAACCGATGCCATAACTTTGCCGTATATTTTAGAGGGGCGTCCAATTAAATCTTGGTTTAACTTAACACAACGCGCTTTGGTGCAATGCCAAGCTTTACAACATTTTGCCGATATTTCAAATGGTAAATTCTTTGTAATTAAATCAAAAACCGATTTGCAAAATTTTATCGAAAAACGAAAAAATAACCGACAAATTGCCGCAGGTTATCTCGGCATAGAAGGCATGCACGCGTTGAGTGGCAAACTGACCAATATTGAGGTGCTTTATGATGCAGGTGTTAGAATGATGTCGCCGGTTCATTTTTTTGATAATGAACTAGGCTCTTCGGCTCATGGTGTTTTGCATACAGGATTGACCGATTTTGGTAAAGAAGTCATCAAAAAAATGCAAGAAAAAAATATGATTGTCGATGTGGCACATTGCTCTGAGCAAATGCTTGATGATATTTTAAAGCTCACAACTAAGCCCATTTTAAGTTCACATACCGGCGTAAAAGGAACTTGTGATAATGTGCGTAATTTGTCTGATAAACATTTAATTGGCATTGCAAATACGGGTGGCATTGTTGGCATTGCCTTTTTTGATAAAGCGGTTTGTGAACCCGATGCAAAACACATTGCGCAAGCCATTCAATATGCCGTAAAATTAATTGGCATTGATCATGTTGCCCTAGGTTCTGATGCCGACGGAGCTATATCAATCCCTTTTGACATCACGGGATTGTCATTAATTACCGATGAATTGCTAAAACTTAATTTTACATCTGACCAAATTAGTTTGATAATGGGCGGAAATGTAAAGCGTTTTTTACTTGAAAATTTACCTCAATAAAATATAACTTAAGCCATTGATATTTAATTATTTTGAGTGTAAAAATTGTAATCGTTCAATACCGTTTTAACAAAATCAAAAGGTTTTTGTGTGGAGGCTATTCCTGTAATTTCAACAATTTTTGCTGTTAACTTCACAATAATTTGATAATCGCGGTTTCTTGAGGCTTTAAGATATAAATTCTTAATTGTTTGAATATCCTTATCGGATAAAAGTGTAACCTGCGCATATAAGGGTTTATAATTATCGGGTAAATTTGTTAAAATGGTATTGTCAATTCCAATTTTGTGACGTTCATTAATGACGGTTGTTCCTGCGGCAATATCGCCTAAGCGCTGTCCTTTGCCGTTTAATAAAATGGTTAAAATTGCCACACTGCCCGATGCCAAATCAACATCAATAATTTTAAGCACCCACCGCAACAAAAAGCTTCCAAAATAGGGTTTACTGCCATCAATTTTAACAACTCTAATATTCAATAGCATTTTTCCTGGAGTCTGTCCGTTTAAAAGGGTTTCAAAAAACAAGCTATAAAAAAAGGCTGGAAGCGATATAAGGATGTAATATACATAATTATCAAGGCCTTTTTTAAAATCTAAGGCGTTTAAAATCATATTGATAAGGATAAAATAGCTGATAATAATAAGCACATCAATCAAGTAAGCCATTATTCGAGAGCTTAGGTTAGCAACTTGTTGATTAATACTTACATTTTGTGCCGTTTCTATTTGAAATTCATCCATTTTTTTCGGTTATTTGGGCTACAAAATTATAAAAATTGCGCGAAGCAGCTTTCTTAAAAAAGAATAAAGATAAATGGCTTTTATTTGAAGCCGTTTTAGACGGTAAAAAAGACATAGAACCTGATAAATTATCAGATTTATACCTCGAAATTACCGATGATTTAAGTTATGCCTCAAGCTTTTATCCAAAAAGTAATACCAGTTTATTTTTGAATGCTTTAGCAGTTAAAGCTCATCAAAAAATTTATAAATCGAAAAAAGAATCAAAAAACAGATTTATCAGCTTCTTTAAAACAGAATGTCCACTATTATTTTATAATTATCAAAAACAATTAGCTATAGCATTTTTAGTATTTGTGCTCTTTACCATTGCAGGCGCTTATTCTGCAAGTCAAGATGGCGATTTTGTGCGCTTAATTTTAGGGGATAGTTATGTTAATGAAACTTTAGAAAATATTGAAAAGGGCACGCCCATGGCAATTTATTCGCAAGCGGGAGCTTCTAAAATGTTTTTAATGATTACGTTGAATAATATTAAAGTTGCCTTAAGCACCTTTATATTAGGTATTTTATTTTGTATTGGTTCTTTATATTTACTCATGCAAAATGGCATTATGCTCGGCTCTTTTGTTTACTTTTTTTCTGAAAAACAACTTTTATGGGAGTCATCAAGAACCATTTGGATTCACGGAACCATAGAAATTTCGGTAATAATTGTTGCGGGCTGCGCCGGATTGGTTTTAGGCAGTGGATTGCTGTTTCCAAAAACCTTTTCTAGAGTTAATGCTTTTAAAAAGAGTGCAAAAGATGGTTTAAAAATAATGTTGAGCACCATACCTTTTTTTATCATTGCCGGATTTTTAGAGGGTTTTGTTACGCGTCATACCGAAATGCCCGATTGGCTGGCGCTTTTTATCATCATTTCATCGTTAGCACTTATTATCTTTTACTATGTTATTTACCCTATTAAACTAACTCATAATCAAACCAATGAATAGAATAATTACTTTTAAACGCGAGCGCGATTTAGGCGCCATAATTACCGATGCTTTTGGATTTATTAGATCAGAATGGAAACCTTTATTTATGTGTATCCTTAAAATAACCTGGCCTTTTGTAGCTATAAGCCTTTTTGCTATAGCACTCTATTTTTATACTTTTAGCAATGTTTTAGACAATTTTAGCACCTCTAATTTTGAATCAAATCCTTTTGCAATGTTTAGTGGCAGCAACTTTTTGTCGATTATCTTAATGATATTTGCCGCATTGGCTACTTATACTTTAATGCAAATTGTTGCGACATTGTATATAAAATCTTATATCGAAAATGATGGTCAAGTTATTTATGATGATATTGTTAAACAAACTAGAAACCAATTTTGGTCTATTTTAGGCTTTGTAATTTTGTCGCTAATATTAATTGTTTTAGGAACTATTTTATGCATCATTCCCGGCATTTATTTATATGTGCCCTTTTCTTTGGGAATCACCATTATGGTATTTGAAGAAAAAAATATTGGGGAAACCATTTCTCACTGTTTTATTTTGGTTAAAGATCATTGGTTTGAAACTTTTGGCGTTTTGCTAGTAGTTTCAATTTTAGTAGGAATTTTAGGCTATGTTTTTAATATTCCTTCTTTAATTTATTCAATAGTTAAAATGGCCACAAGCATTGGCAAAGAAGATCCAACAGCATTTATTGGATTTTTTTCAGACCCAATTTATCTGTTACTCACTGTGTTTTCTTATGCCGGTCGGTTTTTAATGACCGTGATAACGGTAATTGCCATTGTTTTGATATATTTTGATTTAAATGAACAAAAATTCCAATCTGGAACCATAGAAACCATTGAAAATTTGGGTAAAAACTAGTGCTTAAAAGTGTATTCATATTCTTAATTATTTTTACGTGCTTTAGTTTATCGGCTAAAAACAACAATGTCAATAAATTAAAGCAAGATACAACTCATATTGAAGTCAAACATTTTAATGCGCAACACATTCGCAATTATAAAAAGCAAAGCGATTTTAATTATAAGGAAGCCACTCAAAAGCCAAGCATCGTAGAACGCATTTTTAACTGGTTTATAAAAATGGCACACCGCTTTTTATCTTGGCTATTTGGTGTTGAAAAAGCGACTGGTATTTTAAAAACCACATTTTTAATACTTCCGTACTTAATTTTAGCGCTCTGTTTATTTATACTTACCAAGTTTTTTATAAAAATCAATGTGAAGCAATTGACTGATGGAACGCTTTCTAATTCAAAAAATGTTCAAGTTTTTGATGAGGATGCCTTGTTGAAATTTGAAAATCTTGATCAATTAATCAATAAAGCTGTAGCCGATGGCAATTTTAGACTAGCCATTCGTTTTGAATATCTTAAAATTTTAAAACAGCTTAGCACGAGAAACCTTATTAATTGGCAAGCCCATAAAACAAATGATGATTATTGTAATGAATTGTCAAATAATGATTTAAAACCTGTTTTTAAGCAAAGTACCTTGATGTTTGATTATGTTTGGTATGGCAGTTTTTTAGTAAATGACGCCCATTACAAATCTATAAAGTCCATTTTTGATGACTTATTAATTAAAATAAACCACATTGAACCAAAGAAATAAAATATATCTGTTTTTGTTTGTGCTCGGTTTGGGATTATTGACCATCTATGAGCTTCAAAAGCCTAAGCCAATTAATTGGTTTGAAACCTACGTTTCATCTCATAAAATGCCTTTTGGAACCTATGTTTTATTTAAAGAATTAGCGGACTTATTTCCAAAATCAAAAATTGAAACCATCAGAATTTCGCCCTACCTTTTTTTAAAAGATAGCTCAAAAGCGGGCACGTATATGTTTATAGATAAATCGGTAAATTTTGGTAAAGCTGAGTTTGATGAACTCTTAAAATTTGTAGAAAAAGGCAATACCGTATTCATCGCCACGCATCAAATAGATCTTGACACCTTGCATTTAAAAACCAAATTATTACAAAGTAATGCTCTTGAAGAAAAACCTTATTTTACCTTATCAAACAAGGCTTTTGGCTCAAAAGAATACTATTTTGACCGCCCTTTTGAAAATTTTGTGTTTAAAGAAGTTGACACAATTGCGGCAAATATTTTAGGTGAAAGTGGTCTATTAAACACCCAAAATAGCCGGATAAAATCGGGTGTAAATTTTGTGAAATATCAGTATGGCAAGGGCTACTTTTTGTTTAATACTTATCCCGAAGCCTTTATAAACTACACCTTATTAAAAGCGCCTAATCAAGAATATGCCGCTCAAGTTTTATCTTATTTAGGCAATCCAAGTTATATTTATTGGGATGCTTATTATAAATCGGGAAAGACACAAATTTCGTCACCATTATATTTTATTTTGTCAAATAAAAGTTTAAAATGGGCTTATCAAATGGTCCTATTTGGAAGCCTTGTTTTTGTTTTGTTTGGTGGAAAGCGCATTCAAAGAATCATTCCAATTATTAAACCACTTCAAAATCAGACTTTAGCATTTACAAGAACCATTTCGAACATGTATTATACTAAGGCGTCACATAAAATAATTGCCACACATAAAATACGCTACTTTTTGGCAGAGATTCGTTTAAAATATCATATTGAAACCGATATTTACAAAAAGGATTTTACCAAAATAGCCGCGTTAAAAATTGGCAAATCCTTTGAAGAAACCGAAAAAGTCATCAACTTTATAAAATTAGTAGAAGCAAAACAAAATCTTACAAAAGCTGACTTAATTTTGCTAAATAATTTAATTTACAATTTAACACACAATGCTTTATGAATACAACTGAAAATACCAATTTACCCTTTAACAACCGACTAGAGCTTCAGGAATTGTTGACGGCTGTATCGCAAATTAAAACACAACTCCACAAGGTAATTGTTGGGCAAAAAGAATTTATTGACTTGCTAATAATTGCGCTTTTAGCTGATGGTCACGTGCTTATTGAAGGTGTTCCAGGGGTTGCAAAAACAATTACGGCAAAACTTTTAGCCAAAACGGTGAGTGCCGGCTTTAGCAGGATTCAATTTACACCCGATTTAATGCCAAGCGATATTTTGGGAACTTCGGTTTTGAATATGAAAACATCGGAATTTGAATTTAAAAAAGGTCCCATTTTCTCTAATTTAATTCTCATTGACGAGGTGAATAGAGCCCCTGCAAAAACACAATCGGCGCTGTTTGAAGTGATGGAAGAGCGTCAAATTACCATTGATGGTCACGAATTTAAAATGATGCCACCATTTTTAGTTTTAGCAACTCAAAACCCAATAGAGCAGGAGGGAACTTATGCCTTGCCTGAAGCACAACTCGACCGATTTTTATTTAAAATAAATGTCGGTTACCCAGATAAAGCCGATGAAATTGAAATTTTAAAAACCCAAATAAATCGCAAAAATCAAAAACCAGAAGCGCTTATTGAAGCCGTTTTATCTGAATCGCAATTGCTCACTTTTAGAACGCTTATTTTTGATGTTTTTATTGAAGAAAAATTGGTAAATTATATCGCCGATTTGGTAATGAGTACCCGAAACCATCCGCAATTATATTTAGGAGGCTCACCACGTGCCAGCATTGCCATTTTGCAGTCTAGCAAGGCTTGCGCCGCTTTAAATGGACGTGATTTTGTAAGCCCTGAAGATATTCAAAAAGTTATTTTTCCCGTTTTAAGACACCGCATGTTGCTGACTCCCGAACATGAAATGGAGGGTTTGACAACTGACCATGTTATTAAATCAATTCTCGATTCTATTCAAGTGCCGCGTTAATATTGAATTTATGAAGCTTGCCACTTTTTTTAAAAGACTTTATATCAATGACCGATTTTATTGGCTTATAAGCCTATTGGCGGCAGGGTTTTTAGGTTCTTTTTGGATGCCACTTCTTTTTAATTTGGTGTTTTATGCCACCATTTTATTAGGGTTTATTTTTGTAATGGATGCTATATTGATGTTCCGGTTTAGAAATCCTATCAAAGCAAACCGAAACCTAAGCAAAAAACTGTCAAATTCAGATAACAATTTGATAAGTATTGATTTAAGTAATTACTATCCTTTTGATGTCTTTATGGAGGTGATTGATGAATTGCCGGAACAATTTCAAAAACGCGATTTTTATTTGCGTTGTAAACTGCAATCTAAATCGGATACAAAATTAAATTATACGGTCTTACCCTTAGAACGCGGAGAATATATTTTTGGAAACCTCAATGTTTATGTCCATTCAAAATTGGGACTTGTTAAGCGTCGCTTTGTGTTCAATGCAGATGAACGAATTCCTGTTTATCCATCTTTTATACAAATGCGCCAATATGAATTCTTGGCTTTTAACAATAAAATAGCGCAATTTGGACTCAAAAAAAATAGAGCTATCGGACATTCTTTAGAGTTTGAACAAATTAAAAATTATGTTGCCGGCGACGATTATAGAACCATTAACTGGAAAGCAACCGCAAAACATGCGCAATTGATGGCAAACCAATTTCAAGATGAAAAATCACAACCTATTTACGCGCTTATAGATACGGGTCGCACCATGAAAATGCCTTTTGAAGGTTTAAAATTGTTAGATTACGCTATTAATTCCGCTTTAGCTTTTGCAAATATTACCTTGTTAAAAAAAGACAAAGCCGGCTTAATTTGTTTCTCAAAAAAAGTCGAAATCAGCTTAAAAGCCAGTCATAAAAAAATACAGTTACAGCTCATTAATGAGTCGCTCTATAAGCTTACCACACAGTATAAAGAGGCTGATTATGGTTTTTTATATGCCTTTGCAAAACGTCAAATTACCCAACGTAGTCTGCTTATTTTATATACAAATTTTGAACACATTACCGCTTTAAAACGGCAATTGCCTTTTTTACAAGCCCTTTCAAAACAACATTTATTGGTGGTGGTTTTTTTTGAAAATACCGAATTAGACAATTTGTTGCAACAACATGCCGAAGACTTAGAAAGTATTTACCATCAAACCATTGCTCAAAAATTTGCTTTAGAAAAAAGACACATGCAATTAGAACTCAAACGAAGCGGCATCTATAGCATCCTATCTAAGCCTAAAAACTTAACAGTGAATGTGATAAATAAATACCTTGAATTTAAATCGCGCGGTTTGATTTAAAAATTGACTAGATTTTTCTATTAAAATAAAGATTATTTGCTTGTGCTAAAGAAGTTAAAACCATATCGTTTATACAAAGATTTTTCGGTAAAGTGGCCGCAAAATGCACCACAAGTGCAATATCTTGGGCAGTCATGGGCTGGTAACCCTCATAAATTTTTTTAGCCGCGTCTTTATCTCCGTGAAGGCGAACAATAGAAAATTCCGTTTCGGCAGCTCCAGGCGCAATTTGGGTAACTTTAACGCCTTTTTCTAGTAAGTCAATTCGCAAAGCTTTTGAAATGGCATCAACGGCGTGTTTGGTTGCACAATAAACATTTCCCTTTAAATACACTTCTTTACCAGCAGTTGAACCGATATTGATAATGTGTGGCGTACTAGAATTATAAAGCAAAGGCAAAACGGCGTGAGTTACATAAAGCAAACCCTTAATATTGGTATCAATCATCACATCCCAATCTTCGGTTTTACCGTCTTGGATGGTGCTCATACCACTTGCCAAACCAGCGTTATTGACTAAAATATCAATAGTTTGAAAATCTTTAGGAATGCTTTTAATGGCGGCATTGACTTCTTGTTCAACACGTACGTCGAAGTTGAGCGTGAGCACTTTAACATGAAATATTTTAATTAATTCTTGGGCAAATGCTTCAAGGCGTTCCTTGCGACGTCCTGTAATGATTAGATTTTCACCATCTTTTGCAAAGCGCTCGGCAATGGCTTTTCCAAATCCCGATGTTGCGCCACTTATGAATATTGTTTTTGGCATATTGAATTCTTTTAAAATTAAACAATTTATATAAAGTCCCTAATTTACGTTGCTTTAAGTTGCATTGCAAGCTTTGATTAGTTTATTTTATACTCGAAAAAGTTTGACGTCCTAAAACAAAATGGTTCCAAACAATGCCGATACATTTATAATAATGAATTGTTTTTTTAGGACTTTGTTTGCGCTTTTTAGCCATCATACTAAAGTTTGAATAAAAACTAAAATGAGCATTAATAATAGCCCAAGTATGAATAGGCCGTAGCTCTATTATAAATTTTAACCCAGCAATGGCATCTAATAAAAGTCTTGACAAAACAATCAGAAAAAGGTAACGTTTTGGAACGTTTTTAACAATAGAGTAGAGGCTATTTCTAAAATTCAGGAACGTTTTTGTCGGATTTTCCTCTCTCAAAGTTGCCCCTCCAATATGATAAACCGTCGAGGTGCCAACATATTGCGCTTTGTATCCCAAATTATGAGCACGCCAGCACAAATCGATTTCTTCTTGATGGGCAAAATAATCTTCATCAAATCCGTTAAGATGATGATAAACAGCACTTTTAATACATAAGCAAGCACCCGAAGCCCAAAAAATTGGAATGATATTGTCAAATTGATGGGTGTCTTTTTCTAGACTCATAAAAATGCGTCCGCGACAAAAAGGATAACCTAAAAAGTCGATAAAACCTCCCGCTGCACCGGCATATTCAAAATAAGCTTTATTTTTATAATCTAAAATTTTAGGCTGAATAATAGCGGTATTTGACTCTAATTCAAACTGTTTTAAGATGGGTTTTAACCAATCTTTGCTAACCTCAACATCTGAATTTAACAAAATATAGATATCAGTTTTAACTTGTTTTAAAGCTTCGTTATAACCTTTGGCATAGCCACCATTGCTTTTATTCTTAATAATTTTTACGCTATCAAAGTAATTTGTAGAGACATAGGCTAAAGAATTATCGGTTGAGGCATTATCGGCAATATAAATTTGCGCTTCTTGGCTGTAGGCAACCACACTTGGCAAAAACTTTTCGAGCAAGTTTTTTCCATTCCAATTTAAAATCACAACTGCAACCGTCATCTAAAAAATTTAATTTTTCTTAAGAAGTGCAAACTTAGCATTATTTATCATGAAAAAATTTAAAATGGCACTTAATATTTTGGAATGTCATCTATAAAAGTGACCCCTTGTTTTTGGAGGTCAAATTCAGCAAAAAAATGTTGCAAACCATTGGTAAGCACTAAATATTTTGCCTGTAAATTAAGGTTATATCTAGCAATTTGATCAAAAACGGTTTGATTAATTTTTATCGAAGGTGCTTTACATTCAACAATTAATTGAGGTAAACCCAAATTATTATAAACCACAATATCGGTACGCTTTTTTAACTTATTAATGGTAAGTTGTTTTTCAATGCTGATTAGCGATTTAGGATAGGCTTTCTGATTGATAAGTAAGTGAACAAAATGCTGACGAACCCATTCTTCGGGTGTTAGCTGGATGTACTTTTTGCGAATCACATCAAAAATATACGTTTTATTTTCGCTATTTTTGAGCTGGTATTCAAACGAAGGTAGGTTTAACACAATCACGTTTTAAAAATACAAATATAAATTCAATAATTTTTTATTTTAATGGATGAAATCAAACAAATAGCAGATGATATTAAAAACAAAAAATTAAAACCCATCTATTTTTTGCAAGGTGATGAACCTTATTATATCGATAAAATTTCTGATTTAATTGCGCAAAGTGTTTTAACTGAAGAAGAAAAAAGCTTTAATCAAGTGGTGCTTTATGGAGGTGATGTGACTATAAATGAAGTTATTAGTCAGGCAAAACGCTATCCAATGATGGCAGATTATCAGGTAGTTATTGTTAAGGAAGCACAGCAACTCGCAAAAAAAATTGAAGATTTGGCATCTTATGCTGAGCAGCCTTTGCCCAGTACTATTTTGGTGATTTGTTATAAATATAAAACCCTTGACGGAAGAAAAAAATTAACCAAACTCATTAAAAAGAACGGCTTATTATTTGAAGGAAAAAAATTATACGACAATCAAATACCCGATTGGATTAGACGAATTTTATTAGGTAAGTCTTATAAAATTGAGGATAAAGCCGCTTTAATGCTCACCGAATTTTTGGGAACCGATTTGAGTAAAATTAACAATGAACTCGACAAACTAATAACGCTTTTGCCAAAAGGAAGTACGATTTCGGCTTTGGCTATCGAAGAAAATATTGGCATTAGTAAGGACTATAATGTATTTGAATTGTGCAATGCCATTGGTGTTCGCGATGTTGTTAAGGCAAATAAAATTATCAATTACTTTGCACAAAACCCAAAAACAAATCCGCTAACGATAACAATAAACATGCTATTTAGCTATTTTACACAGTTGTTGTTGGTACATGGTTTACCCGATAAATCAAAAGAAAATATTGCCCGGGTTTTAAAAGTAAATCCTTTTTTTGTGACACGATATCTAACCGCAGCCAAGAATTATCCCATGCGAAAAGTAGCACAAATTATTTCTTATTTAAGTGATGCCGATGCAAAAAGTAAGGGAATTGGCGCGCAAGCCTTAACAGAAGGTGATATTTTGAAGGAGTTGTTATTTAAAATTTTACATTGAAAATTTTTGAGCACTTAAAAGGTTTTAAACGCTTAAAAATAATAACGTTAAATGTAATGTCGCTCACCAAAAATAGCACTTCCCACGCGCACCATATTGCTGCCACATTTTATGGCTAATTGATAATCACCACTCATTCCCATTGATAAAATTTTGAGGGCTTTGTTTTGCGACTTGAGTTTATTAAAAAAGGTACTCAAACTTTTAAATTCTGTTTCAATTTGCTTTAAATCATCGGTAAAGCTTGCCATTCCCATAAAACCAACAACCAAAATGTTTTTTAGGGTTTTAATTTCAGCAGAATTTAATAACTGTTCAATCTCATCAAGGCTTAAGCCGAATTTGGTTTCTTCTTGTGCAATATGTGCTTGGAGCAAACAATTGATAACGCGGTGGTGTTTTTCCGCTTGACGGTTAATTTCAATAAGGGTTTGCAAACTGTCAACTCCGTGAATTAAATCGACAAAATGCGCCATATATTTTACTTTATTTCGCTGTAAATGACCAATCATGTGCCATTGAATATCCTTTGGAAGTGCTGTGTGTTTTTGCGCCATTTCCTGAATTTTATTTTCACCAAAAACACGTTGACCGGCATTATAAGCTTCAAGAATTGCGGCTTCGGATTTTGTTTTTGAAACCGCCACTAAGGTTACTTGAGGAGGTAAAGCCTTTTTAATTTGGTTGAGTTTTGTGGCAATATCGAAAAATTCCATTTTGTGTGATTAAAATTCATAAATTGTTAAACCACTGCGCAACTTTGGTTCAATATAAGTACTTTTTGGAGGCATCATCAAATTGGCATTGGCAACCAATTTTAACTGAGATACAGAAGTAGGGACGAGTCCAAATGCAACTTGATATTTACCCGAGTCAACTTCATCTTTTAGTTGCATTTGATTTAAAATTGCTGGCAAGTATTTAATTTGATGACTATTAGATAAATCATCAATTCCTAAAATTGGTTTTAAAATAGTTATAAAAAGCAGCTGGGCATCTAAATCGTCGAGTGGGGTATGAATTTGATAAAAGCTTTTGCGCAAATATAAGGAATAATAAGCACCCTCTAAATACATACTAAAATGGTGTTTTTTTGATGGAATGTAGAGTTGCTTTCCGCGATTTTCAATCCTAAAATGAGCATCTAACTTAATCAAAAACTCATCTTTTGTCAATCCATTTAGGGATTTAATAAACCGATTAAAAGAAGTTATTTTTAAACGAGACTCAGGAATTAAATAACTCATAAAAAAGTTGTAATTTTCTAATCCTGTGTGATTTGGATTATTTTGTTTCATCAAATTTGCCAAATAATTGGAAGAAGCACAGCGGTGATGTCCATCGGCAATATAAACGGCATCCATTTTAGCAAATGCACCCGTAATGAGTTTTATATCCTCATCATTTTCAATAACCCAAAATAAATGTTGATGTTTTTTATTGGTAGTGAATTCGTATTCAGCTCTTTTTTGCTGGTATTTTTCATATACAGCCGTCAGTAAATCAGTATCTGGATAGGCAATTAAAACGGGTTCGGCATTAAAACCGGTTGTTTCGAGATACTTTCCAAATAAAACCTCACGTTCTTTAAGGGTTGCCTCATGTTTTTTTATAAGTCCTGACTGATAATCGGCAATACTTGAGGTTGCTATAAAGCCCCAAAAGACCTCTTTTTTATAGGTTTGTTGGTGTAAATAATAGGAAGCTTTGGCATCGCTAGTGAAAAATCGATTCTCTTTAAATTCAATGTACCGATTGCGGACTAACCTAAATCGCTCATCGCCTTTAGGCGACAATTGAAACTTAAAACCAGGTTTAAGAATGTGTAAAAATGAAAATGGATTATACTTTAATATACTGTTTAACTCTTCATTACTATAGGTTTCATAAGAACTTGTAGTGAGTAGTGCGGCTTTGTCTCGGGTAGGACGCACCGCTTTAAAAGGTCTTATTACTGCCATACAATGTGAATGCTATTTTAACAATTTAGCAATGATCTCAGCTAATTCTAATCCGATGCGCTCTTGTGCTTCTAGTGTTGCCGCGCCGATATGAGGCGTTAAGGATATATTTGGCATCATCAGTAATTTTAAGGCTGGTGTTGGTTCATTTTCAAAAGTATCAATGGCCGCATAGGCAACTTTTCCACTTTCGAGAGCGGTAACTAAAGCGACTTCATCAATCACGCCACCTCTAGAAGCATTGACAATGCCCACACCCGTTTTCATCATATTAAATTCGGTTGTAGAAATAACATAATCCTTTTGTGCAGGCACGTGAAAGCTAATAAAATCAGCTTCTTTTAAAACGGATTCTTTTGTTTGGGTTTTAATATCAAAACCTATTTTTTGACCATCGAAAAAATCAACATCAATATGAATTTTTTCTATAAATGGGTCAAAAGCAATGACTTTCATGCCAACACCTAAAGCAATTTTAGACGTTTCTTGACCAATACGTCCGATACCAAAAACACCCATAGTTTTACCTTTTAACTCGCGTCCGTTGGCATAAGCTTTTTTAAGGGCGTTAAATTTAGTATCTCCATCTAAAGGCATTGTTCGATTGGAATCGTATAAAAAACGAACCATCCCAAAAAGGTGGGCAAAAACCAATTCGGCTACAGAATGGGATGAGGCAGCAGGCGTATTGATGACGTGAATGCCTTTACTTTTGGCATAATCTACATCAATATTATCCATGCCAACACCACCGCGCCCAATCAATTTTAGCTTGGTAGCATCAATTAAATCTTTGCGTACTTTAGTGGCACTACGCACCAAAAGTGCGTCAATTTTATTGGTATTAATATAATTTATCAATTGCTCTTGAGCAACATTTGTGGTAATAACTTCAAATCCTGAAGCTTGTAAAGCCTCAATGGCAGCGGAGTCAATTCCGTCGTTTGCTAATATTTTCATTTTATAAAGATAAAAATTGATTATTTTACTTGTTTCATCACATTGACTAAGGCTTGAACACTTTCGAGTGCTAAGGCATTGTACATACTTGCCCGATAACCACCAGCAGAGCGATGTCCTTTAATACCTACAATTCCTGCCGCTTTCCAAAGGGCGTCAAAGGCTTCTTTTTTGGTGTCATCTTTAAGGATAAAAGTAACATTCATATTTGAACGATCTTCTTTTGAGGCTAATCCTTCAAAATTTGGATTATTATCAATTTCAGCGTAAAGCAAAGCTGCTTTAGCATTGTTAATTTTTTCAATTGCGGCAATGCCTCCTAAATCTTTTAACCATTGCAAGGTTAGCATTGAAACGTAAACGGCGAAAACTGTAGGCGTGTTATACATACTGTCTTTTGCAATGTGCGTTTGATAATCTAACATCGACGGAATGGTGCGTCCAGTTTTGCCTAAAATACGTTCATTAACTACTACAAGTGTGGTGCCGGCAGGTCCCATATTTTTTTGAGCACCCGCATAAATCATGTCAAATTTTGAAAAGTCGAGTTGTCTTGAAAAGATATCGGAACTCATATCGCAAACCATCAAAGTATTTACTTTTGGAAAAGATTTAATTTGGGTTCCATAAATAGTGTTGTTACTGGTGCAGTGAAAATAGGCTGCATCGGCTGGAATATTGTAATTTTTTGGAATGTAGTGATAGGTTTTATCTTTTGAGGATGCCACAACAATCACTTCACCTAACAATTTAGCTTCTTTTATAGCGCCCGAACTCCAAACACCCGTATCTAAATAAGCAGCTTTGCCGTTAATAGGCAATAAGTTATAGGCACACATTAAAAATTCTAAACTTGCGCCACCTTGCAAAAAAAGTGCTTGATAGCCTTTGCCTTCTAACCCTAAAAGTTCGAGTACTAACTGACGTGTATTTTCCATTACGGCAACAAAATCGGCGCTGCGATGTGATATTTCGAGTAAAGAAAGGTTTGAATTGTTAAAATTTAATACGGCTTCCGAAGCTTTTTTTAAGACTTCTTGAGGTAATACAGAAGGTCCTGCATTAAAATTGTGCATTTTCATGATGTTTTAATTTTATTCAGCAAATTTGTGGAAAATATTGCAAATAAACCCTATAAACGGTTAATAATTTTAAATTATTTTGGGTCTAAAACGATGCACGGAATAATCATTTCTTCTAATGAAATACCGCCATGCTGAAAGGTGTTTTTATAATAATTTACAAAGTGATTAAAGTTGTTTGGATAGGCAAAAAAGTAATCTTCTTTAGCAAAAATATAGGAGCTACTCATGTGAATGCTAGGTAGATAAATTTCTTCAGGGTTTGTTACAGCGAAAACTTCTTTTTGATTATAGGTTAAACTTCTGCCTGTTTTATAGCGCAAATTTGAGCTGATATTTTTATCGCCAATCACTTTTGAAGGATTTTTTACATTAACCGTTCCGTGGTCAGTGGTGATGACTAATTTTAATTTATTTTGTTGTGCTTTTTGGATGAGTTCAAGGAGTGTTGAATTTTTAAACCAACTTAAAGTTAACGAGCGATAAGCCTTATCGTCGGCGGTAAGTTCTTTAATCATATCCATTTCGGTTCGCGCATGCGAAATCATATCTACAAAATTATAAACCACAACGGTTAATATATTTTGTTTGGTAGTAGCAAAATTGGAGAGCAATTCTTTTCCTTTTTGCAGATTGGTGATTTTGTAATATTCAAAGGGTATTTGCAATCCTAAACGTTTAAGTTGTGAGGCTAAAAACTCTTTTTCATAGAGGTTTTTACCCACCTCTTCGGGGTCATTTTTCCAGTATTCCGGAAATTTGCGTTCCATTTCAAGGGGCATCAATCCCGAAAAAAAAGCATTGCGGGCATATTGAGTAGCAGTGGGGAGGATGCTGCAATAAGCACACTCATCTACCACGCGGTAGTAATTTTGAATAAGGGGTTCAAAAATGCGCCATTGATCGTATCTCATATTATCAACAACTATTAAAAGCGTTGGCTCTTGGGCTTTTAAAAGCGGGGCTACGCATTTTTTAAATACGTTTGGCGATAATGTTGGTGCGTCTTTATCATGAAACCATTTTGCATAATTTTTAGAAATAAATTTAAAAAACTGTGAATTGGCTTCTTTTTTTTGACTTTCTAAAATTTCGGTTAAACCAGAATCGTCTATTGATTCGAGTTCAAGCTCCCAACGAATTAATTTTTGATATAGCGCATTCCAATCGTCAAAACTATTGACGCCAGCCAAATCCATACTAATTTGCCTAAAGGCTTGTTGATAATTTGAAGTGGTTTTTTCAGTTACCAATCGGCTATGGTCTAAAATTTTCTTTAAGCTTAGCAAAATCTGGTTTGGATTAACAGGCTTTATTAAATAATCAGCTATTTTATAGCCTATTGCATCATCCATTAAAAATTCTTCTTCACTTTTGGTTATCATAATAACCGGTAAGTTCGGATTGATTGATTTTATCTCCGACAAGGTTTCTAATCCGCTAAGGCCAGGCATATTTTCGTCCAATAATACAATATCAAATGGTTTTAAAGCCACCATTTCAATGGCTTCATAACCATTGTTACAGCTTGTTATCTTGTAATTTTTGTTTTCTAAAAAGATGATATGTGGTTTTAATAAATCGATTTCATCGTCCACCCAAAGTATGTTAATTTGTTGCATAAAACTATATGGATTTTTGTACTTTTGTTTACAAGTTAAAGATTCAAATTTGAATAAACTCAAAATTTTAAACGACCCAATTTACGGTTTTATTTCAATACCCAACGAATTAATTTTTGATTTAATTGAGCATCCTTATTTTCAACGCTTAAGGCGTATTTCTCAAATGGGTTTGTCGTTTTTGGTTTATCCAGGAGCGCATCACACGCGGTTTCATCACGCTTTGGGCTGTATGCATTTAATGCAAAAAGCCATTGGCGTACTTAAATTTAAAGGCGTTGCCATTAGCGACGATGAAGCAAATGCCCTATTAATCGCCATTTTGCTACACGATATTGGGCACGGTGCTTTTTCGCATGCTTTAGAGCATAGCATTGTTAAAAATGTTTCGCACGAGTTGATTTCTGAGCAATTTATGCTTGAATTAAATCTTGAATTTAAAGGAAAACTAAGCTTAGCTATTCAAATTTTTAAAGGGCAATATCCCCGCGCTTTTTTTCATCAACTCATTACAAGTCAGCTAGATGTAGATCGAATGGATTATTTAAAACGCGATAGTTTTTACACGGGTGTTTCCGAAGGAAATATCAATTCTGAACGCATCATCACAATGTTTAATGTGGTTGATAATGATTTAGTTATTGAAGAAAAAGGTTTGTATTCTATCGAAAAATTCTTAACCGCGCGTCGCTTGATGTATTGGCAAGTTTATTTGCATAAAACAGGTTTGATAGCCGAACAATTATTGGTAAAAGCTTTAAAACGCGCCAAAGAGCTTTCGCAAAATGGCATAAAATTGCCAGCAAACCCTGCATTGACCTTTTTTTTAGAACAGGTCATTAATGAAGAGAATTGGAATAAAACAGCCTTAAAAATTTTTGCTAATTTAGATGATTACGATATTTTGTCAGCTCTAAAACAATGGCAAAGCAATGATGATTTTATCTTATCTTATTTAAGTAAAGCAATTATAAATAGAAGATTACCACATGTTTCTATAAAGAAAAATAGCCCAAGTTCCTCTAAACTCGACAAACTTAAAAAACAGGTTTTAGAACGTTATCCTATTAGTGAAAGTGAAGTTAATTATTTAGTTGATACCGGTAAAATTCAAAATACGGCTTACAGCAAAGATCAAAACCCTATTAAAATAATTTACAAAAATGGCAAGGTAACCGATTTTTTAAAAGCCTCCGATTTTAACCAAACAGAAACAATCACCAAGCCTATTATAAAATTTTTCACCTATTATCCGAAGGGTTTATAGGCTAACATTTAGATTTAAATTTTTATATTTGCATTCATGAAATTCACAGCAACACAAATCTCAGAAATACTTCACGGTGAAATTGAGGGAAACCCTGATGTTGAAGTATTTAAACTTTCAAAAATTGAAGAAAGCGAAGAGGGTTCACTTACCTTTTTATCAAATTTAAAATACACACCTTATCTATACAATACAAAAGCTACCATTGCCATTGTAAATAAAACGTTTGTCCTTGAAAAAGAAATCAATACGACCTTAATAAAAGTTGAGGATTCTTATCAGGCATTTTCTAAATTATTAGCTTTTTATAACAATGTAAAACTCGATAAAAAGGGAATTGAAGAACAGAGTTTTATAGATAAATCGGCTCATTTAGGTCAAAATTTATACCTTGGTTCTCATTCTTATATTGGCGCAAACGTAAAAATTGGCAACAATGTAAAAATTTTTCCAAATGTTTTTATTGGGGATAATAGCCATATTGGTGATAGTAGTATCTTATTTTCGGGAGTCAATATTTATTCTGATACAATAATTGGAACCCATTGCATCATTCATTCCGGCGTTGTTATTGGCTCTGACGGATTTGGCTTTGCGCCCAGTGAAAATGGCGTTTATACAAGCATTCCTCAAATAGGAAATGTCATTATTGAAGATCACGTTGATATTGGTGCTAATACAACCATTGATCGCGCTACTTTGGGTTCTACAATCATCCGCAAAGGGGTTAAACTCGACAATCAAATTCAAATTGCGCATAATGTTGAAATCGGCGCAAATACCGTAATTGCTGCACAAACAGGAATTGCAGGCTCCACAAAAATCGGTTCAAACTGTCAAATTGGTGGACAAGTAGGTTTTGCCGGCCATTTAATTATTGGCAATAATGTTAAAATTCAAGCACAATCTGGTATTGGACGTAATTTAAAGGATAATGAAGTGGTTCAAGGAAGTCCCGCCTTGCCATTTTCCGATTTTTATAAATCGTACGTACATTTTAAAAACCTAACAAAACTTGTTGAAAGAATCAATTTGTTAGAAAAAAAATTAAAAATTTAAAAATTAATGATTACTACTATTAAACAAAAAACAATAAAAGAGAGCATCTCACTTTCGGGCGTTGGTTTACACACAGGAAAAGAAGTAAAATTAACTTTTAAACCTGCTCCCGAAAATCACGGATTTGCTTTTATACGCGTTGATTTAGAAGGCAATCCAGTAGTTGAAGCGCTAGCCGATTATGTTGTTGATACGAAACGCGGCACAAATCTTGAAAAAAACGGCGTTTATATCAGTACCTCCGAGCATGTTTTGGCTGCTGTTGTAGGTTTGGGAATTAACAATATCAACATCGAATTAAATAGTGCCGAGCCGCCAATTATGGATGGCTCATCAAAATATTTTATTGAAGCACTCGAAAAAGTAGGTCTTGTTGAGCAAAATGCTTACGCTCAAGCGTATATAGTTAAAGATGTTATTTCGTATAAAGATGCCGAATCGGGAAGCGAAATAATGGTGGTTCCATCTGATAACTATGAAATTACGACGATGGTAGATTTTGGCACTAAAGTATTGGGAACACAAAATGCCACCTTATCTGATATTTCAAATTTTAAAACTGAAATTGCAGCCGCAAGAACCTTTAGTTTTTTACACGAAATTGAAATGTTATTGGATAACAACCTTATAAAAGGTGGCGATTTAAACAATGCCATTGTTTATGTTGATAAAGAACTGTCAAATGCAACAATGGAAAAACTAAAAATAGCCTTTAAAAAGGATGCCATTAAAGTTAAACCAAACGGCATTTTAGATAACCTTACTTTACACTGGCCAAATGAGGCTGCACGCCATAAATTACTCGATGTAATGGGCGATTTAGCCCTAATTGGTATGCCCATTAGAGGAAAAATTATCGCAACAAAACCAGGTCATGCTGTAAATACTAATTTTGCAAAAAAATTATCTAAGATTATCAAATTAGAAAAAAGAAGCAAAATACCTTGTTGTGATTTATCACAACCGCCTTTAATGGATGCTCAAAAAATTATGACCATTTTGCCCCACAGACCTCCTTTTTTGTTGGTTGACCGAATTTTAGAACTTTCTAAATCACATGTGGTAGGTTTGAAAAATGTAACCATGAATGAGCCATTTTTTCAAGGTCATTTTCCTGGAGCGCCCGTAATGCCAGGTGTTTTACAAATTGAAGCCATGGCACAATGTGGAGGTATTTTAGTTTTAAGCACCGTTCCTGATCCTGAAAATTATCTTACTTATTTTATGACCATGGATAAAGTTAAGTTTAAACGTAAAGTGATACCCGGCGATACCTTGATTTTTAGGGCAGAACTCATTTCACCTATCCGCCGTGGTATTTGCAATATGCAAGCTTATGGCTATGTTAATGGCAAACTTGTTGTTGAAGCCGAATTAATGGCGCAGATTTCTAAAAAATAAATCACAAATGAATCAACCATTAGCATACATACATCCTGGCGCTAAAATAGCAACCAATGTAGTGGTAGAACCCTTTACTACCATAAATAATAATGTTACCATTGGCTCCGGCACTTGGATAGGCTCAAATGTTACCATTATGGAGGGTGCACGAATTGGCAAAAATTGTCGCATTTTTCCTGGTGCAGTGATTTCGGCTATTCCACAAGATTTAAAATTTGATGACGAAGATTCTGAAGTTTTTATCGGTGATAACACAACCATAAGAGAATGCGTAACCATCAATCGGGGAACAAAAGCTTATGGCAAAACTGAGATTGGTGCAAATTGCTTAATTATGGCAACATCGCACATTGCACACGACTGTATTTTAGAAAATAATGTAATCATTGTGAATGGGGTGCTTTTAGCTGGTCATGTTAAAGTGGGAGCCTATGCTATTATTGGCGGATTAGCTGGTATTCACCAGTTTATACAAATTGGGGCACACGCCATGGTTTCTGGCGGTTCATTGGTTCGTAAGGATGTTCCTCCTTATACAAAAGCAGCAAAAGAACCATTATCTTATGTGGGTATCAATTCTATTGGCTTGCGCCGAAGAGGTTTTGACACCATAAAAATTAGAGAAATACAAAATATTTACCGAATACTTTACCAAAAAAATTACAATACCACTCAAGCTCTCGGCATCATCGAAGGCGAAATGGAAGCAACTAAAGAACGTGATGAAATCATCACTTTTATCAGAGATTCTCAACGCGGCATAATGAAAGGATACACAAACAAACAATAATTTAATAAATAACTATCAATTTAATGGCTACTACAACCGATATTAAAAAAGGATTATGCATGAGATATAACAACGATATTTTTAAAGTTGTTGAATTTTTACACGTTAAACCCGGCAAAGGTCCGGCTTTTGTTAGAACTAAATTAAAAAGTTTAACTACCGGAAAGGTTTTAGAAAACACCTTTCCTAATGGAAGAAAAATTGATGAAGTGCGCGTTGAAACACATAAGTATCAATTTTTATATCCAGAAGGGGACTCTTTTCACTTTATGAATACCGAGGATTACAACCAAATTACACTTCAAAAAGTAATTTTAGATGCACCTGAATTATTAAAAGAAGGTGAAATTGTAACCGTTATTTTTAATGCCGATGATGCTTTGCCACTTTCGGTTGAAATGCCCACAAGTGTTGTTTTAGAAATTATTCACACCGAGCCGGGTATTAAAGGAAATACCGCCACAAATGCCACTAAATCAGCTACTTTAGAAACAGGTGCCAGCATAAATGTACCGCTCTTTATCAATGAAGGCGATAAAATTAAAGTCGATACCGAAAAAGGTTTGTACTTAGAACGCGTTAAAGAATAGTTCTAAAAAATGAAATTCAAAAATCCTCAATCCCTTGAGTTTATTGCTAAACTTATTGGAGCTAAATACATAGGTTCGCCAAATTTTAAAATTACAGGAATTAACGAAATTCATGTAGTTGAAAAAGGTGATATTGTTTTTGTTGACCATCCAAAATATTACGATAAAGCCTTGAATTCTAAGGCTACTACCGTTTTAATCAACAAAGAAGTGGCTTGTCCTGAGGGAAAAGCACTTTTAATTTCGGATGATCCTTTTCGCGATTTTAACATGATTACGCAGTTTTTTAATCCGTTTAAATCCGCTTCAAGCGCCATTGCAAAAACAGCTGTAATAGGAGCAGAAACCATTATTCAACCCAATGTATTTATAGGTAATGAGGTTAAAATTGGTAAAAATTGTGTTATTCATCCCAATGTTTGTCTTTATGATGGCATTGAAATTGGAAATTATGTAACCATTCATGCGGGAAGTATTTTGGGAGCAGATGCTTTTTATTATAAGAATAGAGCCGAAACAGGTTATGATAAACTGATATCCTGCGGCAGCATCAAAATAGAAGACCATGTCGATATTGGGGCTTTATGTACCATTGACAAAGGCGTTTCGGGAATTACCACCATTGGTGAAGGGTCAAAACTCGATAACCAAGTTCACGTTGGACATGACACCATTATTGGAAAGCGCTGTTTAATCGCTTCACAAACCGGCATTGCTGGTTGCGTAGTTATTGGCGATAAAGTTACCATCTGGGGACAAGTAGGAACCACAAGTGGCATTCACATTGGCGCAGGTGCGATTATTCTCGGACAAACCGGTGTTACCAAATCTGTTGAAGGTGGAAAAACCTACTTTGGAACGCCCATTGGCGAATCGCGAGAAAAATTAAAAGAATTGGCATACTTGAGAGGTTTGATGAAAGCTTCAAAATAAAAATAAAATTATTAGTTGTTTTGTTTCGATGTTCGCCTACAAAAAACTAAATTTGTAACTATTAAATTTAAATAAAAATGAGTGTTTTAGTAAACAAAAATTCAAAGATAATTGTTCAAGGTTTTACTGGTAGTGAAGGTACTTTTCACGCCTCTCAAATGATAGATTACGGCACAAACGTAGTTGGTGGCGTAACTCCTGGAAAAGGAGGACAAACCCATTTAAATAAACCTGTTTTTAATACCGTTGCCGATGCTGTTAAAATAGCGCAAGCCGATACTTCTATAATTTTTGTTCCGCCTGCTTTTGCGGCAGATGCCATTATGGAAGCTGCCGAAGCCGGAATTAAGGTGATTATTTGTATTACCGAAGGCATTCCTACGGCAGATATGGTTGTTGTTAAAAATTACATCGCCAATAAAAATTGTCGCTTAGTTGGTCCAAATTGCCCAGGAGTTATTACGCCAAATGAAGCCAAAGTAGGTATTATGCCTGGCTTTGTATTTAAAAAGGGACGTGTTGGCATCGTTTCAAAATCGGGTACCTTAACCTATGAAGCGGCCGACCAAGTTGTTAAACAAGGTTTGGGAATTTCAACAGCCATTGGAATTGGTGGTGATCCAATTATTGGAACAACTACTAAAGAGGCTGTCGAGCTTTTTATGAACGACCCAGAAACAGATGCAATTGTTATGATTGGCGAAATTGGTGGCCAGCTTGAAGCCGAAGCCGCAAAATGGATTAAAGCCGGTGGAAATAAAAAACCAGTTATCGGTTTTATTGCCGGGCAAACCGCACCTAAAGGTAGAACAATGGGACATGCAGGCGCTATTGTTGGTGGTAAAGATGATACCGCTGCCGCCAAAATGCAGATTTTAACCGACAACGGAATTTACGTTGTAAATTCTCCTGCCGAAATTGGTAAAAAAGTAAAAGAAGTTTTAGGCTAAACTAAACTTTAATAAATAATTTAAAAGGCTACCAAATGGTAGCTTTTTTTTATATTTGACTTTCCGTAATTAGGATGACTCATATAAACAAAATGGTATTGTTTAAAATCCTATAAAATTATTAAAATTTAATCAAAAAATATAGTCCGATGAAATTAACCGAAAATAAAACCGTATTAATTACAGGCGCAACAAGAGGTATTGGTAGAGGAATTGCCCTTGCATTCGCCCAAAATGGCGCACATGTGGCGTTTACTTACAGTGCTTCAACAAATGCCGCTACCGAATTAGAAAACGAATTAAAAGACTATGGTGTTAAAGCAAAAGCCTACCAATCTAATGCGGCCGATTTTAACAGCGCTCAAGATTTGGTTGCTGAGGTGCTCAATGAATTTGGAACCATTGATATTTTGATAAATAATGCCGGAATTACCAAAGATAATTTGTTGATGCGCATTTCGGAAGCCGATTTTGACAGTGTGATTCAAGTAAATCTAAAATCCGTATTTAATTTGACCAAAGCCGTAATCAAACCCATGATGAAACAACGCGATGGCGTCATTATCAATATGAGTTCGGTTGTGGGCGTAAAAGGAAATGCGGGTCAGAGTAATTATGCCGCTTCCAAAGCCGGAATTATTGGTTTTACAAAATCCGTTGCGCTTGAATTAGGCTCTCGCAACATTCGATGTAACGCTATTGCTCCAGGATTTATAGAAACTGAAATGACCGCCAAGCTCGATGAAGCAACTGTTGAAGGCTGGCGCAAGGCTATTCCCCTTAAACGCGGTGGCACCCCTGCCGATGTTGCTAATGCTTGCTTGTTTTTAGCTTCCAATTTAGCAACTTATATCACCGGGCAAGTGCTTAATGTTGATGGTGGCATGCTAACCTAAAAATTTTAATAATGAATTTTATAACTGTGCTTTTAATCTTTCTTGCTTTAGTTTTAGCACTTGCAATTTCCTTTTATTTTTATTTTTATAAAACTACATTTCCTAAAGATAAGGTTTTTAAACAGTTATTCATTTTACGCACCTTAACATTTTTTTTAATTGCCCTGTTTTTCATCAATCCAAAAATTAAAAAAAATTTATACACTATTGAAAAACCAACACTCATTTTAGCCGTTGATCAGTCAAAATCAATCTCCTATTTAAAGGAATCGGAAAACATAAAATTAGCGTATTCATCGCTTAAAGCGGATAAAAAATTATCTGATAAATTCAATATTCAACATTTTGCTTTTGGCGATAAAATTAGAGCAACTGACACCCTAAAATTTGATGACAATCAGACCATTATATATGATGCTATAGACCATTTAAATAAATTAAATAGCAAAAATTCGGCACTCATCATTTTGTCGGATGGAAACCAAACTAATGGAAATGATTACCAATATTTCAAAGCAAAATTCCCAATTTACACCTTAGTTGCTGGGGATACCGCCCTATATGCCGACTTAAAAATAAATCAATTAAACTTAAATGATTTTACGTTTACCGGGAACCATTTTCCGGTAGAGGCCTTTTTGCAATATGATGGAAAAGGTGCTGTTAACACCACTTTTAAGGTTACAGAAAACGGTAAGCTACTTTATTCGCAAACCCTAGAATTATCGGAAAATCACAAATCGCAGACATTGAATTTTCAATTAGAATCTGGCAAAGCAGGGGTGCATCAATTTACAGCAACGCTCACGCCCTTTAAAAATGAGAAAAACAGTTTAAATAATCAAAAATATTTTTCAATAAACACCCTGAGTAATCAATCTGATATCTTAATAATCAGCAGTTTTAATCATCCTGATTTGGGAGCCTTAAAGCGAAGTATCGAAAGTAATAAGCAAAATAAGGTTACGGCGTATATAGGTGACGGAAAATTGCTAAATCTTAAAAAATACCAGCTTGTAATAACTTACCAGCCTAACGCAAGTCAAAAGCTATTTTTTGAAAATCTTCAAAAAGAGAAAATTCCCAATTTTATTATTACTGGATCCGAAACCGATTGGAATTTTTTAAATACCGTTCAGCAAGTTTTTCATAAAAATAGCAATGAGCAAACTGAAAACTACTTTCCAAATTTAAACAATACATTTGAACCCTTTATTGTTGATGGTTTAGATTTTGAATCATTTCCACCTTTATTATCAAATATTGGACAACTAAATTTTAGTATAAAACCACAAATTTTGCTTTATTCAAAAGCAAATAACAGCAAGGCTCAAGAGGTTTTGATGGCAACTTACACCCAAAATAATAGACGCGGAGCGGTACTTTTTGGCAATGACTTTTGGAAATGGCGAATGGCCAGTTTTAATAAAAATCAGAATTTTGATGCTTTTGATAAATTGATGAATAATCTTGTGCTTTATTTGGCAGAATATCAATCAAAAAGGCAAATTAAAGCAGATTATAAGGCGGTTTTATATGCCAATCAACCAGCCATATTTAAAGCTCAATTTTTTGATGAGACCAATAATTTTGATAAACGCGGTCAACTAGATATTCAAATTACCGATGAGCATTCAAAAAAAACAACTATATTTCCACTTGTATTATCTGAAAATCAGTACGCTATAAGTTTGAATGAATTGCTTGCCGGCAACTATAATTTTAAAATTAAAGAGCGCCAAAGTGGTGTTTTTATTGAAGGTAAATTCGTACTTTTAAACTTTCCAATAGAGCAACAATTTAGCAATGCCGATTATGGCAGGTTGAAGAATTTATCTTCCAATAATCATGGTGATGCTTATTTGCTTAAAAATTATAAATTATTGTCATCAAAATTAGCAAGCGAAAATGAGTTTAAAAGCATTGAAAAACGTACAACTTCAACGCGAAATTTTATCGATTTTAAGTGGTTGTTTTTACTTGTAATCGCATCGGCATCAGCCGAATGGTTTATTCGAAAATATCGCGGTTTGATATAAAACTTTACTAACCTTAAATAAATTTAATTATGATTAATCCTCCAAAATTTTTAATTCCGGGCGTTGTAATATTTATTATTACAATTATTATTATTGCAAAATCCTCAGTAACCATAGGCTATGGCGAAGCAGGTGTTTTATTTAAAACATTTGGTGGTGGCGTTGAAATCGACAATACACTCGATGAAGGGTTTAATGTGATTGCCCCTTGGAATAATGTAACCATTTACAATGTTAAACAACAAGAGCTTTTAGAAAAAGGAATGGAAGTTTTGTCTTCTAACGGTTTGGCTATTAAACTTGATGCCTCGGTACTTTACCAACCTAAATTTGAAAAATTAGGACTTTTGCACAAAACGAGAGGTAAAAATTATTTAGAAAATGTAATTACACCCGCAGTGCGTTCTGCTACCCGAAGTGTGGTTGGCCGTTATACGCCTGAGCAATTGTATTCATCAAAACGCGATGCCATTCAGGATGAAATATTTGAAGAAACAAGAAAAATTCTTGAGCCACAATACGTGCAATTGAATGCTATTTTGGTTAGAGATGTTACACTTCCAGCAGCCATTAAAGACGCCATTGAACGCAAATTACGTCAAGAACAAGAATCTTTAGAGTATGAATTTAGATTAACCAAAGCCTCTAAAGAAGCTCAAAAACAAATTATTGAAGCACAAGGTAAAGCCGATGCTAACCGTATTTTGAGTGCTTCGTTGACCGATAAAATTTTGCAAGATAAAGGCATTGATGCCACTTTGCAATTAGCTGCCTCTCCAAATGCAAAGGTTGTAATTGTTGGAGGTAAAGATGGATTGCCAATTATTTTAGGAAATAATTAGGGGTAATCTTATTGTTACCAACTAAAAAAAAGCCAACTAATTGTTGGCTTTTTTTATGGTATCGGTTTTAACTTTAACGGGGGTAAAGTCATTTCCAACTTTTCCTTTTTTAAGGGCTTTATAATTTTCATAGCAATCGAGAACCGCTTCAATAATCTGCAAATCGCTGGCTTTTTTGATAAAATAATCGGAATAGTTGCAATCGTCGAGCAAATCTTCGAGCTCTTTTTTGCTCATATCCATATAATCCATAAGCACTTCTCGGCTAAATTTTTGTTCCATAATACCGCGCACGTCATCTTGCTCTTTTAGTTGTTTCAATCTTTTTAGTTGTTGCGGCTTTTTGCCAAATTTGTTGTACCAAAAATCAATTGGGTTAAAAAGGGCGCTCAAAACGGAGCCGTAGTTTCGTGTAGTTGGGCGTCCTACTTCATAAGTTTGAGAAATGCCATTAATGTGAATACGCGTAAACCGATCGAGCGGCACATTTTTGGCATCAACTACCAATACGCCAATAAGTTCATGTGGTTTAAGCGTAACTTCATTTAAATCAATAACCTTTTCGTACATCGAAATTAAAAGTTCATTACCTTTTAGCAAATCATTGGTAATTTTAAGCTTAATCGATTGAAATCCAACATAAGATATAAAAATTGTATCGTTAGGTTGCGCCGTAATTTCAAATTGCCCTGCATTATTGGTGGTAACCCCTCTAACAGAATTCAAATTTAGAATATCAGCACTTTGCAAAGGTGAATTATCTTGATTATTGACAATTTTGCCTTTTAAGGTTTTTTTATTTAAAGTATTGTTTTCTTGACCATTAACTATAATGACAAGGGTCAGCAGTAAGAGCGTAATTATTGATTTTTGCATGGTGCAATATTAAAAACTTAATAAAGTAAATTTAGTTAAAGTAATGTGAAAAGCAAGTTAAAAAAAAGATGGTTTGTGTATAAAATTTACGCGTAATTTTCCTATTTTAAAATAGGCAATAGACCTCAAAATCAAGTCCAATAAAAGCTACTTTACCTTTTTAAAGCATCTGTGGGTTTTGGCACAAAATGCCCAATACCACCAGCGCGATTATCATTAAAGCTTGTTGGAATATCATCGGCATTTGTGCGTTCAGCCCAAGTAACGTGAGCGGTTCCGTCATCTTTTCTAAGCATGGTGATGCAATTTTCAACCGGACAAACCAATGAGCATAAATTGCAACCCACGCAATTTTCTTCAATAATACTCGGAATTCTATTTTTGAGATCTATTGACCGGGCAATGGCTTGATGCGCCCCATCATCACAGGCAATATAACACAAATCACATCCAATACATTTATCTGGATTTATTGCGGCTATTACTTTGTATTTTAAATCCAAATGTTTCCATTCAGTTACGTTAGGAAGTGCCAAACCCGCAAAATCATAAATGGTATGATAGCCTTTTGTATCCATAAAGGCGCGTAAACCGGCATCCATTTCGCGAACAATCCCAAATCCGTAATGCATGACTGCCGTACAAACCTGTATAGAGGTTGCGCCAAGTAGAATAAACTCAACAACGTCTCGCCATGTTTCGATTCCGCCAATACCTGATAAGGGGATTTTACTTATTTCGGGATGTTGTGCCAAATCTTTGAGCATATTCATGGCAATTGGTTTTACTGCAGGTCCGCAATAACCGCCATTTGTTCCCTTTCCGTCAACAATAGGGTAGGGCGCGTAGGTATCTAAATCAATACCAACAATACTTTTTATGGTGTTAATCAAAGAAATAGCATCTGTTCCCCCTTGATAAGCTGCCAAACCAGGGTCGGTAATATGAGAAATATTGGGCGTTAATTTGGTGATTACTGGAACTTTTGCAGCATCTTTTGCCCATTCTACGATGGTTTTTAAAACTTCGGGTTCTTGACCAACAGCCGAACCCATGCCGCGTTCGCACATACCATGGGGGCAACCAAAATTTAATTCAATTCCGTCAACGCCCGCATTTTCAACATCTTTAATGATTTGAATCCATTCCTTGCGCGTTTCTACCATTAAGGAGGCAATCACGGCGTGGTTTGGAAAATATTTTTTAACTTCTTCAATTTCTCTTAAATTATCGGCTAAGGGTCTATCGGTTATGAGCTCAATATTGTTGAAGCCCATCATACGGGTATCTCTATAATTTACAGAACCATATCTGCTCGATACATTTACAACCGGTATTCCCAAGGTTTTCCAAACTGCGCCACCCCAGCCAGCCTCAAAAGCTTTCATAATTTGATATCCTGAATTGGTAGGTGGGGCAGAAGCTAACCAAAATGGATTTGGTGCTTTAATACCTGCAAAATTTATTGATAAATCGACCATTTTTTGAGTTTTGAGTTTTTAATGTTGAGTGATGCGTGTAATTATTTTGTCAACCATTGATGCATTCCTAAAGCAGCCATTTTTCCATCATAAGCAGCATTTACAACTTCAGCACCACCATTAACAGCATCTCCACCAGCAAAATATTTTGGATTTGATGTTTGAAAGGTTTCTTTATTGATGAGTAATCGCGATTGGTTATCGCATTTTAAATGATCAATTAACTGATAAAATGCACCTTGTTTTGCTTGACCGGTTGCTTTGATAACCAAATCACATTGCACAACAAATACATCGTTATTTTTGGTTTGAAGCTTGCCCTCAATCAGCTCTGTTTTGGCGAATTTAACGCCTTCAACTTTACCCTTTCCTACAATGCCAATAGGCACTAAATTAAATAAACTATCTACGCCCGCACTAATGGCAAAGTCGTATTCAAATTTATAGGCTTTCATTTTTTCCTTTGAATTTCGGTAGGCCAAAACAATTTTTTTAGCACCCATTTTTGCAGCTTCCGATGCGGCATCCATTGCGGTATTGCCACCTCCCAAAACCACTACTTTGTTGGGAACTTTTAAATGATGGTGTTTAGAGCGCAATTCTTCAATAAATTCAACCGCACCTATCACGCCTTTTTTGTTTTCACCTTCAATTTCTAAAGCGCCGGTTTTTCCTAAACCAAGTCCTAAAAAGATGGCATCATAGTTTTTTTCAAGGTCTTGCAATTGTTCTTTTGAGTTGATTGGTGTGTTATATCTTATCTCAAAACCCAGTTGATTTTGCAAATAACTTATTTCATTAAGCACCTCTTCATTTGATATTTTATAGGGTGCAATGCCGTGAACGGCTAAACCCGAGGCTTTATTTTTGGCTTCAAAAATACATACTTGATAGCCTAAGCTGCGCAGCTCGCAGGCACAGGCAATTCCGGCCGGACCAGCTCCGATAATGGCCATTTTTTTATTGTTAGGTTTGCCTACCTTAAAAATTTCTTTGCCAGAATCTATAACTTTATGTGTGGCAAAATTTTGCAATCTGCCAATTTGTATGGGCATAATATTTTGGTGGTTAAAAACACAGGCGCCTTCACATAAAACACCTGTTGGGCAAACCAAACCACAAGTGTTGCCGAGCCAATTTGCATTAAAAATTGTTTGGGCCGCTCCTTCGGTATTCTTTGTTTGTATTTGCTTAATAAACAGCGGAATATCAATATGTGTAGGGCAGGCTTTAATGCATGGTGCATCATAGCAAAATAAACACCTTGCACTTTCATAAAACGCCTCGGTAGGGTTCATTAAGGGTTTTTTTTGCTTAAAATTATTTTGAAATTCAGCTTCAGAAGTTGGTCTGTTATATTCTGCCATTCTTTGTTGTTTTATATAGGTATAAGGTTAACCTAATTTAAAATAATTTATAATTCAGTCAACTTCCCATAAGTTTCAGGACGTCTATCTCTAAAGAATTGCCAAGTAGAACGCACTTCATCGATTAGATCTAAATCGAATTCGGCCACCAATAATTCATCATTATCGCGTGAAGCCTGTGCAAAAATTTGTCCACGTGGATCAACAAAATAAGATTGACCGTAAAATTTACCTAAATTCCAAGGCTTTTCTTCGCCAACGCGATTGATACAGCCCATAAAATAGCCATTAGCTGCAGCGTGCGCGGGTTGTTCTAATTTCCATAAATATTCACTCAACCCTGCAACGGTAGCCGAAGGATTATAAACAATTTCAGCCCCATTTAAACCTAAGGCGCGTGCCCCTTCCGGAAAATGCCTGTCGTAGCAGATATAAACACCCACTTTGGCATATTTTGTTTGAAAAACAGGATAGCCTAAATTGCCGGGTTTAAAGAAATATTTTTCCCAAAAACCCGTGGTATGGGGGATGTGATTTTTGCGATATTTTCCCAAATAGCTACCATCGGCATCAATAACCGCGGCGGTATTGTATAAAACGCCTGCTTGCTCTTTTTCGTAAACAGGAATAATCATAACCATATTGTATTTTTTGGCATAAAACTGCATCTTTTCTATGGTAGGACCAGGAACGGCTTGAGCCGTGACATACCATTTATTGTCTTGACTTGGACAAAAATAAGGGGTGTTAAAAATTTCTTGAAGGCATAAAATTTGAACACCTTGTTTGCCGGCATCTTCAATATAAGGGATGTGTTTGTGATACATGGCATCCGTGATTTGTTGAATGCTACCTTCGCCTTCGGTCATTGGAAGACTCATTTGTATTAATCCTGATTTTATTTTTCTTGACATAATTTATTGATTTTAAATGGAAACTTTATAGCTTATGGTTTTATTTATTTAAGGATTAGTCAGTGTTTCACTTTAAATAAAAACCCTTAATTAACAAAATTTATATGACCGTTTTTGATGTTGTGGTTCGTGGTATAAATTGACCGTGCCCTGCTTTTAGAAGGCATTCGTTATTTTCAATGGCAATTTCACCTCTTAAAATTACTGTTTCGGTTTTGCCGATAACTTTCCGTCCTTCGTAGCCTGAATAATCACAGTTCATGTGATGTGTTTTAACCGAAATGGTGTGTTCTTTTTTGGGATTAAAAATAACCAAGTCGGCGTCAGATCCAATAGCAATGGTTCCTTTTCGAGGATACATACCAAAAATCTTAGCTGCATTTGTAGAACTGATTTCAACAAATTTTGTCAGCGATATTTTTCCTTGGTTAACCCCTTCGGAGTATAAAAATTCTAGGCGGTGTTCAATTGCCGGATGCCCATTCGGAATTTTAGAAAAATCATCTTTTCCCATTTTTTTTTGTTCCCACATAAACGGACAATGGTCGGTACCAACCACTTGCACCAATCCTTGATTAATACCCGACCAAAGTGCTTGTCGGTCTTTTTTTTCCCGCAAAGGAGGACTCATAACCCATTTGGCCCCTTCAAAATTAGCTTCATATAAGGATGCATCTAACATTAAATATTGGGTGCAGGTTTCTACAAAAACTTTTTGGTTGCGTTGTGTCGCTTTGCGAACGGCATTTAAAGCCCCTTCACAGGTCATGTGGACTATGTAACCCGGACAATCGGTATAAAAAAGCATATCGGTAAATCGGGCAGAGGCTTCGGCTTCGGTTATTTCGGGTTGTGATAGATAATGGTAAATGGGTGCTAAATTACCTTCCGATTTATTTTTAGCTATAAGCGAATCAATCATGTCGCCATTGGTAGCGTGAACTGTAACAATGCCACCATGTTTTTTAACAACTTTCATCAACTGAACCATTTGACCGTCGTCAATCATTAAAGCGCCTTTATAAGCCATAAAAGTTTTAAAGGATGAAATACCTTCTTCTTCAATCATTTGAACAACTTCTTTGGCAACATGGTCGTTAAAATCGGTTATTGCCATGTGATAAGAATAATCGCCAATGGCTTTTCCAATTGATTTTTGTTGCCAAGTTTTAAGGGCGTTATGCAGGGTATCTCCTTGTTTTTGAAGGATAAAATCAATTACCATTGTTGTGCCTCCGTGTAGTGCTGCGCGCGTTCCGGTTTCGTAATTATCACTAGAATAGGTTCCCATAAAAGGCATATCTAAATGCACATGCGGGTCTATTCCGCCAGGAAACACCAATTTACCGGTAGCATCAATAACCTTATCGGCTTTGTAATTCAGGTTCTTACCAATGGCAACAATTTTTTCACCTTCGGTATAAACGTCGGCAATATAATCTTCGGATGCGTTAATAATTCGACCATTTTTAATGAGTACTGACATAGCTTTTTATTTAATTAAGGTTTAAATATCGCAATTATTTTTTAAAGTTAAGAATTTAGGACAAATCTGTACGCTTTTTTTGCATGAGCAGATAATAAATTATCGATGAAATTATAAATCCGGTAAACCAGGATAAGGAATACAAGAAATTTAAAGTGGGTACCCAATAGCCAATTAGCGCTAAAAACACTCCAAAAAATAAGGCAATGAGCGCCGCCAAATTAAATCCTGTTTTATTGTAGGAATAGATGCCATCTACTTTATATAAATCGGCTAGCGCAATCTGTTTGTGACGAATCAAAAAATAATCGGTGATTAAAATACCTAATACCGGACCTAATAAACCACTGACAAACAATAAAAAGCCTGAAATTTCATTCATCAACCACCAAGGAGCGATAAGAATTCCGATAATTCCGGTAATAAGTCCACCCATTTTAAAGCTTATTTTTTTAGGGAATAAATTAGAGAATGTGTTGGCAGGCGCAATCACATTGGCGGCAATGTTGGTGCTTAGTGTGGCGATGAGCATAAAAATTTGTGCGATAACAACCACCATAGGATTTTTGAATTTTGCAATAAGCGAAACGGGATCCCAAGGGGCATCATCGGCAATTAAAATATCACTAAAATTTATAACGGTAGCACTTGTAACAAATATTCCTACAAACGAATAGAGCATCATTGTTGCGGGCAAACCTATAAATTGACCCGATATTTGGTCGTTTTGTGAGGCTGCATAACGCGTTATATCGGCAATACTAATCGACATAGTTGCCCAAAAGCCAACCATTGCGGTTAGCCACAACAAATAGCCCCAAAGTTTCGAGCTTTTTCCTTCGTCGGGATTTACTAACGAGGCAGTTACAATGCTCGAATCAAAAGTAGCGATACCATCTGTTTTTCGAAATTGGACTTTAATGGTTTTAGAAGCTTTTTTAATTCCATCAACAGAAGCTATTTCTGAAATGGCGATAGGATTTTTGGACATCATTTTCCAGTCGCTTTTTATATTATTTGACGTTATTTGATATTGATTTGCCTTTGGGTATCCCGCTTTGTCATTTAAAACATTGAGGTTTAAATAAAGTACATTATCAATATCGATAAGGGTTGCAGCGGTTTTTTCAAGTTGAGAACTCTGTTTTAAAACAATTGCAAACCCATCCGCTTTAGCGTAACTCCACCAAATCAATACAATTCCCATAGCGATAAGAATGGGTGCAGAGTAGGTTTCGAGCCATTTAATACTTTCGGTTCCTTTCCAAATAAAGTAAATGTTGATGACCCAAAAAATGGCGAAACCCACAAATTTACCGATAGATAAACCTAGCTCGCTCGGTGTGCCGGTGATGGCATTAAAGATGGCATAAATTGCCAAACCACCAATCCAAGTTTGCACGCCAAACCAACCGCAAGCAATGATGCCACGCGTTACCGAAGCAATATGAATTCCTTTTGTGCCAAAGGCAGCGCGACCAATTACCGGAAAAGGAACACCATATTTTACGCCGGCATGACCATTGAGAATCATTGGAATGGTAATAATCAAATTAGCCAAACCAATAATTATTAAAGCTTCATACCAATTTAAGCCAGTTTTAATCATATATGACGCCAACAAATAGGTTGGAATACACACGGCCATGCCAATCCAAATGGCGGCTAAATTCCATTTGTTCCAAGTCCTTTTTGAGGTAGGAATTGGCGCTAAATCCTCACTGAATAAAGGAGATTTTGATACGTCTTCGGTTAATTCTACAATGTCTCTATTCATAAAAAATTATTTTTTAAGATGCGCTTATCAAACTGGTTAAGGTTAATTATTAAAACTGATTTAGGTTGAAATAATCGCTTTTTAAAAACATTCTTTATCCGCAATAGCGATGGTTTTAGAGATAATATCTAGGCCTTCATCAATTTCGGCTTTGTTAACAATTAAGGGTGGCGCTATAAAAATCCAGTTCCAACGCACAAAGGTAAACATACCGAGTTCGCGAATTTTTGCGGCCATTTTATTGGTAAGGTCCATAGCATTGGCTTTGGCATTCCATTCGGTTATGGGCTCCTTGGTTTCTCTATTTTTTACGAGTTCGATACAGCCTAATAAGCCGGTGTTTCTGAAATCGCCAATAGAAGGGTGTTTTGCTTTCATTTTTTCGACTTCCTTTTCGATATAAGTTCCCATTTTGGCGGCATTGTTAACCAAATTTTCCTCTTGAATGACTTTAATATTTTCGATTGCTGCCGCACAAGAAACGGGATGAGCCGAGTAGGTGAGACCAAGAGCTAAAGGTTTATCATCAAAATATTTGGCAATGGTATCGCTAACAACCATTACGCCCAAAGGCAAATAACCCGAAGTGAGTCCTTTGGCAGATACTAAAATATCGGGGGTAACACCGTGATGGTCAATGCCAAACATTTTACCAGTTCTACCAAAACCACTCATGGTTTCATCATCAATAAATAAAATGCCATATTTATCACAAAGATTTCTCACTTTTTTAAGATACATAGGGGGATATTTTATACAACCAGACGAGCCAGATTCACCTTCAAAAAGTATAGCGGCAACGCTATCGGGGTTTTCGAAATTAACTACGCGTTCTAAGTTTTCAATGGCACGCTCGCCACATTCTTTTATAGAAGCGGAATGCCAAGGACAACGGTAAGCATAGGGATTTTCAACATGCACCACGTTTGGCATAGCTTGGCTATCAACGGCAAATTTTCGAGGATCACCACCAACACTAATGGCCCCGTAGGTTGCGCCGTGGTAAGAGCGGTATTGCGAAATAATTTTATGACGTCCGGTATAAATTCGCGCCAATTTAATGGCGTTTTCAATGGCATCAGCACCCGCTAAGGTAAAAAATGACTTGGTTAAGTTTCCTGGGGTAATTTCAGCTAATTTTTTGCCGAGTTCACCACGTACATCGGTTGCCATTCCAGGATAAACATAACTGAGCCTCTCCATTTGGGCAGCCACTGCTTTGGTAATCCGTTGGTTGCCATGACCAATATTGACATTCATCAATTGTGAAGAAAAATCTAGGTATTTTTTACCGTCTCTGTCATAAATATAACAGCCTTTGGCGTGACTGGCGTTTATAGGGTTGAGACCGCCTTGTTTTGCCCAAGAAAATAAGGTGTAATCAAGATTGTTTTTAATAATGTTGTTCATAGGTTTAGATTTATAAGTCCTTTAACTTTACTTATTTTTATGCTAAGGACAAGCTTTTTTTGGTAAAATTAATCTCGTCAACTCATCCAGTTAATTTGAGCTTCGGGATTCCATTTAGTGGTTACTTTTTTATTTTGAGACCAGAATTCAATAGAACTACGTCCGGTAATATCGCCTACGCCAAATTTTGAATCGTTCCAACCTCCAAAAGAAAAAGGTTCTCTAGGCACGGGAACGCCAATATTTACGCCTATCATTCCGGCACTGGCGCGTTCCATAACTTGTTTTGCCAATCCGCCACTTTGGGTAAATACGGCGGCGGCATTGCCATATTGAGATCCGTTTTCTATTTCAATGGCTTCATTTAAATCTTTAGCTCTAATAATTGAAATAACTGGTCCAAAAATTTCTTCACGAGCAACTGACATTGCAGTTGTAACATAATCTATTATGGTAACGCCTACATAAAACCCACCTTCTTTGCCTTTTACAGTAGTATTTCGGCCATCGATTAAAATTTTAGCACCATCTGCTTCAGCTTGAGCGATATAATTTTCGATACGCGTTTTAGCTTCAGCGCTAATTACCGCACCTAAGTTTTGACCTGGAACAATTTTTTTAGCTTCAATAACCATTTTGTCAATGATGTGTTGCACTTGAGCAACACCAACCATAACCGAGGCGGCCATGCACCGTTGACCTGCACAGCCCGACATAGAAGCGACTACATTTGAAGCTGTCATATCAGGATTTGCATCCGGAAAAACTAATAAATGGTTTTTAGCACCACCAAGGGCGAGGCACCTTTTTAGGTTTGAAGTGGCACGTTTATAAACAATTTTAGCCACTTTTGTTGAGCCTACAAAAGATACTGCCTTAATATCGGGATGATCGCATATTGCTTCAACAACTGCTTTACCACCATTAACCACATTAAAAACACCATCGGGCAAACCGGCTTCTTTTAAAAGTTCAGCCATACGCATAGCGCTTAAAGGAACAATTTCTGAGGGTTTCATAATCATAGTATTCCCTAAAACTAAGGCATTTGGCATGGTCCAATGCGGTACCATATTCGGAAAATTAAAGGGTGTAATCGAAGCAACCACACCAAGGGGTTTGCGCTCAATTCGGCACTCAACCCCTTTGCTAACTTCTTGTACTTCGTTAAAAACAATTTGTGGCATGGATACGGCGAATTCACAAAGTTCCATACTTTTTTCAACTTCGGCTTTAGCTTCATCATAGTTTTTGCCGTTTTCAAGTTGGATGAGTTTTGTGAGTTCATCTATGTTTTTTTCTAACAACTGGCGATAGGTAAAAAATATTTGGATGCGTTCCTTAATGGTTTTAGCAGACCATCCCACATAAGCTTTTTGGGCTGCTTTTACGGCTTTATCAACATCGTCAAAAGTAGAAAGTGGCAAGTTAGAAATGATACTTCCGTCAAGGGGACTGATAACATCCATTGTTTCTTGGCCATTTTTAGCAAATGCACCATCAATAAAATTTAAGACAACGGGTTGTTTTTTATAGGTATTCATAGATTTAATATTTAATTTTTTTTGATAAGAATACCAAATGTATAAAATTAAATCTAATACTATAGAAAAATTACTTTGAATTAAAAAGTGCACACAACAGGACTTGAACCTGCACGAGCTATTGCTCACCAGCCCCTCAAGCTGGCGCGTCTACCAATTCCGCCATGTGTGCAAAGTAGGCTGCAAAAATAAAAAAATCGCGCTATTTAAGGCTAATTTTTTCATAAAGTTTAAAAGGAACTTTAATCTAATTTTAATGACGTTTTACCTTGATGTTTCCCCAGCCTAAGTTGATTCCAATAAAAAAACCGAACACATGTTCGGTTTTAATTGCGATTGTGACCTGGCTGGGGCTCGAACCCAGGACCCCTACATTAAAAGTGTAATGCTCTACCAACTGAGCTACCAAGTCTTTCAAAATTCGGTTGCAAATATACTATCATTTATTACAAATACAAGGTCAATATTATTTTTTTTTGTCTGATATTTGTTTGCGTTTGAGCAATAGAATTTTATATGTTAAAAAACATCATTATTATAGGGTATATGGCAGCTGGAAAGTCGGCTATTGCTGCTTTATTGGCAAAAAAATTAAATTTAAAACACCTTGATCTCGACAATTATATCCAAGAAAAAACAGCTTTATCAATTTCTGAAATTTTTAAAACTAAAGGAGAAGTCTATTTTAGAAAGTTAGAAAGCGCTTATTTGCAAGAAATTTTAGCACAAAAAACCCCATTTATATTAGCTGTAGGAGGAGGCACACCCACTTTTGGAGACAACATGAATTTGATGAATCAATTAGCTTTGACTATTTATTTAGATGTGCCCCAAAAAGTGTTAGTGACACGATTACACGCCGAAAAACAAAACCGCCCATTAGTAGCCGATTTAAAGGATGAAACAATAGCCGAATTTGTTGCAAAACATTTATTTGAACGCCGTGTTTATTATGAAGAAAGCCAACTTAAAATAAAAACAGAATCGAAGACAATGCCAGAAATTGTGGCGCTAATTTTAAAAGAAATTGAGGCTTTTAAAAAGACTTAGATAAGCGTAACTTTATTCGATTCAAAATCTACTTGAACGTGCTCCCTTAAAGAAGTAGAAAGTGAAATCCCTTTAAAATCGGCCTTTACAGGATATTTTTTGTGATTGCGGTCAACGAGCACTGCTGTTTTAAATTGTGTTAAGGGGACTTCTAAAAAATGTTTAACCACATACATTAAGGTAGTGCCCGAATTTAAAACATCATCTACTAAAACTAATGATTTATTTTGGTATTCAATAGCATTTAAGGAAGTTATAATCGGGTTTAAAGGTTTTTTCTTATCAATCGTTACTTCGCAAATACTTACTTTTAAAGGAGAAATTGCTTGAAGCGCCTTTTGAATTCGTTTTGCTAAGATAAAGCCATTATCGGCAATACCAGCAATAATGAGCTCATTTTGATTGAGATGGCATTCATAAATTTGATATGCAATGCGCATTATTTTTTGATTGATTTGTATTTTGTTTAGAATGATTGACTCCATAAAATTGTAGAAATTTAACCAATAGGTTTTTGAGATTCAAATATAACAAACAATTCTCTTCCCGCACGTGGTTTAATGGAATTATTAGCAAGTTCTAAAGTCTTAATTTTAAAATATTTTGAAAATAGGTTTTGGTATTCTAAATACGATCCGCCAAAAGGAGGCCCTTCGTTTGTCAATTCAAATTCAAATAATAAACCTACTAATTTACCTTTAGAATGAAGCAATTGGCTCATTTTTTCGGCGTATTTGGGTCTTAAATTTGGGTCTAAGGCACAAAAAAAAGTCTGCTCTATAATGAGGTCATACAACTGATGATGTTCAAAAAAATCGGCTTGAATTAAATGATCATCCGAAAAACTGGGGACTCTTTTTTTAAAGTTTGCTAAAGGTTGCTTTGCAATATCAAGTACAAATACATTTTTAAAACCTTGACGATGAAGATATTCTGCCTCATGAGCATTTCCAGCTCCGGGAATTAAAATATTTAAATTTCTGTTGTTTAGTTGGTCTATATAGTTTTTTAGCGGAGTAGAAGCTGTGCCAATATCCCAATGGGTATTGGATTGTTTATACTTGTCTTCCCAAAAATCTTGATTAAATTTAGTCATTGTCATCAGTATAGTCATCAATAGCACGGCGGTCTTTTTTAGTTGGTCGGCCTACGCCTTTTTGGCGATAATAATCCTTTGAATATTTTAACAATTCGCTATTTTCAAAGGCTTCTTTTGGGGTTTGATCTCTGTAATATAAGCCGGCAATCTTAGCACCTACACGGCTTTCGGGCAAATCTAGGATTTCAAATTGGTAATCAATTTGCTCTTTATGAACCACTAAATGTTCACCACCAAAAACTTCTTTTGATGGTTTTGACTTTTGCTGGTTAACCGTTATATGATTTTTTTTACAAGCTTCGGTTGCTAAACTACGGGTTTTAAACACCCTGATACACCATAAATATTTATCTATTCTCATCAGTCAAAAATAAGAACAAATATATACTTAAAAAATATATTGTAATGTAGGTTCGCTAATGAGCACCACCGCAACCGCAATTTCCTGCTGGTTGCAAACTATTTGGATCTAGGTAAATTAAGGTGCCATTGAGCAATTTTTTAACGGCAACATCTGGGTTGGTTTCTGCAACGATAAATGCGTCAACTTTATAGTGTTTTAATCGGTTTATACCACCTATGCCAATACCACCGGTGAGTAAAATATTGACTTTAAATAGGGGGTGACTTGGGTTTTCAACAGGATTATGGAAGGTGTTGTGAAGCGCTTCTTCAACAGATAATTCTATTAAATCTTTAGCTACGATAATATTACCTATAATTTTGTATATTAAATAATTACGACAATCTCCAGCGTGGCCGGAAATATCCTTTTTATTGTGGCATGTTATGGCGATTAAGTTGATCATTTTTGGTTGATTTTTTTTAATAAGACTACAATTAGACCTTAACTGTTACAAATTTAAATATTTTATTTTTAGTACTTTTACAAAAATATAAAGTTAACTATTTTGAATGCTACAAAGATTTTTACGATTGAATTAAACGTTGCTCCCGAAGATATTGATGAACTCAATCATGTAAATAATGTGGTTTACTTAAAATGGATTAATTTGGCAGCTACTAAACATTGGATGCAACTTACTGACAACCAATTTAAAGAACAATATTGCTGGGTGGCTTTGCGACATGAAATTGATTATTTAAAACCCGCTTTTTTAGACGATTTAATTACGATTAGCACTTGGATTGGTGCAACCCAAGGGGTGAAATCTATAAGACACGTTGAAATTTTTGCCAATAATCAATTATTGACGCGCGCCAAAACAATTTGGGTTTTATTGGATGCCAAAACAATGCGACCAAGACGCATTCAGGACGACATCTTTAAAATTTTAAAGCCTTAGAGTTTTAAGATGATTTACCTTGAATTTCTTTAGCAATACGCTGACAATCATCAAGTACGCGCAATAAATTACCACTCCATAATTTGCCAATTTCTTCTTGGTTATAGCCGCGTTTTACCAATTCGAGCGTAACATTAAAAGTTTCGGAAGCATCATTCCAGCCATCAATACCGCCACCACCATCAAAATCGGAGCTAATTCCAACATGGTCAATGCCAATGAGTTTGACTAAATAATCTATATGATCGGCTAAATCGGAAACATTAACGGGCGGCGTATTCTTTCTTATTTCAACCATCCTAGAATCGCTTTCTGCTTTTTTACGTACTTTTTTAAGCTTTTCAAAAAAGTCTTCAAAGGAAGCATCACTCATCGTGGCAAAAGTACTTGGGTTAGGTAAAATAATGCCCATTTCTTTTGCAATGGTATCATATAGAGGTTTTATAGCATCTTTATAGGCTTGGTCTTTTTCGGTATTTAAATAACTGCTAAAAGCAACCGTTTGAATAACGCCACCATTTTCAGCTAAAAGTTTAAGTTGTTCGTCATCTAAATTTCTACTACTGTTACACAGGGCTCTAGCAGCTGAATGTGAGGCAATTATCGGCGCTTTGCTCAGATTAATCATATCCAAAAATGATTCTCTTGACGGATGCGAAACATCAACCATAATGCCCAATTTATTCATTTCTATTAAAGCACTTTTTCCTAAATCTGACAAGCCATGATACAACCATATACTGTCTTTTTCACCGGTATTAGAATCGCAAAACTGACTGTGACCATTATGAGATAAGGACATATAACGCGCACCTAAATTGTAGAATTTTTTAATATTAGAAAGGTCTAAACCCAATGAATAGGCATTTTCAACGGCAATCATTGCAACTTTTTTATCGGCTTGATGAAGGCGTCTCACATCATCTGAAGTAAGTGCCAACTCAATTTTATCGGGTGCATATTTTTCACATAAACGATGAATGGCTTCAAATTTTTCCATAGCATTTTTATAGGCTTCGGCATAACCTTCGGCATCAAGTGTGCTTTGGCCTGTATAAACCACAAGCCACGAAACATCTAAACCACCTGCTTCCATTTTAGGAATATTGACTTGCGTATCAATATTGGTAGCGTAATTTATTGAATCTGTAAAATTTTTAACACTAATATCATTATGCGTATCCATCGTAATAACTTTATTGTGAATGATATGCGCTTTTTTTATTAAATCGGAATCGGACATGTTTTTTTGATTTGAATTTTGACAAGAAATTAATGCTAAAGTCAGCGTCATACAGCTAAAAGCAAATTTAGAGTTCATTTTTGTAGGTTTTAATAGGGGTAAATATAGAAAATAAATTTATATGTGACCCTTAAAAAGATGACAACAAATCTGTTAAAGATATCTTTTGTATATTTGAAGCAGTATCTAAATTTATACAATATGAAAAAGATTATCTGTAGTTTGTTTATCAGTCTGTTTTTTATAGGATTACAGGCACAAATGGCACAGCCAGATCGCTACGAAACAAAGAAAGGAAATTTAAATATCCAACCCTTATTTCATGCGAGTTTATCGATGACTTGGAATAGTAAAACCATTTATGTAGATCCGAGTGGTATTGAAAATTTTGATGTTAATTACGCTAAAGCGGATGTGGTTTTTATAACAGATATTCACGGTGATCATTTAAATATCAAATCATTAAAGTCTATTATCACACCAAAAACAATTATCATTTTACCTTTAGCGGCAAAATTAAAACTAGCCTCCGAAGCGCTGCCAAACAAATTAATTGTTATGAGAAATGGCGAAAAGAATCAGTTGCTTGGAATTAAAATTCAAGCCATTGCCATGTATAATTTGCCTATAACTGCTGATGCAAAACATATTAAAGGTAGGGGAAATGGCTATGTTTTAAATTTTGGCGGTAAGTGTGTTTATATATCCGGCGATACTGCTGATATTGAAGAAATGCGCACTTTAAAAAATATTGATATTGCCTTTGTTTGTATGAATTTGCCTTATACGATGACCGTAGAACAAGCGGCGAGTGCTGTTTTAGATTTTAAACCAAAAATAGTTTATCCGTTTCATTATAGGGGCAATGCCGGATTTAGTGCTATTGACCAATTTAAAGCGCTGGTATCCAATGGAAATAAAAGTATCCAGGTTATTTTAAAAAACTGGTATCCAGATCAAAAGCAATGAAAACAGTTATAAAGCTAGGATTGTTTATAGTTGGATTGTTGCTTTTGATGCTTGTTTTTAAAATGCTTTATATTGGTGGCGTTTTTAAAAGTATTAACAATTTTAATTTAGGAAAAACAGAATATATTTATACTAATATGGCTGGAACAGAAGATATTGATTTTGATTCAAAACATCAATTACTGCTAATTTCTTCAAGCAACCGTTGGGCTAGTATGCTTAAAAATGAAAATAGGATTGACAATATTTATGCTTTAGATGTTAATGATACGCTCAATACCAATCCTAAAAGGATATTAAATACGTTTCGAGGCGAATTTCATCCTCACGGAATCTCAATAGTTCAACAGGATAGTTCAACTTATGTATTTGTGGTAAACCATAATAAAAAGGGCAGTTTTGTTGAGAAATTTTTATTTAAAAATGGTACTCTAATGCATTTAAAAACCTATGAGAACGACTTGATGTTTAGCCCAAATGATGTTGCAGCAGTAACTGATTCAACATTTTATGTAACTAATGACCACGGTTATCGAAGTAAATTTAAACAAACCTTAGAAAATTATTTGCAATTACCTAAAAGCTATTTACTTTATTTTGATGGAACAAATTATAAAAAAGTAGTTAGTGGCTTAAAATATGCCAACGGTGTGAATTTATCAAATGATAAAAGTGAGGTTTATCTGGCAACTACTACAGGTCAAAAATTATACATCTATACAAAAAGTGCGCAAGGGACTTTAAAATTAAGGCATTACGTCAATACACATACAGGAATTGACAATATAACGGTTGATAGTCAAGGGGATTTGTGGTTGGCAGCTCATCCTAAATTATTGAAATTTAGCCAGCACGCAAAAGATTCAACAAAAATTTCACCTTCAGAAGTCATAAGAATTCACAAATTGCCAAACGGCATCTATAAACAAGAAAAAATCTATTTGAACAATGGTTTAGAAATTTCAGGTACCAGTGTTGCTTATAAATTTAAAAACTACATTTTTATAGGAGATGTGTTTCAACATAAATTATTAAAAATAAACCTATCCAATTAAATTTTATCCCATGTAACTTAAATATACTAGGCAGGGAGAATTGAAAATACTATTTAACATAATATAAATTATAGCGCATATATAAATATCTAAAATAATGATATTAAATATGATAGTTCATTTTTCAACTACTATCTACAGTCTATTTGATTTTGCAATTTTAAAACGTATTGCTAATTTAAATGAAGGATTAGAATTTTAAATAGGAATTTGTTGACTCAAACAATGGAGCGTTCCAAAACCCCAAATTAAATCAATTGCACTTAGGCCTATTATTTCTCTTGTTTTAAAACATTGGGATAAAATGTTTAATGCCACGCGATCATTGGCATCATTAAAAGTTGGTACTAAAACACACTGATTCAAAATGAGGAAATTAGCATAACTCGCTGGTAAAATTCTCCCTTCAAAAATAAGTTCCTTGGGCATAGGCAAACTTATAATCCTTGGTGTTTCACCATTTTCTAAACGGGCTTGCTTTAATCTTTTTAAATTATCTTGAAGTATTTGATAATTAACACTTTTAATATCATTTTCAACTACTGTTACGATGGTATTTGCGTTAACAAATCGGCATAAATCATCAATATGGCCGTGAGTATCATCACCCAAAATACCGGCTTTTAACCAAATGACATTTGAAACGCCTAAGTATTCTTTAAAAATGCACTCATAATCCGTTTTTGACAGTTCTGCATTCCGCACCTGAACACTTGGATGCAACAAACATTCTTCGGTTGTAATCAAGGTTCCTTTGCCATTTACTTCAACTGCACCACCTTCGAGCGTAACGGGTTTGCCTTTGTATAAAACTTGTGTTATGGGTAATTTAAAAAACCCTGAAACCGCTTTAGGAACATTCTTATCTAGCTGATAATTAGAATATTTTGCCCACCCATTGAAATTAAAATTTAGACACTCAACTGAGTTTTTAGTTTTGATGAAAAGAGGTCCTGAATCACGCATCCAACTCCGATTTGTCTTTTGAATGACAAAAGAAACGTAAGCCAAATTGACATTGGCACTGTTGAGCATCACCGAAACTTTATCTTTAAGTTTTGGACTTGCTACAATTAGAAAAACTTGCTCAAAAAGTGTGATTTTTTTTATAAATTCTACAAACGCCCATTGTATGGCTTGATATTTTCCGGGCCAATCGTTGCCATTATGTGGAAAGCAAAGTAAAATACCTTGTTGTTTTTCCCATTCTGCTGGAAATCTTCTCATTAATCTAAAGCTCTTTTGGTAAGATCATCATATACATCAATGCGTCTATCTCTAAAAAAAGGCCAATTTTGGCGTACATTTTCTTGCAAATCTAAATCAACTTCGGCAATGATTATTTCCTCTTGATTGTGTGAGGCTTGTGCTAAAATTTCACCTTGTGGTCCGGCAATAAATGAAGCACCCCAAAATTCTATTCCCGCTGTATTTGGAACATACTGCTCCAGCCCTATTCTGTTAGCGGCAGCAACGTAAACACCATTGGCAACGGCGTGGCCTTTCATTACGTTCATCCAAGCGCCAAATTGTTTTGTACCGAAAGCTTCTTTTTCATTTGGATGCCAGCCTATGGCTGTTGGATAACACAATACTTCAGCACCTTTAAGCGCGGTAAGTCTGGCAGCTTCCGGAAACCATTGATCCCAACAAATGAGTGTGCCAATTTTTCCTTTTTTAGTAGTAACCGCTTTAAATCCAAGATCGCCTGGAGTAAAATAGAATTTTTCGTAGAAATATGGGTCATCAGGAATGTGCATTTTACGGTATAAACCAGCTTCACTTCCATCGGTGTCAATAATATAGGCGCTATTGTGATAAATTCCTGCCATTCGTTTTTCAAAAAAAGGGACGATAATCACAACGCCTAGTGCTTTAGCCAAGGCGCTAAAAGCGATAAATGAAGTGCTATATAAGGGTTCAGCCAACGCAAAATTATCAGTATCTTCATTCTGACAAAAATAATGACTACTGTAAAGTTCAGGTAAACAAATAACTTCGGCACCTTTAAGGGCTGCTTTTTTTACCCAAGTCAAACATTTTTTTAAATTATTTTCGGCAACATCATTTAGGTTTAATTGAATGACCGCTAAATTATACTTATTCATTTTTAATAAAAAAATTAAGGATTAAAAGTAATAAATATATCGTTATTGACGATAAAAATTTAAAATTGGGTTTTAGTTGAATTTAGTGCCAATAATTTAAAAGTGCTTTAAATTTTTCGGTGTCTATATAAGATTTGAATATTGGGTCATATTGAAAAGTAGATAATGTATATTTATAGCCCGACGCCACTGACTTTGTTAAATGTTCAAAGAGCATAACCTCGTTGTTTGTAATGGCATCAAAGCGCGCTAAATTATAGTCTAATTCACCAAATTGATAGTTAGCCCTTAAAGCATTCAACTTGCTAATAGTATTTGTTGATTCTTGTAATTTATTGTTTTTATATTGAGACATAGCTAACCAAGTAAGGTTTTCAATGTGATATGTACTTTCTTTAAGTAATTGATTTAAAACAGATTCAGCCTTTTTAAAATCGCCAACATAAAATAAAGATTTTGCTAAATCTATGCCTGCTGAATTTTGTTCTGAATTTTTTATAAATTCTCTAAAATAAATATTCGCTAAAACCTCCTCATTACTTAATATTAACTGATTAGCGGCAAAAAAATAAATTGCTAGCCATGCGTCCTTATCCATTTTTAATTTAAATGATTCTAAGGTTTTCTTTAAATCATTAAAATTTCCCAGTCTTATTTTAGCTGCAATTAAAGTGTGAAATAAATAACTATTTTCTGACGAAACCGTTATGTTGGCTAATAAATTTTCTACTTCCTTATATTTTTTTAATTCAATATTGGCAATTGATTTTAAATAGATTCGGTATTTACAATAGGTACAATTTTCTAAATCCATTTTATCCATCGGAATCTTTTGAAAAATGCTATCAACATCTATAGGTTTATTGACAAATTGAATGGCCACCGCCATTGTACTTTCATTAGATTCTAAATCGTAAGGTGCAAAATTATATTCATAAAGTATTGATTTATAAATTTTTTTGTTATTTCCTTCTAGTAATGCTTGGTATAAATTAAGTAAATTTTGTTGTCTATGATTGTTGTATGCCGGAATTATTAGGGCTCTTCTTAAAGAATCGGCTATGTGATACTGTCCAGTATTGTAATAATTGGCAATGCGCAGCACTTTAGGTTCAAAATAACTGGAATCAATTTCAATCGCTTTGTTCAAATATTCTAAGCTCAACTTTCGTTTGTCTAAATTTGCTTTGGCGTTAAGTACATATTTATAGGCTTCATATTTGGGCGGAAATTCTTGCAGATTTTCATTTTTTTTATCTTCGGTTATTAAATAACCTAAAATAAGTTGTTTTAAAGATTCCATGCAAACCAATGGATCATTGATATCACAAGAAATACTTTTAAATGAGATGAGAACTTTATTAAATTCACCATCTGATATAGAACATTGAAATAATAAGGTGCTATCCTTTAAAAAATAATTGCCAGATATTAATTTTCCAGGTTTAAAATAAGCTTTTACAATATCATAATCGGCTGTTTTATAAGTGTTTGTATTGATAATTTTAGAATAATCTTCAATTACTTGTGGTGATACCGTTTGACCGATTTGATTTTCAGTAATGCCATGAATTAACCAATCGGCTACCATTTTACCGATGATATCATATTTTACATCTCCAGTATTATTACCAAATTTTAAAATTGCTATTTTATCATTTACAATAGTGCTTACCAATTTTGGTTCAGAACTGGTAAACTTATTATTGATAATAATTATAATGATAAAGATAGATAATAAACTGGTTATCAAACTAAATGTAAAATACATTTTTTTAAAAGAACTCTTTTTATAAGTGTATATTTTTATATCAGCTTCTGAATCATCAATCGTCTTTGAATTTTTTTCAAGCACTAACAAATGAAACCGCCAAACCAAAAAAATATTTATTGGAAACCCTAAAATAAGTATTAATAAAAGAATGGTAACCGAAGTTTTTGGTAAACCTAATGGTTCGGCAGTAATCGCTAATACTTGAAGAAGAACCCAACTAGATACAAGATAAATAGAGAGTTTTTTAAAAACTTCCTTATCTAAACACTCATTAAAAAAAACTTTTAAATTCATATATTGGCAATAAAAATCTACTGAAATTAAGAAATAATAAATTACTTATTTGGTTCTTTAAAATAAAATGCCTAATATAGACAAATTTTTAACTAAAAAAAATTACTATGGCTAATCAAAAAAATCAAAAAACAGCAAATTCGGGTATTACTATTGACCCTAAAAAAGGCAATGCTAATTCGGGCATTACCATTGACCCTAAAAAAGGTAATGCTAATTCGGGCATTACCATTGACCCTAAAAAAACCTAGTCAAACTAGGGTTTATTTTAATCATACAAAAGGCGTTAACAAATTGATTAACGCCTTTTTAATTTAGATTATTTTTCTATTTTGAGAACCTCGAATAAATGGCTAATTTTCGTTTAGTGTTTATAAAATAAACGCCTGTCAATAAAATGGCAGCCGCTAAAATAGATTGCCCAGTAATTTTCTCGTTTAAAAAATACCAACCTAACAATATAGCAATTACAGGATTTACATAGGTTGAAGTGGCTACTTTTTCGGGTGAAACTGCTCGTAATAAATAATTAAACGAAGTATAAGCCACAATGCCTCCAAATACAATTAAAAGCACCATTGAAACTTGAACTTTAGAACTCCATTGTGTTGGTATTGTCCATACTTCACCGCGTATCAAACTAAATAAGAGCAATAGCATTCCTCCCATAAACATTTGGTAACCTGTATTGATAAAATAGTTTGAAGGTAAATCGGCTTTTCCAACAAAAATGCTTCCATAACTCCAACTCAACAAGCAGGCGAAAATCATCAACATACCAATTCCAGAACCTTCTTGGCTAAGCAATTGTTTTTGGCTCACCAACAAATAAATTCCAATTACGCCAAGAACAACGCCAATAATAGACATTGGTTGTATTTTTTTTCCGTCCAGTAAAAGCATCATCAATAAAACAATAAGTGGTTGTGCGGATATTTCGAGTGCAGCAAAGCCACTATCGACGTATTTTAGTGCCCAAACCAATCCCCCATTGCCAAAGGTTAGAAATAAAAAACCTGCTATGGTACAATTAATTAACTGTTTTGTTGTGATTCTAAGTTTTTTTCCCATTGAGGCGGCAATTATAAAAATTAAAACACCGGCAGTAATAAATCGTATTGAAGCCAACATCAATGGTGGAAGTTCGGTAACAGCTATTTTATTAAAAAGATAGGTCGATCCCCAAATGACATAAATCGAAAAAAATGATAAAATAATAAGTATCTGATGTTTAGATTTATCCATTGATGAATTTTAGATGGAATTTAAAAAGTTATTTCAATTGGTAATATTAAGAAAAACAATCCAACCAAAATTTTATAATTAATAACAACGCCTTAAAATAAAGAAAAACAAGCTCTCTAGTTGTGATTTTTCAAAATGGATGGTGCTAATTCAACACCAGCGCCGTGACTGTAAACTAGTTCTCCTCCTAAATAGCCCGTAAACATTACCGATCCTATCAAAAAGGTAAATAATAAGATTGTAATCCATTTTGTAAACGTAGAATCTTTTTTTAAATACATCACAAACGACTTAAATAAAACGGTAGCAATTGCGAGCAGAAGTGTTATTAAACCTGCCTGTTCATGCAATTCAACAGGAACTTTTAGTGAACCCGATTCAATGCCATCCCCTGCCAAATTTCCGCTAATGTAAGCGGCAATAGCCCCAATAACTCCTATTAACAATAAATAAAATGAAACCTCTTTAAAAAAAAGTTTTTTGTTTATTAATCCAAAAAGCTCCGAAAAATAGCCAACAATTAAAAGCGCTATCGGAAAATGAATAATTAGCGCATGAAGGTGAGTTGCTGATATCATTTAGTTAGAAATTTTATTGCAAATTAAATAAAATTTGATTTAGGAACGCCCTTATGAGGTATAAATTTTGCTTAAAAAGTGTGTTTATAAAAATTGTAGTTACCTGTTTTAAAAACAGAATTATTTTTTTAAATGAAAAATGTATATTTGAGAGTTAATAATCTAAATACCTATGAAAAAATATGTTTTTATTCTTGCCTTTTTTATCCTTAGTGCATCCATTGCTCAAGAGGTAAATACTTACTTTAAGCCTTTAAAATATCGAAACATCGGTCCTTTTCGTGGAGGGCGCTCTGTTGCAACAAGTGGCGTTATAAATGACCCCCTAACCTATTATATGGGAACAACTGGTGGTGGTTTATGGAAAACAAATGATGCCGGTCAAGCTTGGGAAAACATCTCGGACGGTTTTTTTAAAACAGGTTCAGTTGGGGCCGTTGCCGTTTCAGAATCTAATCCGAATGTGGTTTATTGTGGTATGGGAGAGCACGCTATTAGAGGCGTTATGACGTCCTATGGTGATGGCGTTTACAAATCTACCGATGCCGGAAAAACTTGGAAAAAAATGGGTTTAGAACATACACGTCAAATTTCTAGAATTGTTATTAATCCAACCAATCCGGATATTGTTTACGTGGCCGCTCAAGGAGCTTTTGCCGAACCTACTAAAGATCGCGGGGTTTATAAATCAATAGATGGCGGCAAAACTTGGAAAAATGTTTTGTTTGTCAACGATTTAACGGGTTCTTCCGATTTATCACTCGATATAAACAACCCCGAAGTGCTCTATAGTGCAATGTGGCATCACCAACGTACACCTTGGGAAATGATTAGTGGTGGCATTGGAAGTATGCTTTATAAATCAATTGATGGTGGTGAAACTTGGTTTAAAATTGATAAGGGTCTCCCAAAAGAAAAAGGGAAAATGGCAATTGCCGTCAGTCGCGAAAATTCACAAAAAGTTTATGCTTTGATTGAAAGCGACAGCAACAAAGGCCACGGTGGCTTATTTGTTTCGGATGATTCGGGTGAAAATTGGCACTTGGTAAGTGGTGATAATCGCCTCACACAACGGTCGTGGTATTATATTAAAGTTTTTGCCGATCCTAAGAATGAAAACACCGTTTATGTGTTAAGTGCAGCCGCATTTAGGTCAACTGATGGCGGTAAAACTTGGGAAGAAATTGAAGGTACCCACGGCGATTTTCACGACTTGTGGATCAATCCTAACAATCCAAAAAATCTAGCAATTGCAGATGATGGAGGTGTATTCATCTCTTTTAATAATGGAAAAAATTGGTCTAAAAATAACAATATGCCAACGGCTCAAATGTATCGAATTAATGCTGATAATTTATTCCCTTATAATATTTATGGCGGCCAACAAGACAATACTTCTGTTAAAATTGCAAGTCTTTCGTTAGGTAGATGGGAAATTTCACAACAAGATTGGACTTATGCAGCTGGTGGCGAAAGTGCCTTTTTGGCTTTTGACCCCAATAATCCGCGTTATGTTTTGGGTGGTAGTTATTTAGGTACCATTGAATCTTTAGACATGGAATCTAAGGCAAGCACAAATATTATGGAAGCCCCCATTCAATATTTAGGCAGAGCCGCCAGAGATATGAAATATCTTTTTAATTGGAATGCCCCAATAATAAGGTCTCAACACGAACCAAACACCTTTTTTCACGGGGCGCAACTAGTTTTAAAAACTACTGATATGGGTGAAACTTGGACCGAATTTTCACCCGATTTAACGCGGAATATTGATGAAAAACAAGGCTTTGGAGGAAGTCCTTTTACTGTTGAAGCCGTAGGAGCCGAAAATTATGGAACCTTAAGTTACATTCAAGAATCGCCCACCGAAAAAGGCGTTTTTTATACGGGAAGCGATGATGGCTTTGTATATCTTACCAAAGACAATGGCGCACATTGGACAAATATTACGCCAAAGGGACTTAAAGAATGTTTAATTAATGCCATTGAGATTTCCGCTACCAACCCTGCAACGGCTTATATTGCAACTACGCGGTTCAAATTTAATGACTTTACGCCTGCCCTTTACAAAACTACTGATTATGGTAAAACTTGGACCAATATTAGCGCTGGCATTCCTTATGGTGCCTTTACAAGAGTTGTGAGAGAAGACCCAATTAAAAATGAAATACTCTATGCGGGTACTGAAACTGGCATGTACATTTCTTTAAATGGAGGCACCTTTTGGCAATCATTTCAGTTAAATTTACCTATTACACCAATTACCGATTTAATGGTTCATAAAGGCGATTTAATTGTCGCAACTTCTGGCAGATCATTTTGGATATTAGACGATTTAAGTGTTATAGAACAGTATCAAACTAATCAAGTTAAAACAAAGTTATACAAACCAGAACCAGCCATTTATGGCACTTGGGGAAGCCCTTTAAATAGTAACTCAGCCGAATTTAAAGGTTCAAATTCATTTTCGGGTGTTAATCCGGCAAATGGGGTGGTATTTTATTATGAACTCCCAAAAGTAGCCGATTCTGTTGCGGTAACCTTGCAAATAAGAGATGAAAAAGGCCATTTAATAAATACCTTTAGCTCTGTTAAAGATTCGCTTTATAAAAAATGGGATGGCGGTCCGGATGCAACACCAAACTTGACTAAAAATACAGGCTTAAACCGCTTTGTTTGGAATAAGCGTTATCCGATGATGCCGGGCATTCCTGATATGTATATGGAAGCTAGTTATAGCGGTCATTTGGCCTCGCCGGGGACTTATAAAGCCGAATTAAAAGTTGGAAATACCCGTTTAAATGCGGATGTGGTGATTGAAAAAAATCCGCTTTACGAAACCAAAGAAAATTCCTATCAAACGTATGATAGTTTTATGACCTCAATGGAACAAACACTTACCGACATGCATTTAAAAGTGAATTTGTTGATGAAAGCACAAACCCAAATTAAAGCTGCTTTATTGATACTAGCAAATGAAAAAGGCCACGAAGATTTAATAAAATCAGGTAAAGCACTGATTGCTAAATTAAATGATTGGGATGAAGCCATGGTTCAACGAAAATCAAAAGCCTATGATGATGTTGAAAATTTTCCAAACAAATTTACGGCCGAATACTTCTTTTTAATCAATCAAACTGAAAGTAGCATTCCGCGTGTCAATAAATCATCGGTTGACCGAAAAAATGAACTCGATTTACAATGGAATAAACTTAAAGCCAGTGCCGATTCATTCATCAAAACCGAAATACCAGAATTTAATAAACAATTGTGGCAAGCCGGCATTGGAGCGATAAATATGAAATAGCTTTAAATTTTTTAACATAATTATAAAGGTCTTGACTTTAAAGAAGTCAAGACCTTTTTATTTGAAAGCCTACTCTTTTTAATTTAAAAATATTTACTTTTTTGAACTAACTTCCGCTTTATGCTGAAGCAGATAATTTGCTACTAATTTATCTATCAATTCATCTTTTGTCAGGTGGTGAAAAATTGTTTTAATCTTATCTTTTAAATCGGATGAAATTTCGTGATTTGGCTTTGTTTTAAAAAGCTGTTTTGCCCACAAAATGGCGTTATTTTCTTCAACACTTGCCGAATTAGGCTTTTCTAATTCTTTAAAATCAAGGCCTAAGGTTAAGTTAAAAGCACTTAATTTTTCTTCTTCCTCTTCTTGAATAACGCATAGTGAAAGGCCCTTTGCTCCTGCTCTAGCCGTTCGTCCACTGCGATGAACGTAAGTTTCGGCAAGTTCAGGTAAATGATAATTAACCACATAACTAACTTCTTTAACATCAATACCTCTTGCGGCTAAATCGGTTGCTACCAAAAGGTTGATATGACCTTCTCTAAATTGAGCCATTATACGGTCGCGAATGGGCTGTGTTAAACTGCCGTGAATGGCACCACAAGAAAACCTATTAATGGCCAAATTTTTTGCCAGCTTGGCAACTGCCGCCTTAGTTTTACAAAAAATAATGCCGCGTTGGTTTTCTTTTGAAGCTAAAAAATGCATTAATATATTTAGTTTTTCGATGGGTTTTACCACAATAAATTGATGTTCAATTTCTTGATTGCCTATGGTTTGCATATCAACGCTGACTTGAATGAGCTGTTTCGACAAATAATTTTGAATCAACTGTTTTATTGCTCCAGGAAGTGTTGCCGAAAATAAAAAGGTGCGCCTTTGTTTTGGTAATTCCGCAATTATTTCATCTAAGCCCTCTTTTAAAGCGCTGAGCATTTCATCGGCTTCATCTAAAACCAAATACTTAGCATGCTTAATATCAATGGCTTTTCGCTTTATTAAGTCAATTAAACGCCCTGGAGTTGCCACTACAATATGAGTGGTATTTAACAAATTTTCAATTTGTGGCTTTATAGGAATGCCACCGCAAGTTGCAACAATGACCAAATTTGGAAGGTATTTTGCATAAGTCTGTAAATTGCTAAAAATCTGATTTCCTAACTCCCGAGTTGGTACTAAAATAAGGACTTGAATGTACTGATCTTTAAAGTCAATTAACTGTAATAAAGGCAAACCAAAAGCAGCCGTTTTACCCGTTCCTGTTTTGGCTAAACCAACAAAATCTTCGGTTTTTGTAAGTAAAACCGGAATTGTTTTTTGCTGTATTTCGGTTGGTTCAGTTATATTTAAATCGGCTAAAGCCTTTGTTAAGGGTGCTAAAATACCTAGTTTGGTGAATGATTTTGACATTTTTTCTCGTTTCTCGTTACTTCTTTTTGTTGCGCAAATTAAAATTTTTATCCCCTCTTGTAAGTGGTTTATGGTATTTTTTTGCTAAATCTCTCCGGTAAGATCCTCCTTGATTTTCTTTGAGATTTTTTTCTTTCTTTTCGTGAAAACTGTTATCCGGTTTTAATTGCTCTGAATCTTTTCGCTCGGCATCGTGAATTTTTGGTTGCTCTTCGGGAATCAATTTTGTTGAAACGTCAACTTCTTGTGGAAAATCATTCATCGGAATTTCATAAGACATCAGTTTTTCAATGGCCTTTTTATAAGCAGCTTCATTTTTTGTAAAAAACAAAATGGAAGTTCCTGTTTGAGAGGCTCTTCCGGTTCTACCGATGCGGTGCATATAATTTTCGGGATAATGTGGTGTGTCAAAATTGATAACATGGGTAATTTTATTTAAATCTAAACCACGAGCCATCACGTCGGTAGCGATTATAATTCGGTTTTTACCTTCATCAAATTGCGCAATTGAACGCATTCGATAATTTTGAGTTTTATTAGCGTGAATCACACAACATTCTGAACCAAATTCAGCTTCAAGTGCTTCAAATAACCAATCGGCTTGTTTTTTTTGAGCTACAAATACCAGCACTTTACCAAATTTTTTACGGTCATTTAACAAATGTGACAACAAATTGATTTTTGTATAAAAATTTTTAACCGGATAGCATTGTTGTGAAATATTTTCTAAAGGCGTTCCGCTTACCGCCATCGAAATTTTAATAGGCATCGAAAAGTAATCATCAATTAAGGCATCTACATCCTCTGTCATCGTTGCCGAAAACATGATATTTTGCCTGCGTTCGGGGAGCAATTCGAAAATGTTTTTCAGCTGAAATCGGAAACCTAAATCTAACATCACATCCACTTCATCAATTACCAATTTTTTAATTGCTTTTAGCTGTAAAGCCCTGCTAATCACCAAATCGTATAAGCGACCTGGCGTTGCCACAATAATATCTACCCCCTTTGCAAGGGCTGTTCTTTGTGAGTTTATATTAACACCTCCAAAAACGCCAACAATGCGCAAATTGCAATATTTTGCATACAATTCAATTTGGGCAACCAATTGAATGACCAATTCGCGGGTAGGTACCAAAATTAAGATTCTGGCATTTAAATCTTTAGAAAACTTTAATTCTTGAAGAATTGGCAACATATAAGCCAAGGTTTTTCCGGTACCAGTTTGTGCAATTCCAACCATATCTTTACCAGAAAGAATCACTGAAAAGGCTTCTTTTTGTATGGGAGTAAGCGTTTTAAAACCCAAATCATCAACGGCATGTTGCAATTGTTTTGAAAGGTTTAATAGGTTAAAAGTATCCATCTAAATTGTATTATTTAAAGGTATTTATCTTTAAAAAGTCTTAAACTAGGTTGATTCTGACTTTTTTATTTTTTAGTTTAGTATTGTTTAACAGGCCAATAAGTTGATTTACTTTAAAACTTGAAACGGCTACAAAGGCGCAATCTTGTTTAAGTTCAATCATTCCTAATTCATCTTTTTCAAGGTGTCCTTGTTTTATGAATAAGCCGGCAATATCCCCTTTTGAGATTTTATCTTTGCGACCGCCCGAAATAAACAAAGTTTGCCAATTATTAGCTTCTGTCATTGTTTTATTTTCTATGATTTCAATTTTTGAATCTTTAATAAAATCGGGTAAATTTTCGCGTTCCCACTTTATAACATAAGCGGTACCAGCATGATTCATGCGAGCGGTTCTTCCGTTTCTATGGGTAAATTCCTGCACGCGGTGTGGCAATTGATAATGGATGATAAATTTTAATTCTTGTATATCTAAACCTCTAGCAGCCAAATCGGTGGCAATAATGATTTGGTGTGTTTTATTTCTGAATTTTATCAGAGCGCGTTCTCTTTCAATTTGTTCCATCCCCCCAAAAAAACAACCGTGATTTATCTTATTTTCGGTAAGAAAATCGCTGACAATTTGAATGGTATCTTTAAAATTACAGAAAATAATTCCGGGTTCATTGCCAATGTGATTGAGCAAATTAACAAGGGTCTTTAACTTGTCTTTTGAAGGAGAAATAACTGTTTTTAGCTTTAATTGCGCAATGCCTTCCTCAAGATAATTGATGTAAAACGGATTTTCTAATCCTACAAATTTAGGAATTTCAATAGATTGGGTGGCTGAAGTTAGGATTCGCTTTGAAACTTTTGGCAAAGCCAATACAATTTCATTCATATCTTCTTCAAAACCAATTTCTAAAGATTTATCAAATTCATCTAAAACTAACGTATTGATATTTTGAATTGAAAAGCTTTCTTTTCGCAAATGATCGGCAATTCTACCCGGTGTGCCAACTAAAATTGTTGGAGGGTGTTTTAGTTCTAACTTATCTTTAGAAAACGGGCGACCTCCATAAACGGCATTGGCTTTAAAACCCGCACCCATATCTCTAATAACTTGTTCAATTTGAATGGCTAACTCACGTGAAGGAACTAAAATAAGTACTTGAACCTGCGATAAAGCAAGCTCCAATTTATTGATAATTGGCAATAAAAAGGCAAAAGTTTTGCCCGTTCCTGTTGGAGATAGCAAGACAATATTTGAATGGTTTTCTATGGCCTTTTGGGCTTCTTCTTGCATCATATTGAGTTGTTTAATTCCCAATTTATCAAGAATATTTTTTTGTGTTTTAAAATGAGCGGACATTTTGCAAAAGTACTGCTAATCTGCATAAGTCTGTTATTTTAATTTTTAGGGGTTATTTTAGGTAATTAGGATAAAAGATATTAATTTCACGACAGAAAAAATTAATTTTTAAATAGTTAAGAGCGTGATACAAAAATTAAATTGGAATGCGATTCCTACCGAACAAGTCAACCCCATGATGGTGCGCCAAATGGTTTATGGCAAAGAAATTATGATTGTAAAAATGAGCTTTAAAGATGGTTTTGAAGTCCCTTGGCATCAACACCCTAATGAACAAATAAGTCAAATATTCAAAGGGATTTGTCGCTTTTGGCTTGCCAATCAAAGTGAATCTATTGATTTAAAAGCTGGTGAAATTCTCGTAATTCCTGCCAATGTTGCACATAAAGCCTTGATGATTGGCGCTGTAGAAGCGGTAGATACTTTTTCACCTCCACGTCAAGATTGGCTTGATGGTACCGATAATTACTTAAAAAGATAGACTATGGATTTAGGTTTATCCGATAAAGTTGCTTTTGTAGCGGCGTCAAGTCAGGGACTTGGCAAAGCGATTGCCTTAACTTTAGCAAAAGAAGGGGCGACCGTAATTATTTGTGGCAGAGAGGCCTCAACTTTAGCCCTTGCTAAAAAGGAGATTGAAACGGTTAGTTCAAAGCCCGTTTTAGCAATTACGGGCGATTTATCAATCGCTTCAAATCGCGAAAGCATTATAGCTAGTGTTTTAAAAAAGTTTAAAGTGGTTGATATTTTAGTTACCAACACGGGTGGTCCAAAATCGGGAACGTTTGAAACCTTGCATCAAGAAGATTGGGATCAAGCCTATCAATTATTGTTGGGAAGTGCTGTTGGATTAATCAGCGGATTGTTACCGGCCTTAAAAGCCTCAAAATCTGGACGCATCATTGCCATCACCTCACAGGCTGTAAAACAACCAGTTGACAATTTGATTCTTTCAAATGCAGTTCGCTCTTCGGTTGTTGGATTAATAAAAACATTGGCTAATGAATTAGGTTGTTATAACATAACGGTCAATAATGTGATGCCCGGCTATACCGAAACTGCCCGTTTACAAAAACTGTTGCAAAGTAATCCTGAAATGGCAAATGCTGTTAAAGATATTCCGCTTAAGCGTTTTGGTAAACCAGATGAATTGGCTGCCGCAGTTGCTTTTTTAGCCTCTGAACAAGCAAGTTATATCACTGGAGTTTCGTTGGCAGTAGATGGAGGATGGATAAAAAGTATGCTGTAATTTTTTAGCTATTCGTTTCAATAAACCGAATATTTAAGGCTTTTTGAAAATTTTGAATTAAAGGCAGTTCGGTTGGAAGAATGAGTGCGATTGAATAGCCTGCTTTTCCGGCTCGCGCGGTTCTGCCACTGCGGTGTGTATAATATTCTAATTGTTCGGGCAATTGGTGGTGAATGACAAAAGCTAAATTATTAACGTCGATGCCACGTGCCGAAACATCTGTTGAAATTAAGATTTGAAGTTTGCCATTTTTAAAGGCGCGCATGGCTTTATCACGGTCACGTTGTTGCATATCACCTTCTAAAGCGGCAACCGAAAATCCCTCTAATTTTAGTTTTTCTGTCAAACTTTGTGTGCCGAGTTTTGTTCTACAAAAAATAATACCCCGTTCACCACGTCGTTTATCTAATAAGGCAATTAAAACCTTTATTTTTTCTTTAACACTGGTTTTAATATATTGATGGGTGATGTTCGCATTGACCAAGGTGTTTTTGTTAATTTCAACCTTAGCCGCATTATTGCTCATAAATTTTTTGATGATATTTTGAATTTCATCTGGCATTGTAGCCGAAAAAAGCCAAGTATTCCGTTTACCCGTTGTGTAGCGCAAAATACGATTTAAATCTTCTTTAAAGCCCATGCTGAGCATTTCATCGGCTTCATCTAAAACAATGGTTGATATGTGCGACAAGTCAACTTCACCACGTTCAATCAAATCTATAAGCCTTCCGGGAGCTGCAACAATAATATGTGTGGTTCGCTTTAAGGATTGAATTTGCTTTTCAATTTTTTCTCCGCCATAAACGCCTTCAATAAAGATTTTTTTATCAGAGAACTTTGTGAATTTAAACAACTGTTTTTGAATTTGCTGAACAAGTTCTCGGGTTGGCGCTAAAATTAGGGATTGAATTGTAGGAGAATTTGAGTCTATTTGTTGCAAAATAGGCAGCCCAAATGCAGCGGTTTTACCAGTTCCGGTTTGTGCAAACCCAATAAAGTCAGTTTTTGAATTCAATAAAATTGGAATTGTTTTTTCCTGAATTTCGGTTGGATTTTTAATATCCAATTCTGCTAAGGCTTTTATAAATTCCGGATTGATTCCTAAGGCTGAAAATGATGACATATAAGGTTGTTTTTTAAACTATTAAAATACGTGAGCCGTCTTGTTTAATAGGAAAATATTTTGATTTTATATTTTTTTAACGCGAACGGCATTCATTCCTTTTAAACCGCGTTCGAGCTCAAAACTAACTTTATCATTTTCTTTAATTTCATCAATAAGGCCGCTAACGTGAACAAAATATTTTTCTTGAGAAAGTGCTTCTATAATAAAACCAAATCCTTTTGAGGAATCAAAGAATGAAACTTTACCCTGTTTTTCGGCAGATTCTTCTTCGCGGTCTTCTTTTTTAGGAACGCCAATTTCAATGCTTGAAGCATCAATTTTTATTTTATTTGCAGGATCTTGAGGGGTGTCGCTAAAATTGCCATATTCATCAACATAAACCAGCATATTTTCAAGACCGCCTCCTTTTGAACTCGCTTTTCGAGCGACACGTTTTTTTTCTTTGTCTTCTCTTTTTTTCAAAAGTTTTTTTTCTCTTTCAATCTTACTAAAGGTTTGTTGCGATTTAGCCATAAATTTTAATAGGTATTTTTAATTTAGATATTTATAAATAACGTAATGTAATTATCACTTATTGGTATTGATTTATTGTTAAAAACCATTTTTTTTAACCTAAATTATACAAAAATTAAATAAGTTGTTGTGATAAAAGTGTTCTGAAAGAACAGCAATAGCGACCTATTTTATTGAAAATTACGCGCAAAGATAGTGTTTCGTTTTCAATTTATGATAAAGGACTCCCAAATTATTTTTTTTGAATATTTATTACGACTTAAAACTCATCTTTTACAACTAATGAAATCGATTATTAAATTATGCGTTGAATTTAAGAAAGCTAAAAACAGGGTCTTTAATTTTATATTGAAAACAAATCATTAAAAATATTGAATTTACAAACATGTGTAACAGCACTAAATACAATATGGCATAAAACGGAACCCCAAGAATTTGGTAAGGCCAAGCATAAACCCAAACTCCCAAATTAATGGTAATCATTTCACCAACAACTGGAAAAATCATTGATACCAAAATAAATATTACAAATTTTTGGTTTAAACTTTTAGGTTTAAAATAAGTGATGAGCGCTCTTTCAAGTTTATACATTAAATAAAAAGCTAAAGCCCACGCAAACGGAAGCCAATATGGAAAATCCCTTCCAGCGCTTAAATTTTGATAGGTCCAAAAGTGGTTATAAATGCCCCACTTTTCTACAATAACCCCAATTAAACTGGTGCTTAGCATCCCAAATAACAAGATTAAATTTTGTTGACTCTTTTTTAAAATTTCAACATTCAATTTCCAAACAATATAAATTCCGAGAAGAATTGCGATTATTAAATCATGCTGGTGAAGCAAACCAATCATTACGCCTGCAAGTATTAATTTTAAAAAAGCTTTTAAAATTTCTTTTACAAGTTTGTTATAAAACATATTTTATCTTATTAATTACCAGGGTGGTATTTTGATTCAACGTGTTTTAAAACCGATTCTTTATAAAAGTAAACCTCTTTAAACTGCCCTTTAGAATAGGCTAATGCTTGGTCATTAAAATGAGGTGATTTTGGGTCTCCACTATTGCCCCCTGCTAACAAGCTTTTTGCTTTTACTTTGTCGCCAAATTCAACTATGGCAACAAAACTGTTTCCGCGTGTGCCAAAAATATGTTTGGTATTATTGGTATAGTTTGCGCCAAAAGCCGCTAATGCGCCCCAAGTTCCTGAGGCTAAACCCACAGGAATACTCGGTTTTGTGTCATCAAATGCTTGACGGATAGCACCATTTAAACGTTGGTAGCGATTAATCTCACCCCAAGGGGTATTCCAAGTGCCAAAATCGGTGGTTAATTGATTGACTGTTTTGGTGAAAATTTCTAAGCGTTCTAGTTCAGGAGATTGATTTCCATAATATTGAAAGGTTTTTATCATTGATAAACCTTCGGGTTTAGCCCCTTCTTTGCCATAGGTCATGCCATAAAAATGAGCTAATGACATGGCAACCGAAGTTTCGGATGTTTTAAAATCCCATTTGCGCAATACTTCGATGGCCTCTTTTAAATTTTTATAAGCTTTTTGATGTTTGTCATAAGCTTGAATCAAACCGGGAATTAAATCTTTAAATGCAGGTAAATAGGGGTCGTAAGCTAAATTTATAAGTTTGTCTAAGGTAAAATCTTTTTGATTTGAAAGCAATTCAATGGCGTGAATGGCACGGTAATTTTCTTCATCATTAGACATATATTTTGGATAATTTTCTGGTTTTGGACTAAATTTTCCAGCTGCGGTAAAAGGGGTTGAATTACAATTTTGAATCCACCCATTTTGTGGATTTAAAAAGTTTATAGTTTCGGCTACTGTGTGAAGTCCTTGCCAATCGGTTTCGGGATTACTACCATCTAAGGGTTTTGTATAATCGTATTTTTGATTGCGAATGGGCATAAAATTACCGTGAAAATAGGCAATATTACCTTCGGCATCGGCATAAACGGTGTTGTTTGAGGAATTTGTTCTAATAGCCATCATCTCCATAAATCCTTGATAACCATTTTGTTTTGTTCTGGTAAATGATTGATTTAATGCTTTTATAGGATTCCACATTAATGACGTTGCCGTCCACTGATTATCTATAATTTGTGTGATTGGTCCGTGATGGGTGTGATAAATTGTAAAGATTTTTTCCTTAAGTTGGTTTTCTAATTTATATTTTAAAATCACTTGTGAACTGTCGACAGGACGCCATTCTGTACCATATTTATAAGATTTTTTACCATTCTCATCTTTTATAATTTCTTTATATTCATCAATTACATCGGCATAAGATGAGGTATGCATCCAACCCGTTTTTTCATTAAACCCTTGATAAACAAAAAATTGACCCCAAGTTACTGCGCCATACGCATTTAATCCCTCTTCACTAACGACATGAATTTCGGGTCTAAAATAAAAAGAGGTATGAGGATTAATTAACAAAAGAGCCTTGCCAGATTTGGTTAAGTTGCCCGCAATAGCGATGCCGTTAGAACCTTGTGGCTCTTGAAACCGACTCAAATTATTTAAACCATTTCCTTCACTATTTAATGCTAAAGCGGTTTTACTTTCATAAAATGCTTTAATGCGTTCAATTGAAATACGTTCAATGTCGCCACCAATAGAGCCTTCACTAAAATACATTGGCATCCAAGGTTCAAAATAGTTTATTAATTTTGGTTTTACTTCTGGATGTGTGTATAGATAAAAATTAATGCCATCCGCGAAAGCGACACACAACTTTTTGAGCCATTCCGGACTCTTATTATAATTTTCTTTGGCTTGTTTGGTAGTCATAAACATTTGGGCGCGTAAATCGCTGAAAACAGCCTGCTCCCCTTCAACTTCGGCTAATCTGCCAATAGCCCAAATGTAATTTTGCTCAACGCGATTAAAATCGTCTTCACATTGGGCATACAACATTCCAAAAACAGCATCGGCATCGGTTTTGCCATAAATATGCGCAATGCCATAGTTATCTCGGATAATTTCTACATTTTTAGCTTGATTTTTCCAAGCTAAAAGTTCCTTATCTTTTTTATTTTGACAAGATTGTATAATAAAAAGTATAAAAAATAGGCTAATAAATTGAAAATACGTTTTCATTTTAGCTAAAGTTAAGGATTGATTACAAATTTAATAAAAATCATTAAAGGATTGGCTTTATGTTTATTATTGACTGATTTTGTTAATAATCTAACAGCGCGCTTAACGCATTTTTGAAGCGTTCTCTAGGTAAAAATTGATTTTCTAGTGCCTTGGCAAAGGGAATTGGTGTTTCTAAACTGCCAATGCGTTTAATGGGTGCATCTAAAAATTCAAAACATTGTTCGGCGATAATGGCTGCGATTTCGGATGACAATCCACCAAATAAAGTGTCTTCTTGTAACAGTATGACTTTTCCTGTTTTCTTTACGGATGTTAAAATTGTATCTAAATCGAGTGGTTGCAAACTTCTCAAATCAATTAAATCACACTCATCCGAAAAATCATTTAAAGTCTCTAAAGCCCAATGAACGCTAGCGCCATAAGTAATGATAGTCACTTTATTGCCAGTTTTTAAAACAGAAGCCTGACCAAGCGGAATGGTATAATAATCATTGGGGACTTCCTGTGATATAGAACGATATAGCGCTTTATGTTCAAAATAGAGTACCGGATTTGGATCGGCAATAGCTGAAGCAAGCAAGCCTTTTGCATCAAATGGAAATGCAGGATAAACAACTTTTAAGCCAGGCGTTTTTAAAAACCAAGCTTCGTTAGTTTGACTATGAAATGGGCCGGCGCCAACACCTGCGCCACACGGCATACGCAAAACCACATCGGCTGTTTGTTGCCAACGGTAGAACGATTTTGCTAATAAATTGATAACAGGATTAAATCCGGTGGAAATAAAATCGGAAAATTGTAATTCAACAACACTTTTAAAACCGGCAATTGATAGTCCGTATGCCGTTTCAATAATAGTCGATTCGCAAATGGGTGTATTGCGCACACGCTCAGCGCCAAATTCATTTAAAAATCCTTCAGTAACCTTAAAAACGCCACCATAGTCGGCAATATCTTGTCCCATTAAAATTAGCTTATCGTGCTTTTGCATCGCTTGAAATAAACCTTGCGAAATGGCATCTACAAACCGGATATTTTTAGAATTATTTGATGGCGTTACTAGTTCTAAGTTAAACGGATTGTAAACATCATTCAATTCATTTTCTAAATTAGCTACAATAAGCGGTTCATTATTAGCAATTTCAAGATTGGTGTTGATTTCATCAGCGATTTCTTTTCTAAAATCAAGATCTTCTTGAAGTGTTAAAATATTTTGAGCTAACATAAACTCATAATAATTTTTAATAGGATCTTTTTGTTCCCATTTTTCTAAAAGGGCTTTTGGAACATATTTAGTACCGCTAGCCTCTTCGTGGCCGCGCATTCTAAAAGTTAAAAATTCAATTAAAATTGGGCGCGGATTAGCTCTTACGCTCAAAGCAAGTTCTGAAATTTTGTTGTAAACTTCTAAAATATTATTGCCATCAATTTGAAGGCATTCCATACCATAACCTTTGGCTTTATCAATCATAAACTCACAAGCAAACTGTTGGTTGCTAGGCGTTGAAAGTCCATAGCCATTATTTTCAATACAAAATAAAACGGGAAGTTTCCAAACGGATGCTACATTTAGCGCTTCGTGAAAATCACCTTCGCTGGTTCCGCCATCACCCGTAAAAACGGCTGTCAATTTGTTATTTTTGCTAAGAATATTTGCTAAAGCGATGCCATTAGCAATCCCTAATTGAGGTCCTAAATGAGAAATCATTCCAATAATGTGATAGTCTTGAGTTCCAAAATGGAACGAGCGGTCTCGCCCTTTTGTAAATCCACTCAATTTACCTTGCCACTGAGCAAAAAGGCGGTATAAGGGAATTGGTCTTGTTGTAAAAACACCTAAATTGCGGTGCATTGGCAAGAGGTATTCATCTTCTTGTAAAGCAAGTGTTACGCCAACAGCAATGGCTTCTTGACCAATGCCTGAAAACCATTTTGAAATCTTACCTTGGCGCAAAAGCACCAACATTTTTTCTTCAATTAATCGTGGTTTTAAAAGATTTTTATAGAGAATTATTAATTTTTCTTTTGATAATCCATTGATTATAAAGTTCATCGTGAAGTTATTTTGTTAGCTATTTTAATTATCAAATGTAGCGAAAATAGTGTACTACTTATTATAATAAGTACAAAAATTATCTTTTAAAACAGCTCTAAAAAATTGACATTAACCTAAAGTTCAGCAAATATTTGATGCATCAAGCGATTTTTATCATTGATGCTTTCAAAAAGCGAAATTGAGGTTTCTGTACGTTGGACATCAGGTATTTGGTCAATTTTAAAAATAATATCTTTTGCATGTTTTGTATCACGAGCGCGTAATTTGCAAAATACACCAAATTTGCCTGTTGTTAAATGGGCTACGGTTATTTCTGGAATTTTTACCAATTCTTCTAAAACGGCTTCGGTGCTTGAACTTTTAATTAAAAATAGGCCAACATAGGCAATAAATGAATAGCCCAATTTATCGTAATCTAATTTTAGCGTAGAGCCTTTTATAAGACCTTCTTCAATCATTTTATTAACGCGAATGTGGATAGTTCCAGCTGAAACGCCATATTTTTTAGCAATATCTGTAAAAGGTGTTCTTGCATTTTCAATTAAGACATCTATAATTTGGTGGTCTAATTCGTCGATATTAAATTTTTTCATTACTTTGATTGATTTTTTGCGAAATTCGGAATATAATTGAGATATTCCTAATAAAATAAAGAAAAATTAAAATATTTGTTAATTAATAAACTTAAATAATGAATTTAGGTTATTTTCAGAATCAATTACTATATTTTTTGCATCAATAAAAGTATTTGCACCATAAGTGGATAAGTCTCCTATTTTTTCAATTGTTGGAATTCTAATCAATTGATTATCTTTAAGTTCTTCGATATATAAAATTCCAATAGAAACATTTTTAGAATCTAGCAAGACGTTATTGATGATAATATCGAGATAGTTGGTGTCATTTTCAGGAATGTCTTTATAAATGTCAATCGTTGCAAAAGTATTTGTTGAAATACTCAACAAGCCCGTTAGTAGCGATTTAAAATAATAATAGCGTACTTTTTCTCGGTTGTAATCGTCTTTAAAATGACCTGCTTCAATTAAAATGGTGCAAAATCCATCTTTCTGAAAATTATCGCCCGTGGCATTTGGGTAAAATTCATCGTTATAACGTGACACATTTTTGGGAATATCGCTTTTAACGGCTTGAAACATAGAACTAATGATGGCCATTGATTTTAAACGTTCCGCAGTAAGCTTTCGCGAAGGTTCGGTAGCAGGCGACAAAAATGAAATGCTAGCTGGTTCTTTGGTTTGTGCCACACTATAAATATTACGCTGGTCGTGTAAGTTAAAACAAAAATCAGGTTGAAACTCATTCAATGTATGACGCAAAAGTTTGCTCTCGGGAGCCATTAATGTAGTTGCATCTCTATTTAAATCAATTTGTTGCGCATTTACTCTGGTGTAAGCCAAGGCTCCATCAGGATTGAGGATTGGAATGATTTTAATGGTACAAAACTTTAAAATGGCTTTGACTTTTTGAGGTGAATTTGGGTTTTTAAAAACATTGAGCAAATCAAATACAACTTTGGTAGCAGTAGCTTCGTTTCCGTGCATTTGCGTCCAAATTAAAATTTTAATAGGACCGTTCCCTAAAATGATATGATATATGGGTTTATTTAAAAATGATTTACCAATCTGGTTTATTTGATAAGATTTATCA